>WARP01000002.1_pt1 | contig 71629 bp, 68 predicted proteins | sample 4769151 | NCBI WGS metagenome assembly WARP01 (sample SAMN08893023, study PRJNA449175) | gut metagenome | isolation source: rumen sample fed with dry roughage | host: cow | place: India: Nagpur | collected 2016
ACAACCACCGCATCAAACTGGCGGCGTGGCAATGAAGAATTAATTGCGACCACGGCTTATAGACTCCAAACAATATTCGCGAAAAACAAGACTGAACCAATTAACCACAATACGGTTAATACATGCAGGGCCACACGAAGGCCAGCAGGTTTCACATAGTCCATCCAAATGTCACGCACACCAATCCAGGCATGCCAGGCCAAAGAGAAAAACGCCAGCGTGGCTGAAATTTGACCCATTGGCAAACCAAAAAAGGTGAAGGTAAAGAACCCTTTCCAGGACTCATAGTTGATGGATGTGAACAGGGCACAGACCAGGAATAAAACAGAATAAACAGCCAGGATGACTGCGGTCATTCGCTGGACGAGAAAATCGAATGAGCCGTAGTGTGCACCTACGACCAGGCGTTTACGACCAATTTGTTCATTAGTTGCCATTTACATAGCTCCAAACAGTTTAATTGCAAAAACCAGGGTGAGGGCAATGCTTGTACCCAGAACGATTGCTGCACTTTTTTGTGCAGACACTTTGTCCATGCCGATATGCAAATCAAGCGTCAGGTAACGGATACCAGCACACAAGTGATGCATAAAGCCCCACAACACTACCAGCAAAACAAGTTTCAGCAAGAACCCGCCAAAACCGCTTCCCAAGGCCGCAAAGCTTTCTGGCGATGCCACACTGGCTGCAAAAAGAGGGATCAGAATAATAGGAAGGCTTAAGAACAGGATTGCGCCACTGATACGGTGCAAAATTGACACTTTCCCGGCAGTGGGCAGGCGGTATTTAACTGCAATAAGCTCTAAATCGAGATTACGATATTCCCGACGCGGCTTTGACGTAGAGTCTGACATAACGGCCTCAAAAAATGAAACGATATACAACAAAAAAAAACAAACCCGGCCAAAAAAACTCATTTGAACCGGCACTAATCAAAACGCTCTCTAGTTTAAACTATTTCTGTAATGATATTGATCGGTCAAGTAAAAACCCCGGCGAATTTCCATGGGACGATCTCCGTAAGTATAGGAGACCCGATCCACCTGCAACAAAGGAAAACCCTCAGAAACATTAAGAAAATCAGCCATTTGTGCATCGGCAGCGATAGCCCTGACCTTTTCTTCGGCCCGTATCATGCTGACACCAAATTTTGTCTCAAACAAACCATACAAGGGCCCCTTGTTATGAATCAATACCTCACTGGTCAGCCCTTTGAAAACATCGGCAGGCAACCAGATTTCATCAATAACACTGGGCCGGTTACCCAAATTCATGATCCGCTTAATATATATAAGGGCATCTCCGGTGCGAATCTCAAGCAAGCGGGCTATTTCTTGCGTTGCTTTTTGTCGGCTGCACTCAAGTATTGTACTTTGCGCACGCTGGTTATTTTCGGGATTGTCTGGAGTGAGCCGCAAAAAGCGGTAACGGACCTGGGCCTCATGGTGAGTGGCCACAAAAGTGCCTTTGCCTTGACGCCTGATCAACAGATTCTCGGCAGCCAGTTCATCTATGGCTTTACGCACTGTTCCCTGACTGACCTGAAACCGTGCGGCAAGATCAAGTTCACTGGGAATGCTTTCACCGGGTTTCCACTCACCGGCATGCAGGCTTTGTACAAGCAACGCTTTAATTTGCTTGTACAAAGGACTGAAAGCGGCACCGCCAATGGCTGAGCCCCTGCCGGTTGGGGATGATGAAACTGACATATTTACAGAATAATGAAAACCTGAATTGACGTGCGACATTATTTCACACCTAAGGGTTTCTGTCTATTCTTATATAAGATATAAGTTATAAGACAATTTGACGAAAAGCGGATTTTATTCTAAGATTATCGGCATTTATCAATAAGAGTTTTCATGAATAATCCGGTGCCAATCTTGGTTTGCCGCATACGCTCTTAAGGCTCTTATCTCTTACGTTCATACCTATTTTGGAGAAACATTTATGTCCAAGCCAGCCCTGCGCGTTGCTGTTACTGGTGCTGCCGGTCAAATCGGTTACGCATTGCTATTTCGTATTGCCTCAGGCGAAATGTTAGGCAAAGACCAGCCGGTTATTCTGCAATTGCTAGAAATCCCAGACGAAAAAGCACAAAAAGCGCTCAAAGGCGTGATGATGGAACTGGACGATTGTGCATTCCCTCTGCTGCAGGAAATGACCGCTCACAGCGACCCAATGACTGCCTTCAAAGATGCTGACGTTGCCCTATTGGTTGGTGCACGCCCCCGTGGCCCAGGGATGGAACGCAAAGACTTGCTGCAAGTCAATGCCCAAATCTTCACAGCGCAAGGCAAAGCCCTTAACGCCGTTGCAAGCCGCGATGTAAAAGTACTGGTAGTCGGCAACCCTGCCAACACCAATGCTTATATTGCCATGAAATCCGCTCCAGACCTGCCTGCCAAAAACTTCACCGCGATGTTGCGCCTGGATCACAACCGTGCGCTTACCCAATTGGCCCAGAAATCCGGCAAAGCAGTTAAAGACATCGAAAACCTCATCGTTTGGGGCAACCATTCTCCAACCATGTACCCAGACACTCGTTTCGCTACTGTGAATGGCGAGTCACTGGACAATCTCATCAACGACGAAGCCTGGAATCGCGACACATTCATTCCAACCGTTGGCAAGCGTGGCGCCGCAATTATCGAAGCACGCGGCCTATCTTCCGCAGCTTCTGCCGCTAACGCCGCCATCGACCACATCCGTGACTGGGTGCTCGGTTCAAACGGCAAATGGGTCACCATGGGTGTTCCTTCTGACGGTTCTTATGGTATTCCTGAAGGCATTATCTATGGCGTGCCTGTCATTACCGAAAACGGTGAGTACAAACGCGTGGAAGGCTTGGAAATCGATGCATTCTCTCGTGAACGCATGGATTTCACCCTTAACGAATTGCTCGAAGAGCGTGATGGCGTAGCTGATCTGCTCAAGTAATTCCGATAAAAAAATAGCCACCTAACCGTGGCTATTTTTTTCAGACTTTCCGTATTGATCAAATACAACAGAAAGCTTGTTTTGCATCAAAAGCCTTTGATGACATCATCACCAATGCCCACACCATCAAAATCCTTACCAAATTCGGTGCGGCGGGTTGCCTAAACAAAAAAACTCTCATACTAAGCTTACCCACCGACCTTTAAAATACTGTTTAGATTATTCATCCAAAGTCAGATTCATGGATCGAATCAAATCACCCCATTTTTTCTTTTCCATATCTATAAAAGCGTACATTTCATTGGTACTTCCTGGAGGGAAAATTTCCACACCAAGATTATTAAATTTTTTCTGCATTGATTCATCTTTCAACACTTCATTGACTGCCGCTTTATATGATTCAATCACCTCATTCGGTGTCCCTTTAGGCGCAACTAAAACGTACCAGGCCGTTGCCGAGTAATCAGGATAACCTTTTTCAGCGATAGTCGGAATATCCGGCAAAACATCCAGGCGTTTTCGTGTTGTTACAGCAATTGGCTTAATTCGGCCATCCTTAATAAGCGGCAAGGCAGTGGCAATTGAATCAAACGACATATCCACCTGCCCACCAACTAAATTAGTAAAGGCAGGCATACTGCCGTTAAAAGGCACATGGGTAGATTCCAGCCCTGCCATCTTCATAAACAACGCACCAGCCAGGTGTGTTGACGTTCCTGTTCCTGTAGACGCATAATTGAACGAATTGGCTTCTTTTGAAGAAGCCAATTTTATGAATGACTCAACGCTATCCGCCTGAATCTTGTTATTAACGGTAAAAATAAGCGGTGTTTCAGCGACTAACGCAATCGGCACCAAATCGGACGCATCATAAGACAGCTTTTTGTAAAGCATTGGATTCAATAATAACGTTGAACCCGTTGCCATCAGAATGGTGTATCCATCAGGCCGGGAAGTAGCGACCTGTTTCGCCCCCAGAGCAGTATTTGCACCCGGTTTATTTTCAACCACCACAGACTGCTTCATTTGCTTTTCCAAGCCATGTGCAATAGACCGACTAACCGTATCTGTAACCCCTCCTGCTGCATAAGGAACAACCATCCTGATAGGTTTTTCCGGAAATGCAAACACTTGCGTTTGCGCAAAGGCCATTCCTAACAAACTAGCCGCAATTATGGTTTTCTTTAACATATTCATGTCTCCTGTTTATATTTATAAAGGTTCAAACCACAAAAGACACGATAGCAAAGATAAGCAACCAGTTCTAATACTCTTTCAACAGTCAACAATAGGCATCGTGTATCACCATGTCGATATTTAACTACTTAAATTACGAATACTGGCTTATTGCCAAATCCCGAAATTTAATAGTTGCGACAGAGGCAGTGTTTTTTTTATATACCAATGCAAAGCCGATCCGGGTAATTTCGGATTCATCTGACAACTGAAGATAAGAAAGATGCTTTTTGATTTTTGTTTTCATCACCACAGAGGGCACCAAGGCAATGCCTACACCACTTTCAACCAGGGCCAGTACAGTATCCACCTGAATGGCTATTTGAGTGATTCGTGGAAGAAAGCCAGCCTCCTGACATGCAGACATAACGGCATAATGCAGACCCCTGGCATGGTCTGGAGAATAGACAATAAATGGGTATTCGGCCAACTCTTTCAAACAAACAGCATGACCTTCCAGTTCATGTCCTTTCGGGACAGCCAAGACAAAACCGTCTTTTTCCAGTTGAATCATATCTACAGCCGTTTCATCCAGCACAGGGGTACGAATCAAGCCCACATCCAGCTTACCCGCCTCCACATCCTGTACTATCCGGCTGGATATCCCTTCTGTAAAACTCAGCTCGACATTTTCATATTTTTGTTTAAAAGATGGCACCAGGCTTTGCAACAACCCTTGGGTAACTGAACCCACAAAACCAATATGCAACACCCCTCTTGTTCCTTCCTTGATTTCATCTGCCGTGTGCTTCAATTGCTCTGCAAAATAAAGCAGGCGGATGGCATCCGCACGGATTTGCATTCCTTCCGGGGTCAAGGAAACCCCTTTGGAGGTTCGCTCAAACAAACGCACCCCCAACTCAGCCTCCAACTTTTGGATAGAGACAGATAAAGGGGGTTGAGCAATATGCAATTTTTCAGCGGCCTTATGAAAATTCAAGGTTTCAGCCAACACCACAAAATGACGGAGACGGCGCAAATCCATATTAATTCCTGTAATTTAATATTTTTAATGATATCTAAAGAATATCAAAATTACATTATTTAATATATAAGCATAATCCTGCATATAGCCATATCACATAGGGATAAGTTCGTCTGAACTGCCTCTACCAAACGACACGGTATGCTAGGCGCATAACTAAAAAACCGGACCCATCATGAGTCCGGCTTCAAAAGATAACCAAAGACTAAATTATTGTTTTGGACACAGCTCTCCAGTTAACATTGAAAGAACCGTTTCGCCCTCTTGCCCCAATACATGATGGCCCAACCTTTTAGCCCAGTAGGATTGGGTTCCTGCCTCACTTTTGAACTCCCTGACACGCCTGGTGTAAAAATGCAGCGCATATTCTTCGGTAATCCCGATAGCACCATGAACTGCATGGGAAATATCAGCTACCTGATCGGACACAAAACTGACCTGGTATTTAGCAATGGCCAACAAATTGGGATCTGGATGATGATTGTTGCTGTTACATGCAATTTGCGCTGCCATGCGTGCGGCCCATACTTGTTCTGCCAAGACGCTGATTTGATGCTGGATTGCCTGGAATTTGCTTAAAGGTCGGCCAAATTGCTGCCTTTGATTGGCATACTCCAGCGTCATTTCAAAAATCCTTTCCATGGCACCCACACTGGGCACCAATGCGGCCAAAGCAGCCAGATTACGCAAATCTTCCAAAGCTTGCGCAGACACTTCCAGCTCAATCGCCTCTTCCAGACGCCAGCTCACGCTGGCAAACAACCCTGCGTGATAAACCTCATGAACCACTGCTTTTTCCTGGGCCAGTAAATAACATGACTGATTAGCCAACACCAAAAACCTGGCTGCCCGGTGACCAAAAGGCAATTTATTAATCACTATCTGTCCTTGCCCTTCAGATATCTGCACCCCCATGGTAGCGATAACTACGGACCCTTCTGGTATGGTTTGCCCGCTGCCATCCAGCCAACTACGAGCCAGCAGGGTACTGGCAAAAGGAACTGGCAAATTAAAATATCCTTCCAGCTTGAACAGGTTTCCCGCTTCTTTCAGACTCAGCCCTGCCCCTCCTTTTTCTTCAGGCAGCATCACATCCAAAAAACCGGAACCCGCTATTTCTGACCAGATCGCTTCATAATCAGTGCACGACAACTCTAGGCTGTTGCCGAATTTTTCTGAAATATCGGCAAACAAACGGCCCACGGCCCCATCAAAAAGATTATCCATACTCAAATTGTCCATTTTTATCTCTTTCTTATCGCAAGCCCAAACCCCGGGCAATAATTCCCCGTAATATCTCTCGGGTACCGCCACGCAAGGAATAGGAAGGACATACCTGATCCACCAAAGCCAGGGTCTTGATCAGCTCAACGGAAGGCGTCCATTCAGGATATTCACCCAGGCAATCTGCAATCAATTTGGGGATATCCTGCTCCAGCCCGGTGCCGTAATCCTTAACCAGTGATGCCTCCACCGAAGGGTTTTCACCCTTGGCCAGTTTGCTGGTAATCGCCAATGACATGGTTCTTAATACGGCAAGCCGGGCAACAATACCACCCAGCGTTACCTGCACCCGCTCAGACTCCCAGCCTTGCTGCCGGCATTCTTTCAGGAAACACTCCACCAAGGCCATACTGGAATAAATACGCTCCGGGCCACTGCGTTCAAAGGCCAATTCGGCATTGACCTGTTCCCAACCATCGCCTTCATTGCCAATCAGGGCATCATCGGCCAGTTGGACATCCGTAAAAAACACTTCTGAAAAGTGCGCATCTCCAGCCACATCAACAATGGGGCGTACCGTAACACCTGGCAGGCTTAAGTCAATAATCACCTGAGACAATCCTTTATGCCGGTCTCCCGCCTCTCCTGAAGTGCGCACCAAGGCAATCATATAATGTGACTGATGGGCATTCGTTGTCCATATCTTGCTGCCATTAAGCAGCCAGCCTTTGTCATTTTTTTGTGCCCTGGTTTTAATGCTGGCAAGATCGGAACCGGAGTTGGGTTCGCTCATGCCTATGCAGAAAAAAGCCTCCCCCTGACAAATCCTTGGCAAATAAAACTGTTTCTGCGCCTCTGTGCCATAACGCAGAATCAAAGGACCGCTCTGGCGGTCGGCAATCCAGTGAGCCGAAACCGGCGCCCCGGCACCCAACAGTTCTTCAGACAATACAAAACGGGAAAAATAACCTTTTTCCGCACCGCCATACTGCTTGGGCAAAGTAAGGCCCAACCAACCTTTGGCAGCCAGTTTTTTGCTGAACCCGGCATCAAAACCCATCCATGAACGGGCCCGTGCGTAGGCATCCATTTCCTGCATGGCTTCTTTAATAAAAGCCCGCAGTTCGCTTCGAAATTGGTTTTCTTCTTGAGGAAGATAAGCCAGATCAAGAACGTCAAGCATAATAAACCACCCACTTAATTTAAATTTAAAATTATTATTGGTAAGGCTTCAAATCAACGTCCTGACAACATGCGAGTCACGTCATAACTAATCACCGTTACATCATCCTGGTTCTTGATATTAATATGTGTTGAAACCACGGCACGGTTAAGTTTAGAGGTTGGTCTTACCTGTGTGACCTCTACCTCGGCCCAAATCGTATCACCGGCAACCACAGGGGCCAGCATTTTTTTATGCACTTCCAGCAAAGCAAGGCCGGTTCCCTGAACCATAGTTTGCATCAACATGCCTTCGATGATGCTATACGTGAGTGCACCGGGCACCGGACGTCCCTTAATGGCACCGGCATTAAAGGTCTTGTCAATAAAAATGGTTTCCAGCATGCCGGTAACGCTAATAAAATTAACAATATCTGTTTCAGTAATCGTACGTTTAAAGGTTTTGAATTTCTGTCCAACTTCCAGATCCTGCCAGTAAAAACCCTCGCCCAATAATTTTGCTTCCTGTGTCATTTTCTATCTCCTGTAATGTGTTGTTTAGTTCATCAATACTTTATTTGATGAGTTGCTGTTTATAAAATTGTTGAATTTCTTCCGGTGTATAACCCAGATTTTCCATAATCGGGGTCGTGTGTTCACCCAACCGAGGTGGCATTTGCACCAGCACTGTCGAATTTTCCAAACTAACCGGGTTACGCACGAAACGATACTTGCCATTGGTATCCTCAAGCTCCACAAAAAAACCCACATCCTGCAAATGCGGATCCTGCTCAAGTTCATTAATGGCATTAATCCGTGAGGCCGGGATTTCATACTGGTTACAAAAATCAAGCCAATACGTGGTGGTTTGGCCCTCCACAATTTGACCGGTAATTTCGTATAACTGGTTAATATGTTTGGTGCGTTGGGAAATATTGGTAAAACGTTCATCAGCGGCCAACTCGGAATAACCGGCGTGCCGGAAAAAATTCTGCCAATGCAAGTCGGTATAAGGCATCATGCATAAATAACCATCAAGCGTTTTATAAGGTTTGCGCCACTCAGACAACACCCGGTCATATCCCGCATGTTGATTCTGATCGGCCAAATGCCGACCATAATAATGCTCCACCAACATATAAGAAGACATTGTTTCAAACATGGGTACTTCAACCTGCTGCCCACGACCATCCCGTTCCCGCTGGAACAAGGCAGCCAAAATAGCATGGGCGGCAACTAGGCCACAGGTTTTATCCGCAGCAATAATGGGCAGGTATCTAGGTGTGCCAGATTGCTTCTGCACCACATCGGGTATACCGCTTAAACCCTGAATGATATCGTCATAGGCAGGCATGCCGGCGTATCTGCCTGCATTACCAAATCCATACAGGCCAGCATAAACCAGTTTAGGATTTCGCTGTCGCAGGGTTTGAGGATCCAACCCCAGTTTTTTCATTTTTTGCGGCCGCATACTATGCATGAATACATCAGCCTGATCCACCAGCTCCAACAAAACATCCCTGGCCTGTTCTTGCTTAAGATTTAGTGCAATACTTTGCTTATTGCGGTTAACACCCAGAAAAATAGCCGACAACCCCTCCTCCATGGTGGGGCCGGTATAGCGAGTAGAATCACCCGTTAACGATTCGACTTTAATCACTTCCGCCCCATAATCGGCCAGAATCTGAGAAGCGTAAGGACCAAATACGATGGAAGTCAAATCCAGTACCTTGATTCCTTGCAAAGCAGAAGTGGAAGGCTTGGTGCTATTCATAACTGACTCACATTAATTGAATGAATATAAGGCTAATATCAATTATGATAGTCGTCTAATATTAATTAAAAATCATCTGATATTGATTGAATATCAATCTTAAAAACAAGTTGGCCAACTTAGGTTAAAATCAATCCTTCATAACATTTCCACAAGCCAACCCAAGACTTAAGCTTTTTCCTTATGACTGAATTGATACTGATTTACGCGATTGCAATACTAATGGCCTGTTTCCTGATTGCATCGTTTTCCGGTCTCTACCTGATTTTCTTTTCTTTAAAACCCACCAATGAAATGCTTAAGCATCCTTACTTAAGCATGCAGCCGTTCAACCGGTTTTCCTTGTCTATCCGCTGTTCTATATTACTGGACTATTTTTTCAGGCTGTTTTTCCCCAATGTGCAATTCTGGCTGATTGGTCACGCCAACCGCATTTTGCCTCATGTGATTCCGTCACAAGTACCGGTTAAAATAAAATGGCCGTTGCTGGGACTCTGGGGCTGTTGTTTTATTGGCATTCTTTGCATGTGCGTGGTTTGGGGCATTTTGCTAACTCGCTAAACACTGTCAGAGGCAGGCCTGTCATGGTCAGCAGCTTCGTAAAGTATTATCATGTAATTGTCCTCATCAACCACAAAGCAAGCCCATGAACCTGTCGATCCAGCACCTTCCTGAACAGTCACGTTTCCAAACCGTTATTGATGGCCACACCTGCTTAATTGATTACCGGCTTGACAACAATGTGATGCATGTACTGCATACCTTGGTTCCCCCAGAAGTCGGCGGTCGCGGCATCGCTGCGATAATTACCCGTTTTGCCCTGGAAACCGCCAGCCATAATAACTGGAAGGTTCACCCTGTCTGCTCGTACACCGTTGCCTACCTTAAGCGGCACCCTGAATACACCAATGTGGCTTAAAAAGCACTGCCGGTTATTTGGCATAGAAAACAATCACCCAAGACTGGACCTACGCCAGACTGCCCTATAAAAAAGGCGTTCAAACCAGAACGCCTTTTCATACCAGCCTAATTGTGATTAATTCTTCAACTCTATGTTGAGGTTTTGAAAAAGCTGACCAAGATTGGCATTTCCACGACCAGACAAAAGCTGCACAACCGTCATGATCTCGAATGGAGGATTCGGATTCATCGCAAATGAAAGGCTGTTTTTCTGGTTGGTCACGTACTGATAAACCGCATCGCAAGATGCCTCTGTATTGTTTGCACCAAACACAACGGCACCCTGCTTTAGGCAATCTTCTTTTTGCTGTAGCATTTTGGCTTCATAGGCAGCGTCTTGCGCAGGGGTTGCTTGTGCCCCCAAGGCCACACCTTTTTCTTTGGCAATCACGCGTTTTACAAGACCTTTATCCTGAATGTCAAATGACAAGGAATTAATGCTGACCGGTGCCAAAAACGGGAGTAATGCCATGGGATTTTGCTGTACCGATTCAGCATTGGCACGTAATTGCTTAAGCAAATCGGCAATCTTGTTGGCATCAAGCTTGACGCCAAAATTGGCAACCTCTGGTTGATCAATACTGATTTCGTATGATGAACGATCTATCGCATTGTCAAAATCAACCTTGACCGAGCCATTAACCTCGGGCAATTCTGTATAACCCAATTCGGCCAATTTGCTTTCAGAAACCTTTCCGATCGGGCTTTTACCCGTTTCATCGGCAAAACCCTGAAAGGAGATGTCTATTTTCTGACTATTTTCAGTATTTTCCAGTTCATTCAGAATCACTTTGCGAAAAGTAAAGTAATGCGCGGGATTTTGCCTGTCGATAATTTTGACATTAGTCATCGAGCCTGTACCGCTAACATTAGCATCAAGACTTTCCCAAGACACACTATCCTGCAAATTGTTTTGCACCAAAAAAGCTTTAAGCTCTTCTTCTACTTTACCCTGTGCCAGTTTATTGCCGCCAAACCAGGCTGCACCAGCGGCAACCACAAGAACCCCTGCCGTTGCAATGGCAATCTTCTTCTTAGAAGACATACGTTTCCTTTTGCTTTTAATTAATTGAAAATGTAACGGCAATACTATACATGATGCCACGTATGGCGCAAATATAATTGACTATAAAAGTCATAAATACAAGCCGTTAAAATTAGATGAAATAGCTGTGTTGATTATAAACCCACATGGGCAGTTTGATGGATCTGGTTTTAATTAAATTTCCCATGAAACCAACCCGGCATCTACCGGTAAGTATTTTGGCCACCAGATACATGCGCCTTTCGCATATGGTCAGTACCGAAAAAACCGTACTAAAAAACAGGATGATGCCCGAAGCAAAAAGAGCGACGCCTCCGGTGGTATTACCCAAGAGTTTCATTGAAGAACGAATGTCGGCAGGTATACGGATGTCGGCTAACAAGAGAATAAAAGCCAGAACGGGTGCCCAGATTATAGGCTCTTTTATCGTATTCTTGATGCTATCGAATACTGTTGTTTTAGGCCCGGTAGACTGACTATCGTCACGGGACAATATAAAAAGGGACGGCAGGCCCGGCGATAGCCAGTGCCTGCAGGGCAGCTATCTTGGCTGAGCGCAGAAAAACGTAACGCGTCAGGACAAACACAAGAATATATCCGCCCACCATGCTAAGTGTAAGTGGCAAGGCATAAAGCATGACCATACGGTTAAGTACCGCAGCTTGATCGGCCTCAAAATCGTGATGCCATCCGGCAAAAAAAACCAAAACCAGTGTCACGACTATCGGTAGCAACGCAGCAACAATTGTTTCTATCACAACAACACCTCTTGCCCTATTTTTTTATTAAGCAATTTATTTGCCAAAAAATGCATTCATTTTTGAATAAATTATTATTTTTAAATTGGTATAGAAAAGATACTTAATAAACAATAACTAACAAAAAGACCAAGCAAATAGTAATATGCAACATCCAAAATCGGGGAAGGAAATTACCCGCAAAATCGGTATATGTATCATCCGCGCTTCATCCCACAACAGGCAGCAATAAGCCCATGGTAGAATTATTCAAGTTTTTCCCTATACCTGTCTCTTCACGGGAGAACAGAACTTGTTTGTCACTGATAAGCCAGAGCAGAACTTTAATGTCACTTACCAAAAATTGTTACATTGATTCTGGAATATCTGTTGCTGCAAACAACCAACTCTTATATAAGACATAAGACTTTTTTACGAAAAAGCCTTATAATGCCCGTGTTGTCTCTAAAACTTTTTTAAGGTCACGTCATGTTGGAATCATATCGTCAACACGTTGCCGAGCGCGCTGCGCTGGGCATCCCTCCTCTGCCTTTATCAGCCAAACAAACGGCTGAATTAATCGAATTGCTCAAAGCACCTCCTGCCGGAGAAGAAAACTATCTGGTCGACCTGATTACTCACCGTGTACCCGCTGGTGTGGATGATGCAGCCAAAGTGAAGGCTTCTTACCTGGCCGCCGTTGCTTTCGGCACAGAAAAATGCCCGCTGATCACCCCTGAAAAAGCAACCGAATTGCTGGGTACCATGCTGGGTGGCTACAACATCAGCCCCCTCATCGATTTGCTCGACAATCCTGCATTAGGCTCCATCGCCGCTGAAGCCCTGAAAAAAACCCTGCTCATGTTTGATGCATTCCATGACGTACAGGAAAAAGCAGAAAAAGGCAACGAAAACGCCAAGGCCGTCATTCAAAGCTGGGCTGATGCCGAATGGTTCACCAGCCGCCCTGAAGTACCAGAAAGCCTCACTATCACGGTTTTCAAAGTCAGTGGCGAAACCAACACCGATGACCTGTCTCCTGCCCCCGATGCCACAACCCGTCCAGATATCCCCCTGCACGCGTTAGCCATGCTGAAAAACAAACGTGAAGGCGCTGCATTCGAACCTGAAGAAGATGGCAAGCGCGGTCCCGTTAAATTCATTGAATCCCTCAAAGAAAAAGGCAACCTGGTTGCCTACGTGGGTGACGTCGTCGGTACCGGTTCTTCACGCAAATCAGCCACCAACTCCGTGTTGTGGTTCACCGGTGAGGATATTCCTTTCGTCCCCAACAAACGCTTTGGTGGCGTCTGCCTGGGCGGCAAAATTGCACCTATCTTCTACAACACTATGGAAGATGCCGGCGCATTGCCTATCGAACTGGACGTTTCCCAAATGGAAATGGGCGATGTCGTTGAACTTCGCCCATACGAAGGCAAAGCCCTGAAAAACGGTGAAGTCATTGCCGAATTCCAGGTTAAATCCGATGTGCTGTTCGACGAAGTGCGTGCCGGTGGCCGTATCCCCCTGATCATCGGTCGTGGCCTTACCGCCAAAGCCCGCGAAGCACTAGGCCTGCCTGCTTCCACCCTGTTCCGCCTGCCAACCGAACCTGTTGACTCAGGCAAAGGTTATACGCTGGCACAAAAAATGGTTGGCCGTGCCTGTGGCTTGCCAGAAGGCAAAGGCGTTCGCCCAGGTACTTACTGCGAACCCAAAATGACCTCTGTCGGTAGCCAGGACACAACTGGCCCAATGACCCGTGACGAGCTGAAAGACCTGGCTTGCCTGGGCTTCTCTGCCGACCTGGTCATGCAGTCTTTCTGCCATACCGCCGCCTATCCCAAACCCGTAGACGTCAAAACCCACCACGAACTGCCAGACTTCATCAGTACCCGTGGCGGTATTGCCCTGCGTCCTGGTGACGGTGTTATTCACTCATGGCTTAACCGCATGTTGCTGCCTGATACCGTTGGTACCGGTGGTGACTCACACACCCGTTTCCCAATCGGCATCAGCTTCCCTGCCGGTTCAGGCCTGGTTGCTTTTGCAGCAGCTACCGGTGTAATGCCCCTGGATATGCCAGAATCCGTTCTGGTTCGCTTCAAAGGCAAAATGCAGCCTGGCGTTACCCTGCGTGACCTGGTTAATGCCATTCCGCTGTACGCTATCAAGAGCGGCGAACTGACCGTTGCCAAACAAGGCAAGAAAAACGTTTTCTCCGGTCGCATCCTTGAAATCGAAGGTCTGCCAGACCTGAAAGTCGAGCAGGCATTCGAACTGTCTGACGCCTCTGCCGAACGTTCTGCCGCTGGTTGTACCGTGCGCCTGAACAAAGAGCCTATCATCGAATACCTCAACAGCAACATCACCCTGTTGAAATGGATGATTGCCAACGGCTACGAAGACGAGCGCTCACTGGCCCGCCGTATCAAGGCTATGGAAGCCTGGTTGGCCAACCCTCAACTGCTTGAGCCCGATGCAGACGCCGAATACGCAACCATCATCGAAATTGACCTGGCGGACATCCACGAACCTATCGTGGCATGCCCTAACGACCCAGACGATGTGAAAACACTGTCTGACGTTGCCGGCGAGAAAATCGACGAAGTGTTTATTGGCAGCTGCATGACCAACATCGGTCACTTCCGTGCCGCTTCCAAGCTGCTTGAAGGCAAACGCGACATTCCCGTCAAGCTGTGGGTTGCCCCTCCAACCAAAATGGACCAAAAACAGCTTACCGAAGAAGGCCACTATGGCGTTCTGGGTGTAGCCGGTGCCCGTATGGAAATGCCTGGCTGTTCTTTGTGCATGGGTAACCAGGCACAGGTTCGCGAAGGTGCAACCGTCATGTCAACCAGTACCCGCAACTTCCCTAACCGTTTGGGTAAAAACACCAACGTTTACCTGGGTTCTGCCGAACTGGCTGCCATTTGCTCTCGCCTGGGTCGCATCCCAACCCGCGAAGAATACATGGCCGACATTGGCATCATCGACCAGAACAGCGATAAGATCTACCGCTACATGAACTTCGACCAAATCGAAGACTTCAAGGAAATTGCCGATACCGTTGGCATCTAATCCAGTGAAGTCAAAACCGTTTTAAGCTAAAACGGTTTGGTTCAAAATTAAAACAGGCCTTGAAAAAGGCCTGTTTTTTATTCTTTATCTGCAATTGCTAAAAAAAAACCATAAATGTATTGCAATTTTGCCTAAATCCTGCAAGCAAACACCTGCCACCTAATGCTATCATTGATATAAAACAATCAATACCATACCCATTCACCCTGTTATTTTTTACCCATCCATTCCAACAGCGAGGTTGCCATGCCTTTTTCCAGCACTGTAAAAACACTCACGGTCAACAATAAAACCAGAAAGTTTTACTCCCTTCCTGCCTTGGGTAAAAAACTGGATATCAAAATCAACAAACTGCCCATTTCCATCCGAATCGTCCTTGAATCGGTATTGCGAAACTGTGACGGCAAAAAAATCACCGAAGAGCATGTACGCCAACTGGTCAACTGGCAACCCAACGCCCAGCGTGAAGAAGAGATTCCTTTCGTGGTAGCTCGCGTGATTCTGCAAGACTTTACCGGCGTTCCCCTGCTAGCCGACCTTGCCGCCATGCGTTCGGTAGCTGGAAAAATGGGTAAAAATCCCAAAGCGATTGAACCACTGGTACCGGTGGACCTGGTGGTAGACCACTCTGTCATGATTGACTACTTCGGCACTAAAGACGCCCTTGACCTGAACATGAAGGTTGAGTTCCAGCGCAACCAGGAACGCTACCAATTCATGAAATGGGGCATGCAGGCGTTTGACACCTTTGGCGTAGTCCCTCCCGGATTCGGCATTGTTCACCAGGTTAACCTGGAGTATCTGGCGCGTGGCGTACACAAAGACGCCAATGATGTTTATTACCCCGACACCCTGGTTGGCACTGACAGCCATACCACCATGATTAACGGCATTGGCGTAGTGGGCTGGGGCGTGGGTGGCATCGAGGCCGAAGCCGCCATGCTGGGCCAACCCTACTACATGCTTACCCCCGATGTCATTGGCGTTGAACTAACCGGCCAATTACGCGGCGGCGTTACCGCCACCGATCTGGTGCTTACTATTACCGAAATGCTGCGCAAAGAAAAAGTAGTCGGCAAATTTGTGGAATTCTGCGGGCCAGGCACCGCAAGCCTAAGCGTTACCGACCGCGCCACCATTTCCAACATGGCACCCGAATACGGCGCCACCTTGGGATTTTTCCCTGTTGACGAGCATACGCTTGATTACTTCAGGGGTACCGGCCGCACCGAAGAGGAAATTGAAGCACTGGAAACCTATTTCAAAGCCCAGAAAATGTTTGGCGTGCCCAAAGCCAAAGACATCAACTACACCAAAGTACTGAAACTGGACCTGAAAACCGTTTCTCCTTCCCTTGCCGGCCCTAAACGCCCCCAAGACCGGATTGAGCTGGGCAATGTCAAAAGAACCTTTGCCGGATTGTTTACTGCACCCCCAGAGAAAAACGGTTTTAACCAACCAGCAGAAAAATTCAATACCGCCTACGAAACACCCAGTGGGGTTTCGCTTAAAAACGGCGATATCCTAATTGCCTCCATTACCTCTTGCACCAACACTTCCAACCCCAGTGTCTTGCTGGCTGCTGGCCTGTTGGCAAAAAAAGCGGTCAAGGCAGGCCTAACCGTTCAAAAACATATCAAAACCTCTCTGGCCCCAGGCTCCAGGGTTGTTACCGAGTATCTTGCCAAAACAGGCCTGCTGCCTTATCTCGAGCAGCTGGGCTTTGATGTAGCCGCCTATGGCTGCACTACCTGTATCGGTAACGCCGGTGACCTGTCCCACGAATTTAACGAAGCCATTATCAAGAACGATCTGGTTTGTGCTGCTGTCCTGTCAGGCAACCGCAACTTCGAAGCACGCATCCATCCCAACATCAAAGCCAACTTCCTGGCCTCGCCACCACTAGTCGTGGCCTACGCCCTGGCTGGCACCCTGAATATTGACCTGATGACCCAGCCGGTTGGCAAGGGCAAAAAAGGTGACGTCTGGCTGGGCGATATCTGGCCAAGCAATGAAGAAATTGAAAAACTGCTGGGCAAAGCCATGAATCCGAAGGCCTATCGCAACAATTATGCCCAAGTCAAATCCAATCCTGGCGATTTGTGGAAAAAAATCAAGGGGGTTTCGGGTGAAATTTACAACTGGCCTCAATCTACTTATATCGCAGAGCCACCTTTCTTCGAATCCTTCAGCATGACACCTGCCGCCATGCCGCCTATCAAGCAGGCTCGGGCACTGGGCATTTTCGGTGACTCGGTGACTACCGACCATATTTCACCGGCAGGCTCTATCAAGGAAACCTCACCGGCTGGCAAATGGTTGCTGGCCCATGGTGTGATGACACCCGATTTCAACAGCTATGGTTCACGCCGCGGCAACCATGAAATCATGATGCGCGGTACTTTTGCCAACGTTCGCATCAAAAACCTCATGATTCCTGCCCTGCCTAACGGCAACCGCTTTGAAGGCGGTGAAACCATTCATAAGCCCAGTGAAGAGCAACTACCCATTTACGAGGCTGCCATGAAATATATTGCCAGTGGCACGCCAACGGTCGTATTTGGTGGTGAAGAATATGGCACCGGCTCTTCCCGTGACTGGGCCGCCAAAGGTACCCAGTTATTGGGCGTAAAAGCGGTTATTGCACGCAGCTTCGAACGCATTCACCGTAGCAACCTAGTGGGCATGGGCGTCTTGCCACTGCAGTTCAAGGGCAATGACTCGGTAGCATCACTGGGAATTACCGGAGACGAAACCTACGATATTAGCGGCCTGGAAAATGGCATCAAGCCACAACAGGATGTCGTACTTACCGTGCATCGCCCCGATGGCAGCAAACAGGAAATTCCTGTGCTGCTGCGCATCGATACACCGGTTGAAGTTGAATACTACCAGCACGGTGGCATTCTTCCCTTCGTTCTTCGACAACTTTTATCTTAATAGACCCCGGCTCCCTTCATGCACAATCATGACGGGAGCCGCCAGAAATATGAGCAAACCCGAATTCGCAAAGTTAAGCAAAGCCAGCCAGGCCCTTGTTGACGCCTGCATGGCCTTAAAACAATCCGGCTGCATTATTGAAGACCGGCACTGGGAAAACCTGATTGATCAAAAAGTCGTCGACATTTTCAACAGCAACAAAAAAAACCAGATAGACCGCGCGCTTGATTTCCTGTCATCAACCGACAATGAAACGCATGATATTTTGCTGGAACACGCGGAAACCATGTCCGAATCCTGTACGCTGGAAAAAAACGGGGTCATTTTCGACTGCCTGTTTGTCGTCATTCCCGTTGTGGCCTGGACCCGGTTCCAGATCCCGTCGCCCGCATTAAACCTGAAAACACAGGCAGCACTTGTCAATCTGCTGAAAAAACACATCAGTGCCACTTCGGTGGAAATCGCCATTCATCCGCAACTGTGCTCGGTAGATCAAATGCCAAAATCATTCGATCAAACCCATATGTGGTGCAATGCGCTGGCCAGACAGGCCCTGAACTTGCCAGTCACCCCGCTTTCCAGCGCCAAGCCACCCGTCGAAGACCTGTCCATGCTGGCTGATACCCGCTATATCATGGCCGCTTTTTGTGTGGCCCAAAACCAGCCTGTTTTCAAATGGCAGGAAGCCAGCGAACACTTTGCCGAACAACGCCAACGCTGCCTGAAACCATGGCAGGATGAAGCCCTCCCCCTGTTCAGGGAACTGTTACCCGCTTGCGGCCTGGAACTGCCACTGCCCGATGCGTTTTATATCTGCAACCGCGAGGCAGACAAACGCATCCGTTACGCCGCCCTGACCGCTTCCGTACAATGGCTGCAAAACACCCTGAATATACCGGCTGAATCTTTCCGCGCCACCATTGCCGGCACCGGAGAAGAGCAAGTCAAGGAATACCGCATCGGCTTCACCTTCCTGGACTCCCATCAGGTCATTTACGGTTGCATGTGGCCCCTCTTCAGTGAAGAGCAGGAAGAAACAGCACAAGAATCCATTACCGAGTCGGCATCGGTCCTTAATATTATCGAACAGCTGCAAGCCAATGGCATCAAACATATCGTTTGCATCAATGAAATGCTCAAGCCCGGCATGCATGAAGAAACCGACGAACCGCTTTTCCCTAGTCCCGACGGCGAGCTGACTTACATTAGCGCCCCTGATGATTTTGATGATGCAGATTTTTCCAGTGAACAATTCCACTAAACCGCTTACCCCACAAAGCATTGATATTTTCTGCAAGGTTATCGATAACTTCGGAGACATTGGTGTGTGCTGGCGCCTGGCACGCGATTTAAAGGCGGAAAGCCAGGCCACCATTCGCCTGTGGGTAGATGAGCTGCACAGTTTTGGGAAAATCGCCCCTGAACTGGATCCAACCCTAAAAGAACAGATCGTTCAAGGCATTCATGTTCTTCACTGGATCAATGACGACGCCTTTGACGAACAACCGGCAGAAATGGTTATAGAAGCATTTGCCTGTGACCCGCCACCCGCTTTTGTCCAAGCCATGAAAGGCAAGACAAAGTTATGGCTGAATCTGGAATATCTCTCAGCAGAACCTTGGGTCGAAAGCTTTCATGCACAACCCTCACCACAAGCCAATGGCCTGGTAAAACATTTTTTCTTCCCGGGCTTTACGGGTAAGACAGGTGGTTTGCTGCGCGAAAAAAACCTGCTCTCTGAACGTGACCACTGGCAGAATAACCGACAGGCCCAAGAAAAATTCCTGGCCCCCTTTTTAAATGCCAGCCAACTCGCCCTTTGGCAACAGGGCACCGCCATCATTAATTTGTTTTGCTATACAAGCGCCCCCGTTAATGAACTGGCCCAGGCACTTGCCAATGCCAAACAAGCTGTCCTGTTACTGGTTCCCGAAGGGGTGGCACCTTCCTTAGAAGCAGAAATGGCACATATCTGCGCCATCAGCGCCAATCCATCCCAACTGCAGATCATTCGTTTGCCATTCATAGACCAACGCGACTATGACCGTTTGCTTTGGCTGGGTTCGCTTAATTTTGTACGCGGTGAAGACAGCTTCATCCGGGCAATTTGGGCCGGCAAACCGTTTATTTGGCAAATTTATGAGCAGCAGGAAAATGCCCATCTGGTGAAACTGGATGCCTGGCTTGCCAGCAGCAACACCAGCAAGCCTGTGGCCAGCATGATGCGAGCCTGGAACAATGCTGCCTCTCCGGGGACATTTGCCTTGCTTTTACAAGACATCTTCTTTAACCCTGCCAACCGCCAACAATGGCAGCAAGAAGCACATGAATATTGCCAAAATCTATCTAAAAACAATACTTTATCTTTATCCATCCTAAATATTTATCAAAAAACGGCACAAAAAGTATAAAATAAGCGTTTTCCGATTTTATCGGTTGATATTAAAGTAGATATACACTACCCATTTATTCCTGGAGTTATTATTAATGAAGACCGCACAAGAATTGCGCGTAGGCAATGTAGTCATGGTTGGCTCAGAACCTTTGGTTGTACAAAAAGCTGATTACAATAAATCTGGCCGAAACTCTGCCGTTGTCAAACTGAAATTCAAAAACCTGTTAACAGGCTCCGGCAGTGAATTGGTTTACAAAGCTGATGAAAAATTTGAAGTTGTCACGCTAGACAAAAAAGAGTGCACCTACTCTTACTTCGCTGACCCAATGTATGTTTTCATGGACGAAGAATACAATCAGCACGAAGTGGAAGCCGACAGCATGGGTGACTCACTGAATTACCTAGAAGAAGGTATGACGGTTGAGGTTGTTTTCTACGAAGGCCGCGCCATTTCCGTAGAACTGCCTACCATCATCGTTCGCGAAATTACTTATACCGAACCTGCTGTTAAGGGTGATACTTCCGGTAAAGTACTGAAACCAGCCAAAATCAATACCGGCTTCGAAATTTCCGTGCCCCTGTTCTGCAATATTGGCGACAACATTGAAATTGACACCCGCACTAACGAATACCGTAGCCGTGTCATGTAATTCCAATGCCATGATACCTTGGTAGTAAAAAAACCTGATGCTAACGCACCAGGTTTTTTTCATGGGCAAACGATATTATTTTTTAACCAAAGAATACTTGAATGTGCCTACTGCTGTTGCCAGCAACAAATCATCATCCAGCCAAACCTCAGAACGGGCAAAAAATATACTGCGCCCTTTTTTTTCCACAAAACCCCTGGCCTTTAACATTGCCCCATCACCGGCACCAATAAAATTGGTTGTTAATGACAGGGTAAGCGCTTTCAGCTCAGGCTCGCCAGGCGCCGAATAAATACCGCTATAACCGGCTACCGAATCCAACAAGGTACACAATACGCCCCCTTGCACCCGGCCCGTACGGTTACCTAGGTTAGCCCCCATGGGCAGATGCATTTGCGCATACCCTTCAGACCAGTCAGTTAAAGAAATACCCATCCATTCCAGAAATGGATTATTGATGGGATGAACCGATACACCAACATCCACGATTTAATCCCTGAAATTATTGAATGACAGCGGCGCATCAGCCACTTCTTTTTTCAGCAAGGCAATCACGTCCTGCAAGGTATCGCGTTTTGCACCACTTACCCGCACGGTATCTCCCTGTATGCTGGCCTGTACTTTAAGCTTGCTGTCTTTAATGGTTTTAACGATTTTTTTCGCCAGGTCTCCGGTGATACCTTTACGTATAGTGGCATATTGCTTGAGCTTGTCGCCAGACATTTTTTCTTTTTTACCGTATTCAAGAAAACGCAAATCGACCCCGCGCTTGGACAGTTTGTTAATGAGAACATCCTGAACCTGCCCTACCTTGAATTCGTCATCGGCAAAAATGGTTAATTCCAGCTCTTTTTGTTCGATCCGGGCATCTGAGCCCTTGAAATCAAAACGGGTTGAAATTTCTTTATTGGCCTGCTCAACCGCATTCCTTACTTCGATCAGGTCTGCTTCACTCACGACATCAAATGATGGCATCTTTTCTCTTTCCTTTTCATTGTCATATTAATCATTGGCATAAAGATTAGCATATTTTAACCGTTCTAGCCGCCAGGAAGTCCTGGCATCAAGGCTGTCTTTTATGAAGGCGGGCTTAAGGCAAATTCAAGTCCAGCCAGGCCATTTGTAATGGACTGGCTGGAAAACCAGATAAAACGGCAAGGATGACGGGCTATGACCTGAAACGGTTAGGGGAAACCAGCGCCGGATCGACCTTTTCTTTAAGCAAGGTATCTGACAAAGGCTGGTTCAGGATAAGGGCACAAGCCAACTCGGACACACCGGCCGAAGATTGAATACCATAACCGCCCTGAGCAGCCAGCCAGAAAAATCCTTCTGCCGTCTGGTCAAAACCCACCACCAGATCGCCATCACTCACAAATGATCGCAACCCTGCCCATACATGATTGGGTCGGCGAATCTTGAAAGTCGTCGCCTCTTCAATATAGTAAATACCAGTGGCTACATCCAGCTCCTCAGCAACCACGTCCTGTGCCTCTACCGGATCGGCGTTGGCCGGAGACCCCAGCACTTGCCCGGCATCAGGTTTAAAGTAATATTGTTCACTAATATCCACCACCATTGGCAACGTCGCCAGATCCAGTCCTTCTGGCGGATCAAAAGTAAAGGCGGTACGACGGCAAGGCTGCAATCCTACGGGCGCAACATCACTTAGGCGGGCGATATGATCGGCCCAGGCACCTGCTGCATTAACCAGTATGTTGCACACAAAGCTTTCACCATTGGCCAGCTTGACCTGCCATTTGCCATCAATACGCTGGCATTGCGTAACCTCGGCGTTATTTTGTAATACCGCACCATTTTTTTTCATGCCTTTAAGATAGCCCTGATGCAATACATCCACATCGATATCTTCAGCATTACGTTCAAGCACCCCCCCGTACAGAAGCTCTTTTTTCATGCAGGGTGCCATCTCGACAATTTTGTCTGGATCAATGAACTCGACATTTGGCGACAGGACCAAGGCATCGGCGTACATGTTATCCAACTCTTCTTTTTGATCTGGCCGGGCTACATAAATGCATCCACGGGGATGCAGAACTGGCTGCTCGGTAAACCCGCTTGACTGGGCCTGTTCAAAAAAAGCGCGACCGGCACGGGTTAATGCCTGGATTTGGGGCGTACCATAGGTTTCCATAAACATGGCAGCAGAACGGCCGGTTGAGTGGTAACCGGGCTGAGACTCTCTTTCAAGCACCAGTACACGCACTTGTTTGGACAGTCGATACGCAACAGAGGCACCGGCAATACCAGCACCAATAACGATCACATCAAATTCATTTGCACTACTCATGCTTTGAGCTCCATGACAGGAAGGGTTATTTTCATTTTGTTTAGTAATTATGCTTTTCATTATACCTATACGAAATTTTATGTCGTATAGGAAAAACACTTATTGAAGCTGGTCTTCATCCAGAAAACCCGGAATAGGCATGACCGCGATACCCTCTTCATGCAAAGCTTGCTGCTGCTCGGGAGTGGCATTGCCACGAATGGCGCGTTCCTCTGCTTCACCGTAATGAATGCGCCTTGCCTCGGCAGTAAACTGGTCCCCCACATCTTCAGTTTGTTTAACGTAAGCACGCAATTGCTGCATGACAGCTGCCTGGATTTGAGCCAGCGTTTTATCATTGAAGTTGGCAGTTGCTTCCGGTACGGGGGCCTGTACTGCAGGCACAGGCTGTTTTTCTTTTTTAAGATGGGCGACATTAAGCCGCGGCGCCGACAGCATTTTGCTAATGTTGCCGTTACCACAGATGGGGCAGGTTAAAAGCCCTCTTTCCTGCTGTGAATCATAATCTGCGTGGGATGAAAACCACCCCTCGAATACATGATGTGCTTCACACTGGAGATCAAAAACTTTCAAAGCCATAATAACTCGAATAAAAATATACTTGCCTGAATTACCTACATGATAACGTGTATTCTAAAAACACGTAAATGACCAAAGGCCCGAAAACAGGCATTTGCATAAGGCCAGTCGTATTTATTATTTATAGCCAGTCGTATTTATTATTTATAGCCAGTCGTATTTATTATTTATAGCCAGCCGGCTTTTTTGAAACGCCAGAACAGAAAACCGCAAATGGCAAACATAAGCACCAGTATAAACTCATATCCAAAAGTCCAATCCAGCTCTGGCATATCCTTAAAGTTCATGCCGTAAATGCCGGCAATGGCTGTAGGGACTGCCAGTATCGCCGCCCAGGCTGCCAATCTTTTAGTAATATCGGTCTGGTGGTTTTGTCCAATCATCATGCTGGCCTCAAAGGCAAACGCCAGGGCTTCACGCAAAGAGTTGATTTGCTCTACCAGGCGGGCCACCCGGTCTGAAACAATACTGAAATTAGAGCGGGAGTCCATTTCCACCACATCTATCCTGACCAAAGACAGTTTGCGGCAGATTTCAATCATGGGAGAAATAGCCGTATGAATCCGCAATAAATCACGCCGCTGCTTATACAATTTGCGAATGTCGTTTTCCTTAAGTCCTTGCAACAGCATTTGATGCTCTGACTGATCCACTTCCAATTCCAGCCGTGCCGTTAAATGGGTATAACTGTCAGCCAGCACATCCAGGATTTCGGCCGCGACATAGTCACTTCCTCGTGCAATCAGGTCTGGGCAGCCTTCCAGTCTTTCCCTAAGGGTACTGTTTGAGAGGGCAGCACCACGCCTGACCGTCAGCAGAAAACCAATCCCGAAAATAATCTGGATTTCACCAAAAACCGGTTTCTTGTTGTTATCCTTGGTGACCGTCATGGCCACGATCTGGATATACTCCCCGTAATCGATCATTTTGGGACGACCATGTTTTTTAATAATTTCCTCAGCAGCCTCGGCACTTAGCGACAATTGAGCACAAATATGCTGAAGTTCGGCCTTGGTAGGATCTTTTAAGCCCACCCACAACAAGCGGGTTGATTCTTTTTTATAACCGGCAATCTGCTCGATAGACAGGGTGCCTCGACGCCTGCCATGCACGTATTCAACCGATGCAATAATTGATGTCGGTGTGTTTTTTTGAATAGGATCATCACCACCTGGCCCTGAAGCAGGGCTTTCCGACATATTCACATTTTCTTCAACAGTCATGGTTCCCTCCTCTGGCAACAAGAGGGAATCATAACATTTGCAAGACAACTACCCTTGGTAATTAACCAGACTGCGGGCAATCAGCATTCGCTGGATTTCGCTGGTGCCTTCATAGATTTGCGTAATCCGCGCATCACGGTAATAACGCTGCACCGGATAATCCTCTAGAAAACCATAGCCACCATGCACCTGAATGGCCATTGAGCACACTTTTTCGGCCATTTCAGAGGCCATCAATTTGGCCTGGGCGGCTTCATTAAGGCATGGAATGCCACGATCTTTAAGCGAAGCCGCATTGAGCACCATTAAACGGGCGGCATTGATTTGGGTATGCATGTCTGCCAGCATATTGGCAATGCTTTGGTGCGCCAGCAGGTTTTTGCCAAACTGTTCCCGCTCTTGCGCATACTTGAGGGCTGCCTCGAAAGCGGCACGGGCAATACCCACAGCCTGGGCCCCAATGCCAATGCGGCCATTTTCAAGGTTGGACAAGGCGATAGACAGGCCCTTACCCCTTTCGCCCAGTAGATTGTTTTCCGGAATGGCACAGTTTTCAAGGGTAATAGCGCATGTATCAGAAGCCCTGATGCCCATTTTATGTTCTACCCGGCTTACCGTGTATCCCGGTGTATGGGTGGGTACTAGAAAAGCGGAAATCCCTTTTTTACCCAAATCAGGGTCGGTGACCGCAAAGATAATCGCCAGCTTAGCCCGTTTGCCATTGGTCACGAATTGCTTGGCGCCGTTCAATATCCATTGGCCATCTTGCAACACCGCGCGGGTTTTAAGGTTATTGGCTTCGGAACCTGCTTGCGGCTCGGTCAGGCAAAAACTGCCTATTGCACGGCCCGACGCCATTTCAGGCAACCATTGTTTTTTCTGTTCATCGTTACCTGCATTCAACAATGTGCCGCACCCCACCGAATTATGCACACTCATCATGGTGCCGGTTGCCGCATCTGCCGCAGAAATTTCCTCAATCGCCAGGGCATAAGAAACATAATCAGAAAACGAGCCGCCCCACTCTTCAGGCACCACCATGCCCATCAAGCCAAGGTCACCCATTTTTTCAATCATGGCATCATCAATCCAGCCATCTTTTTCCCACTGCTCGGCCCTTGGTGCAATTTCATTTTGCGCAAAATCACGAGCCATATCACGAATCATGCCCTGCTCTTCGCTTAACGCGGTATTAAACATTGCCATTCCTTACTGTTATCTTGCCATTACATTTTCTGGACATACCGTATGACCGGTTCATTTATCGGAAAAAAGCTTGATAATGCCTGAAAAATCAAGCTTGCCATTACCCTGCGCACTGAAGGTTTGATACAGCTGCTGTGCAGTCGCCCCCATGACCACAGGAACTTTCGCGGCGCGGGCGGCTTCGGTGGCAAGCCCCAGGTCTTTAAGCATCAGGTCGGCACCAAACCCGCCGGCATATTCTTTTGAAGCCGGAGCTGTTTCCACCACGCCTGGATAAGGGTTGTAAACCTCGGTACTCCAGCAACGGCCCGAAGAAGTATTGATAATTCCGGCCAGCACTTTAGGGTCCATGCCTAAAGAAACGCCCAGGTTCATGGCTTCGGCAGCACCAATCATGGAAATGCCCAGCAGCATATTATTGGCGACCTTGGCGACCTGACCGTTACCCGCACCACCGCAATACACGATGTTTTTGCCCATTGCCTGTAGAACCGGCAAGGCCCTTTCAAATACGGCCTTGTCTCCACCAACCATGAAGGTAAGGGTTCCGGCCTGGGCTCCTCCAGTACCACCCGATACAGGGGCATCCAGCATGTCATTGCCCTGCGCTGCAGCCTGGGCCGCCACTTCGCGAGCGGTTTGGGGATCAATGGTGGAAGAGTCAATTAGCAAAACCTGTTTGCCAACAGCAGCAAGCACCCCATCTTCACCCAGATAAACCCGTTTTACATGAACCGAAGCTGGCAACATGGTTATCAGCATATCTATTTCAGCACTGGCCACTTGTGCCGGTGAAGTCGCACGGACCGCACCAGAGGCCTCAAGCATTTGCACTGCCGATTCAACCAGGTCATAGACATATACCTTATGCCCTGCCTTCAGCAAATTAAGCGCCATGGGGGCACCCATATTACCCAGTCCGATAAATCCGATATTCATGTAAGTCTCCGTATTACTGTTTTAGTTTTAAATAAATGAAGTATGACAACCATACTGAGAATATGTGTTACAGACTGTCATTTTAAAGACGTTTTTCCATCATTTCTGGAAACCTGACTGCTTGCGGGAAAGCACCAATACCGACAACGGTTCCCATGAGAAGCATGGGAAACTGGAAAGACAAACTCGCCTTAAACCACTCGGGAAATCATCTGGCCGTCCTGGAAGAAGCCATCCAGATTGTCAATCACCCGTTGCGACATACGCTGGCGGGTTTCCACTGTGGCACTGCCCACATGCGGCATCAGCACGACATTGTCCATCGCCAGCAAGGCCTCGGGAACGTAAGGTTCGTTCTCAAAAACATCCAATGCGGCAGCGCCCAGACGCCCTTCCTGCAAGGCCTTGATCATCGCCACCTCATCAATGACCGTTCCGCGTGAAACGTTAATCAGCAAACCTTTCGGTCCCAGGGCGCTCATGATTTCATCATTGATCAGATGATGGGTGCTTGGCCCGCCAATACAGATGATGATTAAAAAATCACTCCATTGTGCCAATGCTTTCAATGACGGCTCATAACGATAAGGCACGCCCTGCTTTTCAGAGCGGTTATGGTAACGAATCTCACAATCAAACCCGCTTAAACGTTTGGCAATGACCTGGCCAATATTCCCTAAGCCAACAATACCTGCTTTTTTACCCGATACACTATGCGTCAGCGGAAACTCTGCCTTGGGCCACTGGCCTTCACGCACAAAACGATCGGCCCGAACCAGCCCGCGTGCGGCTCCCAATAACAAGGTCATGGCGGTATCAGCAACACAATCATTCAGGACATCGGGCGTATTGCCCAATTGAATGCCACGCCGCTGCAGCTCGGCAGCATCAATAGCATCGTACCCCACCCCAAAATTGCTGACGACTTTCAAGTTGGGTAGATAATCCAGCCATTCATTCCGAAAGCCCTGCTTGGCCGAAGTGACAACAGCCACACAGTCCTGGCCATAGGCTTTCAGGGCAGCAATCGCGTCATCATGCTCCCAAAGGCGGACAACATCATAATGGTTTTCAAGATGCTGGCTGACCAGCGCCGTGGACGGCCCAACCTGTAACACACGATTTCTTGCCATATTCGTTATCTCCTGATGACATGACAGTATTTATATTTAATTTAGCATCAAATAGTGAAAAATATTTTTCTACCCATGATAACAACCAGCACCGTTAACTAAGTTAGGCTAATCCCCCATAAAACGGGGCAAATTCCATTTATAACGATATGAAAAATACCGGATCAGGAATGTCACGCCAGCCCCTACCAAGGTAACGACAAATTCCTGCAATCCAAAATAATTGCCTGCCACCATGATACAAGCACCCACCAATGCAGCTGAAGCATAAATTTCCTTTTCAAGGATAATCGGTGGACGGTTCAGGAACACATCACGCAATAACCCGCCGCCAACGGCCGTAATGACCCCCAGAATAATAGCCGTTTCATACGCACCACCATAATGCAAGACCTTTTCAGCGCCCGTCACGGCAAAAGTACCCAAGCCAACAGCATCAAACAGAAAAATGGGATAAGCCAGTTTCTTGATCCAGAATTTAAATCTGAGCGAGAAAAATACCGCCACCCATGTCACAAATAAATAGCGCCAGCTGGCAATGCTGACAGGCGGTGTTGCGCCCAGGCAAAGATCGCGGATAATCCCGCCACCACAAGCCGTAATAAAAGCAATAAAGAAAACACCAAACAGGTCAAGATTGCGATTTTTTGCGGCAATCACACCACTAAGGGCGAATGCAAAAGTGCCCAAAACATCAAGTGCCAGCAGTAATAAATTATTCATTTTAAAAAAAATATAACAATTCTGGTAACTCGTTGTAGAATATCAGGTTTTAGGCCCAATTCAGGGCAAACTTACTTCAATCATCAAGATGTCTTTATTCGTCCATAAATACGGTGGTACCTCAATGGGGTCCGTCGAACGCATTCAAAATGTTGCGAAACGTGTTGCTAAATGGCATGCAGCAGGCCATCAAGTAATTGTAGTCCCTTCTGCCATGTCGGGTGAAACCAATCGTTTACTTGGCTTGGCCAAAGAACTGTCAGAAATGCCCGATCCTCGCGAAGTGGATATGCTGGCCTCTACCGGTGAACAGGCCAGTAGCGCCTTACTGGCCCTTGCACTGCAAGCACAGGGGGTACAAGCACGCAGCTACACAGGCTGGCAGGTTCCGGTAAAAACAGACAGCGCCTTCGGCAAGGCCCGCATTACCTCTATCGATGACCAGCGCGTTCGCGCAGACCTGGATGCCGGCAAGGTAGTCATTGTTACCGGTTTTCAGGGAATAGATCCTGACGGCCACATTACGACCCTGGGCCGTGGTGGATCAGACACCTCTGCCGTTGCAATGGCAGCTGCCCTTAAAGCCGATGAATGCCTTATTTTTACAGACGTAGACGGTGTATATACAACCGATCCTCGTGTTGTACCCGAAGCACGCCGCATGAACGTGGTGTCTTTCGAGGAAATGCTTGAAATGGCATCACTGGGCTCAAAAGTACTTCAGATCCGCTCTGTCGAGTTTGCCGGTAAATACAAAGTACCGGTACGTGTCCTGTCATCTTTAACCGACCCCCTGATTCCGATCTTAGAAGAAAAAAATTCAGGAACCCTTATTACTTTCGAGGAAGATTCAAAAATGGAAGCCGCCTTAGTTTCTGGTATCGCATTTAGTCGCGATGAAGCAAAAATCACGCTATTGGGCGTACCCGATAAACCCGGCGTTGCCTTTGCGATCCTGGGCCCGGTTGCCGATGCCAATATCGACATCGACATGATCATCCAGAACCAGTCTGTTGACGGTACTACAGACTTTTCATTTACCGTAAACCGCAACGACTTCAAACGTACCCTGGACGTGATTCAAAAAACCATTTTGCCTAACACCGGTGCCCGTGAAGTTATTACCGACGAAAAAGTCTGCAAGGTTTCCATCGTAGGTATTGGCATGCGCTCACACGCTGGTGTTGCCAGCCTGATGTTCCGCACTCTGGCCGAGGAAGGCGTTAACATCCAGATGATCAGCACCAGTGAAATCAAGACTTCCGTCCTGATTCAAGACAAATATATGGAACTGGCTGTTCGCGCCCTGCACAAGGCATTTGGACTGGATGGTAATCCTGCTGAAACAGCGATTGAAGAATAAATGAAGAAAAATGCTGTTTTTTCGCTAAAAAACAGCATTTTCAATACAAGCCTGTTGACACAAGCAGGTAGTATTAGTTAGAATTCTTTTTTCCTTGGAGACATGGCCGAGAGGTTGAAGGTACTCCCCTGCTAAGGGAGCATGCGGCTTATACCCGCATCGAGGGTTCGAATCCCTCTGTCTCCGCCAAAGATTACATTGAAGCCCTTGATTATCAAGGGCTTTTTTGTTTTTGGTGATATTCAGTATGCCACTGTAGATTTGCTCGCTAAGCTTACAAAAGACATTAGCTATATCCAGACCTATGAAGAATGATTATTTTTAACCATTGTGTTGGATTTATTTTTACGGCTGGTTGTTAGTTGGTCAATGAATTCACGAATGGATAGGACTTGGTTTTACAGGCACTTTTAACTGCTGTACAGGTTAGAAAACCAAAAAAACCGTCTTTCTTGGAGCATTCCGATCAGGATAACCAAATCGGCTTGAAAAAAAACAACAACATTTACAGCAGATCGATCTACTCACCGATGGCTCAAGCAAACAACAATAATGACAATCAGGTAACGACCGTGATTGGCAAAGCCCAAAGTCCCCCTATAGCACGGCAAACTGTGTACGCCCATGCACAGGGGGAATTACCTATCACACTAACGCAGATTTAAGCACTTTTCCAGCTGGAGACCTAGGCAAGTCCTCCACAAACTCCCAAATACGAGGCATTTTATAATCTGCAATCAAATTCTCGCAATGAGACTTGATAGCTTCCACACCAAGCTCTGCATTTTCCTTAACAATCACAGCTTTCACAACCTGACCATACGTAGAGTCAGGTACACCTACTACAGCAACAGCCGCAATTCCAGGTAGTGACAACACTGCCTCTTCTACCTCTATCGGTGCAATTTTGGCACCTCCGGAAATAATTTGGTCCTTTATGCGTCCCACAATATAGTAATGATCATCTTTTTCATAAAAAATATCACCGGTTTTAAACCAGTCATTTTGCATCGCCTCGCTGGTACGAATAGGATCTTTATAATAGGCCCCTGAATAGCTAGGACCTTTTACCCATAGCTCGCCCCTCTGTCCAGCAGGCACATCTTCCCCATTCTCTCCGACAATGCGAACTTCGGTGGGTGGGATTAACCTCCCGACCGATCCACGATGCTTATCCTCTACATCCTGAATATCAAAACAAAAAATAGGCCGGACTTCTGTCATTGCATAGTAAGGCTTAACAATCATTCCTAGTCTAGACCTGCAATCCTCAATGGTCTGCTCATTAAGCGCTGCACCTGACGCGGCCGCCATTCTGAGCGAACTGACATCAAATCGCCTACTTTCCTTAGCAGCAACATCAGCCATCATTGCATACATAGTCGGTACACCTAAAAATACCGTAGGCTTCTGTAACTCAATAGATTCTAAAGCTAGTCTGGGATGAAATTTTTCACTTAGCAAAATGGTTGCACCTGACACCAACGCCACGAAAGCAGCCGCATGAAATCCATATGCAAACGTTAAGGGCAACGTGACCAATAAACTGTCGTTAGGCGTAATTTTCCACATGTCACGATACGCAAAAGCCGAGGCCAGCTCATTTGCATGTGTAGCAGCAACACCCTTGGGCGTTGATGTGGTTCCAGAGGTATAGCAAAGCAGCACTAAATCATCTCCGCCCCCCTGGGGTTGACCTCCATAACAAGCGCCATCTTGCCACGCATCAACAAGCGCCTCCATACTTTGCAGAGTGATTGAAGTAGGATTGGCATTCACTGCGGACTCCACGTGTGAACATAAAGAGTCTGCATAAATCAATAAACTAGCTTCGCTATGCGCCAAAATATGGCGAATTTCCTTTTCACCGTACTCCGGATTAATGGGCACTATTGCCGCTCCCAATAAAGCCAATCCCATATAGATAATCATGATTTCAGGTCGATTTCCAGCAGTCACCGCAACACGGTCTGCTTTTTTAACACCCAACTCTTGCAACTGATAGGCAGCCAATCTAGCTTCCTGTACAAACTCCTGATAGGTAATCGTACGACCCTTGAACACAAATGCCACATGATTAGGTTGCACCTTTGCTTGATCCAGGATAGGAGTTACCACATCGTTATACTGCTTCATTTCATTCTCCAAATCATTTAAGATTCAAACGATCAACACCCTCATCCTTCAGCATTTCTCTAGCAATAATAATGCGTTGGATCTCATTGGAGCCTTCGGTTAAAACGTAAATTGGTGCTTCACGATAGAGTCTTTCAATTGGGAACTCTGACACATAACCATACCCCCCCAGTACGCGCATGGCATCTTCAGTAATACGCATGGTGGTTTCAGTTGCAAACAGTTTTGCCATGGATGCCAGCATATCAGCACGCCCCCATTTTTCTTTATGCTCCAACGCTTCCCGAATCAAGGCTCTTGCTGCTACCAGACTCGTTGCCATATTCGCCAAATGAATTTGAATAGCCTGATGCGATGAAATAGGTTTACCAAAGGTTTCCCGAGTCTTGGAGTACTCTAACGCCAAAGACACGGCGTTGCGTGCCATTCCGACTGCGGTCCCGGCCATTGCCAAACGCCCAGCTTCCAGCATGGACAGCACCTGTTGGAGGCCTTTTCCTGTCTGCCCTCCCAGTAAGTTATCCGATGTTAAACGTACATCATTAAAGTTAAGCTCTGCAGTGTCGACATGCTTAAACCCCATTTTTTCAGCCAATCGGGTAACCTCAAATCCTTCTGTGTCCGCTTCCACAATATACAAACTTAGACTATCTTCGCTGCCTATCGCCTTATCCCTTGCCAGCACCACATGAATACCTGCGCGCAGGCCGTTCGTAATAAAGATTTTTTGCCCTCGGAGGACTATACCCTGACCTTCCTCGTGCGTAGCGTTAGTTCGTACTTGTTTTAAATCTGATCCCACTGATGGCTCTGTCAAACAAATTGCCCCTCGCTTAGCCCCTGAAGCTAACAACGGTAAGTAACGCTCTTTTTGCTCATCTGTACCGTAGGTGACGATCAATTTAGAGACGGTACTGTGACTATTGATAAAACTAGGCATGGCAGACCATGCCGCCCCTAACTCTTCCATCACTGATACATACTCTGCAAGTGGTAAGTCCAACCCCCCATACTCTTCTGGAATTACCATTCCAAACAACCCTATCTTAGCCATTCCATCTACTACAAACTGTGGAAAGTCATTGCTTTCTTCCAATGCTTTTACCTTAGGTATTACCTCTCGTCTCGCAAAATTTCTTACCGCTTCTACAGCGGGTGAACTTTCAGTATAAATATTCATTTAAAACCCCAAAAAATAGATGATCCATACTGCAAGCAACTCTTGCTGCTCGCAGTATTACTCTTTCATTCAAAACAATTTATGCCTGGTTTTGTTTAAGAACTATCCGTACGCCATAGCCCGCAACAATCGAAATAAGTGACGCAGCCATCAACATGGCAGGCAAAGGCCACCAATGTACCTGGCTAGCAGCAGGCACTAAGAATGCGGCAATAAAAGGGGTTGTGGCGGAAAAAACAATCGCTGAAATAGCTGACACCAAAGCAACTCCGCTATAACGTACCTCCACCGGGAACAGCTCAAATGTCATACTGGATACCACTGCATACACTGAAGCATGTCCCAGCACCAGCGCAATAATGAATGCAAGAGCCATCAGGACAACATTTCCGGTGGAAAAAAGCAGAAACAGCGGTATCGCAAACAACAAAGTAGAAATCGCACCGGTCATAAAAATCTTCAAGGGACTTATCTTATCTGCCAGAATGCCTATCATCACTATCGCAAACAAATCCACTGTCGCCGCCACCAGTAAAATAAGCATCGTTTCACTGCGTGCTATGCCATAACGTTGATTGGCCAGTGAGAGCATATAGGTAGTAATCAAATAAAACAGCACTAGAACACTGGCCTGCAATCCAACACCTACCAGTAACTGCAACGATTTAGTACGAATTACGGTACCGATTGGATTCTTACGGATTTCTTGAGATTTCTTAGCCTCGTTAAACACCTCAGGCTCAGGTACTCTCAGCCGAATGATGACCCCGATCACTACCAGAACAAACCCGGTTAAAAATGGAATCCTCCATCCCCAGCTCATTAAGTCTTCTGTAGGTAATTGAGCGACGGCATACATCACAATACTGGATAGGACTAATGCAAAAGGACTGGCTATCTGCGGTGCTGCTCCATAAAACCGCGCACGATGCTTAGGCGCACTTTCTATGCTCATAATCACCGCACCGCTCCATTCGCCACCCACAGCTACACCTTGTAAAAACCTCAGGCAAGTTAGCAAAATAGGGGCCCAGACTCCTATCTCATTCCATGTAGGCAACAAACCGATCAATCCCGTCGCTGCCCCCATCAATACCATTGTGATCATCAAGGTAGTACGCCTTCCCAAAGTATCACCTAAATGCCCAAAGATAAACGCACCGACTGGCCGTGCTAAAAAAGCCACCCCCAACGTCGCAAATGACGCGAGCAAGCTAACATGCTCTCCTAAGGATGGAAAAAAAATAGTAGAAAAGACCAGACTGGCTGCCGTGGCATAAATAAAGAAGTCAAACCATTCAAGGGTGGTACCGATAAAACTCCCCCAAAAAGCGCGCTGCTGCTGCTTTGTACCAAAACTCTTACTGGCAGCAATTGATATTGTGGACGTGGGTATTGTGGACGTGGTAGTCGTAGTAGACATAGTAAGTACCTTTAGTGAGTCAAAAGAGTTACAAAGATGCGCCAAGCATTCTGAAAAAAACCGTTTCAATTTGGTGCTTTCCCTCAAACAACTCACACAGGTCTACTACTCCCAGTCTTAAAAATCTGTTCATGAATGTCTCCAATTTTATTTTTTACATCTGTAGCAATGTATAGTTTGATTTTTATTGAGTAACGCAGGTATTACGTTGATAAAAAAGCAGCCTGCCCCTCCTTGAGCACCACCTTGTCGTCAACGCGCATCTCAAACACATAACCTGCCTCTACCCTTGCTGCATACAACGTTAAATTCTCGCCAGGTAAAACAGGTGCGCTCAATTTTGCACTAGCCGTTTGCAGGGTTTCGGGAGAAATATTCATCACCGTTGCCAGCAAACGTAATGCAATCCCGAAAGTACATAGACCATGCAGAATAGGCTTGGCAAAGCCATAAGCGCGAGCAACCTCAAAATTGACATGCACCGGATGCAGATCACCTGTCAGCCTATACAAAATGGCTTGATTCTCCGTGGTCTGGTAGCTACCAACTTTCTCCAGTGGCACCTCTACTTTTGCAGCCGCTTTAGGTGCATCTTCTCCTCCCCAACCTCCAATGCCGGGCAGAAAAATAGCATATTTGGCAATAAAGTATTCGGACTCAACGACGATATCAACAATCGTTGCCCGGCCTTTGTCCCATACACCTTCAACCCTGGCATTTGTCACAACACGAGCCTGCACAGGAATCGTCTTTTTAATTTCTATGTATTGCGATACATGCAAGGATTTTTGACGATCATAAACGCCTAAATCACCGCATTTTTCAACTGCCCACAACCCAAGGGTGCTGACAAAACTAGGCAAGGCTTTAAGGCCTTCCTCATACACCAACTCAAGATCGTTTGCCGATGCACCACAAGCAATCGCATACAAAATTAACGTCGATTGATCCCAAACAACCTCTTTACTTCCCAAGTCGTAGCTAACCAAATCATTAAAACTTTCCGGTATATTCACATCACCCCCTTTTTACGTTGAATAATTTGCCTTCTTTCCTCAGAAACCAACAGTTTCTCTCTCAACTGCATCCAGTACGTGTTCGGATGTTTATCACTTTCACGTATAAATTTTTTGGTAATTATTTGCGCTTCCTCAGGCAGCTCAGCGGACGCTTTGGCTAATGCCACAGCCATGTCAAATGCAGAATTTTCCACATACTCTTTATGCGTCACTAACCGTGTACCTACCGTCTCCTCAATGGAAACAGTTTCACCCAACAACAGTAAGCGCTCAGTCAAGTTGCCCAACAAACCCATTATCTCAACGGCTCGCTCAGGGTTATAAAGAATACCCATCTTGACCGCTGGCAATGCGAATTTTGCATGGAGACTTGCCACACGCACATCACACGCTAAAGCCAAATCCAACCCAGCCCCCATACAAGGCCCATCAATAGCCGCTATACATGTCATGGTGCTCTGTTGTATAGCCAAAACCAACTGGCGCATTAAGTTGTCATATTCCATATCAGAGGCATCACCGCACAAATCATGAAAATCTGCACCCGCCGAAAAGCACTGGCCATTACCCCAAAAAATCAGCGCACGTACCCCACTATGCTCTGCCGCCCTAAACTCAGTCATTAAGCTATTCAACATGGCCCGAGACAGCGCATTTCGCTTCTCTACCCTGTCTATCTTTAAGACCACTACATCTGGGGCTATAGCTAGCGTAGAAATTTCACTCACAGTCATACTCCATCGCTATACGTCTGAAAGTTCAATTCACTTTCTAGCGCTTCGCACAAATTGAGTAACGCCTCATCCGTCTGATATGCACCTACCAGTTGCGCTGACAGTGGCAGGCCCCGCTCCACCCCACACGGTATGGCCGCAGCTGGCACTCCAGCCACATTAAATGGACTGGTAAACGGAAATGCCCCCCATAGCCGACTAACTTTTTTACCATCAACATGACTGGGTCGTTCGCCAATCGTAAAAGCTGGCGTTGCCACAGTTGGGGTCAACAAATAGTCATAACTCTCAAACAGACGGGCAACCTTGGCTTGGTATTCCAGCTGTTTTTGCCTTGCATCACGCACCTGTTCAGGCGTTAATGTTTGCGCTGCACGTAAGCTGGATAGCTCATAGTCGGTTAACTCATTCTCGCAATACGTCAATAAATGGCCGCGCTCACGCCATTCCTCAGCCAACACCAACGGGCCAAAACTCTGTTCCCATCCTGAAAAACTGGGATCAATGCTGTCCACCTGATGGCCCATTCTGCTTAATACTGTTGCAACGTTACTGACAGCGGCTCGAATAGCTGGATCTACTGGCTGCCCATCTAAGGATTCGCAATAACCGATTCGGAACCTTTTCAGTCCATCCGGTGCACGATGAAATTCCCGCTCAGCCAACACAGATAAAAACAAACGTGCATCTGCCACACAAGTAGTCAGTGGACCGGCACACGCAAAATCACTCATGGCCCTAAAACCACCTTCGTCAGGACACAGGCCATAACTAGGTTTAAACCCAAAAACACCTGTCATGGCAGCCGGAATACGGATGGACCCTCCCCCATCAGCGCCTAGTGCAATAGGCGCATAGCCAGCAGCGACCGAAGCAGCAGCACCACCGCTTGATCCTCCTGGTGTCTTTTCTATATCCCAGGGGTTTCCGGTAACTAAACCCAACTTATTTTCATTTGTCGCAGATTGCCCAAACTCCGCTGTATTCGTCTTACCTAAAAAGACAGCACCAGCGTTGTATAACCTACGAATTACCCCACTATGCTCTAGTGCATGATGGTGCTTAAACACACGGGAACCTTTGGTTGTCACATAACCAGCCAAGTCAAAGGTATCTTTGATCGTAACTGGTACACCCTCCAGCGCTCGGGGAGTACCGGCTTTATAGTTTGCGTCGGCTGTCCGTGCTTGCTGCATGGCCAACTCTGGTGTCAAAAGCGTCATAGCCTGGATACGAGGCTCTTTTTCCTGAATACGCTCAAGCAATGCAGCCGTTACCTCCACGGCAGACTGCTGACTCTCCTGAAAACGCTGCATGAGTTTCCAGGCTGGCGTCGTCGCCTCTACCAGATCTTTATGATTAAGGTTAAGCATGAGGGTGCACCCCTCCGCTAACGCCATAGGTTTCACCGGTAATATAGCCAGCCTTATCACTTAACAAGAAAGCGGTGAGATACGCCACATCCTCTGGGGTACCCAAACGATTCAAAAACGATTTTTTCTGTAAATAGCTATCAAAAAACTCATCTGGATAAATTTTTCGTAAAAAATCGTTATAAATCAAGCCAGGGGCAATAGCATTAATACGAATCCCTGCTTTGCCATTTTCTGCTGCAGCAACTCGAGTCAATGCCATCACGCCTGCTTTTGCTGCTGAATATGCAGCACCGTGCTCTGTCGTCATTTCCCAAGCAGAAATAGAAGAAATATTAACAATAGAACCCGCATTAGCCTGGATCATATAAGGCAACGCATGCCGCATACAATTAAATGTACCGGTCAGGTCTATATTGAGACATTTGTTCCATGTCTCAATACTCATCTCAGCCACGGGTTCAATTTTGGACCAGCCAGCATTGTTAACCAAACAGTCAATCCGGCCAAACTTCTCTATCACAGCGGCAAAAACTTGCTCGACCTCTTGGTGATCACTTACATCCATTTTGAAATACGGGCACTCGAGTCCTGCGGACTGCGTCAACTCTTCAGACAATTTTTGCATACGCCCTTCATGCAAATCAGTAATTACCACATGCATATTCTCTGAAGCCAACTGTCTTGCAATGGCAGAGCCTATGCCCGCACCAGCTGCTGCCGTAACGATCGCTACCTTAGGTTGTGTCATGTCTTTCCTCTCTTTATATTAAAAAATTTTTGCAATTGCAGCCGCTAACTGTTCAGGCTGATCTACGGCCATTAAATGACCAGCATCGGGAATAACAACTAACTGAGCCGATGGCATAGCCGCTAACAATATATCAGCAGCTTTTTGTGGACAATAATGATCGCGCTCACCCTGAACAACGTGCACCGGTACTTGAATCGCCCCTAACCGTTCAGTCATTGGCGCCTGCGATAATCCAACCATAGCCTTGGCCGCATTGATATAACCTTTAGCATCACCCACCGCAGCGATGCGTTGGCGAGCAACTGTCTGTACTTGCTCATGCTTACTCACAATTTGCCCTGCCGTATCACTTTCCAACGCTTGAAAAAATGTAGGGAGGTCTGACTCTGCCTGTGAAATACGTTCCTCAAAAAAGCTGGCTGCCGCCCGCCCTACTTTGCTTGAAGTTCCCACCACTATGGCTTGACGGACCAAATCAGGACGTTGCAAAGCCGCTTCAAGCACAATCACCCCCCCTAAAGAGAAGCCAACACAAATCGCAGATCCTGTTACAGACTCGATAAAGCGCAATAAATCTGCTGCCAGTTGCTCCACTGTGCCGTTTCCCTCACCCGCTGTCGTTTCTCCATGCCCACGCAAATCAACCGCATAGATACTTATAGGGGCCTTAATCAGACTGATAACTTGCTTCCAACTGCTATGATCTTCAGCCAATCCGTGTACCATAACAACCGCAGGACCTTCACCTGTTTTGCTAAACGCAACCTTAATGTCTCCTACATCGACATGTTGTAACTTGCCATTTGAGATGTCGCTTTGTGCTAACATTGGCCTAGCCTCCTTTGTGCTAACATTGATTTATTATCTTAAAGTAAGTATTTTTCTGTTAATTTTCAGATATTCTATGTCAGCCCACCCAAAAAAACAATAGTGACGTCACTTTTTTTATGATTGATAAAAATTCTCCACATTCTCTAAAAATTCCCCAGCCTACCACACCAAAAGGTAAAGCCACTGTCGCAAGGATTCTAACTGCAGGGCACGATCTTTTTGGTGAAACAGGCTATGTAGCCATGCGTATGAGTGATTTGGCCGAAAAATCCAATTTATCGCTCGGTGCTCTATATCGCTATTTTGAAAATAAAGACGATGTTTTTCTCGCCATAATCAATAACATTCATCAGCAACTCTATGCTGCAAGTAGGGTAAATACCGATCAAAGATTTTCAACTCACCCATATGAAACCATCCAGCAATCCAATTTAGGGTATCTCACACATTACCTAAACCATCGACACGTCATGAAAGCCTTTATAGAAGCAACCATGGTCGAAAAAAAATATACTGACATGTGGTGGTACATGCGCGAATCACATATTCAGCGCGTTTCCAACGCGCTAAAACGCGACCATAACAAAACAGAATTAAATGGTGAACCCATCAGACACACATTAGAGGCACTCGTCTCTATGACAGAACAATCAGCCTTTGTATGGTATGCCGTACCTAGTGCAACAGAAAAAGTCATCAATCCAGAACAAGCAGCCAAAATTGTTAGTGATATATGGTTTCTTTCTCTGTTCCATGCCATTTAAAGGTAAGCATCCGGTAAAGCCATCTTTTCAAGTCATTAATAAAAGATGGCTTTACCGGACGTATAAGCTAAGAGAACAGTTTTTACAAGAAAACAATACTCATCTCTATTTCCCGGCTAAATGAGCAACATCAGTGGCTGATTGACGAGATAGTTCTATGAACGCTCGTATGTAATCAATGCCAACATCTGTCTCGCGCGCACCCAGATAAATTTGCTTGGCGATACCATGCACGCCTAATCGCACAGGCACCACATTCATCTTGGCCGCATATTCATCGACTAACCAACGTGGTAGAGCGGCCACTCCACGTCCACTAGCCACCATTTGCATCATGATGTCAGTGGTCTCTATGGTTTTATGGCTCTTGGGAGTGACACCTGCCGGCAACAGGAACTGGTTGTAAATATCCAGGCGCTCAATCTCTACCGGATAACTGATAAGCACTTCATGGATTAAATGCTGTGGTTTTAGGTAGGGCAAAGAAGCCAAGCTATGCCCTTTTTGAACAACCAGCACCTGCTCATAGTCAAATACGGGTTCGAACTTAAGTCCTGGCTTGAACAGCGGGTCGGGCGTTACCAATAAATCAATTTCATAGCCGAATAAAGCCCCTATTCCGCCAAACCGAAACTTTTGCTTAACGTCTACCTCCACATCAGGCCATGCCGCCAAATAGGGAGCAACCACTTTAAGTAGCCAGCGGTAACAAGGATGGCATTCCATGCCAATACGCAGTGAACCACGTTTGCCCTGGGCGAATTGACCCAGGCGCTCTTCGGCCAAATCCAATTGCGGAAGCACTCTGTTCGCCACTGCCAACAAGTACTGCCCGGCCTGCGTCAACCGCAGGCTTCGCCCTTCACGCAACCAGATATCGGTGCCCAATTGTTGTTCCAGCTTTTTTATGCTGTGACTCAGCGCCGACTGTGTCAGGTTTAGCACACCAGCGGCCGCCGTTAAAGACCCTTGTTTTTCAACTTCATGGATGATACTGAGGTGGATACGTTCAAGCATAATTATGATTTATATTCATCAATTAATGAAATAATACCATTTTACTTCATTAAACAACCTAGGTACCATTCCTTACCATAGCTTATTTATATTTTAACGTGGCAATGATCAATATTCACTAAATCGAATTACACAAGGGCTTAGGTAGGCTTCTCAGCGTGCGCGTGTTCACTATTCAAATCCCTCAATGATGACGTGATGCCTCAAGTGAAGCTTGCGAATAAAACCACCCAACTGCAAAAAAGACATGCAGTTAAAACACTAAAAACCCGGCTGTAAATAGTTTGCACCTTCTTGACTCTCATTTAGAAGAACAACTAACCCAATCATCACAATCATGCAGCACTAAGCCCGCAAATTGCGCGGTTCAGGTACTGCATAAATTAAGTTTTATGGAAGTAAAAATGACACGACCCATGCGTGTAGTAGCAGTTTCAGGCGGCTTGCAACGACCCTCCCGATCTGCGGTCTTCGCCGAATACTTGTCGGGTTTGATTGCCAAGGAAATTCCCTGCCAGCAATGCCTGATCGAATTGGCCCAACTCGCGCCCCAGCTTGCCGGTGCGGTCTGGCGCTCGCAGCTACCCGACACAGTGGAGCAGGCACTTGCCAAGGTTGAGCAAGCTGACATTCTGGTAGTGGTAACCCCGGTTTTTCGTGGTGCGTACACAGGACTGTTTAAACACTTTTTTGACTTTATTCATCAGGATGCCTTGATTGACATACCCGTTTTGCTAGCCGCAAATGGGGGCAGTGAGCGCCATTCACTGGTGATTGATCACCAGCTAAGGCCACTGTTCAGTTTCTTTCAGGCGCGCACGTTACCGTTGGGCATATACGCGACAGATAAGGATTTTCTGGACTACCGCCTGCACAACGGACGCTTGATAGAGCGAGCGAAACTCACCATCCAGCGCGCCTTGCCCTTGATCAAATTAAGTACCCATGCGTGCACTTATCCTGTTGGCAACCTGATTGACGCCTAAACAAATATCCGTCTATTCCTTATCAATTAGCCCATTAGATTGCAATGAACCAAACCTTTACTTTTAGCCTCAAAAGCACCTGCTTTGATGAAAACTATCATCCCTCAGACAGCACGCGCTTAACCACTAACTTTGCCAACCTCGCAAGAGGCGCGAACAGGCAGCAAAATCTGCGCAACACTTTGCGCATGATCAGCAATCGCTTCAACGACCTGGCGCACTGGGACAATCCCACAAGAAATCGCTATACCGTTGAACTCGAGATCATTTCCGTTGAAATGAGCCTGAATTCCCACAGCAATGATGAAGCATTTCCACTCATCGAGATGCTGAAGACCACCATCGTCGACAAACAGACAAACCAACGTATTGATGGCATTGTGGGCAACAGTTTTTCATCGTACATACGCGATTATGACTTCAGTGTCTTACTGCCGGCACACAATGCCAATCAAGCACCATTTAGCATGCCAGATTGCTTTGGCGACTTGCATGGCAAGTTGTTCAAGCACTTTGTCTCCTCAGAGGCCTATCAAAAGCGCTTCCACAAGGCTCCTGTTATTTGTATCAGTGTTTCAACAAGCAAGACCTATCAGCAAACTGGCAATCATCATCCCATCCTGGGTGTTGAGTATCAACAGAGTGAACTGTCCTCTACCGATCATTACTTTGCAAAAATGGGAATGCAGGTTCGCTTTTTTATGCCCCCAAACGCAGTTGCGCCATTGGCTTTCTATTTTTTTGGCGACCTGCTGAGCGATTATTCAAATCTTGAGTTGATCGGCACCATTAGCACAATGGAAACTTTTCAGAAAATTTATCGACCCGAAATTTATAACGCAAACGCTAGGGCCGGAAAACTTTATCAACCAAGCTTGAAGTACCAAGACTATTCCTTAACGCAAATTTCCTATGACCGGGTAGAACGCAGTCAACTGGCCGTCAAGCAAGGTAAATATACCGAAGAGCAATTCATAAAACCGCACAAGCAATTGCTTGAGAAATGGGCAGCCGACTACGCGGACTAACACATTACATAGGGTGCGTCCGGGCAAATTCCCCTGACTGGCAAACATGCATTTGTATTGTTTGCACCGCTTTCTTGATGCAGGCTACAGTCGTTACAGTTGGCGCAGCCATCCGCAACAGCGCACTCTTTCTTCTTTCTTTTAAAGGAAATTTCAAATGTTTGAAACCTCTATTACCGGCAGCCTGCCTAAACCAGAGTGGCTGGCTGAAACCAATAAGCTATGGCCCCAATGGAAGGTCCAGGGCGATGCGCTTCGCCAGGCCAAGGCAGATGCCACTTTGCTTTGGATCAAAGCGCAGGAAGATGCCGGCCTGGACATTGTGTGTGACGGCGAACAATCGCGACAGCATTTTGTTCATGGTTTCCTCGAACAGGTTGAGGGCATTGATTTCGAAAATAAAGTACAAATGGGTATCCGCGACAATCGCTACAATGCAATGGTGCCGCAAGTCATTTCACCCTTGCGCCTTAAGGGGCGCGTACACGACTTCGAAGCACAATTGGCCCGTGCGCACACCAAGAAGAAGCTAAAATTTACGCTTCCCGGCCCCATGACCATTGTTGATACCGTTGCTGACCGCTTCTACGGCGATAAATTTAAGTTGGCGTTGGCTTTTGCTGAATTACTTAACCAAGAAGCACTGGCTCTCCAGGCCGACGGCGTAGACATCATCCAGTTTGACGAACCCGCTTTCAATGTGTACATGAAAGAGGCAGCTGAGTGGGGGGTGCAGGCACTAGAGCGAGCCATACAGGGCTTAACCTGCACAACAGCCGTGCACATCTGTTATGGCTACGGCATTCAAGCCAATACCGACTGGAAAAGTACCTTAGGTGAAGAATGGCGTCAGTATGAGACCGTATTTCCCGCACTTGCCCGCAGCCGTATTGATCAGGTCAGCCTGGAATGCATCCATTCCCATGTGCCCCCTGAGTTGATGAAGCTTCTGGCTGGAAAAGACGTGTTAGTCGGCGTCATCGATGTGGCTAGTGATGTGGTCGAAACACCCGAAGAGGTAGCGGACACCATAGGGCAAGCGTTAGCGTTCGTACCGAAAGAAAGACTGTTCCCGTGCACAAACTGCGGTCTGGCACCGATGGCGCGCGAGGTGGCGTTACGCAAACTCGAAGCGCTTGCCAAGGGCACCAGGCTAGCCAAGGAACGACTCACTTCTGCTTGAAATATACCTGAAATATAATGAGGGAAAAAAGTGCCTGGTAAACGCTAGTCGAGTCACCATGTATGATGTATGCTTGATACAACGCTGCATTTTATTGTGTAGCACCCTAAAAAATATGGCGTAGTTTCAAGCAAAGGAAAAACATGAACAAGAAAAACGAGCCCGATCCGGACGAAGTGGCATTAATTGAATGGTGTATTGAAGTGGAAGGCTTTTTAGTTAAGGCCGGCGCAACGCTACGCGAAGCGCAAGACTATATTGAAGAGCATGCCGAGTGGTTTACAGATATGTTCTATGAAGGTTTAACACCTGAAGAAGCAGCCAAAGAAGCACTAAATTAAGCGGCCGCGTCAATTCACCCTCATTTGGAGCCTGTAAATTAAACTGTGTAAACCATCTATCATTACACCCATACCGGGTAAAGGATAGATCACATGGACAAAAAGAAACTGGAAGCGTTTGCTCGCGAGGCAGCCAAAGGCTTGAAGACCGAAAAGGACCTGAATGAATTCAGCCAGATGCTGACCAAGATTACGGTCGAGGCGGCACTCAATGCCGAACTTGATGAGCATCTGGGCTACGAGCGGCATCAGTCTTCAGACAACACCAACAACCGCAATGGTTAGACCGCCAAAACCGTCAAGACAGAAGATGGCCAATTCGAGATGAACACGCCTCGGGACCGTGACGGCAGCTTTGAGCCCAGGCTGGTTAAAAAGGGCCAGACACGTTTTACCTCAATGGATGACAAGATCCTGAGCCTTTACGACAAAGGCATGACGACCCGTGAAATCGTGGCAACCTTCAAGGAAATGTACGGTGCCGACATTGCACCCACCCTGATCTCCAAAGTCACCGAAGCAGTGATCGACAAGGTTGATGAGTGGCAATCGCGCCCGCTGGAATCGGTTTACCCGATCGTCTATCTGGACTGCATTGTGGTCAAGATCCGACAGGACAAGCAAGTCATCAACAAAGCCCTTTATCTAGCGCTGGGGTCAATTTAGAAGGCCATAAGGAACTGTTGGGCATGTGGCTGTCTGAGAAAGAGGGCGCCAAGTTCTGGTTAGGCGTGCTCACGGAATTGCAAAATCGTGGCGTCAAAGACATCCTCATTGCCTGCGTAGATGGGCTCAAAGGCTTCCCGGATGCGATCAGTGCAGCGTATCCGCAGACCCAAATCCAGCTGTGCATTGTTCATCTGGTACGCAACGCGATGAAGTATGTACCCTACAAGGACTACAAGGCAGTTGCTGCTGGACTCAAGCGTATTTACCACTCTGCCACCGAGCAGGAAGCCTTGCGGGAACTGGAGCTGCTTGCCCAGCAATGGGATGACAAATATCCACAGATCAGCCGTAGCTGGCGTACCCACTGGCCGAACCTGAATACCCTGTTTCGCTATCCGGAGGATATTCGAAAAGCCATTTACACCACCAATGCCATCGAATCCCTGAACAGCGTCATTCGTAAGGCCATCAGCAAGCGCAAGTTGTTCCCGACCGACGATTCAGCCAGAAAAGTTATTTACCTTGCCATCATGGATGCGTCCAAAAAATGGACCATGCCAATTCGCAACTGGAAGCTTGCACTGAATCGGTTTATTATTGAGTTTGAGGATCGCATCAGCGATTATGTATAACCCAGACGGTTACACAGAATTATTTACACCCTCTTAATTTACCCACCCTCCTTCCCTGGTAGTAAAAAATCCCCCTATTTAGGGGCTTTCTTTTTGTATATATGTTACGATATATTCAGGCGTTGTATATTGACACACAAAATTGCTACACAGCGTATTTATTTTTGATGTAAGCGCTTGATTTTAAGATATTGGCGCAATTGTTTTTGGACTCCCTCCATCTCCGCCAAAGATACTGAAAAGCCCTTGAAATAAATTCAAGGGCTTTTTTTATTACCTGTAGCAAGGGATGAAAAGAACCATCCCAAAACCGTCAACTAATCCAGGCGCTGTACTATCGTTGCCGTTGCCATACCATGGCCGATACACATTACTTGCAGCCCAAGCTCTCCGTCAACATGACGTAATCCTGATAACATCTTGGCCATTAAACCCGCGCCCGTCCCACCTAAAGGATGACCATGTGCGATGGCACCGCCCCAAGGATTAAGAATCTCTGTATCAGGCTTGAACTCACGCTCAAAAGCAAGTGCCACACTGGCAAATGCTTCGTTGACTTCTATCCAGTCCAAATCGTCAATTGTTAAACCGGCTTTTACAAGTGCCTGACGTGTAGCTGGAATAATCCCGGTTAATTGCATGACAGGATCGGAACCAAGCACAACGCGTGCCAGAAATTTCGCCTTGGGTTTAAACCCCAGCTCAATGGCGGCACCATAACGCCCCACCAATACCGCCGCTGCACCGTCAGACATCTGGCTTGCATTGGCCGCGGTCACTTTACCCGTTTCCGCAGACCTGAAAACAGGCGCCATCGCATCCATACGGGCTCTATCAATCACCTCCCTGATGCCTTCATCACGATCCAGTGTGATGGTATTACCTTCCTTATCAACACCTGGTAAAGGGATGATTTCGGCGTGTAAGCCTGCATCACGTGCAGCCTTGGCGCGTGCGTGACTTTCGACCGCGTAATCATCCAATTGTGAACGCGTTAAGGACCAATGGTCAGCAATAAGTTCGGCACTTTCTACCTGATGCGGAATAACAAAACGTTTGACCAGGTCCGGATGCAAATTATCAAAGCCGGTAAAGTCATGCTGCCCTAAAGTCATATCCAGAAACATCGGAACCCGACTCATGCTTTCCACACCACACGCAATGGCAAAATCCATATCTTGCATACCGACAGCCTGAGCCGCGGCATGAAGCGCATACTGGCTGGAACCACACATACGGTTCATCGTAACACCAGGCACGCTTTCAGGAAAACCGGCAACCAATAAAGCCTGGCGTGCTATATTTCCGCCCTGCTCACCTGCCTGGCTAACGCAGCCTGCCAATACATCACCTACCATGGAAGTCTGCACACCAGAGCGACTGACAAGTGCTTTAAGTGCGGTGGCAAGCAAAGTATCGGGACGCGTATTTCTTAATGCGCCACCACGACGACCAAACACCGTACGCACAGCTTCCAGAATCACCGCTTCATTAGAATCTATCTTATTCATATGTTTAACCTTTATATGATGAATTAAATCAACTCACGTGCGATGATATTGCGTTGTATTTCTGAAGTGCCTTCATAAATTTGCAGTACCTTCGCATCACGGAAAAGCTTTTCTGCAGGGTACTCGGTTGAATAACCCATACCGCCAAATATTTGTATGGTTTCAGTGGCTGCCCACATCGCCGAGTCCGCCGCATTCACTTTAGCCATCGACGCCTCTATCGTATTATTCAGCCCACAATCCAGGCGCCATGCTGATTGATAAGTCAGCAAACGTGCTGCCTCCAGGCGCAAACGCATATCGGCCAGTTTATGGGCAATGGCCTGATGGCTCATCAAGGACTTACCCATCGACTGACGCTGGCTGGCATAGGCAAGCGATTCGTCAAAACAACGCTGTATCAAGCCAACACCAAAAGCCGCTACCATTGGCCTGGTGTGGTCAAACACTTTCATGGCGATTGAAAACCCACTGCCTTCTTCACCCAAAAGCTGACTATCGGGAACAAATACCCCATCCAGAAACACTTCACACGCTGGTGCGGCCTTTTGTCCCATCTTGGAAAGTGGCGTACCCACAGATAATCCCTCACTATCCGTTTCCACAATGAAAACGGATAAGCCCTTATGGCCTGCTTGGGCATCCGTTTTGGCAAATACCACAAAAAATTCCGCCATATTAGCGTTGGAAATCCATATTTTGCTACCTGTTAAGCGATAGCCCCCCGGGACCTTTTCTGCCTTGGTTTTAATGGAGGCAACATCCGAACCTGCTGAAGGCTCTGTCAGTGCGAAACTTGCCATCGCTCCCGATGTGAGACGTTTAAGGTATTTTTCTTTTTGTTCGTGCGTTCCTGCCATAACGATAGGTTCTGCGGCCAAGGTATTGATACATAAAGCAGCACCAATGCCCAAACAAGCATGGCAAAGCGACTCTGTTATCAGCACCAACTCCATGCAACCAAGACCGGCACCGCCATATTGTTGTGGCAATACTGAATTTAGCAGCCCCAAGGAAAATGCATTGCGATAAATATGCATGGGAAATTGTGCATCCTTATCTGCCTGACTCGCTATGCCTTGTATTTCTTTCTTTGAGAACTGTTGCGCCAAGGCCTGTATTTGCTTCTGCTCTTCAGTCAATTCAAATTGCATCTTACTACTCCTAAATACTGGCGCATGTCACAAAACGCAAGCAACAGACACCCATACAGCCATGTTTGGGCTGCTAATAATCATAAAAAATTCAAGGACGTAAACTGCCTGGAAAACTAGGCGTACAGGGCCTCTATTTCTGTCTCATAAGTCTTATGAATGCTACTACGCTTTACTTTCATGGTTGCGGTTACCTCACCATCATCATGGTCCAGTTCCTTCGTCAGTAAATGAAAGCGTCTAATGTTTGCGACGGGTGCCAAAAGGGCGTTGCCTTTAGCGACCTCGGACTCGATGAGTTTTTTTACTTCATCAAGCTCCGTAAGCGAGCGGAAATGCGTAAAAGCTATTTGACGTGTTTCCGCCCACTTTGACACGGTTTCCAAGTCAATTTCTATCAATGCAGAAACAAACCGGCGACCGTCTGCAATGACGATACACTCTTTGATGTAAGGGCTACCCTTCATCGTATTTTCTATTTCTGATGGCGTGATGTTTTTGCCACCTGCGGTAATCATGATGTCCTTCATGCGATCAACGATATAAAGCTGACCATTGCGCTCGTTAACAACGTCCCCCGTATGCAACCATCCATCAACAATGGTTTTAGCCGTTTCAGCTTCATTTTTATAATAACCGGCAAAGACCATCGGCCCACGCAACAATAATTCACCCGTCTCCGGGGCCAACTTGTACTCAGTACCGTAGGTAACCATGCCTACAGAAGCCGGATGGGGATCATCAAGAGGTTGCCCTGTTACCATTCCTGTGGACTCTGTCAGACCATACACTTCTACAATGGGTACACCTATGGTACGAAAAAACTTGACGACGGTAGGTGGGACGGGCGCTGCTCCCGTCAAGGCCACCCGGCAATTACGCAAGCCGATAAAGTTTTGTAAGGCACGCAAAATAATCCAGTACCAAAACCCGTAAATCACATTTTCTTTTAGGCTGCGGGCACTTTTTGGTTTGTATCTGAATGGCTCACACGCCGCGATGGCTTTATTAAACAACCACCGGCGAAAGCGTCCTGTTTCAGTGATTTTGATCGCGATGGATGAATAGAGTTTTTCCCAAATACGTGGTACACCCAAAAACAAGGTAGGCGCCAGTTCACGCAAGTCTTCCTGAACGGTGCGTATGGATTCACCAAAACAAACCACCGATCCCAGATAAATGGGAACAAAGGTAGTCAGCATTTGCTCGGCCACATGACACAAAGGCAAATACGATAAATGGCTTGAGTCTGGCTGAAGCTTCAGGCGTTCTATGATGCCTGGCGTCACGCCATGTATGTTGGCGTAGCTGATCATCGCCCCCTTGGGCTTACCCGTAGAGCCGGAGGTATAAATGATAAGCCCTATGTCTTGCATCGTTTGTTTGGTCAACACTTCATCAACAAGTCCGGAATGCGTCTTTTCATACGCTTTGCCGGCTTGCTCAACATCACTATACAGTACGGCAATATCGGCAATACGTTCATCAGTATTACGAAAACCATCAGGCTCGATAATAATGACATGCTTAAGCTGCGGCAGTTCATGCAAAGACTCAGCAACTTTGTCGGCCTGCTCCTGATCTTCACACACGACAATTTCAGAGTCCGAATGGTTCAAGATATAAGCAACCTCGGGGGCGGGGCTGGTTGGATAAACGCCAACGGTGACCACACCCACCATGCCACAGCCTAATTGAGCCAACACCCATTCTGAACGGTTTTCAGAAATTATTCCAACATGGCCGTTGTCAGAAAGGCCTAGTGACTTCATGCCTAAGCCAAACCATACAGCACGTTGATAGTAAGTAGCCCACGTCAGGGGCTGCCATATACCGTAATCTTTTTGGTGTAAGGCAACTTTATCAGGCTCTTGTTGCGCGCGCTTACGCAGCATTTGCGGCAACGTTAATTGTGAAATTAAATGATGACTCATAATTATGACAACCAGCGTTTACGGCGTTTGTAATGTTTAATGTTCTTGAAGCTTTTGGCCTCACCCCCACTACCAACACCTAAATAGAATTCACGAACGTCCGGATCATTCGCTAAAAACCCAGCCGACCCATCGGTAACTATTTTGCCCATTTCCATGATGTAACCATAATGAGAGATGGCTAAGGCAATTGATGCATTCTGCTCTACAAGCAGCATAGACACCCCCTGTTCAGCATTAATCCTGGCGATAATTTGAAAGATATTTTCCACCAGCAAAGGCGCCAAACCCAGCGAAGGTTCATCCAATAAAATAAGCTTCGGTTTCGCAATCAAGGCCCGTCCAATAGCCAACATTTGCTGTTCGCCACCAGACAAATAACCGGCCAAACCATGACGACGCTCATAAAGCCGTGGAAAGTACTCATACACCAGTTCAAAGTCTGGTTTCAGCCCTTGACGACCATTCAGTGCATAAGTCGCTGCCACGAGATTTTCTTCTACCGTCAAGTCTTCAAACACACGGCGGCCTTCCATGACATGAAACAAGCCGGCACGGACTAATTCATGCGGTCGCTTTTGTGATACCGGCTTGCCGTCAAAGCGAATGCGTCCATCGGTAAGTTCGCCATCTTCCAGCGCCAACAACGCCGATATGGCTTTAAGCGTAGTGCTTTTACCTGCCCCGTTGGATCCCAGCAAAGCCACGATTTGGCCTTGCTCAACGCGCAGCGACAGCCCACGTAGAGCCTGAACACTCTTATTGTAAAAAACCTCAATATTGTTTAGTTCCAGTACGGAAGCTGTCGCTCGCATGACATTACTCCAAAACGATCCAGTCAGATACAGGTACCATTTGCCCCTTGCTTGCGTCAGCCTGATAAATACGGCCAACAGGTATAGAGTTGCCACTAATGGTGATAGGGACACCGATAAGACCTCCTGTATCAAAATCCTTAATGGTATTCAGTGCCGCTTTCATATTTTCTGCCGTTAATTCTTTACCTTCGGCTAACACACGACGGGCTGATTCGGTATAAAGCATGGCAGATAAAAAGCCTTGTATATAGGGTACGTTTTGATACTCAGGGCGCATTTCACGAATCTTTTCCAACATGGGCGCAGGTGCAGACTCGTCATAGTAGTAACGGTATGGCATAACCCCCATAAATCCGTCTCCAACATCGCCCATTTGCATAACGGTAGAATTATCCATGGTCCAGAACGTACCCATGAATTTTGTATCCAAACCCATTTTTCGAGCCTGTTCAATAAACTCTGGAATGGGTGCCAGGATATAACCGTGGAAAATGGTGTAGTCTGGTTTGGCACGACGCATTTTTGCCGTTTCCGTGGATACATCGACACTACCGGGAGGTGTCATCAGTTCTAGCGCCACTTTCAAGCCAAGTTCTTCTGCCACCTTGCGGCTGGCTTCAATCGGGTCACGACCAAACTCCGTATCTGAATATACAAAGGCAACCTTGGCACCTGGTTTTTCCTGGGCGATATAGCGCAGCAAAATACTAAACATTTCGGTATAGTCCGGGCCCGCTAAAAATTGGTATGGGTATTTTTCCGGGTCATTAAGTTCAGTGGCAAATGAGGCCCCGGACATTAATATGGAATCCATACGATTTAATTCAGGGTTAATTGTTTTACTGAAACCCGTCGAGTCGCCGTAATAAAAATCAACTTTATTCTGGCTGGTTATTTTTTTAAATGCCGCTACAGAGACATCCACTTTATAACCGCTGTCCTCTGGCACATATCTAAGCTTGTATCCCTCGATGCCCCCCGAATCATTGATAATTTTTACGTAATCCTGTATACCCGCGTGAATACCTATACCAGCGAAGGAGAACACGCCACTCATTGGTATAGAACCGCCGATTACAATTTCTTTATCATTGGCTTGGGCAATACCAGCCACTCCTAACAGGCTGGCAACAACAGAACCTGCAAGCCAGTTTTTCATAGTTTTAATTTTCATGATGTCTCCTGCTGTTATAACGTTTATGATTTAAAAGGCCATAAGTGAAAAAAACGTCGTATCCGCTGCCAGATTTCCTGAAGACCCAGCGGCTCTAAAATTAAAAACCCAATAATTAAAAGACCAAATACGATCGTACGTACGGGCGATAAAATAAGGGTTGCATCTGCCGAGACCGGCAACCATCCTACGATGAGCTTGAGAGCCTCGGGTATCATCGTCACAAAAACAGCCCCCAGAATACTTCCCAGGATAGAACCCATACCTCCCACAATAATGGCGGTTAAAAAGAAGATGGACATACTTAAAGGAAAACTCTCGGGAGTCACGATACGAAAGAAATACGCCCATAAGCCACCTGCCACACCCGCATAGAAAGAAGACAGGCCAAATGACAAAAGCTTATAACGTAACAATGGTATGCCAAGCACCTCTGCTGAAATATCACGATCACGAATCGCGATAAATGCCCTGCCGATGCGTGTACGAAACAGGTTCGCCGCACCCAATAACATAATCACCATAACGGGCACCACCATCCAATAAAACAGGAAAGAGGTGTCCAGAGAAAAACCAAACAGCACCGGCGGCGCTACCGTAAGACCTGCCGTCCCCCCCGTGACAGAACTCCAATTGGCAAAAATAAAATGCAATATCATGGACGCAGCAATCGTCGCAATGGCAAGGTAAAGGCCTTTTACCCTTAACGATGGAATGCCAACCACAAACCCGCCCAACATCGTGATGCCACCTGCCATCAATAAATTAAAGATAACAGGTGTACCAAGATGGTTATCCATATAGGCAACCGCATACGCACCAATACCCATAAACGCCGCCTGACCCAGACTGACCAGGCCTGTGTAGCCAGTAAGGATATTCAGACCCGTGGCACTAACGATATTAATCATCACCAAACACGCGAGGTATAGCCAATACTCATTGGCAATGAAGGGAAATGCAACCAGGCTGCAAGCCAATACTGACAACCACGCATATTGTGTACGACTGTCAAATAAAGCTTCGTCATGTTTATAACTAAATTTTGCCGTTCCTATACGCATTACAACCTCTCGATCTCACGGGTACCAAACAGGCCATAAGGTCTGATCATCAGTACAATTATTAGTATCAGGAAAGTGACAACAACTTTGTACTCACCTCCTAAAAAACCACTTGCCCACGCCTCTATAAGCCCGATGGCTATACCAGCGACTAACGCCCCAAGCACACTATCAAGGCCACCCGCAATCACAACCACCAGCACTGACAAACCAAAGATGCCCATAGAAGGTGAGATGCCGCCAATAGCGCCGACAATCACCCCAGCCACGGTCGCAATCATGGCCCCAATAATCCAGGAAAGCGAAAAAACGCGTGGCACATTAATACCCATTGAGTAAGCTGCCCCTTGGTCAAAAGCAGTCGCCCGTAACGCCACACCACCACGCCAAAACCTAAACACAAGTAACCCTAAAGAGATCAGGATGAGGGTCACAAAAAAACCATAAAACACTTTGGACGAAACAAACGCCTCTCCGATAAATATGGCTTCATCGGGCATAATTTGTGGCATACGTCGTTGATCTGACGTCCAAATCAGCTCAACGGCACCCACAAGCACAGAGGCCAAACCCACCGTGATCATAAACGTTGAGATGGGTGATTCTCCCACCATGGGTCTAATCGCCAACCGTTCGATAACCCCACCCGCCAAGCCACTGCCAAGGACGCCAACGATGATTGCCAACCAAATTGGCAGACCGAAACCTGTGGCCAGCCCATAAACCAAATAAGCGCCAACCATCAGCATTTCGCCAATCGCCAGGTTAACCACACCCGTGCTTTTAAAAATAATGACAAAGGCCAAGGCAGTTAGCGCATAAAGGCCCCCAGTACCAAGCCCGCCCAAACTGATTTCTGCAAAAAAGAGCCAATCAAAATCCATTGTTCCACCTAATGTGTGATGGGTTGGAGCAAACGCTGACGCAAATCGGCCACATCGCCCGATCCGAGATAGGCACGTATGACTTCCGGGTTTTGCTGTACTTCTTCAGGTGTGCCATCCGCAATAACCTGACCGAAATTAAGCACAACCACGTGGTCGGATAAATCCATAACCATACCCATATCGTGCTCTACCATTAAAACGGTAATATCCCACTCTTGGCGCACATCTAAAATAAAGCGCGCCATGTCTTCAGTTTCTTCTCGGTTCATACCCGCAACGGGCTCATCCAACATAAGAATCTTGGGCTGGATGGCCAGGGCCCTTGCCATTTCCACGCGTTTTTGTAAACCATAGGACAAAGCTGAAACAGGATGATGCCTTATATGATCAATTTCGAGGAAATCGATGATGCGCTCTTCAACCTCACGGCGCAGCTCTAATTCTTCACGTCTTGCACGACCTACATAAAGGAAAGAATCTAAAACATTGGTGCGTAAATGCGCATGGCGTCCCAACTTGATATTGTCCAATACGGTCATGCCGCGAAACAGGGCAATATTCTGGAAGCTTCGTGCCAAACCTAAACGTGCACGCTCTGGTGCGGGGGTCGAGGTAATGTTCTTACCTTCAAAGAATATTTCACCTGCCTGTGGTTTATAAAAACCGGAAATAGTATTGAACAACGAGGTTTTACCGGCACCATTAGGACCAATCACTGTCGTGATGGTATTTGGTGCAACGTTAAAACCCACATCAGTTAATGCTTTTACGCCGCCAAAAGCGAGCGTAATGTTGCCAAGCGCTAGCAACGGCTTAATAACAGTTTGCTTCACGATGTCTCCTCTCGTAACCGTTATATGTTTTTTAATACCGCCTTATTTTATTTTTTTGTCTGAATTTATTGCTTATCTGAGTAAGTTATGTCATTCATTTTAGGACAGTAATTTATATTTTCAAATGACAGAAAAAGACTAAAACTATGCAAAAGCTGCCACCTTCCAGCCTCCCTATGTGTTTACCCTAAGTATTTTGTATGTAAAATAAATCCAGTCGCCTTGTCGTGTATCCTGTTCTTTATCTACACCATGTTTGCATATCAAGACGTAGAAACTGCGTAAATCAAGGTGATAATTCATGGAAGCCCAAACAATTTCAGTCCGTTTTGTTAATGCCTTATTAACAGGGGCATCAAAGCATTCAACATATGATGAAAAATGGATTACCAAAACAGGACTATCTCCCGCCCTTTTGGAGCTCGAAGGAACACGCATAACCATGAGCAAATTCGCTCAACTATACCGTGTTTTGGCAATCGAACTTAACGATGAGACACCAGGTCTTTTCTCACGCCCACTGCGTAATGGAACGCTTAAATATTTATGCATGATTATGCTGGACGCTCCAGATCTTGGTGTGGCGCTTAACAGATTCCGTAATTTTTTTCACTTGGTCAATGACGATGTGGAATACAAAGTCAGGACGTGTCCAAACGGTCTCATTAAAATAGAACTCGAAGAAAAGAATAGTTTAGGACCTACCCGCACATGGGCACTTGAGCTGCTACTGATGCTTGTACAAGGAGTCTCATCCTGGCTCATAGGACGCAAAATACCCTTCGTATCCATCGCCTTGCCCTTTAGCAAACCCAGTCATGCTGCTGAATACGAGCAGATCTATCCTGGTCCGGTAACATTCAATCAAAATGAAACGGCACTGTATATGGATCCTGTTTATTTGCATGAGCCCATTCGTCAAGATCAGTCTGAACTGAATGAATTCATCCGTAACGCACCGCTTAACTGGTTTTATTTTTCACCCAATGACAGACCCTATACCCACCAACTACGTCACTACTTGCAAAACCGGTTACATGAAAACGTAACCATCAATGATGTCGCCCTGATTCAGCATATTTCGCCCCGTACGCTTGCAAGGCATCTTGCCTCTGAAGGCACTACCTTTCAGAAAACCAAGGACAAACTACGACGGGATATCGCCATCGATTTATTAAATAAAACCGATACACCGATTGCCACTATTGGTAATGAGCTGGGCTTTGAGGACCCTGCCGCCTTCAATCGCGCTTTTAAAATGTGGACAGGCAGTACACCTGGCGCCTATCGCAAACAGACCATTTTGTAAATTTAGTCTCTGACTATATATCAACTTACTTGAAAACGCCTTCACTGGAAAAAATGTATTTTCCGACTGATTATCAAGATCAAACCAAACCTTTTCTGGAGATAAAATGGGCACTTTAGACCTTAACAACAATCATCATTCGGATAGTAAAGCACTTCATTTTAGTATTGATGCCGGTATTGCCACCATTACGCTAAACAGGGCAGATCATGGGAATGCGCTCAACCTTGACATGGTTACATTATTTGCTAATGCAGTAAATGAAATTTTGAATACTGCGTCGGTAAGGGCCATTTTACTGACAGGCGCCGGGAAAAATTTTTGTGTGGGCGGTGATATACGTGCATTTATAGAAGAACGGGCAAATCTGCCAGCCTATGTTGATTCGCTCGTTACGCCCTTAAATGATACGATTTTGAAACTAACGGACTCTGGCATTCCTATTGTATCTACCCTGAATGGCGCGGTAGGTGGTGCGGGTATCGGCTTAGCCCTGCTGGCTGATTTTGTACTGGCAGCAGAGTCGATGAAATTGCGTTGTGGCTATACGGCTATTGGATTATCACCCGATGCAGGCAGTTCCTGGTTATTGGCTAATCGTGTGGGTGTATATAAAGCCAAACAATTGTTTATCTCAAACGCAACCCTGGATGCTCAAATATGCTTACGTCTGGGAGTCGTTGATGAAATATACCCAGACTCTGAATTAATGACACAAGCGCATGCTTTGCTCAAGATGCTACAAAGCGGTCCTTCAAAAGCCATCTCAAGGGTAAAGCGCTTATTCGATCACACTTTTGCCCAAAGAACCTTAGAAAATCATTTGGCACAGGAACGTCGCTTCATTGTTGAGAGTGCGGGTGAGGAGGATGTACAAGAAGGTATTCTTGCTTTCACACAAAAACGCAAAGCGTCTTTTTCCTGATCGTTGACTGTGACATGAGATTTTAAGCCTTATCCATGAGAAGCAATGATGGAGAGCAGCATCTGCGCCAGAGACACTAAAAAGCCCTTGAAATAAATTCAAGGGCTTTTTTTATGCTATAAATTACCATCCAACAGCGTTCCTGGACGATGTGGTGCTCCGATAACATGATGTAGTCTCAAGCAAAGGAAAAACATGAGTAAGAAAAATACGCCCGATCCGGACGAAGTGGCACTCATTGAATGGTGCATTGAAGTGGAAGGCTTTTTGGTAAAAGCAGGCGCAACCCTGCGCGAGGCGCAGGACTACATCGAAGAGAATGCCGAGTGGTTTACAGACCAATTCTACGAGGGATTGACGCCAGAAGAAGCGGCCAAGGAAGCACTGAATTAAATTGGCTCAATCAATTCAATTAAATACTCATCCGGGTCAAACACAAAGGCAATAATACGTTGCCCATGATTCATTTGTTTAGGCGGGGTCTTGATTCTGACGCCGGACTCAGCCAGTTTTTCCACGGCCTTATGAATATCATTCACCATCAATGCCAGGTGCCCAAAAGCCTGACCCTTTTCATAAGGCTCTTGCTGGTCCCAGTTATACGTCAACTCAAGACTGGACTCGGTATTCTCATTAAAACTTAAAAAAACATTGGTGAATCTGCCCGATTCATAGTCGGTATGGCGCAGCACTTTCATCCCAAGAATATCCCGATAAAACGCCAGCGATTTTTCCAAGTCCAACACACGCAACATGACATGATCCAGGCCAAATTGAATTTCAGATGTGCTCATGACTAAAAGTATGTAATTGAAAAAGGCAATGTAGCAAAAAAATCAATTTCCAATCATGACCTTTTATCAATCATTAATGAGAAAAACTCAATTTGCAGATAATGGGTAAGTCATAAGACCTGGCGTAATATTTTGAATAAACAAAGGTACGCAAGGGTTGGCATTGGCTTGCTGCCACATGATACTAATATACGATTGCGGATATTGTCCCGATAAAGCCAGATCAATAGCCACCAAATCCCGATGCACATATTTACGCAATGACTGCGACAAAATGGCAATCCCCATATGGGCCGCCACCAGACTCATGATGCCGGTAATCGTGCTCGCTTCCTGAACAATATTAGGGTGAAATCCGGCATGACGGCATAGAGAATAAAAATAACGCCGCCAAACCTGCCAATGGTTTTTAGAACCCACCACAAAACGTTCATTGGCAAGGTCTGCCAACGAAATGACTTTACGCTCTGCCAAAGGGTGATCTTTCTGCAATAGCACAACGGGATCATCCTGAAATATCGGTTTCCACTGCACGCCCAGCTCTTCGGAGTCATCGGAAAATGCAAATCCAAACCCCAAATCAAGGCTGCCCTGTTGCAGGCCCTGGATTTGCTCTTGGGTTGGCATGTAAAGAAGATCTGTTGTGATGCTAGGGTATTGCCGCCTGAAATGCTCCAGCGTATTGGGTAAGACATCCTGAATCGCATAATCATTGTAGGCAATGATTAAATGGCCAATATCACCAAATTTGGCTTTCTGGGCCAGCTCAATAGCCCGCGCCAAATGGATGAAGACATGTTCGGTTTCCTGCAAAAACAGAAAGCCGGCCGCAGTCAGCTTGACTTGGCGGGTACTGCGCTCGAACAGCTCTACCTGCAAAGCCTCTTCAAGCGACTTAATTATGCGCGTCAAACCTGGTTGGGTTATATGCAGAAGCTCTGCCGCTTTTTTAAAATGCAATTGCTCGGCAACCATTTTAAAAGCACGTAAGTGATGTAGGTCAAAGCGGACAGGACTCATGACTCGTCTCAATTTTTATCATTAATAACATTTCGATCAATAATACAGTGCCAATAGTGAATAGACAAACTATTAGTACAGTATTAGTTTACTGTTTATGCGTAATCAGGCATGTAAACAAAAACTTTTTAATTGATTAATACACACTCAAAAAAAAGGAGACATCTATTTTTGTTCCAATCGTTTAGTATTCACTATTCGATTTTTTGATCGATACATTTTACATAAGTAAAACCATCTACAGATAAACAATAAAAACAAATTCCCCACAGGGATTTATTTTGAATACAAAAATTGCTATTTTGAGGAGACACAAGCATGCAACAGCAAGCAACTGCGGCAGCATCGGCACATACCGATACCAGCCATATTAAAAAGGTCATGATGGGTTCAGCGGCTGGCACTGTCGTTGAATGGTTTGACTTTGCCTTGTTCGGCTACATGGCCGTTTACATCGCACAAAATTTCTTCCCTACCGAAGACAAGATGGCTGGCCTGCTAGCCACTTTTGCGGTGTTTTTAGTATCGTTCATTGTTCGGCCACTGGGCGGTATTTATTTTGGCAAATTGGGCGACAAACTGGGACGCAAAAAAATTCTGGCCTTAACCGTGTTGCTCATGTCTGGTTCAACTGCCGCAATTGGCCTTATCCCCAACTATGAAAGCATTGGTATCTGGGCACCTATTTTGCTGGTGATCATTCGCTGCATCCAGGGCCTGTCAGCAGGTGGTGAATATACCGGCGCAACTATTTATACCGTTGAACACAGTCCAATGAACAAACGCAACTCTTATGCCTGGGCGATGTCTGCCGCGACATATTTCGCCTTTGCCTTGGCTGCTGGTGTCTGTGCCGGGTTGGTAGCGATCATTGGTACTGAAGCCATGGGTGACTGGGGCTGGCGTACCATCTTCCTGCTGGCTGTACCCATGGGCGTAGTTGCTTTCTTCATTCGTGATCATTTATCTGAGTCACCCGAATTCCAGCAAATGCGTGCCGAGAAAAAAGGTCAAGTCAGCTATACTGCCGGACAGGTATTCAAGGCCGAGGGCCGCAATATTGTGAAACTGGGTGGCTTCGTCGTACTTTATGCGCTGTCGTTCTATATTTTTTCAACCTACATGAATACCTTCCTGCGTACCGTGATTGGCCTGACACCAGCACAATCATTAACCGCCAGTATGGTTGCCCTGTTATTTGTAACTGCCCTTACACCGATTGCCGGCATCATTTCCGACAAAATTGGCCGTCGTAAAATGATGCAGTTTGCCGCAATCTGGCACGCCCTGTTTACCATTCCCGCCTATATGGTTGTTAATAATGGTGCCTCATTGGAAGCCGCTATTGCCGGCATGCTGATTATTGGTATTGGCCAGGTTGCTGCCAGTGTAGTGGCTGCTACATTGCTGTCAGAAATGTTCCCGACCGACATGCGCTATACCGCCTCGAGCATGTGCTACAACATTACCTTTGCCATTTTTGGCGGTACTGCCCCTTATCTGGCCATTTGGCTGACAACACAAACGGGCAGTTATCTGGCCCCGGCATTTTACGTCACCATTGTTGCTGCGATCTGTTTCTTCTGGGTAACCATATTAATGCCAGAAACCGCCAACAAACCTTTGCGTCGCTACCATACTGAACCAGAACCTGATACCAAACCGGCCATCAACCTGGGTAAAGTGAATGTCAGCTAATTAGATAAACAAACCCCCGTATATTTTCTTGAAACTTTATCAGCCCTGTTTTTCAGGGCTGTTTTTTTATTGTCAGAATCCACTTGGCAAAAAAGTCCACATCCAGCCCCCCAACGCCAACAAGAATCAATGATTTAATTGATTCATATTAAAAACAATAGAAACAAATCAAACGCTTAACATTACAAAAGCGTCTTTTCATGCTATTTTCGATAAAATAGAGTCCTGCCTGATTATTAATTCAAGCTTGCCCTCCTTCCCTGCCTGACAAAAACAGGAAGATGGGCTTTATTGCAAAAAAGACAAGCATCATGACCACCATAAACCTGACTGACGTAACGGTAAGCAGCAATCACGCTTCACGCGCTGAAGGGTGGGTGAACGTTCATTTCAGCAATGGCAACAGCATCATCGCCGTCTGCCCCGAAGGCAATGACAACTGGGCCAAAGGCACCAAACGCATCTGCAACACCAGCGATGAACAGGATCTGCAAACCATTCCGGTTAACAGTCTATTGCTACAGGCTGCGAATAACGGAAAATATGTCATTCTAGAGGCTGATTTACCCCTATCGGCCACCCCCATGACGCATGCCAGGCCAGCCAATGAAAACGTTTACATGGCCCTGCCACATAAACAGCAAAATGTTTTCAGTGCCGATTTCTTATCTATTGTGTGTATTATTATTGCCGCATTGTATGGGCTGAAATGGCTGGTTGAAAAATACGTCTTGCCTCGCCTGTAACCCTGGTTTGGCAGCCGGCCTTGCCAAACACCAAGTTTCGTTTTAGTAACCCTGCGACCCATAAAAAAACGTCCTGTAAAAACAGGACGTTCAAATTTCAAATAGCCAGTAAAAAAATTACGCACTAACGGCTTCCTGGCTTCTTAAAAACAACTGCTGCAATTGCCTGGCCTGCATAAGCAGTCGGTCATCCTGATGAGGCTTACCAATCAATTGCAAGCCCATCGGCAATTTCTGGTAGTAACCCAAAGGTAAAGCTACCACCGGCAAGCCGGCAAGCTGCCAGGCCCGGCTCATGAATGGCGCACCCGTCCCTTCGTCTTTAGCTGGGGCCACTCCTGATGCCGCAGGCGCCATAATGAAATCGGCGCCCTGCTGCTCAAACCAGCGCAACAGTGCCTGTTTCAAGTTATCGGTTTTTTCCAGGGCAGCAATATAATCGTGATAGGGCAAAGCCAAACCACTTGCAACCAATGCCTGCATATGACTGCCTAAAGTCTCAAACTGCTGCTCATACACCAGATTACGGGCCACCTCATAGGCCATGATTTGTCCATGCAAGACAGTTAACTCAGCCACTGTTTCCTGCAAGGGAAAATCGACATGATGGTAGCCCTGCCCGCCCAATGCCTGCTGACAGCCCGCCAGTGTTTCAAGCATTTTATCTTCGATGGGGCCCAACACCTCACCGGAAAACACGCCAAAAACACAAGCCAAGCCACTGGCCTGAGGCATCGGCTCCAAAGACTTGTGCAGTAATATATTACGTACCAGAATGGTATCAAGTACATCATTGCTGAGGATGCCGAGAGAGTCCAGGGACTGTGCCAAAGGCTGGATATTACGCAGGGAAAACTCATTCTTACTGCCCACATATCCCACGCAACCACAATAGGATGCCGGCCTGATAACCGAAGCAGCCGTTTGGGTACCGAAGGCAATCGGCACCATGTAATCAGCCACTGCTGCGGCCGAACCACTGGAAGAGCCACCCGGTGTACGCGCTGGATCGTGTGGATTATTGGTTTTACCCGCCTGAAAATAGGCAAATTCGGTAGTGACCGTTTTACCCATTAAAATGCCACCGGCCGCTTTCATGGCGGTTACGCATGAAGCGTCCATATCGGGAATACGATCCTGGTGAATCACCGAACCCATGGTGGTGGGTATATCCGCTGTGTCAATCACATCCTTGACTGCAAAGGGCAAACCTTTCAAGGGTGAAGCATCGTAAAATGCACGGCGGCTTTCATATTCAGCCAGATAATCGTCTTGCTCAATCAGGTATTGCCAGGCCCCCACTTGCTGGTCACGTTTAGCGATGCGCTCGTAAAAAGACGCCACCACTTCCGGCAAGGTGGCTTCACCCGCATTCAAGGCCTGCAACAATTGATGCAGAGGCAATTTAAACCATTGTCGTTTCATCTTGCCACTCCTTCAACGCTTGCAATAATGCGGCATCTACCGTGGCAACCCCACCACCAATGCGTCCATGCTGACCCCTACCATCAATCATGCCCAGCAACACCAATGGCCCGGTATTGCTTTCAATCACACTATTGAAATCAGTGATACCGGCACGCCCCCCCAGAAAGGGCAAACGGGTTTTCAGGAAACGGCTTTGGCGCGTGAGATAGTCTTCCGGCAAAAAGCCCAGCAGGTTTTTGGCGCTTGAACTGGCCAGATCCAGGCATTGTCCGCCCAGGCCCACAAAATCCACGACTGCACTGTCACCCAGCGTACCTAACGCCTGTACGTGCTCTTTACCTGCCTCTTTATTACCCTGAATAGCAGGTGCGTCAACCACCTGCCAGTTATCCGAGCTGGCCAGCTGCAAACCAAACCTCAGGCCATTACCCCCTGCTTTCACAATCGGATCAACGCCTTCAGGCAGTTGCTGGGTCGACAAAATCAGGGCACTGGCGGCCATCCAATAATTCAGTGCCCACGCCATCGCGCCATACAAAAAGGTCTTGCTTGGCTCATCATTAATGCCCCATGAGACAATAATATCAGCCAGCAAGCGGGATGCATGCATGGTACGGGCATGACCGTCATCACCATTAAGCAAAGAGGCCTGCAACACGGGTGCCAGATCAACCTTGCCCCCAAAACCAGCCGCCATCCTGGCACCCAGGTCCTGATGCAACCAGCGCAGGTGTGGCACCATTTCTTCGCCATCAATCCCCAAACGCGTACACCAAACCATCCCCTCATTCAGCACCGAGTATTTTTTGTTTTCGGGCTGATTGCCATCACTGACTTCAATCATATACATGGAAGGCGTCACAACACCGGCCAGTGGTACAACCACGTCATAGTCCTGTGCAGGCGCCAGCTGTACGCCCCCTTCATCCAGGAGTGCCCGTGCTGCCGCTTTATCAGGCGCCCAGCCTTCATATTGAATCCCGATCAGGACTGAATTAAGAATGGCTTGCGGCAACTCGGAAACGTCACGAAAAGGAGGTCCGGCATGTAAAACCAGACGCGTTTGCTGTGGCAAAACCTGTTTTAATTGCTTAACCCCAGTCCAGAATGGCATGACCGTTTGTGACATGCCGTGATTAACATGCTGAACCATATTTCACCCCTTATGCCACACGAACCCAGGTTTCACTATTGGCCAGACTGGCCGATTGCGCACGCGTACCATTAAAGTCGCGCTCAATCGTATTGCCCGGCAAAGGCACCCCATTGACCACCACCCGGGCACGTTGTGCCGGATGAAACACGCACATCATTTCATGCTTCTGGGTTTGGGTCTGGCTCTGCGGCAAATCAACACAGATTGCAGGCTGTGTCATCTGGTGCCATTCCATCTCGACTTTGACCCCGGAGCGGGCAGACTCCACCGACTCCACCACTATTTCAGGAAAACGGTTAACCGTCTGGAAGACGCCATCTTCTATGATGGTCAGTTTGTCCAGTGCCACCGCCTTGCGGAACAGGCCAAAGTAACGTACAAAATCACGCACCAGATAATCGGCCAGCGGTTTATTATTCGTAATAAGCAGGCGGGTTTCATCACCACTGCCTTCTTCATAAGGATTATCCAAGACCAAAATAGCCTGGCCACTGCCATGCGCCGAGCTTGCAATACGGAAGTAAAGTGACAAGGAAGACCACTCCTGATCAGGATCGGTTTTCAAATAAATAAACGGGTTATCGCCAGTCCAGTCCAAAGTACCTGTTTTAATGCCGGTCATGATAAATCTCCTTCCTTTTTAATAGATTAAACTTGAACTGTTAGGCCGTGGCTTCTGCCACCGCATAGGCCTGACGTAATTGATTGAAATCGGTGCTGGGTTGCCAGCCCAATATTTCCTTGGCTGCATGGCTACTGAAAATGGACGCGCGCGGATTATTCTGATACCAGCGCGGGTTTTTAATTTCCGGGACCCGGCCAATGATATTTTCATACCACTCGGTCGTAGGCAAGGAATGCGAGGTATCATCGGCGCTAATGAAAAACACACCGTAACGCAAACCCTGCAAATTGACGGCCGCTTCAAAGGCACGCGCCAGATCCGCCGCCCAAATATAGTAGAACAGCCAGTTGCGGTCTTTGGCATCAACAAACTTGATGTACTCTTCAATGGTTTCCGGCAAAACCACCGCCAGTGGACGCAAACAAATAATCTCCATATCGGTCGCATCACTAAAGCTTTTTGCCATCTGCTCCATCACGATTTTGCTCACGCTGTAAGCCTGATAGGGCTTGTTTTCATGGGCTTCGTCTACAGGCAGGTATTGCGGCTTCCAGTCGGCGCGCATCTCGGACAAACCGCAGGCAGAAATGCTTGAGCACAGCACCACTTTTTTAACGCCATTGTCGCGGCAGGCCTGCAAAACATGCCAGGTACCACGCACATTGACATTAATGTATTGTTCTTCAGCCGCCTTCCAGTCAAAATCAATCGCTGCCAGGTGAATGACCGCATCCGCATCTTTGGTTGCGGCCCGTACCGCTTCCAGATCCATCACATCCGTTTCTATAAATTCCACGGCATGCTGGCTGGGCTTCAAGTCTGCCACCACCACTTGCATGGTTTTCATCAACTGCTGCACCACATACGAGCCCACACGACCCGAACCGCCTGTTACTACGACTTTCTTCATTATTCCTGCTCCTGTTTATTGTTATAAATCCAACACCAGCTCTGCCGATCTGGCCCGTGACACGCAAATCATCATGGTTTCGCTCAATTCCCGTTCCTCTTCCGAGAGCACAAAATCCCTGTGCTCGGGTTGGCCGGCAAGCACGACGGTTTCACAAGTACCGCAGGTGCCATTCTGGCATGAGCATTTCACTTTGATTCCTTCTCGCTTGAGGGCGGACAGAATGGTTTCATCACTGCCAACCGTGATGCTTTTGCCCGACTTTTGCAAGGTCACGGTAAAACTGTTACCTGTCAGGGTGCTTGCATCGGCCTCAACGGCAAAACGCTCCAGCACCAATTTCCAGCCAATCTGTGCCTGCTCCTGCTGATATTGCTCCAGGGCGTTCAGCAAACCCTGCGGCCCGCATGAATACACGGTGGTCTGCCCATCAAGTGCCAGCAAGGTTTTCTGCAAGTCAAACTGACCATCCAGATCAGAGGCGTGGGCTTTAATTCGTGAACCGTCCAGTTGCTGCAAATCCTCAAGAAAAATAAAATCACTGGGGTTTCTTGCCAGATATAACAGCTGCCAGTCAAGGCCAGCCGCAGCTGCGGCCTTCACCATAGGCACGATGGGCGTGATCCCAATGCCACCTGCAATGAAAAAACATTTTTCATTCGCAGCAAACGGAAAGTGATTTTTCGGGACACTGACCGGTAATAAATCACCTTCCTGCAGTACATCATGTATGAAAACCGATCCGCCACGACTGGCCTCATCTTTCAACACCGCTATTTGCCATTCGTGCGTATTGTCCTGATGGCCACAAAGCGAATATTGACGATACAAGGGTTCTGTCTGCGATGCGGCCAGTTCCAATTCAATATGTGCCCCCGGTTCCCATGAAGGCAAAGCGGCACCATTATCCAGACCAAGGGTCAAACCCACCACCCGTTCGGACAACATGGTTTTTTTCAATACGCGTGTTTGCAAAATTTGCTGCATTCTGTCACCTCTTGGTTTCAAGCAACCGCTTTGATAGGTAATACACGGTGCTCTTCTTCCACACGGCGGTCTTCGGCACGGTACTGATCAATCAGCCAGTTTTGCAACCGCTTGATAACCAGCTCTTCATTGGTCAACCGGCCACGAGATGCAAAATTGGACTTCATGCCCATATGTGAACGACGCCATGCAAACAGGTCCTCGATCATCACCGGATAGAGATCATCATGCTCTTTATCAAATTTTTCCTTGTGATCTTCACGCTCCAGGGTAGACTGCGGATACATCCATGAGACACCATAGCTTGATTGATTGGCACTTTTTGGCAACCAGAGGAAATACTTGACTTTGTCAGGCATGGCAACCAACAGCAAATTGGGCGCAACGGTTATATATGACAGTTGTGAGCGCTCTTCATCGGTCAGGGAGGTCATGGGCGGTTGCAAAATCGAGCCGGTGTTCGTAGGCGCTGCATCTTTATGGCTGGAAATCAGGTTATAGGAAACAATGCCATTAGGCAGGTCATTGAACGCTACACTCTCATCAACCCGGTCCGGGCTAGTTTCATACATGGCGCCCCAGGAAGATGCATGCAGGAAGCTGCAGTGATAGCATTCATCATTGAAAATTTTCCAGTTCCAGTCAAACGTCTCCATTTTCAATGGTTCTGAAGATTTCAGTTCGGCCATGCGGTAATTGGACAGTTGCTGGCCAAGATTAGTCAAACGGGTATGCAAGTCAGGTGCCAAGGCATCATAGTTAATAAAAATAAAACCTTCCCAGATCTCGGTGCGGATTTTTGGCAGACAAACACTCTTTGGATCGAAATCAGCACCTGAATCGGTCAGGCCGGGCGCAGATACCAGTTCACCTTCCATGTTATATACCCAGGCATGTAACGGACAACTAATCCGTCGAACATTACCCGCCCCTTCAAGCAAGAGCATATTACGATGACGGCAGACATTTGACAGCACATTAATCTTGCCTTCACGGGTGCGGATGGCAAACAGAGCATCATCCCCGACTTCAAAGGTAAAAAAGTCGCCGGAATTGGGGATATCACTGGCGCGTCCTATACAGAACCACTGCTTTTTCCATACGGCATTCAGCTCAAACTGGAAAAATTCTTCAGAGGTGAAGCATGCGGGTGGCAAGGCATAAACCTCATCGGTCTCATGCTGGAAATAACTTTGATCAAATTCTTGAATCTCAATGGGTGAACGTACGGCTGTATTCATCTATGTGTCTCCTTTAAACTTATGTAAACACCGTTAAGGGCTTGTTATTTGACTGACATCAATCATGCGACATATAGCTTGTCTTGAAAATTGAGCAAATTTGATGGATAGATGAGTTTTTTTTAAAGGCAAGTACTTTTCCCTGTGCCAAGCCTGTACCGTCTTGCGCCGGAAGTTTGATCGTTAGCCCCCGGGAAAGAACCCGCTGGCAAAACAAAAACGCCTGCAAACTTGCAGGCGCATGGTCAAGCTTAAAAGCATGGATGGCTATTTTTACGTAATCGCAATCGAGGCAACCCAATCGATAAAATCCTGTTCCTGGCGACTTAAATTAGCCTCTTTGGGATACGCCAGAAAATAAGCATATTCATCTAAATAAATATCGAACAATTGGATTATTTCTTTTTTCTCTATTAAGGGTCGCAACAAGACCGGACAGCCCAGCATCACTCCCTGGCCGTTTAACACCGCATTCATGCGAACATTCGTGTCGTCAATATGAAAACCCTTAACCGCAGTCATTTCCTGCCCGGTTGCTTTAAAAAGCCATTGCTGCCAACCCAGATGGTTTTCTTCATGAATCAGGATATGCTGGTTTAAATCCACGGCAGATTTAATAACTCCGTGCTCCTGCAAATACGATGGGGAACAAACAGGCGTCAGATTACCGGGAATAATCCGCAAAGTATTCAAATGCGGCCAATCACCCTGCTTGCCCCATAAAATGGCAAAATTAATGTTGTCCCGAAAAAAATCCGGTGCCTGCAAGTTATGTATCAGATTAATTTCTATATCTGGGTGCTTTGACCACAAATTACCCAATTGCCGGGTGAACCACATACTTGAGACAAATGGCCGCAAAGACAAATTGATACGGCTTTTACCATGCGGCATGCGTAACTCGCTTAATGCCTGGTTTATTTCATAAAAAGGTCGTTGCAAACGGTTGAATAAAAACAGGCCTTTATCAGTCAACTCCAAGGAACGGTTTTTACGCAAGAAAAGCTTGCACCCCAAATACTCTTCAAGGATTTTAATTTGATGGCTGATCGCTGAAGGCGAAACCAGCAAATCTTCTGCCGCCTTGGTAAAGTTCAACCTTTGTGCTGATACGGTAAAAGTTTTTAAAGCGTTTAATAAGGGTACCTGCATGGCCAACGATGTCTCCTGATGTTTCTTCTGTCTTAAAAAAATTAACGCTTATCTTCGCAACAGAATATAACCGACAATTCCTGCTGTTAGCACAAACCCACACACCAGGAAAACCGAGGCAAATACATCCATGCCATTGATCGGCAAAATATCATGCGCATTTCCTGAAATGGACTGCATGAATGACACCCCTAAAAAGAATGCGCTATTCCCCAAAGCCAGGGCCCTGCCTTGCATTTCCTTGGGGTAAATATCGCGGATATCAGCCACTTGCCAAACACTGCAACTGTTAACAATCGCAATAACAATGGTACAGGCCACACTAAGCCACAACGAGGTGCTGAATGCCAGCACAATAAAACCTATCACCATGATCCACGGCACAAAGCATAAGAACCGATAGCGATTTCCCGTACCGGGATCAAGGCGCCCGAAAAGCGAAGGACTGAACAGGGAAAGGATTGAAAGCGCCAGCGCCAGGTTGCCGGCAAACACCAGGCTTTGTCCAAAACGCTCTACCAGCAAGGGCCCTAGCCACAGTCCACGCAGGGTAAGAAAAGCGGCATAACAGACAAACAGCAAGGAAAGAATACCCCAGGTTTGCCGCATTTTGAACAGCACTTTATAGCCGGAAACGGCCTGCAGGGCATTTAGCAGCTTTTGCCGTAGACTCAATGAAAAATCAATCGAATCGTCAATATCCTTAACGGTAAAATAAATCAGCAGCCACGACAGGAAGCTGCCTGCCGCCAAAATATAAAAACAGATACGCCAACCAAACGATTCACTAATCATGGCCAGGGGGGTAGACGTAAAAACAAGTCCAATCCCCCCCAAACCCAATGCAATGCCATACATGGAGGCAAATTTCTGGGCCGGAAAACTTCTTGAAATAAGCACAATACACACCAGAAAGGCCGGTGCACACCCCAGACCCAGCAATATCTGGCCAATCAACAACATCGCGGGTGAAGTCGCCAGCCCCGACAACACCGCCCCAATAACGGTAAATGGCGCAAAATACAAAATAGTTCGGCGGATACCGAAACAGTCCACACAAATACCAATAAGCAGTTGCAAACTGCCAAAAGTAACGTGAAACGAACCGACAATATTGCTTAGTGTTTCATTATCAAGTTGGAATTCATTTTTAAGAGGAACTGACAGCACACCGCCAACGGTTCGATATGCCTGGCTCAGGATGAAACCGGTTAACAGGAAAGCCAGCATCAATCTTATTTGTTTCAAGGGAAGGGTTTGCATTATTATTAAATTATTGAATTAAATTTGATACGGCACCCTCATATGGTGTGCCTTGCAATCCCTGTCATTGTATGTGTCACCCGTGTCATTTACAAGAATACCCGGTAAAACAGTTCAATACACCAATATTTGCCCAATTTCCCTGCCAAGCTGAATTCGCCCATATTTTTAAACCTGTTGTATAAACAAAACAAAAAAACAATGCGAATGCAAAAAAACATCATTTTCCACGTTTTCTTCTATTACCCCAATAATTTTCTTGCTTATTCTTTAAAAGTTAGTCATAATACATTTCTTTAGAGATGCGCCCGTAGCTCAGTTGGAT
>WARP01000322.1_pt1 | contig 68870 bp, 64 predicted proteins | sample 4769151 | NCBI WGS metagenome assembly WARP01 (sample SAMN08893023, study PRJNA449175) | gut metagenome | isolation source: rumen sample fed with dry roughage | host: cow | place: India: Nagpur | collected 2016
ATTCAGTTTTCAAAGACCTATTTTGCAACATGCACCTTAATTCGTGCTGTTATATTTTAACATCATAAAACAGGGTTGTCAAGAGTTTAATTAAACTTTTATAAACCCGAATTAACTGATGTAAAAAGTGGTGGGGGGGGACGGTTTCGAACCGCCGAACCCTTAGGGAGCAGATTTACAGTCTGCCGCGTTTAGCCTCTTCGCTACCCCCCCGTTTGTTCGGTTGCTTTATTATTCTAACCTAGATAGATTAAAAATGCAACACCTATTCTCACTTTTTTGTAAGTTTTGTTTTTCCGCGATTTCTATTTCTTAATTTTCTTATCGAGTTCGTACTTGGGAATCATTACCTCACGCGCGCAACCCGTGCATTTTATTTTTATGTCCGCGCCAATACGCACGACTTCCCATGTATTTGAGCCACAAACATGGGGTTTTTTAGTCGTAATCAAATCCTTGAGTTTATAAGTCATCATTTAGATAATTTCTCAACAAGCTCTTCTAATTCTTTTAAAGACTTGTAATTGATCACTAATTTTTTATCAGTGACTGTTGTCTTCATGCCGAGCTTATCTTTTAAAGTTTGTTCGTATGTGACATACACTTTGGCTTTAGGCTCACGTTTTTGTTTGTTTGTCTTCTCTTCTTTTTGTGCAAGTGCTTCGATTTGTCTTACAGATAAATCTTGTTCGATGATCTTTCTGGCAAGTTGTTTTATTCTTAATGAGTCATCCAATTTTGAAAGCACTCTTGCATGAGCCATCGATAACTCGTTATTAAGTAACATTGTTTGAACTTCTTCTGGTAAGTTTAATAACCCTAAGATGTTAGTGACATAGCTTCTGGATTTGCCAATCTTTTCAGAAAGAGACTTTTGAGTAATTTCCATTGTTCTCATGATATTGGCATAAGCTTCAGCTTCTTCAATTGGAGATAGGTTTTCTCTTTGAAGGTTTTCTACTAAAGAAATCTCAGCGACTTTACCTGGATCATATGAACGAATAATTGAAGGTACGGTCTTTAACCCTACTTGTTTAGCTGCACGATAACGTCTTTCACCACTAACAATCATGTAGCCATCTTTTACAGCTTTAACGATAATTGGTTGGAAAATCCCATGTTCAGCGATAGATTGTGCTAAATCATTGATTTTTTCTGGATCAAACACACGTCTTGGCTGATATGGGTTAGCGGTGATTTCTTCAATCGCGATTTCAACGATTTTTTCACCTTCTAATACATCATCAATGGTGTTTTCTAACAACAAATCTTTTAGGCCACGGCCTAGAACTTTACTATTTGTTTTCATTGTTCTCGATTAACTCCTTCGCTAAAGATTTATATAGTACTGCAGCACTCGATTTCGGTGCATAGGTTAATATCGGTACACCATATGTTGGAGCAACTTGTGCAGCAACATTACTGGTAATAAAGGTTTTGAATACGCCTTCTTGGAAGTATTCTTTGACTTCATTAACAATTGCCCAACCCGCTTTGGTTCTTTTGTCTAACATGGTTAATAATACGCCTTCGATTGTTAACTCGCGCTTATTAACTTTCAAATTCTTTTGTACCACTCGAATGGTATTTAGAAGTTGAGTTAACCCATCTATGGCTAAGAATTGACACTGGATTGGAATTAAAACAGAGTCAGATGCATAAAGCGCATTAAGGGTTGAAATGCCTAATGCCGGTGCACAATCGATTAAAACATAATCGTATTGAGCTTTGACTTTGGCAACAATGCTATCTAATACAAATGTGTGGTCGTTTTGTTCTAATAACTTCATATCGATTCCAGCTAAATCTATGGTAGCTGGTACTAAATCTAGTGTTTTTTTGTCGGCTACTTGAATGGGAATAATCACTTCTTTTATGGTTTTGATGCCCATTAATGCGTCATACAAATTCCCTGTCAGCTTACTTCTGTTTATCCCTAAACTCGTAGTTGCAGATCCTTGTGCATCAAAATCAATCAACAAGACTTTCTTACCGTAATATGCAAGAGAAGCTGCTAAATTGACACTGGTTGTTGTTTTTCCTACTCCGCCTTTTTGATTGGCTACGGAAATGACTTTGCCCATAAGGACCTCCTATAATGGTTTTTTCTTAATATCTTTAAATGCTCTTGGATAATGATTGTTTTCTTTAATCTTTTTTACTTTCAATAAGTGTCTTTCACCATACCCATTTGGAAGTAAAAAAGAGATGATTTCTTCTACTTTCCCGCCTAGGATGCCGATTCCACGTTTCGCAAGGTTAAGTTCTTCTTCTAGATTAGATGCCTTCATTGCGACGAGATACCCGCCTATTTTCACAAACGGTAACGCAAGTTCATCTAATATATTAATGGGCGCTACTGCCCTAGCCGTTACTAGGTCATAATGGTTTCTTCTTTGTAATACAAAGTTTTCGGCTCTATCCGCAACCAATTCAACATCATTAATGCCTAAGTGATTGAGGAGTTCACCGAGAAACGTGATACGTTTGTTAAGTGAATCGACGATGGTTAGTTTTACATTTGGATAAAAGATTTTTATGACAATCCCCGGAAAACCAGCACCTGATCCAATATCAAGCATAGTATCTACTTTAGATAAGTCAATCCCTTTGGATAGACTTAAAGAATCGTAGAAATGTTTGTAATAAACGCCTTCTAAATCTGTGATTGCAGTCAAATTCATAACAGCATTCTTCTCTGTTAAAAAGGCATAATACTGATCTAGTTTTTCTAATTGGCTATCCGTTGGAGTGATACCCAGTGATGAAAATATGTTCATATTACCTCAAGGATTCTAGATAAACTAATAAAATTGAGATGTCACTTGGGTTAACACCACTGATTCGGGATGCTTGGCCAAGTGTCATTGGTCTAATTTTCTTCAGTTTATCTCTAGCTTCAATTGCTAGGTTTCTAATTAAGTCGTAGTTAATATCTGTTGGAATTGGTTTATCATCCACTCTGATCATCTTCTCTGCTTCTTTTTGAGCTTTATCGATGTATCCTGAGTATTTGATCTGAATCTCTACTTGTTCTAATACCGCTTCACTATAAGTGTTTGGATAGAACTCATTAATCATATTATAACGAATTTGTGGGCGTTTTAATAGTTCATAAAGTGTGGTTCTGTCATTAAGCTTTGCTGAACCAGTACTTCTGATCAATTGATTGTTTTCTTCAGTTGGATTGATATATACGGTTTTTAACGTTTCTTTTAAGGTTTCAATGTCTTGTTTCTTCGCTAAGAACTTATCATAACGTTCTTGATCAAGTAATCCTAATTGATACCCATATTCACGTAGTCTAATGTCTGCATTGTCATGTCTTAGTAATAATCTATGTTCTGCTCTTGATGTTAATAAACGATAAGGTTCTTTTGTGCCTTTTGTGATTAAGTCATCAATTAAGACACCAATATAGGCTTCATTGCGTTTTAAGATAAATGGTTTTTCACCACGTACTTTCAAGACAGCGTTAATCCCTGCCATTATCCCTTGTCCTGCAGCTTCTTCATACCCAGAGGTTCCGTTGATTTGTCCTGCACAAAATAAGTTTTCAACTAATCTAGTTTCTAAGGATTGAAAGAGTTGAGTAGGGTTGATCGCATCATACTCAATGGCGTAAGCATATTTAGTTATAATTGCATTTTCTAGTCCTTTGACTGAGTGAACGATACGTTCTTGAACGTCTCTTGGCATACTGGTTGATAGCCCTTGAACGTAAATCTCATCCAATGCCATCGATTCTGGTTCTAAGAAGATTTGGTGACGTTCTTTATCAGAAAAACGAACCACTTTATCCTCAATCGATGGACAGTATCTAGGTCCTACCCCTTCAACAATCCCACCATACATTGCACTTGCGTCTAGATTTAGGGTAATAATTCCATGTGTGTTTAAGTTGGTATGTGTTAAGAAACAAGGTTCTTGATGACCCATTTCTGTAATTTCTGGATCAAATGAAAAGGTTTGGAATTTATCATCTGCATATTGAGGGGTTGTAACATCATAGTTAATTGAAGATTTTAAGATGCGAGGTGGTGTACCTGTCTTTAGTCTGACAATTTCAAACCCTAAACGTTTAAGTTGTCCGCTAATTCCAAAGGTTGTTGGTTGATTATCTGGTCCGGAAGTGGTTGCGACATGACCAATTAAGATACGACTATGTAAATAGGTTCCTGTGGTAATGACGACTGTTTTGGAGCTTATTTGCTCTCCATTTTCTAGTTTAATCCCTTTGGCTTTGCCTTCTTCAATGATCAGTTCATCTACTAAGGCTTCAAGCAATGTTAAATTAGGCGTATGTTTTAATACGTCTAACATGATTTTTGGATATTCAAGTTTGTCAATTTGTGCTCTTAATGCCCATACTGCTGGACCTTTTGATAAATTAAGCATCTTCATTTGAATTTGCCCTTTATCGGCACTTCTAGCCATTTGGCCACCTAATGCATCAATTTCACGAACAACAATGCCTTTTGCAGGTCCACCAATAGATGGATTACAACTCATTGCGCCGACTCTATCTAATTTACCGGTAACCAATAAGGTATTAATACCCATTCTTGCCCCGGCGAGTGCTGCTTCAATGCCAGCATGGCCTCCGCCTACTACGATTAAATCATACATAATATCACTTCCCGATTAATAATTCTACCAATAAGTTAGGTTCATTACAACCTAATTACAAAGTAAAAGAAAGGCGATTGCTCGCCTTTTACAATTTTACAAATGTTTCTGCTACTTTTTCCTTTGTGAATCCAAAGGCTTTAATCACAACTTCTAGTGGTGCAGATAGACCATATCTATCAATACCGAATACATGTTTAGTGTATTTATACCAAGATTGACTGGATCCCATTTCAATTGCCAATGTCTTAACGTTTGAAGGTAAGATGGATTCTTGGTAGGCTTTATCTTGTTTTTCAAATAAGTAATGGCTTGGCATTGAAACAACTCTAACGTCTTTTCCTAAGTCCTTAAGTACTTTTTGAGCTTCGATTGCTAAACTTACTTCGCTACCTGCAGCTAGTAAGATACCATCTAGTCTTTCGTGTTCTTTACTTACTACGAATGCGCCCTTTTCAAACGTTTCGAAAGGTACACATGGTAAAGTTGGAACATTTTGACGCGTTAGGATAATCGCTGTTGGCGTTTTATGTTGTTTAACTGCCCATAACCATGCAGCTTTAGTTTCGTTAGCGTCCGCTGGTCTAATAACGTTTAAACCTGGAATGACTCTTAAGCCTGCCAATTGTTCAATTGGCTCATGGGTAGGTCCGTCTTCACCAACGGCAATCGTATCATGTGAGAATACGAAAATCGATGGAATTTGCATAAGTGCTGCTAAACGAATTGAAGGTTTCATATAGTCTGAGAACACAAAGAATGCGCCAGAGAATGCTTTTAAACCTCCATGTAAAACAATACCATTAGTGATAGCGCCCATAGCATGTTCTCTAACACCGAAGTTAATGTTTCTACCTAAACGGTTAGTCTTGCTGTAGTGTCCATCTGCGCCTTTTGCTTTAGTTGAAGCTGTTAAGTCGGCAGATCCACCAATAATGTTTGGATATTTCTTTGACAAGTCATCTAAAACTTTACCTGATGCGCTTCTTGTGGCTACCATAGAACCTACTTCAAAGGTTGGCAAGTCTTTAAGTTCTAATGAATCTTGTTCTTGGATAAATGCTTTTAGTTGTTGTGCTTCTTGTGGATAAGCTTCTTGGTATTCAGAAATCATGTTAATCCATTTCTTGTAAGCACGTGAGCCTCTGTTATAAACTTTTGTCTTATAGAAGCCATAAACTTCTTGTGGTACTTCAAATGGTGCATAAGACCAGTTAAGGTTTTTTCTTAACTCGTTTGCCTTTTCTTCACCAATTGGAGAACCGTGAACATTGGATGTTCCTGCTAAAGACGTGCCATAACCAATGATTGTTTTAACTTCAATCACACTTGGTTTATCGGTTTCTTTTTGTGCTTTCTTAATGGCTTTATTGATGGCCATTAGGTCATTGCCGTCTGAAACCTTTTGATAATGCCAGTTCATAGATTCGAATTTCTTCTTATGATCGTCTGAGAATGCTAAATCAGTTTTTCCATCTAGTTGAATGTCGTTTGAGTCAAATAAAACGATTAATTTGCCTAATCCTAAATGTCCAGCTAGAGATAATGCTTCTAAAGCCACCCCTTCTTGTAAGTCACCATCGCCACATAATACATAAGTAAAGTGGTCAACGACTTCATAGCCTTCTTTATTGAATTTTGCTGCTAAATGCGTTTCAGCTATCGCCATACCAACGCCATTAGAAATCCCTTGTCCAAGTGGACCTGAGGTCGTTTCAACGCCATCTGTGTGACCATATTCTGGGTGCCCTGGTGTTTTACCAATTTGTCTGAAGTGCTTTAAGTCTTCGATTGATAATTGATACCCTGACAAATGATTTAATCCATATAGCAACATGGAGCCGTGTCCAGCACTAAGGATAAATCTATCTCTGTTAAACCAATTGGATTTTTTAGGAAATGCCTTCAAAAAACGTGTATAAAGTACATGTGCCATTGGGGCAGCGCCTAATACAATCCCTGGGTGTCCTGAATTTGCTTTATTAATCGCATCAACACCTAAAAAACGTAACGAATTGATACTAAGTTGATCTAAATGTTCCATAATTCCCTCGCTTATTTATTTTCATCTGAAGGTTTTTCTTCAGTAGTCGCCTCTTCTTTTACTTCTTCAAACTTGAAATAAGAATCATAATACTTTTGTTGGTTTTCTAAAAGTTCTTTAAACTTATTTTCACCAACAATCATCTTGATGTCTTTGATTGATTCGCTTCTGACTTGTTCAATCTTCTTTCTCATAATCGAAGTTTGAGCCATGTTCGTTATTAAAACAATCGCTAAAATCCCAATTAACCCGTAGGTTTGATAAGGTTGAAGTGCTTTAAGTGTTGAAAATAACACCGCCAACAACATCGCTACCCCGATTAATGGGAAAACCATTTTATACATTAAGCCAAAACGGATTTTATCTGCTTTTTCATAGAACTTAATCCAAACTAAGTTAACACGTTTGCCATATAGTTCCTTCATTGCGTTATAGTACCCATCTTCAATGAGTAATTTGAAGTTCTTTGAATCACTTGTCCAAACTGCAAATTGTCCTTTTCCTGCAAACTTAGCTAAATAGCTTGTTTCGTTCATAGAATGGATTTCTACCGTTTTATTATCTGTTGTTTGTACCTCTTTAGGGTTATTTAATTGTTTATAAATGCCATATTGCAATTTCATAGTATACATCCTCCAAATGGTATTATACCATATTTCGAAAAGTGATGACATTAAAGCCTATAAAAACCCCATAATTTTTGGGGTTTTTATCATAAATCGTTTTAGGTGGCTTAGTTGATAAACTCTCTATTCTCGATGATAAGTTGTGGTAATACTGCTATCATTTCAAATTCGAGTGTTAAATCTACTTCAAGTGATATACGCTCAACTTTATGTGATTCTCTTGCTAAACGTTTTTTGTCTTCAGCCATAAACACATCAAAGACTTCTTCGAATAATTCAGGATGATCAATGAATGGGTTACGGTTCTTTTGTGTACCGTAAATTACATTATTACGGTTAATTTCAAATGCATCTACTGGGTCTTCTAAATGCCAGTCTAATAAGACAGCCAAGTTACCCATGGTTCTAGCAGGTAAGTCAGAGGTTCTGCCAGATTGTGCAACAATCAGTTTGAACCCATCATTACGATATCTTACCGCCATATACATAAGCATTCTCGCAATGTCACCTTTGTCTAAATCTCCTGGGAAGAATCTGTTAGATCCTACTTCCCAAGCGGTTGTAGTCTTAATTGGTAAGTTGAAATAGTAGTTACTTCTTGTACTATTGGTCTTACTATTAGAGATTCTTAAGTGGTGCATGTCTGATACATATGGAGACGCTTTAGAGAATGATGATTGTGGCCACACGTGTTCTTTATTATAACCAGTAATCGATACGTGGTCATAAATCCCTAAGTACCCAGATCCACTAGGATGTTTATCTGAAATCTCTAATACAGCGTTCGTTGATGAATACCCGATGCCTTTATAGTTACGAGAGATGATGCTTGTTAGAGTTTCCACTAACGTTACCCCAGTTAATCCTTGTGCATCCGAATAGTATGCAGAAAGAATTATACCTGTTGTGACATGAACATCAATCGTCCCTGAATAAATTACATCTGACCCATCATAGATTGAATAGCTTAATACAATTGAGATTGGTTCGTCTTGTTCGACAAGTACACCAGAGTTATTCATTACAGCTTGATTGCTTGATGTCCAAACAATTGCTAAACCAAATATAGGATCAACACTTAAAAGGTTTAAGTTAACTTGTGTTTCAATATAGTCCGAAAGTTTTAACCCTTCTAATACGGTTTCTTCAAATAGTACTTTATCAAAACCATTGTTAATGGCTTTAGCTTCATCAGTGACTAATACTTTGTAAGTCCCTTCAACCTTAACGACAATACCTGTAAGAGTGACTGAATCACCAAGCATATAGCCATCAAATGGATTTACATCAAGTTGATTGAATGACACAATGATTCCATCATTAACCACAACAGATAAATCGCCTGATTCAAAATCTTTATATACAATACCGTTAAAGGTGACTAATTGTGATAATTGTGTAGATAGTGACTCTACAGTAGCTGGTTTTGTAGTTACTTGTCCAAGCGTTTTCTTCTCAATAGAAGAGACGTTACTAACAAGGGCATTCGCTACACTACCTTTAATTAAATAGCTATAGCCGATTTCTAAGTTAAATAACTCAGAAAGCGATAATTCAACTTCAATACCTTTGGATTGGTCTTGTAAGAAAGCTCTAATCTTTGACCCTTCAACTACGAAAGCCGAAAGGATACCACTGAATTTAACAGCACCTGCAGCATTAACCGCTTGGCTAACAGTGATTGGATCACCTTCTCCAAGTGTTACTTCAACAATAATCGATTTAGATTCTGTCTTGTTAGTGAAGGTAACTAATAATGCTACTTTTACTTGTCCGTTTGTTGGCATTGAGATTAGCCCTGTAGAAAGATCAATCAATAAATTATTTGGATCTGATTCTAGTGCATAATCATAAGTAATTTCTGAACCATTAGATCCAAAACTTAAGAATTCGATTTGGCTTTCTTCCATAATTAATGAAGGGAAAACGAACTCTTTAATATCATTTTGAATTGCAATGCCTTCTTCTGTTAATGCTTTAGACTTGAATGTGATGTTATCTACAGTAACACGGAATCCTCCTGTGTTTCTAAGTTCAAATACGAACTCTCCAGTCACATTTAAACCATCTACTACATAATCCACAGAACTTGCATCGACACCGATGATTTTAACCAGTTCATTGTTAACATAAACTGAAACTTCACGGAAAGCATCTCCTGAGAATGCATGTTTCATTTGAAGTGTGATTTCTGTAACGCCGCCTTGAATAATCCCTTCAAGTTTAGCTGTTTTATCTGCACCAAATGTAAGGGCTAATCCGTCTAATGCTTGGTCGCTTCTCATATATTCAAAGCTCCATGCTGAGTTATTAACACCTACAAATACACCATTCTTATAACTGGATCCAGTTGATGGAATTGTACTAAAGTTTTCTGTAAATTGATCCGCTGAATAAGTTTCTTCAACTGTAACAAGAATTCTTACAGTGGATAAGTTATCGCTAGAGTCTACTGCACTATATGTGACTTCATAAACACCAGCTTTAGATAAGTCTAGTTTTGAATCATCTACTGTAACAACTACAGATCCGTCTACATCATCTAAAGCTGTAATCCCAGCCAATAGATTAACTGTAGCACCAACGCTTACGGTTAAGTTCTTAGCACCTTTAATTACTGGTGCGATTTCATCTTCAACCACTACAGCTTCTACAGTAACAAATACTTTTATGGTTGCCTCATTTTTGCTAGAGTCTACTGCACTATATGTGACTTCATAAACACCAGCTTTGGATAAGTCTAGTTTTGAATCATCTACTGTAACAACTACAGATCCGTCTACATAATCTAAAGCTGTAACACCAACTAATAAGTCAATTGATGCACCTACTGATACGGTAATATCTTTTGCACCTGTAATCACTGGTGCTTCTTTATCTTCAATGACAACAGCTTCTACTGTAACAAATACTTTTATGGTTGCTTCATTTTTGCTAGAGTCTACTGCACGATATGTGACTTCATAAACACCAGCTTTGGATAGGTCTAGTCTTGAATCATCTACTGTAACAACTACAGACCCGTCTACATCATCTGAAGCAGAAACGCCCGCTAATAGATCAACTGTCGCGTCTACGGATACCGTTAGATCTTTTGCACCTGTAATCACTGGTGCTTCTTTATCTTCAACAATGATGTCTACTTTTTTAAGTATAGTAAAAGTAAAGTCTTTATCTAAAACTTTTTCCCCAATAGTAACTTTTGCTTTAATTGTCACAGACACATTTTCATCTGTTGGTTGTGTGATTTTAACTAAATTACTTTCAATTTTTGCAAAGGCTGTATTGCTAGACTCCCATTCTAGTTTTACACCTTGCCCTACAAATTCAGACACAGTTAATTCAATGTCTTTTGTGACGCCTTCTTTAGACTCGCCTTCAGCATAAGTCAAAGATAACTTGGAAAATACTTGTTCGTGTGTTACATTGCTATTTTCGCCATTGCACGCATACAAAGCGAAAACAAAGAGTAACAACACAAACACTCTAAATAACTTCATTTGCTTTCCTCTTTTTCTATCGATTTTGTGTAAAGGGTTTCTTTACAGTCAAGTATTTTTATTGTACCACTAATGAAACCATAATAAAAGTATTTTCTACCCCGGTTTTTTCGTTTTTATCAATTTGAAAACATGAACGGAAAATAAAGCTAACATTATCGCAATTTACACCTTCTAGCATAAGCGTTAAGAAATTGATCAATTGATATTCGATTAGAGAACAATGACTGTCAAAGTTTTCAAATAAAATAAAAAAAGGTATCCCTATCAGGCACCATCACCCACATCCTACCAATGCTTATGGCTGCTTCGATCAAGACCTGACCAGGTTCACACGATAGCATTGAATGATGGTGCCTCATAGGGATACTCATTTATCTCTTAATTTTTTGAAGAAGGATTTTAATAAATCCGACGATTCTTTTTCTAGTATACCACCAAATACATTAACTTGGTGATTAAATTTGATGTCAAACAAATTTATTTTCGAACCACCAACGCCACCCTTAGGATCATAAGCCCCAAAATAGAGGTTTTGGATTCTAGATTGAATGATTGCGCCAGCACACATTGGACAAGGTTCTAAAGTCACATAAATCGTTGTATCTTCTAGTCTCCATGATCCGAGCTTCTTGTTCGCCTTTTCTATTGCAATCATTTCTGCATGTGCAAAGGTTCTTTCTTTTTTGACTCTTTGATTATACCCTTTAGCAATCACTTTGTCATCTAAAACAATCACACAGCCGATCGGGACTTCATCCTGAAGATAAGCTTTTTGTGCTTCTTTTAATGCAAGTGACATGTAATACTCGTGAGATTTACTCATAATTTCTTAGGTAAGTCTCTCACTTCATGGTATTCGCGACTTCTAGGTTCATAGGATTCACTGGCCCCTACTAAGACGATTGGGTCATTGTAAGATGCAGGTTTTCCATTAATTAAGCGCTGTGTTCTTGTAGCAGGTTGTCCAGATACAACACAAATCGCCGTTAATTTAGTCACGAACTCAGCTAATGCCAGTAGTTGTGGCATTGGTCCGAATGGTTCGCCCCTAAAGTCTCTATCCAGACCGCCAACAATCACTCTAATGTTTTGATTAGCGAGTTGTTCAGCCACTTGGATAATGTCATTGTCCAAAAATTGAGCTTCATCAATGACTACTGCGTCAACAGAGTCATCAATATAGTTTAATATCTCTCTAGCTTTAGTGATGTTAATCGATTTAGCTTTTGTTTTGTTGTGTGAAACTATTTCTGATTCAGAGTATCTGTTATCAATGCTTGGTTTAAAAACTAAAACATTCTTTTTCGCATACTCTAAACGACGTATACGTCTAATTATTTCTTCTGTCTTACCAGCGAACATTGGTCCGCATACAACTTCAATCCAGCCACCATATATTGGTTGATGCATAGTATCACTCCCTACAATCTAGTATACGGATTTGAACCAATCTTTCAACCCCTAATTCTTATGAAAGTAAATGAAAATAAAAACGGCTCAATAATTAACTATAAGACCATCACAAGCATAGATACAAGCGTTGAAGATAACCCACTCAAAAAGTTTACAGCATCATTCGTAATCCAAGAAATCCCACTTGAAAGAACAACTTTCTCACCTTCTAGAAATGGTTTCTCTGTAATAATTCCTGATTGAATCCCTCTATACTTAGCTTGAACGAGTGCCCCTAAATAACTATCTACTAGACATCCTACAAATCCACCCAACGTAATGATAAGCGCGTAAAATAGCGATATCACAGATATTTCATTTGTGATTCCATAGAAGGTAAAGAACACCAATCCAATAAACAGTGCACCAACAAATGATGCTAGAGTACCTAGTCTAGAAACTGCGCCAGAAATTCCTTTTTCAACTACTTTAAATGTAATGATCGAATAAGTCTTACCTTTAGATAGTATTCCTATTTCACTTGCCCAGGTATCTGCATTAGATGCCGCTATAGATATGACTGAAGCGATCATAAACATATCATTTTTGGTGATGTAGAAAATGATTGAAAACATAGAAGTGATTAAACTATTTGCAATCACTTGAAGGGCATTTCTGCCTTTAGAATCCTTGTTATTATGTTCATGTATTTTCGTGATGATACTGGATGATACAAAGAACATAATTAACGCAATCCAAACAACAAACCCACCAAATGCGTAGATAACAGCACCTAAGATTGTAGCTGTAATCAAACCATCTATTGTGAGTGACTTTTTTAAATAAGCTAAAAACGCCACAACCAAACTGATAATAATACCTATTATTACTGCTTCAAACATAAATACACCCCTTGTGATCCAAGATCAAAATAATAACAATAAATAATACATCAGACTTGAAACTAATGGAACGGTTAGGTTATCTAAACCTTTAGGTGTAAATAACTCAACTGCGGTTGCAATAACAGCAATCGTTAATCCTGCTAATAATGACATTGGTAAGTTCAAATGAATGAGCGAGATTAAAGTAACCACTACAAAAGTGACTACCAACATCGTGAGAGATCCTAAAATGGATTTGTCATTGACGATTTTGTATTTGCCATACTTCTTACCGATTACAGCAGCAAGCCCATCGCCATAACCTAGTGTTAGAATCCCTACTGCACCTACTAATACTAATATTGGAATATCGAATCTGGCCAAATCGCTTTTTAGCCCAAATCCTATTAGTACTAAAATCACCAACGAAATCGGGAAATAAACAGTGCCTAAATTACCCTTACCACTACGTTCCATGGATTTAATTAAGTTAGTCTTGTAAGAATAATAGTTTAGCAGTACAAATGTTATTGGCGCAATCACGGCAATATACCATAAATCAAACGTAAACATGGCTAATATCCACCAATTGGACACGCCTATATGGATGAATTTTCTTGCGCCCTCATCACCTAGTAAGCCCTTCTTCTGTAACAGCGTAGATAACCCTATAACAAGAAACACTAATACATATGATAATCCTAATCCCAATAAATTCATATAGCCTCCATAATTTATATCGTCTTAAAAAATGATTCGATAATTTCTTTTTTTCTTTCACTACTCGTTATGGCTCTTTTGGTGAATACATCGTAGCCGTTTTCTCTAATTACGTTAATGATTTCTTTATAAAGAAGGATGGCAAGTGAAAGTGGTACTCTCGCATCCATCGGAAATAACACACAATCTTTTAAAGCACTATCGAAGTTTGTCTCAGCAATGAGTGCCAGTTTTTCAAACATACTAATAAATTCTTTATTTATTCTACCACTGATTAAATCACTTAGGGAGTAGTTTGCTTCTTCCATGGCTTTTCTCGGAATATAGACTCTACCTTTTTTATAATCTTCCCCGATATCTCTTAAGATATTAGTGATTTGCATCGCATACCCAAGGTTGATTGAGAAGTCTTTCAGTGAATCTTGATTTTCATATGCTAAGATCGGTGTTAACATCAATCCTACTGTAGACGCTACGTGGTAACAATACATAAGTAAATCCTCTATTGTTTCATAGCCTCTAAAGTCTAAATCCATCTTTTGACCTTTAATCATATCCTTAAAAGGCTTATAATCAAACTTGTCATAAAATGGCTTTGTGTGGCGATATAGACTTCGCCACATATAAGATTTCCTAATGTCTTTAGTGATATAGAGTTCCAGTTCTCTTTCGAGTCTATGGATGCCTTCTAGATCTCTATGTTCATCTACTAAATCATCGGCAATCCTACAAAAAGTATAAACTGCATAAATGGCTTTTCGTTTCTTCTTTTCCTTTAGTTGAGAAAAAGCTTTATAAAATGTTTTTGAGTTCTTTTGAATCGATCTCTTACATCTAAAATCATCGATTAAAGGCCTTATAAGAAAGTATATAATCACAAATAAAACAACACCTAGGATAATCCAGATTGACGCATTATTTTCTAATAGACTAAGGATATTATTCATTTGGTTTATGGTCCTTTAAAATCTCTTTACATGCAAGTTGTGCACTGGCTAGTACAATTGGAACGCCTGCACCAGGGTGATTTGAACTGCCTGCAAAATAAAGGTTATCAATCGTTTTGAACTTGTTTTGTGGTCTAAAATATACACTTTGAGTAAGTATTGGTTTTAGTCCGAAAGTTGCTGCATACTCTAAGTTGAATTTATAGTTGAATGTTTTTGGTGTAAATGTTTTTAGTACTTCAATATGGTCCTTAACGTCTTCAAATCCTTTGATTTTTTCAATCTTATTCAACACCAAGTTCTTATACGTTTCAACCTCATCGGTTGTCCATTCGCTGGTGCCTTTGTGCATATTAGGCACTGGCACTAAGACGTAAATAAGTTCCTTTCCATTAGGGGCAATCGTTGGATCGATTTGAGATGGACTATACATGTAAAACGATGGATCCATCGGTAAAGTCCCATTATCAAGTTCGTCGATATTTCTCTTGAAATCTTCTGCAAATCTAATGGAGTGAACATTGGTTTTGTATTTCTTATTAAGTCCTAAATACAGAATAAAGGATGAGGTAGAATACTTCATCGTATCGATTTTACTTGTTTTATACTTGCCTTTTTTTGACTCATCTTTGATGAGGTTTTTCATCGCGTATGGGAAGTCTGCATTACATAATACAATCTCACCATATCTAGGTTTTCCATTGACTAAAACACCTGCTGTCTTATTTCCAACCAATAAAATCTCTTCAACTGGTGAGTTATAATTAATCACACCACCCATTTCCAAAAATCTACGTTCTAAGGCTTTCGTCATTTGATACATACCACCTTTGATATACCAAACTCCATAAAGAAGTTCAATCATCGGAATGATGGTATAAATTGAAGGTCCAGAATAAGGAGATACGCCAATATATAACGTTTGAAATGATAAAGCTTGTCTTAGTTTTTCATCTTTGACAAACCTAGAAATCGAGGTGTATGCACTATTTAATGTCTTTAGTTTATAGGCTTGATATAACGACTTGGGATTAAAAAATCCCCAAGCGCTTCTGTAAGATTTGTCTAAGAAGTGATTTTTTACACGTTGATAACGTTCATAAACACTGGATAAATAGTCTAAGTAACCTTTGGTTTCTGCGGGACCAAACTGTTCAAGTTGTCTAATTAAGGAAGGTAATTCACTTGATATCTCTAATTTAGTTCCATCTGGATAATAAATTGTATTAAATGGGTTTAATAGGGACATGTCTAAATAGTCATTCGGATTCGCGCCTGAATACTCAAAGACTTCTCTATAAAGTTCTGGCATCATAACAATCGTAGGACCGACATCAAATTGAAACCCTTTTTCTTCAATACGAAACATTCTTCCGCCAGGTTTTTCATTTTTCTCATAAATTTCAACATCAAAACCATCTTTTAACAGACGAATCCCTGATGCTAATCCGGCAGTGCCAGCACCGACAATAATTACTTTTTTCATCTTATCCCTCCTATAAATATTTTATCATGAGAATGATTATTATCCTAGATTAAATGGCTCTAATAAGTAAATCATCTAAAATTTCCCATAAGTGTTTAGTCGAGTAGAAAACGAATAGAATAGAAGAAAAAAAGCACAAACTGTGCTTTATTCTAATAGGTCCTTTAGTGACTGAATGATATATTCTATATCTTCATTAGTAAGGTCGTATGCTAATGAGAAACGAATAACCCCTGGCGTATCATCCGTAATCGCTTTAATCACATGGGATAATTCTATACTGGATTCATTGCATGCACTCCCTGTTGAGACGTATATGCCCTTCTTGGATAGTTCATAAGCAAGTTCATGCCCTTTTTGATCCTTAAATGAAACAGACAATAATCCAGGAAGTCTATTGGATTTCGGTCCGTTAATATAACAAGGAAATGTTTCAAGAAGCTTCTTTTCTAGTAAGTCCGTTTTCTCTTTTAACGCTTCTTGTTTCTTATGATAATAGGTATAAGCATTTTCTACCGCTTTGGAAAACCCAATAATCCCAGAAACATTTTCTGTTCCTGCATTAAGTCCGAATTCTTGTGTAGCCCCATGGATCAGTGGACTTAATGCCATTTCAGGTCGATGATATAGTAATCCAATGCCCTTAGGCCCAAATAGTTTATGTGCAGAAAAACTCATTAAGTCTACTGGTAGAGTTTCTAAATCAATAGGGTAGTGTGGCAACATTTGAACCGCATCTAAATGAAGATATACGCCTTTTTCTTTCGTAACCTTAAGAATTTCACTCACATTTTGGATGACACCAATCTCGTTATTTGCCCATATAATTGAGACTAATAGCGTTTTGGTCGTGATCGCTTTTCTTAAATCCTCTAAATTAATATACCCTTCTCGATTCACATCTAAATAGGTAACCTTAAACCCTTGTGTTTCTAAATACTTACACGTGCTTATGGTTGCTTTATGGTCAATCCTTGTGGTGATGATCTCTGTTTTATCCTGATTCATCATGGAAAGTCCCTTAATGGCTAAATTGATTGCCATCGTTCCACTTTGGGTAAATACCAAAGAATCATGACTACAGTTTAAGTGTTTAGCAATTGACTTTCTTGCATCATTAATCGCTTTTTTGGCTTCAATGCCCTTTATATGCATCGAAGAAGGATTCCCATATGTGTCTTTCAAATAGGGTAACATCGCCTCAAATACACTGTCATCAATCTTTGTGGTTGCAGCATTATCTAAATAAAGCATTACTTCACCTCAAGTTCTATCGTAAATCCTAAATAATGAGTTAAATCTACATCTGGCAAATTACTTAATAATTCATTTGTTATCAAAATACTATTGCGATTTAAGTTCAGTAAGGTTAATTCTACCTGATCAGCTAAAACAGATAACGCATATGACTCATGGATGATGCATGGGTTTTCATCGTTAAAGGTTTCAATGCATACACGTTTAACTGCCTCTTTATGATATTTTAGGCCAACCAATCCACCTTTATAGACTTTCTTACCTGATGCATCGAGTATGGTGATTTTTTTGATTTTCATATAAGGCCTCCAATAAAGACTCTATAGATGTAATATATAGCAACCCCTAAGAAGACAATTGCGTTTATTAATTTAATGATGTCTAGTCTTGTTCTTACAAAGTTAGAAATAGACCCTACATTCTTCGTTCTTAAACTGATAATGGTAATGACAATCAATGGTGAAACAAAGAATAACACATAAATTAGTAACAATACGTTAAAGAATACAAACATCGAGGTTCTGTCGACGACAATCGCCGTCCAGGCAACAAATGCTTGTCCGCTACAAGGGAATTCAATGATTGCGACAAATACACCAATTAAGAAGCCTAAAACATATACGATAGGGTTATTATCTTCCACTTTTTGTGCGAAAGACCCCATAATCTTTTTTGTAATCACAAAGAATCGTCTTGGTAATTGATTCTTGATTTGATTGTATTTTTGATTTCTTGCTGATAGGAAATCCAAAAAGTTAAGTACGGCAATGAATAAGGCTAAGAGTATTAATACCACATAGAATATCTTCATATAAGGTAGTAACATACCTAGTGCAGAAGATAAGAATCTTCCAAGGATAAAGTATGTCACAAAGATTGCTGATATGTATGAAATGCAAATGGCTAATATCGTCTTAGAATTCTTCTTGTCAGTTAAAAATGACAAGAACATTAGTAACATGGCCAGTGCACAAGGGTTAAATGCATCAAGAATCCCTAGAATCAAAGTAGATCCTAACAACATCATAAAGTCTTTAAAGGTAATGTCTCCATAGAAGAGTTCCACTGGATCCAATAGCGCATCTTCATCCATGATCATTTGAGCTTGATTCGATTGAATTGCATTAATTATGTCAGATTCACCAGCATAATAGGTGTCACCTACATATAAAATAGGCACCAAGTTCTTATTCTTAGGTACGTTATATGTCCTTGCATATCGTGAAAACATTTCTTCAAATAAATTATAATCATCTTCACTCATGTACTTTAAGACGGTATACCCTTCTTCTGCAAGTTGATCGAATACACCACTTTGTTCAACCGCTTGACAGTTTAAACAAAGGTATGAGCCAAAATAAACCGCATCCGGTTTATCATTAGCTTTGATATTAGTTGTATTTGTAAATAGAGAAAATACAGTTACGCCAAGTAAGATGATTCTATATAGTGATTTTTTCATTAGTAAACTCCTATAGTTCTACTTATTATTTTAATACAAAAAGTAAGAAATTCATAATCCTATGGTTAATCAATGTATAAAGAAAAAATGCGATTGCTCGCATTTGATTTCTTATGAGTGATTATTTCTCTTTTTTAACACCATAGCGCTTGTTGAAACGTTCTACACGGCCTGCAGCTTGTGTAAATGTGTCTTGTCCTGTATAGAATGGGTGGCAATTTGAACAAGTATCAACTCTAATTTCTTTAGAAACTGATCCGACTTCAAATTCGTTACCACAAGTTACACAGTGAACTTTAGCGACTTGGTATTTTGGATGAATTTTTTCTTTCATATTCATTCTCCTTCCGCCATAGACTTAATGTCCATAGTAAGTTTGCGTAGGTATTATATCATAGATATTTTAAATACACAAACATTTTTGATATCTTTTATTTTAGAACTTTTTATCAATGAAAATGTCTTTTGTCCTATCCAAGAATCGATTCGCTAATATGCCTGTAAAGACACCCGCAGGGATAGAAATAAAGAGCATAAGTGGGGCATAATACGCCACTACATCCGTAAACAAGAACGATGCAGCAACTAATTGTCCAATCACGTGAAATAAACTCGATAAGGTTGAATTCGCTGTAATCCCAAAGAAATCAAGTTTAACCAATATGCTTAAGACAATTAAAGAGAACACTGCCCCTGAGAAACTCAAGGAAAATGTGGCATAGTTAAACGTTCCAGGGCTATATAATGCTGTAACAACAATTCTTAGTAAGACCGTGATGACTGCTTCTTTTGCGCCATACTTATAAATAATGATTAGTGTAACAATATTAGAAAATCCTATTTTAAATGGAATGCCAGGGATGATTTGAACGTAGGATTCTAATATATTGATGATGGAAGCAACCCCAGTTAGGATGGCTAATAATGTAAGTTTTTTAACGGACATTAGATAATCACATCCGTTTCTGATTGATTAAATTCAATGGTCACATAGTTAGGTAGACAAATGATAGGATTCTTATCGGAGAACCCTTGTCTACTACAAATGTTATAGGGTGAAAACTCTTCTTTAACCCTGACTTTAGAATCTTTATATTCGATAACAACAATCCCTAAATGCCCCATGATATAGTATTGGTTCTCATATACTGCAATCCCTTTATTTATCTCTAGAGTATCCAGTTTGATGTCATTTACATAAATGCCATCTTTTTCTACTCTTGGAAGTTCCTCAAGCATAATAACTTGTTCGTTCTTTCTAGGTGTAAAGCTCCCATCTCTTAAATCCACTGAGAATAAGACCGTGTTTCTTACCTTAACATAAGCGATGTCTCCGGTTTTATCTAAGATTGAGGTTGCTAGTAAGTATCCACCAAAGACAATCAGTAAAATCCCAATAAGGATACGATCATTCTTTTTCTTCTTCATGGCCTTTTTTAGCTCCTTTTTTCTTATCTAAAACGGATAACAAAACAAGTACGCCGCCACCTACTACAATTACCCCACCTAAGATTAAGTAAAGTGTGGATACGTTTCCTTTAGTTCCTACTGTTCTAAATTCTGATTTAGTCAAGTTGTGGTTAACAATCGACCCATCGTTTAAAAAGAACACAGCTTTGTAGTCGTAGGTATCTAAAAGTGCTTTTGCTTCTTCGAGTGGCATATTGAATAATGCTGTGGATAGTCCATCCAATAAAGCAGCATCATCCCCTACCAGGGTAATGGCGTTATAGTAATCCATAGGAACTAAATCAAATGGAGAAATGATATGATGATATTTTCTTCCTTGATAGGTTGCATACTGAATATAGTTACCAGATGAAGAAATACTTGTATTCTTAACGGTTAAGAAACCCGCTTCTTTGCCAAATACTTCCAGTGGATTCACTAACCCAATTTCTAAGGCTCTTTCTTTGCCTTTATCGGTTAAGGCTGTCCCAACCGAAAGGGTTGAGCTACCTAAGTTGATTAAGTAATGTTTATACCCTTTACTCTTAATGTAAGCTTCAATCTCTTTTGCAGCATAGCCTTTAGCATATGCCCCAAGGTCAAGTCTCATTAAGCTGTCTTCTAGATAAACGGATTTAAGCGTCTCGTTTAAGATGACTTTATTTGGATCAATATGATTTTTATAAGTGTTTATTTTAGTAATTGTTTCGTTGAATACCGATTCTGGTATCTCACTATAAACATACTCATTTGAGAGAATAACTTCTTTCCATGTATCAATGACACCGCCCAATACTGGGTTAAAATACCCATTGGTTGCTTTTGATAATTCTAGTGCATCTTTAATCATGTTAAATAGCAGTTCATCTACAACAACTGGTTCAACCCCTGCTTTTTCATTGATGGATGCTAAGTTGTTTTGATGATAAATCGGATCTTGGTGGGTTGGTCTTGGGCCAATAAAGTTATTAGCCAAGTGATCAAATCGTTTAAGAATGGTTTCAATGGCATTTTTATCTTCTAAAGTATACCCCTCAGCAATTTTAATCGATATGTCTGTATATAAATAATAGATAGGATTTTCCAGGTCTTCTGGAAAATATATTGTATAAGGATCAGTAGCCGCATTGATTTCTGGATTGAATTGTGTGAAAAGGCCAAAAAGCATGGCCAATATTATTAGTTTTTTCATGTGTAAATGACATCCTTTTTCTTCGACTATTATAACACAATAACCCACAATGAAAAAGGACTTTCGAAAAAGTCCTTTAAAGTCTTTATAGCTTAATATTTACTGGGGTTCCATCTGGATTTGGATTGTCTTTCAGATATTGAAGAATTGGGTTGTAGTGTTTATCTGGTTTACCTGGCTTACATCTTGAGATGTTTCCAGCTCTACCAGAAACAATTTCAACAGCAAATGCGTGACAACCTGGGGTCCCGCAGGCACCACAGTTGTAGTTTGGTAACATTTTTTCAACTGTTGTAATTCTTTCGTCTTCTTTAACTTCTAGATATTTTGCTGCAAAAGCAAGTCCAAAACCAAGAAATAATCCAAGTGCTCCTAATATAAGTGTAGATTCAATCATTTCTTAATCTCCTTCATCATGTCTAAAGCTTCTTTAAACGAGCATCCTCCGCTAACGGCACACGTTTCACAATTTTGAGCTTCCATGTAAGCATGTTGGCAACTTTCAGGTACTGGCGTTTTTTTATTCAAAATCGCTATAACAAAGAAGAATGCCATGATTACAAATAGGACTCCTAAACCGAGAAACTCCATTATACTAACCCTTGTAAACCAAGGAATGCTAATGACATTAAGCCGGCAACGACTAATGCAATTGGCATGCCTTTAAAGGCTTTAGGAACGTTTGCAGAATCCAAGCGGATACGGATTGCAGAGAAAGCAACGATAACAAGTGTATAACCTAATGCAGTACCAAGTGTAATGGTTAAAGCATCTAGGAATCCTTGAGCTTCAGTTAGGTTTGTTTGAGCTACCCCTAATACAGCACAGTTGGTTGTAATAAGTGGTAAATAAACCCCTAATCCACGGTATAAGCTTTCAACATATTTCTTAAGAATCATTTCAACCAATTGAACAACCGCTGCAATAACTAAGATGAAAGCAATTGTAGCAGTATAACCAATGCCCATTGGTTCTAAAACAAATTCATATAAAGGATAAGTGATTGCCGTAGACATCATCATAACGAACAGAACGGCTGCGCTCATACCCCATACGTTACTCATCTTCTTAGATACACCCAAGAATGAGCAAATCCCTAAGAACTTGATAACGATAATGTTATTGACTAACATCGCTGAGATTAGCGATATGAAAAATACTTCTAATGTCATTTTTTAGCCACCACTTTCTTTTTAGGTTTAGCATTTCCAACAGCAGCGAAAATGGCTAATAAAATACCAATCACTAAGAATGCTCCTGGAGGCGAAACAAACACACCAATCGCATAGTCTTCTGAGAATAATCTAAGGGTTGTTTCAAAAGGTAATGGTAATAATACACCTAGTGAAATAGCGCCTTTACCTATGATTTCTCTGATTAAACCAATCAATGAAATCCCAAGTGCAAACCCTGTAGCCGAACCAACACCGTCAATGATAGAATCAACGACACCATTTTTGGATGCAAATGATTCTGCACGTCCTAAAACGATACAGTTAACGGCGATCAGTGGAATGAATACACCTAATGAATCCGATAAAGCACGTGCAAAAGCTTGTACGAACATGTGTAATGCAGTAACAAGTGTTGCAATTATAACGATGTAGGCTGGAATACGAACATCATTAGGAATAAGTTTTCTTAAAGCTGAGATTACTAAGTTAGATAGCGCAAGAATAATGATAACCATGATTCCCATACCTAAGGCACTTTCGAATGAGCTTGTTACAGCAAGTGCAGGACACATACCTAACATCACTTTGAATGTGGCATTTTCTTTAATGACACCTGTCATGAAAATATCTTTCTTATTTAGCTTGATTGTGTCGTTCATTATGCCAACACCCCCTTCAAGGCTTGTAATAAATCATCGATATGTTTCTTAGAGAATGTAGCACCTGTTACAGTATTTTCTACAGTATCATATGTCGCAATCGGTTTATCAACTAGGGTTTCGAAATAAGCAAGGTGATCATTAATGAATCCTTTAGTATGCTCAGAGTCTTCAATTGAGATACCTTTGATCTTACCTTCAGTGTCTAAACCAACTAGAAGCGTTAAATTCCATTCAACGGTTCCGTAGTAGAAACCTGCTACATCACTTGAGCTTCTCTTTGAAGTAACTGTGTATGCATAACCTACTACAACGTCATTGATTTTAACTGCTTCTTTCTTAGTAACATTCGCATTTCCTACGAATGATGAATCGACTTCTGTTGTAGCACCATCACCATAGATTACTTCATAAGAAGTTCTGGATACCGGTTCTAATCCTTTATGGATGAAAATCGCTTCTCTAAGCATTTTTCTAACTAAACTAGATCCTACAGTTGCACCAGAATTAACGTCATATTTTGGTACTCTAACGTCGGAATTAAGTTCAGCTAAATCTATGTTGTCAATAAGTTTACCTTTAAAACTTTGAATGTTATTGTATAAATCTTTTAATACGAAATCAGATTGTGGAAGGCTCTTAACTTCAATACCAGTAATTCTTCCTGATTTTGAAATCCCAATAATCACTTCAACGTTTTTGTCGTTTGAGTACTCATTCTTACCACTGGCTTCATAGATGTATCCAATCACTTTACCATCTTTCTTAACTTCAATCTTATCTGTTACATAAGTATATTTTGTGAAGTTAACTGACTTGTAAGAATCTCCATCGCTGAATAAGGCTTTTTCAGGTGAAGGGTTAAACGTTCTAAACACAAGTAAGAATAGTAGGCTAAGCACGATTGCTACACCAAGATTAATGAGTATGTTTCTATTTTCGCGACTCATGCTAGTACCCCTTTCAATGCTTGTAATAAATCTTCAATATGTTTTTTAGAGAATGTTGCACCTGTTACAGTATTTTCAACTGTATCAAATGTTGCAAGTTCTTTACCTTCTAGTACTTCAAAGTATGCTAAATGGTCATTAATGAACCCTTTAGTATGATCTGAGCCTTCTATAACGATGCCTTTAATTTTGCCTTCAGTATCTAGACCAACTAAAAGTGTTAAGTTCCATTCAACGGTTCCATAATAAAATCCCTTAACGTCACTCGAACTTCTCTTAGAGGTTACTGTGTAAGCATAACCAACTACTGCATCATTAATCTTAACTGCTTCTTTCTTAGTAACATTTGCAGTTGCTTGGAAAGTTGAATCTGCAGTTGCTACGGCGCCTGAACCAAACATGTCGCTGTACTTATCACCGATTTCAAGGGTTTCATAAGTTTTGATCGCGTCATGAATAATCTTTCTCATAGTAGTTGAACCAAAAGAAGCACCTGATTTAGCATCGTATGTTGTTTTACCTTGCGTTAGAAGAATACCAAAGTCGATTGCGCTAATGTTTTTGTTTTTGTAGTACTCTGAGTTATCTTTAACTACTTGAATTAAGTTAGCAGTTTGAGATAATTCTAAGAATTCTACTCCAACGATGTTACCCTTCAAATCAAATCCAAGTAAGATGTCAATGAAATTACCTTCACTATAAGAGTTTGTGGATTTACCTTTAATTAGGAATCCGACTACTTCTTCACCTTTTTTAACTTCTAATACTTCATAAGTTGTCCCAACGAATGAAACACCTTCTACTTTAGAAGCTTCAGTTAAGCCAGGGAATACTGCACTATAGGCTTTCAACTCTGCCTTACGTTTGTTTTCTGCGATAATTGGTGCTGTAACATGATTAGAGAATCCAATTAATAATCCACAGGCTAACCCAATTAAAGTAAGAACCATTGCGGTTTTAAATATTTTCATTATTTTATACCTCCTAATGCTAGAAGTACAATGAGACTAACTACAGATAATGAAACGACATATCCAAGGACGAACTTCCATGAATACTTGTTTTTACTCCACTTATAATAATCGATTAATGGTACGAAAATATTACCTAGAAGAATCGCGAATACAACCCCTTCTGGTAAAGCACCAAATAAACGAATGGCTGCAACAATTGCACCAACTACTAAACCGTATATCCATCTACCAGGTTTTGTAACTGGAGAAGTAACAGGGTCAGTAACCATGAATACGGCACCGAATAATAACCCACCGGATAACACTTGGTATAACACTGTTTCAATGATTTGACCGTTATCAACAATTGGTTTAACTGTTAATGTAGCAAAAAATATAATCACAGTGAAGCTTAGAATCATGGATACGGTAACTCTAAAGTCTGCAGCCTTACGGATGAACATATATAATCCGCCAAGAATAATTAGAATTGAACTGATTTCACCCATTGAACCAGGAATGTTTCCTAAGAATAAGTCTTTTAATGAGTAGGATTCTAACATGGCAGGAATACTTGCTAATGAATCATTGACTGCAGCTAGTGGTGTAGCACTTGAAGTTACATCGATTCCTACATAATTGAATGCAGTAACGAATGATAATCCAATTACTACTCTTGCAACTGCTGCTGGATTAAAGATGTTAGATCCTAATCCACCAAAGAATGCTTTAGCAATAATACTACCAAATAAAGCACCAACGATTAATACATAGATTGGTAATGTAGATGGAATAATCATTGCGAAGATCACACCTGATACAAGTGGCGCTGACACATGATTAATGGTTAATGTTTTCCATCTTAATTTAAAACGTTCTTTTTTATCTTTTACTGAAGGGTGTACTTTGACCTTTAGTAGGGCTGCGACCACATCAACACCAACGAATAGTAATGCAGATAAAATGATTCTTACTAATGCGTCCATACCAAAACGGTAAACTGCGAAGACTACCAATGGTAATAAGGCGATTAGTACATCAAACATCATACGTTTTACGCTGGTTTCTTTACGAATATATGGACTTGTTTGTTTTGCATAATTCATATCATCACCTATTTCTTTATGAAGCGCTTAGCTTGGCGCATCGTTTCTGTTAAATGAATCTTAGAAGGACATGTAAATGAGCATAAACCACATTCAATACATTTGTTGACACCAAGTGCATTGATTGCATCTTTGTCTCTATCCTTATAAGCATTCATAATTTGAACTGGTTGTAAATCAACTGGGCAAGAGTACACGCAAGATGCACAGTGAATACAAGGTTCTGTTGGAATAACCTCTTCATCTAAGACAATTAGTGAGGTTGCAGTTTTAGTCACAACGATGTCATCACTTTGAAGTGCATTACCCATCATTGGCCCACCACAAATTAAGACTTTATTCTTATCTGTTTCAGTGTAACCGCCAGCTAAAGCGATTAAGTAACGAACAGGAGTTCCAATTCTAACTTGGAAATTCTTTGGTGATTTGATGCCATCTCCGCTAATTGAAAAGAATCTTTCAGTGATTGGCATTCTTCTTTTAACAGCTCTATAGAAGCCGTATAGTGTGGCAACGTTGAACACAGTAACACCGTATTCAGCAGGTAATTTACCTTGAGGAACTTTAATACCAGTAGCTGATTTGATGGTGTCTAATTCCCATCCAGCTGGGTAGTGGTTACCCACACGTTTGATTTCGATATCAAAATGTGTGAAACTTTGACGCGCGTTTTCTAATACTTCATAAAGTTCAGGATATTTCTTCTTAACAGCAATAATCCCTTTCTTCGCACCGGTTGCACGCATTGCATACGTTAAACCTTCAACAATACGGTTAGCACGTTCAAGGATTAGTTTGTAGTCGGAAATTAAATGTGGTTCACATTCAACACCGTTACCAACAACTGTATGAATTGGGTGCTTAGTTTCAAGTTTGATGTAAGTTGGGAAACCTGATCCACCTAACCCTGACAACCCGGAATCTTTAATGATTTTGATGTAGTCTTCTTTAGTAAGTGCATCGATTTCTTCTTCAGTTCTTGAAACACAGTTTTCGTGTAACACATACTTCTTATCGTTTTGAACGATTACGCAGTCAACAGTTTGACCCGATGAATGCACTTTTTTCTCTGAACCTACAATGTATCCACTGACAGTGGAATGAATTGGTTGTTCGAAGAATCCACCTTGTCTTGTACCGATTAGCTCGCCAACTTTAACATATTGTCCATCTACTACACAAGATTCTCCAGCTGGGCATCTTAAGTCTGTTGTAGGGAAATATAAGTATTCCGCTTCTAGGTAATGAATGACTGGTTGATTTTTTCTTTCCTTCTTCCCATCGGGAATGTGTCTTGTTTTCTCAATCATTTTACTTCACCCCTTATATATGATTCAAATTGATAAATCGGAAAATGACTCATCAATGTTATGACCTTAGTTCTAACTTCATTTAAAACCTTTTCATCGTCGTAATGTCTTAATGCTTCATCGATTAAATCCGCGATCATTACCATTTCTGATTCTTTTAAGCCTCTGGTTGTAACAGCAGGTGTCCCTAAACGAATACCTGAAGTAACCATTGGTTTTTCTGGGTCAAATGGAATGTTATTTTTATTGCAGGTGATATTAACACTTGTTAAAATATCAGCTGCTTTCTTTCCAGACATTCCGATTGACGCTTTTACATCTACTAATAATAAGTGATTATCTGTCCCACCTGATACAATACGGTAGCCTAATTCAGCAAGTCTTTCTGACAGAGTTTGAGCATTTTTGATGACTTGTTGTTGATACTCAGTGAAAGAATCATCTAAAGCTTCATAAAATGCAGTAGCTTTAGCTGCAATCACATGCATGAGTGGGCCGCCTTGAATGCCAGGGAATACTTGTTTATCAATGGCTTTAGCTAGTGCTTCATCATTGGTTAGAATGATGCCACCTCTTGGACCTCTTAAGGTTTTATGGGTAGTCGATGTAACCACATGGGCATAAGGCATAGGATTTGGATGTAAGCCTGCCGCGATTAACCCAGCGATGTGAGCCATATCCACCAACAGTTTTGCTCCAACTTCATCTGCGATTTCTCTAAACTTCTTGAAATCAATGATTCTAGAGTAGGCACTTGCCCCAGCAATGATTAATTGTGGTTTTTCTACTTTTGCAATTCTTAATACCTCGTCATAGTCGATCATTTCAGTGTCTTTATTCACACCATACGTTACACCTATGTAATCCATCCCAGAGAAAGATAACTTATAACCGTGTGTTAAGTGTCCACCATCTGATAGACTCATTCCAAGAATTTTATCCCCTGGATTGATTAAAGCCCTAATAGCTGCCATGTTTGCTTGTGATCCTGAATGCGGTTGAACGTTTGCATAATTTGCATTAAACAATTTCTTCACACGTTCAATGGCTAATGACTCAATCACATCCACATGTTCGCAACCAGAATAATACCTTTTGCCAGGATACCCTTCGGCATATTTATTGGTTAAAACAGAGCCTTGTAACTTCAAAACCGCTTCAGACACAAAGTTTTCTGATGCGATTAGTTCAATGTGAGCTTCCTGTCTAATCCCTTCCAACTTAATTTGTTCAAGTACTAAATCGTCTGTGATTTTTTTCATTTAATCCCTCTTTTTGCATGTCAATTATAACATACTTACCCTTTAATAACTCTAGTTATTTTAAAGTAATAAATACCCTGTTATCGGATACATCATAATAAATTTTTTCATCTTTTGAAGTCGGTAGGTTTTTTCCAACATAATCTGCTCTTATAGGAAGTTCTCTATGACCTCTATCTATGAGTACGGCTAATTCAATCTTAGATGCTCTACCAATATCTAGAATTGCATCCATCGCTGCCCTTGCACTTCTACCTGTGTATAAGACATCATCTACTAAAATAACGGTGAGTCCTTTGAAGTTTGCTTCCAACTTTTGGTTAGATGGCATTTTTAAATCATCTCGATAAGCTGCAATGTCAATTTCATAAACCGGTAGGACTTTAGATGAAAACAGTTCAATATAACTAGATATCTCTTTTGCGACTGGTAGTCCTTTAGACTTAATACCTACTAAAACGACATTATCTAAAGTAATATGTCTTTCAATAATTTCATGTGAAATTCGTTTTAACGTTTTCGATACTTGAATGGAATCCATAATTTCTTTCACATTATCACCTCTTAATATTATATATTAGGTTTGTCAAATTATCTACATAAAGTCGAACATTAACCTAAAAAAGCACCTTATTTTATACTTTTTCTAGTCTATCGACAGCGGTTTAGTTGACATATGAAAAAAAAGAAGGTTGTCTTTTAAGACAACCTTGAATAATTACTCTGATTTGATGTTGTGGTATACTTCCTGAACATCATCTAGTTCTTCTAACATCGCGATTAATCTTTCGAATTGTTCGATTTCTTTCGCTTCAGTCAAGCTAGATGTAGCAAGTGGTAGCCAAGCAACTTCGTCTTCTTCAAACTCTAATTCAGGTTTAGCATCTTTAAGTGCTGTTCTGATTTCGTTATATTGGCTTGGTTCACCATAAACTGTAATGAATTCTTCGTCTACTTCATAGTCTTTAACATCTACGCCAGCTTCAATAAGAATCATTAAAGTTTCATCCTCAGATAACCCTTGGAATGTGAATACCGCTTTTTGTTCAAACATATGTAATACAGATCCTAGTTTTCCACCAGTTTTGTTAAAACATGTTCTAACTTCACTAATGGTTCTATTAACGTTATCTGTTAGACATTCAACAACCAGTTGTGAACTCCCAGGTCCGAACCCTTCATAACGTGCGCTAGAATAGTTATCATCCGATCCACCTTTAGCTTTATCGATGGCTCTAGAAATAACGTCTGCAGAAACTTGATCTTTTTTAGCTTTTTCTATGATACGCTTTAAAGTTGGGTTCATTTCAGGGTCAGGTACACCAGCTTTCGCAGCCATGTAGATTTCTTTACCATACTTTGAATACACTTTACTTTTTGCCGCAGCCGTTTTGGCCATAGCGACTTTTCTTACTTCAAACGCTCTTCCCATATTATCCTCTTCTATTTTTTAAAAATTTCGTTATATCTTTTCATTGAATCACTGATGATTTCTTCAGCAACTTTTTTGTCGCCTATATCTAAAATGTATGTTTTTTTACCTTCAAGAGACTTATAAATCTCAAAGAAATGGCCCATTTCATTTAATAAATGTCCAGGTAGCTCTGAGATGTCTTTATACTGAGTCAGTGATGGATCACCAATAGCGATTGCGATAATCTTCTCATCGACTTGGTCTGAGTCAATCATCTTAATAACACCAATTGGATAACAGTTCACTAAACTTAGCGGTTCTATATCTTCTTGACATAACACCAATACATCTAACGGGTCATCATCTCCGGCATACGTCCTAGGAATAAATCCATAGTTTGCTGGGTAATGGGCAGATGTATAAAGGACTCTGTCTAGTATGATCATGCCAGTTTCTTTATCCAGTTCGTATTTTTTCTTACTGCCTTTTGATATTTCGATACATGCAACAAAGCGTTCTTTAGAAATTCGTTTTTCATCTATATCGTGCCAAATATTCATAAACGCCCTCCTTGTCAATAGATATTTTATCACTTTATTCAAAAAAAAACACCCAAAAGATTAGGTGTTCGATAAATATATATATAATATCGCTTTTAATATGAATAAATGTTCATATTTTACAGTATGCCAGCGTTGTAAAATGCCATTATGATGAAATAAGCTAAAAACACAAAGGCTGATCCCCAAAGAATTGGATGAATTTCATTTTGTTTTCTTGAGGCAAGTTTCACAATGATGTATGTTATAAACCCAAAACCAATACCATAGGAAATGTTATAGGCTAATGCCATAACGATGATTGTGAAGAAGGATGGAATTGCTTCTTCTAACTCATGCCATTGAATGTCTTGGAAACTAGAGGCCATCATGATCCCAACAACGATTAATGCCGGAGAGGTTGCTGCTGCAGGCACGAGACCTACAATAGGTGAAATGAATATCGTAAGTAAGAATAAAACACCTACTACAACTGCAGTTAAACCTGTCTTACCACCAGCTTCAATACCAGCTGCGCTTTCTACATAAGTGGTTGTATTTGAAGTCCCAATAACAGCGCCTAAAGAGGTTGCAATCGCATCTGCAAATAAGGCCTTCTCCATCTTAGTCTTAAACCCTTGGCTGTTTTCCATAGCAGCCATATCGTTGTCTGTGAATATACCTGTTTTTCTCCCTGTACCGATGAAAGTACCAATTGTATCAAATGTATCTGTTAAGCTAAATGCGAAGATAGCCAAGAGGGCTAACGGTAGTTTGGAAACATCACTAAATAGACTTCCAATGCCACCAAATGCTGCACCGAATGTGACAGGTAAATCCCTAAATGGTGCGATTATATCGAAACTGATACTACTAACATTTGTAACCCCCATAGGAATACCAATGATGGTTGCAGCCATAATTCCAATCAAGATTGCGCCCTTAACTTTTGCAAGTAAAAGGACGATCATAAATACCAAACCAATCATCGCAAGAATCGCTGGACCTTCAGTAAAACTTGCAAGTTCAGGCACGACATTGAACTTGATAATATTAACATTCAATAAACCAACGTAAGCAATAAATAGTCCAATTCCGCCTGAAATTGCATTTTGTAAACTCTTAGGAATTGCAATAATAATATGCTTACGAATGCTTGTAACTGTGATCAAAACATTGAACAATCCACAGATGAAAACAAGCCCTAATGCTTCTTGCCATGAAAACCCTAAACCGTATCCAACACCGCCAACAACGACATGTGCAAAAAATGCATTTAGCCCCATTCCAGGTGCTTGTGCATATGGCACATTGGCAAACAATCCCATGACTAATGTTCCGATTGCTGCTGCGAAAATGGTTGCTAAGAATACTGCACCCCATGGCATTCCAGTAGACTCTAAAGTCGATGGATTGACGAAAATAATGTATACCATCGCGAAGAATGTCGTTAATCCGGCAATGATTTCTTTGCTAATGGTAGTATTATTCGCTTTTAAACCAAACAATTTTTCCATTTCTTTCTCCTTTTCATTTGTCGTATTCAACGTCATTAATCGAAAAAGCCACCTTTTTTGACAAAGGTGGCGTTTCTACATATGAAAACAAAATGAAAATGGGTTTTCATATCGTAGTCGAGAAATTAGGTCTCTCGGTAGAAACTTGGCCACCATATTAGGCCGATTATACGATACTATTGAATACACAACCATTATAACAGTCAAATAAAAGTTGTAAATAACTAAAACGCTTACAGAAAAAAAGAAGTTGTCTTTGCTAAAAGCAAGAAAAAAAAGCACGATATTGTGCTTTTATTTTTGACTAAAATTGAGCAAATCTTTCGCCAAATGCAAGACATGCGTCTTCGTCATCTGAACTTGGTGCTTCGTTTGCCATTAATGCTTCTTCAAATAGAATAGCTGATGTTTGACCAACTCTATCAGTCCAGTCTTCCATCCATTCGCCTGAGCCCCAACCGAATGATCCAAAGATTGCAATCTTCTTGCCTTCTAGACCTGGTTCAACTTGTAAGTACCATTCTAAGAATTCTTCAGCTTCTTCGAATGTATCTCCCATTGCAGGACATCCAAATGCGATTTTTTCGTATTTAAGTGCATCTTCTGGTGCAATCTCACTAATTTCTTTTAAATCTGCTTTTGCGCCTTCAGCAACCTTTAAAGCCATAGCTTGCGTGTTGCCTGTAGCAGTCCAATATACAACTAAAACATTATTCATAATTATTCCACCTCTTCACACTCATTATATTAATATAAGAGTTTGAAGTCAAAAGATACGCAAGGTGAAATTTATCTAAATACTTTATGATATATTTGATCTACATGTTTTAAGTAGTAATCATGGCTCATAGAGTCCTTAATATCCTTCTGAGTTAAAGGATGAATAGGTCTATACATCCCTTCTTCTAACAATAGTGTTTCGATAGGCGTCTTAGACTCAATGGCTTGGGTAGAAACTTTTTGAATAAAATCATACGCGTCTTCACGAGTATAACCATACTTATCAATGAGTTTATTCATAATTCTTTGGGCATAGATTGCCCCGTAAGTCATCTGAATGTTTTCTAGCATCCTTCCATCATCCACATAAAGGTTTGAGATAACTTCTTTAAATCTAGTTAGCATGTAGTCAAGTAATGATGTAGAATCTTCTAAAACAACTCGTTCAACGCTTGAATGAGATATATCTCTTTCATGCCACAGACTGATGTCTTCAAATACTGGAGATATATATCCACGAAGTAGTCTTGCGCATCCGGTGATGTTTTCACTACTAATTGGATTCTTTTTATGTGGCATTGCCGAAGAGCCTTTTTGATTCTTAGAGAATCCTTCTTTAGTCTCTCCTACTTCAGTTCTCGATAAATGTCTAATCTCAAGTGCAATTTTTTCTAAGGTGGTTCCGATAAGGGCGAGTGTTGTGATATAAAATGCAATTGATTCTCTTTGTAGGACTTGTGTAGAGATATCACTTGGAGTAAGACCAAGCGATGCACATACATCTGACTCAATAAACGGATCTACATTCGCATAGTTTCCCACAGCTCCACTAATCTTACCCACTTCAACTTGTTTTCTTGCCATATGGAACCTATCTAAATGTCTTTTAAACTCATCGTACCATAACGCATACTTTAATCCAAAGACTGTAATATCCGCATGAATTCCGTGGGTTCTTCCCATACAAATGGTCGAGCGATACTGAAATGCTTTTTCTTTTAAAACAGCCATGAACTCACAAATATCCTTCTCTAGTATTTCATTGGCTTTTTTGATAATAAGGCCATTTGCCGTATCTACAACATCGGTAGAAGTCAATCCGTAATGAATCCACTTCTTCGCATCACTATTCAATCGGTTTGATAGATTTCTCGTGAACGCGATAACGTCATGTTTAGTCTCTTTTTCTAGTTCATTGATCTCGTTTAAATCAAATGTAACTTCTAAAATATCGTCTAACTCTTTTTTAGTAATAAGCCCTTTTTTGTACCAGGCTTCACTAGCTTTTTTTTCGACTTCAAGGAATGCTTCATACCTTGACTCTAAACTAAATAACGCCTTAAAAGGTTTCCTTTGATATCTATCGATCATATTTAGCCTCGTACTGTTTAATAACATTGAAGAGTAATGCTGATATTGTCATTGGACCAACTCCACCCGGAACAGGTGTAATGAAAGATGCTTTATCGACCACTTTATTAAAGTCAACATCCCCTACCAGTTTACCTAGAACACGGTTGATACCTACATCAATTACGACAGCCCCTTCTTTCACATAAGAGTCATCTATGTAATTGGCTTTCCCGATTGCTACAACAAGGATGTCTGCCTGTAAGGTTAGTTCTTTCATATTTTTAGTCTTGCTGTGTACATAAGTAACACTGGCGTTTTGATCTAAAAGAAGTTTTCCTATAGGCATACCTACCAGATTAGACCTACCAACAATGACTGCGTGTTTTCCTTCAATTGGGATTTGATACGTCTCTAATAACATCATAATCCCTAAAGGGGTTGCTGGTCTTATACCTGGTTGTTTAGAAAAAAGTTTACCTGCGTTAATTGTATGAAGTCCATCAACGTCTTTGTTTGGACTAACTGTGTTCAATACAACCGTTTCATTCATATGTTTTGGTAGTGGTAATTGAACAAGAATCCCATCAACCGAGTCATCGTTATTTAATCTACTAATGATTTTTATAAGTTCATCTTCAGAGATACTACTATCCAGTCTTTCAATAGAGGCCTTTATGCCAACACGTTCACAAGCTTTTTTCTTTGAAGTAACATAGGCCATAGAGGCCGGTTCTTCACCTACTAAAATAACCGTTAATGAAGGGACACGACCAAACTTATTATAAAGCGAATCTACCTTCTCTTTTAGAAGCAATTCATTATTCTTTGCTGTTTGTTTTCCATCAATAATCATTAGATGCCTCCTATAGTTTCCCACTGATCATGCCATTATTGTCAATAAACATCTTACTTGCATTTGGTTCAAGAGGTAGCCCTGGCATTGTAATAATGCCTTTTGTCAATAAGACGATAAACCCAGCACCACGCGATATTCTAACGTCATCAATCTTTAAGTCAAACTTATGTGGAATCCCTTTTTTCTTAGGATCGTTTGAGAATGATAGCGGCGTCTTCGCTATGCAAATTGAATAGTGATTATAGGATTTGCTTAAAGCTTCTAATTTCTCTTTAGCCTTATCAGAATAGATGACATCGGATGCACCATAGACATTGGTAGAAACCTTTTTGACCTTATCAAATAGGCTATCTTCTAGTTCATACATTCTTACCAAGGTCTGTTTAGTCTTAGATAATTCAACCACTTTATTCGCCAAGTCAATACCACCTAAAGACCCTTTTAAGAATACTTCAGCTAAGCTAATTGGATGGTTATTCTCTTTTGCCCAGTTTTGGATAAAGGTTAACTCATCCATTGTATCCGACTCAAATTTATTAAGTGCAATCACATATGGGATGTTAAATTTCTTAACATTTTGGATATGCTTTTCAAGATTGGATAGACCAATCTTTAATGAATCTAATTCAGAAATTGTTCCATCTTGTCCATGGTATTTAAGTGCCCTTAAGGTGGCTACTAAAACGACGGCATCAGGGGTTTCGCCTAAAACAAGAGTCTTGATGTCCATGAACTTTTCTGCCCCTAAATCCGCGCCAAATCCAGCCTCAGTAATTACATAGTCAGCAAGCTTTAATGCTGTCTTGGTTGCAACAATAGAGTTACAGCCATGGGCGATGTTGGCGAATGGTCCACCATGAATTAATACTGGGTTGTGCTCCAAAGTCTGAACCAGGTTTGGTTTCATAGCATCCTGTAATAAGATTACTAGTGAGTCCGTAATGTTTAAGCTGCTTGCTAAAACTTCTTCACCCTTTAGGTTGTAGCCAATTAAAATACTACCAAGTCTTTCACGTAAGTCTTTAAGGTCTTTTGCTAAACACAAAATAGCCATGATTTCACTGGCTGCTGTGATGATAAAGTGATCTTCTCTTGTGTTTGTTTTGATGTCTCTTATTGAACGGTCATTCATGTCCAGTGTTCTTGGCCAAACAATACGGTTGATATCCAAGTCTAATGGGTTCCCGTAGTGCAATGTATTATCAATGGCTGCAGATAAAAAATTATGAGCCGTTGATATCGCGTGGATGTCCCCGGTAAAATGAAGATTGATTTTTTCTTTAGGTAATACTTGGGCATACCCACCACCAGTAGCGCCACCCTTCATCCCTAAAACAGGTCCAAGTGAAGGCTCTCTTAATGCCCCAATTACGCGTTTTCCTACTCTTGATAAAGCATCTACCAATCCAACAGTCATGGTTGTTTTACCCTCACCAAATGGGGTTGGTGTAATTGCTGTGACAAGTATAAGTTTCCCGTTAGGTTTGTCCATAAGTCTGTTATACACAGAGTTACTGATCTTAGCAATATACTTTCCATATGGCTCGATTTCTGAATCCAAGATATCTACTTTCTTGGCGATCTCTTTAATTTGAAGTTTGATTGCTTCGTTTGAAATGGTTACGTCATCTTTCATTGTAATGGCCCCTTTCATCTCTACTTATTTTAATTATAACATACCAAATAAGCCATTAGTAATTTTCTATGGGGGTAAAAAATAAAGAAATGTCTTTTCAGACATTCCTCTGTGTGGGGGGGTATATAGATATAGATAGTTTGCTACCTATATTTATAACTAAGTTAAATTTGAATCAAAATGATTTTCACATCTTTGTCTTGTTTCTCATCAATGATAAATCCAAGTTCTAGTTTGGAATTATTGGTCTTTCTATCTAACTGAAGTGCGTCCATTATGGAGTCCAGTTCCGAGTTAGTTCTCGTTTGAACTAATAAGATATGAGTTTTATTCTCGTAATCCTCTTTCAAAGAAATATGTTTCAGAGTTTGTAGTAAAAGTGTTGGCAATTCGGATAGAGATCCTTCATTATAGGTGATTAGGTTGTAGCCATTTCTCATATAATCTGCAATACCATCATGATTAATACCCAAACTCTTAGTCGAATTTAGATATTTAATCAGCGAATAAAAGAGTCTTTCATACGCATTATTTGAAACCACTACTTTATCATCAAACTGGATTGCGATATCACCATTATCCCTGATAACTTTCATAAATAAGTCAATCGTATTTTTGTGTTCTTTAATATATGGCATGAATAGAATGTGTTTGTTTGATTGTTCACAGCTTGGGTTGGTAATGATTTTATGAATTAGAGTTTTAATCGATGTTTCATCGAATGATTGGTTGTTTAAGTTAATTGTTTGTAAATAATCAGCGCCTGACTCCATTTCTAATAGTGATTCGCTAAGTCTTTTAGATTCATTGTTGAAGTCAAGAAGAAACGAAGTAACTAATATATCATCACTTCCCCAATATACATCTTTTAAGCTTAAAGACTCAAGTTCTTCATTTAAGTAGAAATCGGTAGAAATAACTGGAACAGTTAGTTCGCCTGCTATTTTTCTAATCACAACTTTAAACTCATGATTATGTTTAGCAGGGGTCTTTCCATAAAAACTTTTAAATGCTCTTGAAAATGAATCATAGCTTTGAAACCCATACTTATGGATGGCGTCATGAATAGACTCATTAAGCATTTGTACGCTATAAAGGATATTGGCCATTTTGCGTTCAGAAATATATCTGTTAATCGGTTTTACATTGTAATAAGAAAAGAGTCTTCTAATATGTCTAATGGAATAGTTTAGTTTCTTCTCCATCTCGTCATAGTAAAACTTACCCGTTAGGTTTTTCTCAATGTAAATTAAGATTTTTTTATACTGCTCGTAACGCACCATAAATGACACCCTTTTTTAGCATATTTATTATATCACAATAGTCTCTACAATTTCGGACATATACATAAATGAAATAATTATGAATAAACTTGATTAATTCACAAATTATTTTTTTGTTTTTCAATAGAAAAATAGGACAAATCGCCAACCTGCTCATCAATATATAATACATCTAATGATTATCTAATTATAATCATTTGCTTAAGAGTATAAAAAAACCACTCTGTTTTTGTCCAGAATGGTTGTTAGTAGGGTATAGATAAACTATGCCTCTATTTTTTATACTCGTAACAAGTCTTTAAGATATCATGAGCGGTATAGATAAGATCTTTGGATGGTTCTTCCACATCTTTTAACGGATAGTCGTATTTGAGTGCTTCCCATTTCATAATTCCTTTTTTATGGTAAGGTAATATATCTATTTGTTTGACGTTTGATAAGGTATCTAAAAAGGCCCTTAGACGTTTTAGATATTCTTCTTCGCCGGTTATTCCAGGAATTAATACATGTCTTATATATACGTCTTTATTGATACTATTCAAATAGTTCGCAAAAGCTAGTACGTTTTTATTGGATGCGCCAACTAACACTTTATGTCCCTCATCATCGATGTGTTTAATGTCTAAAAGGACTAAATCTGTATACTGCATGAGTTCATCCATTTTTTCAGTCTGTTGCGGGTTGAAGGAAGCACCGGATGTATCAATGCATGTATGAATGCCGTTTGATTTAAAGAGCTTGAAGAGTTCTATTAAAGCTTCTACCTGCAAGAGTGGCTCACCGCCAGAGACGGTGATGCCACCTTGTTTGTAAAAGGATTTATACTTCATATAATCTTCCAAAATCGCTTCGGGCGTTTTTGGTAAATTCATTTTGGTATCCCAAGTATCACGGTTATGGCAATATTGACATCTAAAAGGACACCCTTGTAAGAATACAATATAGCGAATACCTGGTCCATCAAACGCACCCATTGTTTCAATGGAATGCACGTTTAAAATCTTAGATGGATTCATGGAATGTTCTTGCGATAACATCTAGTTTTTGTTCTTGAGTTAGTAAGCTGAAGTTTACAGCATATCCAGATACTCTAATGGTTAAGTTAGGGTATAGGTGTGGATTGTTCATTGCTTCGATTAGTTTTTCTCTAAGTAAGACGTTTACGTTTAAGTGGTAACCGCCGCTTGTGAAATACCCATCAAGAATTGAAACTAGGTTTTCTGATTTAATATCTGAACACATTGCGTTTTCAAACATTAATGTATCTTCTTTACCTAAGGCTTGAGGCACAATGGTAAATGTATTTGAAATACCGTCTTGGCAAGATTCACATGGAATCTTAGCAACACTTAGTAAGGATTTTAATGCGCCTGAAGTATCTCTACCGTGCATTGGGTTAGCACCTGGTGCAAATGGTGAGCCTTTTCTTCTACCATCAGGTGTATTACCTGTCTTCTTACCATATACTACGTTAGAAGTAATGGTTAGAACGCTCATTGTAGGTACTGAATCACGGTAAGTATGGTGTTTTCTAATCTTAGCCATGAAACGGTTAACTAGATCAACAGCGATTGAGTCAACTCTATCATCGTTATTACCATAGCATGGGAATTCACCTTCAGTTTCGAAATCAACAATTAAACCTGTTTCGTTATCGTAAACTGGTTTAACTTTCGCATACTTGATTGCAGATAATGAGTCAGCTACTACAGATAAACCAGCCATGCCGGTTGCGAAGTTTCTCACAACTTCTTTATCATGTAATGCCATTTCAAATGCTTCATAAGCATATTTGTCATGCATGTAGTGGATGATGTTTAATGTGTTAACATAAACTTCTGCTAACCATTCTAATGTTTCATCATAATGCTTCATGACTGTGTCAAAGTCTAACACTTCAGCCTTAACAACGTCTTTTTTAGGACCGACTTGTTTGCCTGAAATTTCGTCTCTTCCACCATTTAGTGAGTATAATAATGCTTTAGCAACGTTTGCTCTAGCACCGAAGAATTGCATTTCTTTACCAATAGCCATTGGAGATACACAACATGCGATTGCATAGTCGTCTGTATGTTCTGGTCTCATTACTTCATCATTTTCATATTGAATTGAAGATGTGTCAATTGAAACCTTAGCAGCAAAACGTTTAAAGTTTTCTGGTAATCTTTCACTCCAAAGGATGGTTAAGTTTGGTTCAGCAGATGTCCCTAGGTTATAAAGGGTTTGTAAGTATCTGTATGAAGTCTTTGTGACAAAGCTTCTTCCATCATTACACATACCTGCTAATACTTCAGTAACCCATGTTGGGTCTCCTGTAAATAATTCATTATATTCTGGTGTTCTTGCGAAACGAACCATTCTTAGTTTCAAAATAAAGTGGTCGACTAATTCTTGAGCTTCTTCTTCAGTTATTAAACCGTTCTTGATGTCTCTTTCGATATAAATGTCTAAGAAAGTAGCTGTTCTACCTAAAGACATTGCCGCACCGTTTTGTTCTTTAACAGCGCCTAGGTATCCAAAGTATAACCATTGGATCGCTTCTTGAGCAGTTGTAGCTGGTTTAGAAATGTCAAAACCATAAGCCGCAGCAAGTTCTTTCAAACGTAATAGTGAATTGATTTGTTCTGTGGTTTCTTCAATCGCACGAATAGACTTTTCAGTCATTGGATAATGGTAAGAGGCTTTTTCTTTGATTTTTTCTTCAACTAAGAAGTCAATACCATATAAAGCTACTCTTCTATAGTCACCAATGATTCTTCCTCTACCATAAGCATCAGGTAAGCCTGTTACAACCCCTGAACTTCTAACCGCTCTGATTTCTTTGTTATAAACATCGAATACCCCTTGGTTATGAGTCTTTCTATAGTGAGTGAATACATGTTGTAGATCATCATTAACATGATATCCATAAGCCTCAGCAGCTTTAACTGCTACTTGAATACCACCATATGGATGGAATCCTCTTTTTAGTGGTTTGTCTGTTTGCAACCCAACAATTTTTTCTAAACTCTTATCAAGATAACCAGGTCCATGTGAAGTGATTGATGCAACTACATCAGTGTCGCATTCTAAAACCCCACCGTTTTCTTTTTCTTGACGTAATAAGTCAATAAATAAATCATTTAACTTTGTAGAAGCTTCCGTAGGTCCAACTAAAAATGATTCATCCCCTAGGTATTCTTCATAGTTATCAACGATAAAATCGCGTACATTTACAGACCCAGTCCATGAGTCTCCTTTAAAACCATTCCAATTATTCATCGGTAATAATCCTCCTATTAAATTTAACTGATCGTTAATTACAAACACATTATATCGATATTTTCAACCGATTGCACCTGATATCATAATGAAAACGTTTTAACCTTTTACCATCTATCAATGATAACGTTATCATAGGATTAAAGATATAAAACGCATGCGTGAGCGTATATAATTTAAGTGTAAAGAATCCAAATTGAGGTATAAAATGTTAGATACAATCATCATTGGTTCAGGCCCTGCTGGCCTATATGCCGCCACATTAGCCGGCATGCATAACTTAAAAGCTTGTATATTGGAATCCGCCTATGAGTATGGTGGCACTTTAAACTTATACAAAGAAAAAATGGTCTATGATATGCCAGGGTATACGAAGATTAGTGCTGGGGAATTGATTGAGAACTTATTCAATCAATACCGACAATATGAAAATGAAATTCCTTTATACTTAAATGAAAAAGCCATTTCTATTGAACGTATCGAAGGTGGTTATATACTGAAAACAACTAAAACTACTTATAAAACAAAAACCATATTGCTTGCTAACGGAGGCGGCGTATTTGAACCTAGATTACTAGATTTAGAAAATGCGTTAGGAAAGACAAACATCTACTATAATGTCAAATCTGTTAGTGATTTTAAGAATCAAGACTTAGTGGTTCTTGGTGGCGGTGATTCAAGCGTTGACTGGGCACTTACCCTAAACGAAGTTGCTAATAGCGTCACGCTCATTCATAGACGCAATGAGTTTAGAGCTCATGAGCGTAACGTCATTAAAATTAAAGAAACCGGTACTGTATTAACCCCATATGTCCCAACTGATGTAATCGGGTATGATAAAGTCGAGTACTTAGCGATTGAGAACACAGAAACCAAAGAACAAAAAGAGATTAAACTAGACGCCTTATTCGTCTTTTACGGTTCGCAAGCCTCTAAAAACACTTTTGAGGATTGGGGATTATCTTATCAAAACAAATTGATCACTGTCAAAAGTGATATGCAAACTAGCTTAGATAACATCTATGCAGTTGGTAATGGCGTTACCTATCCAGGTAAGCGTAAGATGATTTCTACAGCATTAGGTGAAGCTGCAACCGCAATTTGTGCTATCACTCAAGTTTTATATCCAGATAAAACCTTGACACATAAGCACTAGTCATAAAGGAGAAAAGCGTATGTTTGTAACTAAGAGATTCATTAATAGACTAAAGAATTACCTTGTTTCTATTGATCTTGAATTAACCAATTCATTAACAAAGAACGATTTAAAAGAAAGAACTCATGAACTGTTGCCACTTGCATCCAATGCAACCGATGTTAACAGACTAGCTGTTGATTTTCGTTATTTTAGTGCTAGGTTCAGACGAATCATGAAGGTACTTAATGAGCCTCATTACAAAATCTATCAAGACACTACTGCTTCAGATCTCATTAAGTTTACATCTGAGAACGAATCCATAGGTTCCATTGTGATAACGAATTTCATCGAAAGAAGATTTAGACATTATCAGCTATTTTACAGTGAACCAAGAAGAGTTATTTCTATTAAACCTTCCAAGAGCTACTTCAGTTTATCTGAATACGCTGTATATAAAGTGAAGAATACCATCTTCGGGTTTGATGTTTATCAAAACAATGAATTACGATACAGCTATAAATATAGTTCAAAAAAGAATAACGTAACTTTTTCTACAAAAGGAACGCTTTTAATCGAAAAGATGGATGATACTTACTACATAAAAGATTCCACTCGTTTTGATGATCAAACACTAGGTAGTTTTACGATAAAAACGCATTTAAGCCCAGGCTTTAGTTTTTCAAAAGTTTACACTAACGAGCAAGAGGAACTTGTAACTATCATTGCTTTAGGGGCGAATCTATCGATAAATGCTAAAGAAATACAAAAAAACGCTGCTGCATAATAAAAGCATTGCCGAAATCGGCAATGCTTATTTTTTCTTAATAATGTCTATGTCTTTTTTACAATGTTCACAATGATAGTGATATTGATATGTGTGGGTAAAAATAAACGTTCCTCGTTTGATTATTTCTTCTTGAGCTATGGAAGTTTTACTTAGCAAGTGTAGTGGGTAATTGCATGTACCGCATTTAGGACTTTGATATTTGTTATATAACCAACTAATTGTGATTGCTAAACTCAAAAAAAATATAAACACAAATGCTATTGTTAAAATATGATTTTCCAATGCTTTATAGGATACATATCCACCCAAAGGCGATAGTATAGTGATTCCACCAAAAAAACTAATTATTCTGTTCATTATTACACCTCGTCATTCAGAAGTACCTCAATGATTTTATCACATCAATATAATATGTCAACAGTTATTACAATTACAGTATAACACACGATAAAACGTTTCACTAGGGTTTTATAATGAGTTTGCATTTCCGAACAATTATCAATTCAATTATCTTTATTATTGAAAAATTATAAAAATCAAACTTTAGGGTTTAACACCCATTATTTTAATATATATCTTCTCCTCTACGATAATCTATCAACAAAATAGCCAAACAACCAACGAAAACCCCAGACACGTCAATGATGACATCTCGTAATTCTTTTGATCTTCCAACACTAAATCCTTGAATGGTTTCGTCTGTAATTGCCGTAATTAATCCATGAATGATCGAAAAGTATGTAAACGGTTTCATTTTTAGTGTTTTATACATCTGAAACCAAATAGTTGCTGAGATCGCAAATATACTAAAATGCGCTGTTTTTCTTACTAGAAAACTCAAAGTAACCTTATCAATGTGGATATTAATGACACCTAAAACCTTACTCAGAAAATTAACAATGAAGTTACTTTCCGTACTTGAGGTAGATGCATTCATCATTGAATGTCCGAATATGATTAAGTTACATAAGAGACCTAAGAAAATCCAAATATATCTTTTATTCCTCATTTTCAAATCCAAACCTAAAGTCGATGTTTAATTTATCTCTCACTTCAAACAAATCTTTTTTTATAGCATCTGTTACTAAAATACCTTCTTTGAGAACTGATTGTGAAGCTAGGTACTCTTTTTCTCCAGCAGTATAAATTCGTGTTTGATCTTTTGCGAGTGTAGAATCCCTTAGAGATCTAAGTATATTACCTGTTGTGGTCTTAAATGCATCTAATCCCATGAAGAACTCTGGGTTAATCGCAATAAAGAAATGTCCAACAGGAATTGGTTTTGGTATACCCTCTTCAGTAATGCCTGAAAGCATATGTAAGAATGCGCCACTTTGTAGGGAACTAGATAGTATTTCTACCACGGTCGCGTACCCATAACCTTTATATCCGGCATGTTCTTCACCTATGCCACCAAGTGGCGCGAGAGCCGCTTCATTCTTTACAAGCATTTCAAGGATTTTCTCACTATCTGTAAGGCTATTACCCTCTCTATCAATGACTAATCCTTCTGGGGTATTTTTATGATTTTTTGCATAATATTCAATTCTTCCTCTTTGAATGACCGAGGTTGCACAGTCTAAAACAAAAGGAAATGGTTCGTCAGAAGGCATGCCAAACGTAAGTGGATTTGTCCCCAACATATTTGAAACACCAAACGTAGGCGCTATCGCTGGTCTAGCGTTAGTGCCAGTAATCCCTATAAGGCCTTCTTTGGTAGCCATAGTGGCGTAATAACCTGCAATACCATAATGGGTAGAATTTCTAACTGTAACCATTCCTATGCCTAATTGCTTCGCTTTGGTGATGGCCATTTCCATGGCTCTTTTTGAAACCACCATCCCCATGCCGTTATGGCCATCTAATACGGCTGTGGTTGGTGTATCTCTTAAAACTTCTATTTTAGTTTCAGGACTTTGAATGTGGTTGATAATTCGATCAATATAAAAAGGTTTAAACCGGTTAATCCCATGAGACGGAATGCCTCTGATGTCGCTTTCGACAATTACATCTGCACATACTTTTGAATCTTTTTCATTCAAACCAACTTTTAAAAAAGCCAACTCCATAAAGCGTCTAATCTCTTCTGTCGTTACTCTGTTATTTCTCATGAGTTCTCCCTCAATTCTTAATTTTCCGAAATGATTCCCTACTAGTATTTTACCCTTATTACATCTAAACGTAAAGATGATAAAAGCCACTAAAAAGCGGCTTATTTATTAATACAATCGATTATTTCGTTTTTTAGTTTCTTAGTCTTCGTAATGAACAAGTGTTCGTCTCCAAGTTGATACTCTAAACCTTTTTCATTGAATAAATAGGCTTTAGCTTCTTTAGCGAGTAATACACCTGGTGCTAAATCCCAAAGATTCTTGATATTCGAATAGAAAACCGTAAATACACCTGTTGATACATACATTAGTTCTAACCCAATACTCCCTAACATTCGTAGTTTAAAGTGTTTATCAATCGCATGTTTTAGTAGAATCGTATAATACTTCTTTTCCGTACTTCTAATTGTGTAACCAACCATCGATAACATATCATTTTGTCTTTCAAAAAGACTATCTACATAATACCTTTGATCATTTAAGTAAGCTCCATGACCTTTAATCGCATAATAGAACTTATGCTCACTTGGATAGTATATCACACTTAAAATAATGTCATTTTGGTCATATAAAGCTACTTGCATCACAAATAGATTAAGAGATACCCCGTAGTTACTGGTTCCATCAATCGGATCAATAATCCAAGTTCTATTTATAAGTTCTGCTTTGCTATGGAATTCTTCGCTTAGGAAAGTATCCGTTGGAAAAGCCTCTTTAATCGCTTTTATGAGGTTAGATTCAATATATAAGTCAGAAGATGTGACCATATCTTCTGGGCCTTTAAACTTGATGTCTTTGGTTTGTTTGAGCGTATCTTGATAGAGTTTGGGTAAGACTTCTTTGAGTAGGTTGAGTTCTTTAGTATACATGTTATTCATCTTTCAAAGCATCAAACTTTTCTTTCATTGTAGGGTTGTTTCTAACGAGTTTTTTAACGGTTAGATTTTCTGCCTTATCATTTGCTAGTCTTAAGTTATTTTCACTAGATAACAAGGCTTCTTTGGTCTTTTGAAGTTGGCTGATTGTATTATCAATACCTTTTATCGCATCACTGAATTTTCTACTTGCGAGTTCGTAGTTTCTAGAGAATGCTTCTTTGAATTTATCTAAGTCTTCTTCAAAGGTAGTGATATCAATGTTTTGTTTTCTCATTAAAGCCGCTTCTTGTTTATATTTCAACGCATTCATCGATGCATTTCTAAGTAAGGTAATAATCGGGATGAAGAACTGTGGTCTAATCACATACATTTTAGGGTATAAATGTGACATATCAACAATGCCGTTATTATATAAGTCAGAATCCCCTTCTAGTAGGGATACCAATACAGCATACTCACATTTCTTTTCGGTTCTATCTTTATCAAGTTCTTTTAAAAAGTGCTCGTTTTTCTTCTTGGTTGCAGTTTCATCGGCTTCGTTTTTCATCTCAAACATAATAGAGATAATTTCAATGCCTTCATCATCGTACTCACGGTAAATATAATCCCCTTTAGAGCCTGATTGGGCATCGTTGTCTTTGCCAAAGGTTGCCTTAGGAAATGCAAGTGATCTTAAGCGATTAAACTCATTCTCACAGTGTTGTTCAAGGGATTCACCAATCATCTTTGTGGATTGTTTAGCTTTGAAATCTTTATAGAAAGCGATGGTTTCGTCTTTTTGTTTGAGCTTTTCATCATAACTTAGACGGATTGAGTTTTTTTCAAGTTCTGCTTGTTTTTGTTCAAGTGCAATCTTGTTTTTTAGATTAATGAGTTCTTGTTCTTTCAAAGATAACAATGCTTGAGCTTCTAACTCTTTAGTCTTGGCTTGATTTTCTAACAAAGCCTTAAGTTCTAAAATGGTTTTCTCTTGATTGGAAAGTTTTTCTTTTAAAGAAGACTCTGCAGACATAACCGCCATCTTTTTCTCATTATCAACCACTTCAAGTTTTTGCTTGAGATTAGATAGTTCCATTTCCTTACGAGATAACGTTTCACTCAATTCTGACTTAACCTTGTTTTTCGCAAGTTCAATGTCTTTTTCTGATGCGATTTTCAACGCTTCAAGTCGTTCATGTAGATCTTTTTGATATTCTTTGTCTTTGATTTGTTTTACAATATCTAAATAGCTAGACTCATCAATCGTAAACTCTTTTCCACAGTGGGGACACTTAATTTGGTTCATATAAGTCACTCCTTTTTCACTAATTTCATTATACTATATTTCCGTAAGAATAGGTGAACAAGTCCCCCTTACTAAACCTTATTAATGTGCCCCTCAAGTCAAAGACACATAAAAAAAACAAAAAAATCAATTCATCCCGCTACCTATAGAGGAAGGGGACTTCTTGATTAGATTGTTAAAGTTTCCTAAATTGTTGTCTTATGATGATTATTTCAAATTCTTTTCAAAGTTCCAAGCAGACTTAACCATTTCATTAATGTCTTTTTCTGCTTTCCATTTTAATTCTTTAAATGCCTTGGTCGCATCCGCATAACTAACTGCAATATCGCCAGGTCTTCTGTCTGTTATCACATAAGGGATATTAATCTTATTAGTATCCATGAAAGCATTAATGATTTCTAAGACGGATGTACCTTTACCTGTACCTAAGTTATAGACATTAACCCCTGTTTTAGTAGACTCGATTGCAGCTACATGTCCTTTGGCTAAATCTACCACATGGATGTAGTCTCTTACGCCTGTACCATCTGAGGTATCGTAGTCATTCCCAAAGACATAAAGCTTTTCTCTAATGCCTTTTGCGACTTGGGTCACATAAGGCATTAAGTTATTAGGGATACCATTAGGAATTTCCCCAATTAGACCACTCTCATGTGCACCTACTGGATTAAAGTATCTTAAAAGGGTGACGTTTAAGTTAGATGCTTTCGCAGTATCTGTTAGAATTCTTTCACACATCGCTTTAGTTTCACCATATGGATTTGTTCTTTCTAATAGTGGCATGGTTTCATCAAAAGGTGAAACACCATCGCCATAAACTGTGGCGGATGATGAGAATATAAACTTATTAATGCCCAGTTCAACAGCAACCCTAGCTAGGTTAATGGTTGATAGTAAGTTATTGTGGTAATACTTAAGGGGTTCTTTGACACTTTCTCCTACTGCTTTGTAACCTGCAAAGTGAATAATACCATCGAATGTTTCTAATTTACATAGTTCTAATAAGCTATCATAATCTGTAGCATCCATCTTAATAAACTTTAGTGACTTCTTCGTAATAGATTCAATCTTTGATTTAACAGATTCTTGTGAATTATAAAGGTTATCAATCACAACCACCTCATGACCTCTTTGTTGGAGTTCTACAACCGTATGAGACCCAATATAGCCCAACCCACCAGTAACTAATATTTTCATATGTATCCTCATTTCCTCTTTTAACTAATAATATTATATACTAAAATACTAAATATTCATACTCCCCCACTAGCGAATAAAAAAGGCCTTGTTTAATCTAAACAAGGACACTTAATCGGTTAGTGGGTCTTTAAATAATCTCTCAATTGAGGTAACGACATCATAGATGATGACCATTAAAGATGTCACTAAAATGCCATATAAATAGAAATCAGAAATACTCTTTAAATAAGCCCCAAAGAATATAAACAACGCAATAAAACTAACGCCCATTAAGAACCAGTTAAGTAGTAAGTTAGGTTCTTCTCCATACTCACTAATGATGTTTTGGTTAAATGCCTGAAGCATTAAGAATAATGGGAATATCGTTGAAAGTTTTAAGAAGGAGGCTTCAGTCATTTGACCAATGAAGAACGTGATGTAAAACACATTGAACAAAATCAAATACGTGTTTTCTTCCTTACCCTTATTCTTAATAATCGCGTTATGGTTTTTTACAATACTATAAATGAACCATCCAATTACCAATAATAATCCAAGTATTCCAAGTTCAGCAGTTACGCCAAGTAACATGTTATGTGGAGATGTCACAGAATAATAGAGTTCATTATAGACAAACGTGAAGTTGTTATACCCAACCCCTTTTATTAGGTTATCATTAATAATCTTGAATGTGTTAATCCAAATCGTATCTCTTCCTGAAAAACTAATCTCATCCCTAATCATCTCGATGTAATTTGAGAAGAATCCTAATGAGATTAAAACAATACCAGAGAGTAATAAGAGATTTCCTAATAAAATGATGATCTTCGATGCTTTTTTAAAGTAGGCAAGATAAACGTTAATCATGATGTATAAAATGATTGTCATAAATAAGGCTGTTCTACTACCTGATAAAATAAGCCCGTATCCTAATATCGGAATGGGTAATAGCGCTATAATCTTCAAAACGAATGGTTTCGTGATCATCGCAATAAAGAATGAGACATATATGCCGATAAAGGCATATTCTCCTAACACATTGGGATTATTAAGAATTGCTTGGTGTCTTCCGGCACTAACGACCAAAGTGATTCCCTCAAACACTTTAAGTCCAAAGTGTTTATTACCAATCGCCAAAGATTGGTAAAACACCATCAAGCCTAACAATGAAATTAACCCAATGATAAATGCATTCTTATGAACCAATCTAAATGAAACCAATATGATTAAAAACGTCGGAAACGCTTCTAATATTAACTCTTTACTTCTGAAGCCCATATCGAGTGAATACCCATTAAAGCCTACAATAATGCTTGAAGCATTATATAAACCTAATGCAAATATCGCTAGAAAAAATAGATTATCCTTAACAAACGACTTAAGATCAAACCTGTAAAAGTTCGTTAACGCAATCGCTAATAATACATAACTCATTTGTTGAAACAACCTGTATTTTGTCACGTCCATATTTGAATCGTTTAAATACCAAATGACGGCATTCATGATTAAAAATAACATGGCAAATATATCCAAATATCTGCTTAAGAATAAATGAAATGGATATAGTATTTTTTTAATCATAATGCCCCCTTCTTTCTAATATAGTGCTTCGTAAGATCTAGTGATTGATTTAATATCAAAATGTTGTTCAATACGAATTCTTGATTTATTTTCTAATGCTTCTTTTTCTTTAACTGTTAGTGACAATATCTCTTTAATCGCATTTTTAAACGCTTCTGGATTTCTTCTTTCGACTACTTTCCCGCAGTCTCCGACAATCATCTTACAGTCGCCTGCATCCGTTGTAATCGGAATGCGTTTAGATGCCATGGCCTCACCTAATACATTAGGGAACCCCTCACCTAAACTCGATAATAAGAAATAATCACTTGCGACAAGTAGTCTATTAACATCGTTTCTAACACCAAGCAAAATGACGTTATCGACTAAGTCATTATCCTGTATCATTTTAGTAAGTGTTTCATTTTCTGGTCTAATATCAATACCACATAATAGTAACTTAAATGAAACACCTTCTTTTTTTAATAAAGACATGGATTTAAAGAGTGTATCGTGGTCTTTTTGAATATCAAATCTTGCAACGTTAATAAACGTAAGCTCATTAGATAGTCCCAATGATTTTCGCATTTCATCACGGTAACTGGGTTCATACTTAAACTTATCTAAGTCAAAACCATTATAGATTGTAACAAACTTCTTATCTTGATACCCTAGTTTCTTGTGAGTAAGCGTTGTTTCATCTGAACAACTTAAGATATGGTCTGTTAAGAATCCAAAGTATTTGGAGATTCTCGCAATCCTTACTGTAGATGCTTTGTTATGTTCCATTGAGATATCTGCTTGTCTAACACCCCAGATGATTGAATCTACTAATAAGAGTCTGCCCATGATAACCCCAATTAGGTTAGCATGGTATAACCATGTTTGTAAAGTGTTTGTTCCTACTAAGTGATACCCAAGACTGAATAATCCTAAAATGCTCTTTTTGATGCCTCTCATATTGAGAGCGACCACTTTAACCCCTTCTTTTTCAATTAAAGGACCGTAGAACCCCTTACTGTCTAGAGATATAACTTGATAAGTAAACTTAGATTGATCTCTGTTCTTGATAATTTTATAAAGCATTGATTCAGCACCACCATTATCTAGTCCTGTAATCAAATGTGTAATCTTTCTTTTATAAATGCCTTCTTTTCTAACTTGTCTTGTGATTTCGATTGAAAGACCAAACAAGAAGAATATAAATGTATTGACTGAGTCAACCTTGAAATATGAAAACTCGAAGAATTGTCCCACTAAAAATCCAATTAAAAACAATACGACAAATATAAGTTCAATCTTATATACATTGGTATACTTAATGGTTCTAATGAGTCTATAGATGTGGTAACAGAAATAACCCAGTAAAACGAGCAAAGGCAAGAAGCCCATTTCTAATAGTAACCCTAAATACATATTATGCGATGAAGTAACACTCAACTGTTCTGATAAAGATAAAACCATTGTGCTATTTCCATACCCAATACCAAAGAAGAAGTTATCCTGAATTAATCCTATCATGTAATTCCATATTTCTTCACGATCTGTTAACCCTTGGTTGAGTCTGAAAAGATTAATCATGAAATCAATGTCATAAATCATTAGACCGATAATGCCTAAAAAGATTAGAATTGCTGAAGCGTATAATAGCATTCTAATGCGTTTTTCATAAAGTTTGCTTGTAATGATTAACCCGACATAAAGAATGATAGTCATCACGAGTACAACTCTTGACATGGAAAGAATGATCGCTCCAAAAGCAAGCGCTACTAAGCCACCATATAAAATCTCTTTATAGATGTTTCTAGATTTCAGTAAATAATAAACACTAATCCATAATCCAATAAAGGCGAATATGCCCCAGGCATTTGGATTGGTTAGAATTGAACTGTATCTGTAGTTATCTGTTAAGGAATTAGGAATGCCTAAGAAGAATGTATCTAGTTTGAATAAGAAACCAATGATTCCCACAACGTTGTAAAATGAGAACAAACCTAATAAAGAATGAAGCACGATGTCTAGGTATTTCTTTGTGTTCCTTTGATAGATGATTTGATAAAGCATGAATAAAGGAATTAAAGAAAATATATAACTTCTAGACCGTTCTCCATAAACAATAAAGAAACTGTTGAATACTAAAAGAATTATCACAACGACATAAATCAATACCGTTCTAAATCGTTTCTCTTTAAATATTAGATCGATATTCAGAATAAAGAGTCCCGCTAAAACCATGTTTGCAGTTGTATAAATGTTTGTATTATTAAGCAGTATCTCTAGATAATTGATATTCCATATCACAAACATCATCAGCAAATAGAATAGAGCGAATATATTCAGTGCTTGAGATCTAACCCTGTTGAATTGTTCCACGTTACTCCCCCTTTAGTTGTTTTATCAAATCTTTAATAATCGTCACTCTAAATAGTGATAAAGCTAAGTAATAAAGCCCTAAGAATATTAATCCATATATTAAAACCATAAGGACTTCGACTATACTTGTAGCTGGTAAATATAGATAAGGGTATAGGAAATATAGACCCAATCCTAACACAAGATTGATGACTAAAATCTTTATGAAGTCTTTAAACAAATGACTCATGTCTAAGTACTTGTTCTTATGATTATAACAGACAATAACAATTGCCGTTATGATTTCACTAATTGCTAATCCAAGAGCAATGCCATTTACACCCATATAAGTCTTTAAGATGATACTAAATATTATATTCAATAATGCCCCAATTAGTGTGATATAAAGTGGCATTTTCGTATTTTTCTTTGTGTAGGCAATGTGTATAAAGAATTCTCTTACTGCAAAGAAGGTAATCCCAATTGCATAATAGAATAATACACCTGCAGTAATTTTGGTTGCGGCACCATCAAAGTCCCCGCGTTCAAATAATATTCTAATAACAGAATCTGAGAATACAATCAATATGACGCTTAGTGGTAACACAAGAGACCATATCATTTTAAATGTCGTTAATCCCAACTCCGTATAAGCTTTTTCATCCTTATGTTCTTCATGTTTTAATAACATAGGATAGATCACAACCAACAGTTGTGATATTAAAATGGTGTAAACAATGTTTCTAACCATGAACCCAAAGCTCAAAGCTGAGATTGCCCCATCTCCTAGATTGGAGGCAATCATTTTATCTACCATCGCATTGACTTGAATGATTCCAAACGATATAAACGTTGGGATAAACAATCTTAGAATGGTCCTAAAATGTGAATCATTAAAGTTCAATATGGCTTTATGTCTAAATCCCATTCTAAAGGCAATCACTTCTATGGTAATCCACTGTGTCAAGTAAGCCGCTAAAATCGATATAGCAAGCCCTTCTATCCCGAATTTTGTACTAAATAATAAGAGATAAGCAATCTGGAATAAGTTGAATCCTAAGTCAATCACCGACACGGTGATAAACTTATTATAAACCCTTAGCATTGAAGCTCTTATTTGATATAACGGAATGATTACCATGGTTGGTAATAGTATTCTCGTTAGTTTAATCGTTAACTCTAATTTAACTGGATCTTCAAATCCAGGCGCAATCACTCTAATAATTGGTTTTGTGAATATAAATGAGAGAATAAATATCACAAATGAGGTTAATAATAAGATATTAGAAATATTACTAGATAGTTTGGATTCCTCATTCTTATCCTCATACAACTTCTTAATCTTCGTAAACTCAATCATAAATAAGTTTTGAATCGCAACACCAACAGAGGTAAATAGTAAAGCAGGAATGATTAAAGCTGCATAAAAGGCGTCTGTGGTTAGGCCAACACCAAAGGAAGCGGCTATACCTACTTCTCTTAATAATCCTAATAGTTTTGAAACAATGGTAATGATGGTTAGAAAACTAACCGTAGTTACCACGCCTTTTACAAGTCTTTTTTCCACAATATACCCCTATTTAATAATCTTCTTTAGTATTTTATATTTGTGGTAATGATAATCATATCGAATGATTTTGTCGTTACCACCAAATCCCTTTTTAAACTTATATACTGAGTAAGCAGGATTGTCCTCACTTACGGGTAGATTAGGAATGCCACCTAAGTCGTAGGTATTAAACCCTTTTGATTTTAGTTCTTTAATAATCTCAAAGTGTAAGTACTGTCCAATTGGTGGTAACTTGTCACCATGTTTTGTAGAACCATATAAATATCTTGCATTTTTTCCAACTGTGGAAATGAATGCCATGTTGTATACCACACCTTGGAAACTAGCAACAGCAAAGAACCCAAGATGATGCTTAACTAACATTTCTAGATTATTCTTTAAAAACTCAAGATTTAAAGCATCAACAGACTTTTCTTTCATCCGTTCATCATAGAGTTTAATAAAATCTGGTATGTACTTATTAGAATAATCCATTGTAACAACCACTTGTTCTTTTTCTGCTTTTCTAACACAGTTACGATTGGTTTTTGATAATCTTTCAAATAGCGTTTCGATATCCTCATTAAGGTTAATCAGAAATGTTGTGTGATAATCGTTAGCGATTAATCCCTTTAATGAAACCTCTTCGTTGTGTGAGAACTTAATAATCCATCCATCTTTTTTTAGATAGTCAAATACAGCATTCAATATTTCCGGATCAATCCGATCAGAGGATACGCCACCATATGGAATTACATAGAATCTTTTGTTTAAGACAGGAAACTTTTTATACTGGACAGGAAAACATGCGACTAAGTGATTATCATTGTAAACCCCTAGAATCATGTAATCATACCCTAATATCTTTAACGACTCTAAATAGGGAACCGTTTGGAATATAACAGAGTGATTAGATTGTCGGAGTAAATAATCGTAGTCGGTATAACAACCGACTTCTATTTTCTTAATAACCATTTAATCACCTTTTTCAATAATCCTATTAAAGGATGTTTTCGAATGAACTTCATTACGCCCCATACTTTTAACTTAAACATTAGAAGTGAATCTGTACTAGATATCGTTTCGCGTTCAATGGTATAAGGTGTTTCATCTTTCTTTCTAAATGACTCACCCAAAGACGTAGTAACAGCAACGTCATAGTGCTTAGAAACTATCTCTAATACCTCATCATTATAAAGTCCACCAGGATAGGCAAAGGTAGTAACTTCTTTTCCAATAATTTCTTCAAGTTCTCTTTTGGATTTAATAATCTCATCTTCGATATTAACACCTTCATGTGTAAGCCATGGGTGTGTTAATGTGTGTGAGCCTATTTGCATATTAGCCTCACTCATTTCCCTGATTTGATTTGTCGTAAGAAGCCTATTTTCAACCCTTTTATCATTACTGTCAATTGGCATAAATAAGCCTTTTATCGCAAGTTCACTTGTGATAAAAAAAGTAGCTTTTAATCCGTATTTCTTCAAGCTATTAAAAGCAAATAAATAGTTATCTTCATAACCATCATCAAAGGTAATATAAACTGTTTTCGGTTTATGAAAGTCCTTTTTGAGATCTAATGTTTGATACCCTTTTTTCTTTAAATACGCCATTTGAGCATCAAAATTGGTAGGACTTACTTTCATAGAATCTAGGTCTAATCTTTTACCTTTATGTATGATAAATCTAACATCATCTTTCTTAGTATCACCCGTTACACGGTGATACATTAAGACTGGTGTAAAGGTTCTCTTAAAGATCATAAACCAAATTAAATGGATGATTACAACAAGCCCTAAAAGACTTAAGAGTCCATATATTAACATGTATAATCCTCCTAAATTAGTTTTTCATATAACGTTTCATGGTCTTTAATCATGCGCGAAAGACTGTATTGTTCTACTTCATTAAATGCGTTTGTAGATAGTTTATCACGCGTATCTTTACTGTCTAATAGGTTCTTAATCAAGCGGACTAGCTCCGTTTGATTACCACTTTCGAATAAAAGGCCATTATGATTGTGTTTAATGATTTCTTTGATACCACCAACGCCGGATGCAACCACTGGTACTTTAGATGCCATCGCTTCAATGATGACATTGCCGAATCCTTCTTCACTGGATGTCAGTAAGAATACATCAGCTTCTTTTAATAAGTCAGGCGTGTCTTTTCGGTAACCTAGAAATAGAACTTTATCTTGAATGTTTAAGTCGTTAACTTGTTTTTTAAGTGATTCTTCAAGAGGTCCACTACCAACCAATACAAGCTTGGCATCATGGGTCTTAACCACTATAGAAAATGCATTAATCAGTAAGTCCAGTTTTTTTCTTGGGTCAAATCTCGCAATGGTCATTAAAACCTGTTCATTTCCAGACCTTAATACATTGTGAGAAACACCTTCATAAAAACGTGTAAGCTCAATGCCATTATGAATTACTACATACTTAGATTGATGTATGCCAGTTCCTTTAATTGCACTTGCTTTAGAGGCATTAGAGTTTGTGATAATAACAGAGGTTTTCTTAGCCAATCTTCTTTCTAAGAATCTATCCATTGGTTTATTTCTAAATAAAGATTCTTCAGTAGAAATCACGACTTTGATTTTTGCTTTAAAAGCCGCTAGTCTCCCCCAAAGTTTACCTGTACTGGTAAAGACTTGGACAATATCGACTTTATGTTCTTTTAATAATTGCGCGATTCGATTAACGACAAATAAATCAAACTTACCCTTCTTGTTAACAGAAAAAACTCTAATGTTAGAGTTTTTGGCTTTTTCCAATAATGGTCCCATTTTGGAAATGGTGATGATAATTGGTTCATACTTTGTTTTGTCTAAACCTTGAGCAAGTTCAACGACTTTGGATTCAGATCCGCCTATCTCAAGGCTTGGAATCACATACGCAACTACTTTCTTCATGTTTATACCAACGCTTTCTTGTACCAATCCAATGTAAGTTTTAAACCTTCTTCAAAACTGTATGAAGGGTTATAATTCATTAAAGTCCTAGCTTGTGTAATATCAGCATTAGAGTGTTTAACATCACCAGGTCTTGTTGGGATATAAACCGGTTCGATGTTAGAGTTTAATAGTTTTCTCATTTCTTTGAAAAGTGTATCTACAGTAACTTGTCCACCATAAGCAATATTAAAAGCTTTGCCAAAGGCTTCGTCTTTGGCTAAACACGCCTTGAGGTTTGCCTCAATGACGTTATCAATATACGTGAAGTCTCTGCTTTGATTACCATCTCCATGTATTTGTGGAGATTCATTGTCTAGGATTTTTTTAACGAATTGAGGAATTACTGCAGCGTAGATGCTGTTAGGATCTTGTCTTCTTCCAAATACGTTAAAGTATCTTAATCCGACGGTTCTTAATCCATATAAATCGAAGAATACTTTTGCGTAAAGTTCGTTCACATACTTCGTAACTGCATAAGGTGATAATGGTTTACCAATGCGATTTTCAATCTTTGGAAGGTTAGGCTCATCTCCATAAACAGAACTACTTGATGCATAGACAAAAGTCTTAACTTTCTCGTCTTTAGCAGCAATTAACATGTTCAAGAAACCATTCACGTTGACATCATTACTCGTCTTAGGATCTTTAATCGATCTTGGTACACTGCCTAATGCTGCCAGGTGAATAACATAGTCTACACCTTTCGTTGCACTAGTACATGTATCTAAGTCTCTAATGTCTCCTTCAATAAAATGAAATCTATTATGAGCTAGTGACTCGATATTGGATTTTTTACCTGTAGCAAAATTATCGAGTCCAACGACTTCATACCCTTCACTTAAAAGATACTCAACTGTATTGGATCCTATGAATCCTGCACATCCTGTCACTAAAAATTTAGTGCCTTTTGGAAATTTGATGTCTAACATTTTAAAGCCTCCAAGTGTCAAATTCATCGCTGAAGTTCGTGATGGATTTGACATCAATCAATGTGAACTTAGAGTGTTTTTGATGATATAGTTTCTTATAATCACTTTCTTTAAGTGATCTATACTCATAATGAGATACTGCTAAAATGATGGCATCTAGATCTTTGACTATATTAAAGTCTACAAGTTCTAATCCATATTCATGTCTTACTTCATCTTTATCTGCAAGTGGATCACATACCATAGGTGTAATGCCATACTCTTTTAATTCATGTATGATATCGATAACTTTTGAGTTTCTAATATCCGGACAGTCTTCTTTAAAGGTTATACCCATAACGAGGACTTTTGCGCTTTGTGGTGTAACCCCATGCGCAAACATCTTTTTAACAGATTTTTCTGCAATGTATTTACCCATGTTGTCATTGATTCTTCTGCCTGCAAGAATGACTTCTGGTTGGTATCCAAGGCTTTGAGCTTTATAGGTTAAGTAATATGGGTCTACGCCAATACAATGTCCACCGACTAAACCTGGCGTAAATCTTAGGAAATTCCATTTGGTTGAAGCTGCGTCTAAAACATCTTTTGTATCAATGTTTAAAAGATCAAAAATAATAGCTAGTTCATTCATAAACGCAATATTTATGTCTCTTTGTGAGTTTTCGATGACTTTTGCGGCTTCAGCAACTTTTACAGATTTCGCTTTGAATACACCTGCATCCACAACGATTTCATAGACTTTTGCAATGTGTTCGAGTGATTCTATATCACAACCAGAAACAACCTTCGTAATCGTTTCTAATCTGTGTACTTTATCACCTGGGTTAATACGTTCAGGCGAATATCCGAACTTGAAATCAACCACACGCTTTAATCCACTTCTTTCAAGAATTGGAACAGCGATATCCTCAGTTACTCCAGGATATACAGTGGATTCATAAACCACATAATCTCCCTTATTAAGATGACGAGAAACAACTTCACTGGCTTTAATTACAGGAACTAAATCGGGGGTTTTATCTTCGTTAACTGGTGTTGGAACCGCAACAATGAAAAAGTTAGCTTTATCTAAATCATTTTCATCATAAGTATAAAGAAGATTAGATACCTTACCTAGGTTTTCATTCCCAACTTCATTGGTTGGATCGATTCCTTTCTTGTAAAGTTCAATCTTATGTTTATTCACATCAAACCCAATCACATCTATGCCTCTTTTAGCAAAAGCATATGCGATTGGAAGTCCAACATATCCTAATCCAATAACCGCTATTTTTAGTGGTTTATTCATGGTAATTTCCTCCCCCTAAATACTTATTATATAGACCTGTTACTTGGTCTAAAACAAGACTAATATCATATCTCAATGAATGTTCTTTAGAATTCATTGAGAATCTTTCTCTTAATGCGCTATCTTTATACAACTTATCAAGTTTATATTCAAATGCTTCAATATCATTTTTTGGATATAAGAATCCATTATACCCATCTAATACCAATTCCTTATTGCCTCTAATATCACTGGCGAGTATTGGTTTTCCAATTGCGATTGCCTCAAGCAATGCTTTTGGAAGGCCTTCTCTTAAGGATGTGCTAATAACAACATCAGCGATGTTGTTAAGCTCATTAATGTCTTTTCTAAACCCTAGTTGGAATATCTTTTTTTCAAGTTTCTTCTCTTTAATCAGTTGGGCATAGTTTTCGGATTCTTCACCATATCCTATGAGTAAGACTCGTAAGTCATGATATTTAATTTGGGCTTTACTTACAAAATCAATAATAAACCCTTGATTCTTGCCTTTGGTTTGTTCAGCTACATACGTTAGAACAAACTTATCCTCTAAACCCATCTCTTTACGAATGCGTGTGATTTCTTCTTTTGGCAAGGTGTAGTAAGATGCTAAATCGACGCCTACACCTGGCACATATGAAACATTACATTTCTTACTGAATTTCTTTTTAGCAATCGTAAAGTCTTCATAGTTAATGGTAAGCAGTTCATTAGTATATCTAGATAACCACTTTTCAATAGGATAGTATAAAAGCCAAGAAAGCTTAGACCCTCCTTTTAAGAAATGAAATCCATGTGCTGTATAAAAAACAGGTGTCTTTGTTTTTCTAAATGCGAGTCTCGTGAATAACCCGCCCATAGGCGTATGACAATGCACCAAATCAAACTTTTCTTCTTTGACCAGTTTCTTAAACGCTTTATAGGTCTTGAAGTTACTTAAAGAAAAGGGTGATCTTGAAAAATCAATTTGATGTTTCTTATCACAATAAAGAATCTCTCTTGTAGATTCCTTACTATTAGACGCGACATGCGTCTCATAGCCCTGTTCTTTAAACCATTTTAAATAGGGTAGATGAAAATTAGCAATATGAGAATCCATATGTGCAACAAACAATATTTTCTTCATCATTTTATTCCTTTTATTTCTAATCCAAGTGTAAACGGAACTGAAGTAAGTTCGCGACGTGTAATGACTTCATCTAACTTTGGCATACCAAGTGTTGCAGATGAATCCTTATCAAGTACTGCTCTTATGGTTAAGAACAGAATCTTGAAGTCTAACCATGGACTATAATTTCTAATATAGATTAAATCAAATCTAAGTTTATCTACTGGTTCTGAATTATATTTGCCTAATACTTGTGCAAGCCCTGTAATTCCGGGTTTCACATTCACACGGTACTTGAAGTCTGGAATAGACTTCACGAACTCTTGTATGAATATTTCTCGTTCTGGTCTTGGTCCTATCAAAGACATTTCACCCTTCAATACGTTTAGAAGTTGTGGTAATTCATCCATACGTGTCGCACGTAAGAATTTACCAATTTTAGTAATTCTTGGATCGTTCTCCATTTGCCAAACAGCCCCAGTGTACTTCTCGGCATCTACAATCATAGATCTAAACTTGTAAAGCATAAAGGTTCTATTGTTTCTTGTGATTCTTTCTTGTTTATATAATACTGGTCCTTTGTCATGTAACTTAATTAATAACGCAGAAACAAGCATAATAGGTGAAGCTATAATTAGTCCAATGACTGAAACAACGATATCAATCGTTCTTTTGATAAAACGTTGGGTTATTGTTAAATGTAACGATTGAGACAAGAAAACCGGAGTGTCTCTTATTTGATCTATCTTAGAGTTAACGATGTTAATCTCATATAGTTTTGGAACTAAATAGACATCTTTGTGCATCTTAGATAGGCAGTATGTCATAATATTATTCTTAAATATTTCTTTCAATCCATCAGTAACAATGACATCATCGACTTTATCGATGTAGTCGATAACACATTCGGTGTTATCGATTTGTTCTTGATAAATAACATACTTAAGATGTCTTTTATGTTCTTTGCCCATTAAGAATTTAGTAGCCATTAAATCAGCTTCTATTTTAGGTCCAATAATCAATACACTTCTTTTATCTATCTTAGAAATGATCCTATAAAATAAGTATTTATACACTCCAAAGACAACTATTTGAGTTAAGAATGTAAACCCAATCACATCCGGACTAACTAATACTCTCGAAATCATGACGCTTAAGACAATAACAATCATATTACCCATAAATAAGGCGAGCATTGCGCTTACCATTGTGTCTGGATAGGATTTTCTAGTAGGTGTTACTTGATATACAACAAATAACATCATCACAACTACTAAATAGAGTAGTTGTGTAGTTAGGACATTTATATATGTGTCAAAAAAGTGTCCAAATAAGTCAATTAGACTCTTGATGAAGTCACCATTTTCAATATATTTATTAAGTTGAACGACTAGCAAGAATGAAAAAATCACAAAGAATAAGTCTAATCCTAGTTCAATTACTCTTATTATTGCATAGTGTCGTTTGAAAAAATCTTTAGACATAAATGTCCTCCTATAAAGATGTTCACATAGTGAACCAATACCTTAAGTATGTGTATATATTATATCGTGAATACTCGAATTATGTAAACTATGTGATGTATTTGAATAGTGTGTAAAATAATGGTAAATTCACATTGATTCCAGCATTAGGTCATCAATTAGGTTAGGAAGGTATCATTATAGGTAACTGAAATACAGTTTCTTCATGCGTTTCAAAGAAAATCACATAATAAAATAGACCCGGATAAATAACTTTTGAAACAAGTAACTTACTTCAAGCTATTATTACCTAATTACTGAAGATAGTCAGTTGCAATATATTGTTACTCGTAGGCTCTAAAATTATTAAATATTTTAACTTGAATAAAAGCAGCATTTTTTATCTAGTCTCAATACCCATTCTTTTTGTTATTATCTTAAATAACTCTAGAACAATATCATTCTTCAGCAACAGCAATGAGATAAAATTGAAAATACCACTTAAAAATACGGTAACTGTTAAAAATAAAAGATGATTTGAAATAATAGGTCCCAATACAACGGAAACTACAATTATCGGTATACAAGAAACCAAACTGGAGATTATAGTTTTATGAATCCCATTGATATGAACATTTTTCCTCCCATAAAGCAATAGCATCAAGAAAACTACGAGTTCAGCAATTAGAGTTGTCAATGCCGCACCGTTTTGACTGAACAAGGGAATAAAAATAAAATTCAAAAGCACATTGATTACTGCTGATAATACTGTTGCTTTTAAACTGTTTTTCTCTCCTTTAAAAGGAAGCAAAACAGATGTTGAATAAAACGAGGCATATGTCGAAAATACTAAAGCTAAACTTAATATTCTTAATGACTGAAACGATTCGATAAAAGAGTCCCCCGCGAAAACAATAATAAATCTGACAGCAACCAAATTAATACCTATCACTCTAGGAAAAACCAATAATGTCAAGCTGCTAAAGATTTTACCTGGCACCATCCTGAAATCGCGACTGTCTGTTGTTTTGAAAGTCATGCTCTAGGACTGTCTTTCTTGTGTCATCCATATGAAATTCTTAAAAAAGACACTTTTTTTGATTGCTCAATTTTGCCATCTTTTGATATACTTATTGGCTTAGTTATCTATCTAAAAATTTCCAATTATTTTACCACCTACAGATGGTATTTGGGATTGCCTTGACCCTTTACTTTAGACTGTCGGTCCTTATGAAACCAATGTATTTTGTTATGAAATGTCTTTATAAGAACCTGGAAATTACTTTGAACTGTTGACTATGTGAAAGTCAAGACTTTGAACATAGTAGTGTTTAAGGACCAAGGTATAACAAAAATAATTATATCATTATCTATACTTTTCTCTAGTTGTTCTTGTCAACCATGAACCTTATATATATTCCTCTAAATAAGCCCTTAATTAACTGTTCTAATTATTCACACACGACTGTCAGGTTAAGTATCTTTATTAATCTCAAATGGTTTGAGTTGATTCGCTTTTCACGAAAATCAACACCATCTATGAAATAACGTAACCCCTTTTTGACTATTCTATTTATAAATTAGCGCAAATATCTTACATTATAAACAATATTTTATAATCTAATTCATATTGCGATACACTTCTTTTTATAAGAATCAGTATTTAATAGCTAGAAAAAAACTACTAAATTTCTAAAATGTATCAAAAGGAATCCAGGGAATTATTCTTTACATAACTCAAAAACAGCAATTTATCACTGTTATTGATAATTGTAAAATAAAGTGGACCTCATTTTTTTATTTACACATATTATTTATTAAATAAATTTGATTACTCTACGAAAATATATTCGTGAATCAATCTTCAAGTATCATTTTTAAGTTTTTCTCACCAAGTTTTTCTATTGTTCTACCTGCAGATCTATAATCCGCTTTCAGTGCAGCTGATGCAAGATCAATTAGAGAACTGCATGTAGGGGTATCAACATCCAATAGTTTTCCTAAAGATTCTAACAAAACTAACCCTTCAGGCACATCTTCTGTAATGTATCTTGCATTAACAATATTAGGACCTTTGGGTGATGAGTTTTGAGCATAATTAAAGAATACTTTTTTAGAATCAATAGACAAATCTTGTGAGTTCCTAAATTTACAAGCATCAACATAACTCAATCTTTGCAATCCCATTCTTTCTAACACAGTATTTTTTTCGTTATCCAGTTTCTCGACAATATTCCACACAGATGGCGTAAAAACCTCTTTATACATCCAATATTCCCCATTTGTGTACTCAATTCTAGGAATACTCATTATTGCTCCTATAGTGTGAACTATTAAGTTGGGGTTGTGTAAAGCAGCTTCTACGACAGATTTAGTCAAAGTGAAATTATAGCCAAGTTTACTTAATAATTTTAGTGTAGATGTTTCATTGACTCTTGGATAAATCCCTATTGGATTTCTCACATTTTCAAATAAAACTTCAACAAATCCTGGTTTTATAATCCTACAATCTATTGGTGAACTTTCAGCTTCTACAATAGTTATGTTTTCTTGTGCCAATGCACCAAGACAGTAAGCAGTTGATAAATATCCTGGTTCAAATAGTAATACCTGTCCACTCTTTAAATATGCTGACATTCTATTTATTACATCCTGATGATAGTTAGTTTGAATATAGATAATGATAAGCTCTGCAGATAAAATTGCTTCTTTAAAATCAGTTGTCACATTATGAATTATAGCGTTTTGTTCTACATTATTCCTCTTAATATTGATTTTCTTATGTTTTTTTACATATTCATAGTGCTCATTATGCAATTTATTAGATGTTTTTAGTAAAGTTACTTCATGTCCTTTTAGTGAGAGATCTGCACCAATCGTTGAACCTCCGTGCCCCATTCCGATTACCGTTATTCTCATAATATTCTCCTTCTAGAAATATATTCTTTTTTTTACTTTAATAAATTAGAAATTCAAGTTAATCAACTTACTTTAATGTTAATGCATAGTGTGAATTATACAAAATATTTAAAAATGACATATATTTTACTATTATTATACTATAGAACTTTTGTTAATAACATTTTTCCGACACTAATGCTCTACTTTTTTAAAAAACGAGTGAATTTGAACAAGGAATACAATACATATCTATTCAAGTGCTTTAAAACCCAAATCTTTGTTTTAGCAACCAAACTAATTTTTTCACTTTTCAAAATTTTAAATGCTTCATGTAAATATTCATCATCTAGGAAATTCTTAATAATTGAGATTTTTTTGGATCTTGACATATCATTTGTATAGCTTAAGTCTGCTATACATGTGATCACATTATTAACTCTTGAAAGATAAGCTCGTTTAATCTCTAAACCATTGTCAATTAAAAATTGATAATAAATTTCATTGACTATTTTCAAATGACTAAACTTGTATTTTTTATAACTTCTACTCAAGGAGTTTTCGTTTATATGATGATTGTAATTTGCTTTTTCAAGAAAATAAGTGGTTTTTGCATAAGCAATATAGGAAAGGTTAAAAGAGAAGTCTTCCCCAATTTTGATTTTTTCATTGAAAAATACATTTTCATTTTCGATGATGCTTTTCTTATAAAGCTTGTTCCATACTTGTTTCTCTAGCCCTTGAGATGTTAGAATATGAAATAATTCAGCAGTAGTGTATTGTTCTCTATTCTCTGAGCGAGGAATAATTGTTTTTTTCTTATATTCATTTTTGTTATTAGATACTAAATTGTACCCCATAACAATAAGATCGTAATTATTTTTCGTACATTCTAAGTAATCTTGTATAAAATCTCTATTTACAGTATCGTCTGAATCAAGGAATGTTAAATATTTTCCAGATGAATGAATTATTCCTAAATTTCTTGCAGAAGATGGTCCACCATTAGTTTTCTTTACATATTTTATATTCTTGTTGTTAGAAAAATTCGAATGGTATAACTCATAACTATTGTCCACTGAGCCATCATCTACGATAATAACCTCACAGTCGCTAGAATCCACTTGAATATTCAGCGATTGAATAGTTTTTACGAGTGTTTCAGAACTATTGTAAATTGGTATTATAACAGTGATTACATAATTTTCCATTTTCTTCTCCTTAATTTATACTTGATAGTATTTCTTTTCCAATTCGGTAAATACTTCTCAAATGAATATTTTTAATAAATAAAACCAAATAACACAGATTAAATATTATTGTTATGGTTGCTACTTTTAAAATGAATCCTCCCCATCCGTAAATTGGTAAAGTATTTACGATTAAAGAGGTTACTATTAGTGATATTACTCCTGCAATAACATACTTCAATATTTGTTTAAAGTATTTTCTTAAATAGCCATTTAGAATATGAATATATAGTATTGCCGGTTCGATTATGTGGCAGATAAATAAAGTTGTTAATAGAAAACCTAGAAATATACCGTTTTCTTTCCAAAATAACCCCAATAGAACACTAAGTAATAATCCTACAAATGCCTCAAATACTGCCTTCTTTTTATCATAAACAAAAAGCCCTGTAACATCTCTAAATGTTAAATTTGTTCTTCTTATTCCATTTATGTAAAAATTCATTATTAATATAACTGATGTGACTGTTTTAAAGAGATATTGCTCACCAACCCAAAGTCTTATCAATTCCTGTAGCAAGATTAACAACCCTGCTGTTATGAAACTATATATCCAATAATTAACAAATAATATAATATTATATAGATTCGTAAGATCTTCTTTGGATTTTAGATTTGCATAATTACCAATACTGGCACTTATTCCATCAAACAGTTGAGATATGACAATATTTAATCCTGTAAAAATAAGCATATAGTTGGAATAAAGCCCAGAACTGCCTAAACCCATCATCATTGATAGCAAAATACCAGGCGAACTACTAACAATAACACCACTCAATTTATGGAACAACATTGATTTTACTTGTTTTTTTACGATGTCTTTAGATTCACTATCTATAAGATTACTTGGGGGGTTTTTCAAAAATGGATATAATTTATAAGCAAAAATCTTCACAAGTATGTATTCTAGTAAAGTAAAAATAATCTGCAACATTAAGAATAGATAAAAATTTCGAGTATAATATAAAACTAAAATTTGGATTACATTTAGTAAGAGTACTAAAGGATATCGAATATAGGAAACTAAAAATTTCTTTTGATTCGCTATAATTAGAAATCTATATGTATAAAATAAATAGGGAAGTGAGGAATTTACTAAAAATAACAGATAAAAATTCCTGATTTGAGACACACTAAACTGGCTGGACAGTGCATCAGTTTTTATAAATAATGGAATAGTCATCATAACTATAAGACCTAATAAAAAAACTATAAGTGCAATATATCTGTAGACAACCTTAAAGTAATAAGCATATTGATTTATTTTTTCACTGTCATTAACACTAATGGGTCGATATAATGAAACTAAAAAAGCAATTGCAAATCCCATTTCGGCAAGGGATAAGAAAGAAAAGATATTAACAAATAGACCATTAATTCCCAAATAACCTAAACCCAAAAATCTAATGAAATAAATCCTAGTTATAAACGATACGATGATGGTTAAAACTTGTCCAATAACAGTGGATAAGATGTTTTTTACTGAATTTGCTGTTCTAGTATTACTGTTTAGATATTTTAATGATTTATTCAATTAATTCACCATCATCTCTTGTTTTTACCCCATTTAAAATCAATAGAATAATAATCAAACTTATACTAGCTCTTCCAGTTAAAAGTGAGTACATCATTGTACCAGTAATAAGTACATTTGCAAGATACACAGTGATGACACCGAAAATAATCTTATTTGTCAAATAGAATTTGTTTAATATTTTAAAAAATACAAATGACAACATTACCGAACCAATAATAACCCCTGCTTTGCCAAAGTCTCTAATGAAAATATAGAACATTGTAGTATTATTATTATACATAATAACCCCACCATCTCCAATGTTAACAAATCGTTGTGCATATATGTTAAAATAAAATGATGGAACATCCAAACCAGATCCTAAGAATTGCTTCATAAATAACACAATAGGTTCTAGAACAAAACCAAAGGTCAGCATTCCATATGAATGTTCATTTATTCCAAATGATACTGAATTAATGAGTATATATTGCAGATATGAGAACGAACCTACAAAATAAAGATATATCGACTCCAAAATAGTGTAATTATCGTTTGCTCTAATATTTGTAACTACTAAAAGAGAAAATATACCAAATAACGCATATTTTAAATTGAATTTACTGGTTTTAGTCTTTACAATCAAAACTGCTGACACATAGTAAATAACGAAATTGAAGATTGAGTATCTTCCACCAAAAGTGAGTGTGTACAACAAAATACCTAGAACAGCAGTAATTAATAACATTTTATTTATTTTTCTTGTTGAAAGCATAAAAGCGGTTATCAAAGCTGTAGTATCAAATATTGAAAACAGAACAGTTTTATAAAGGAATTGTAAGTAATGTGAATCTTCAATATATGCAAAAACATAACTTCTAAATGACGTAAATCCATTTCCTAAAATAAAAATTAGTACTCGATATGTTAAAGGTAAAATCAAAAAAATAGCAATTAAATTTAGAAAATACAATAAATATCTTTTAAGCTTTGAAATTCTAAACTCAATTTTTGATTTCAATTTATTTTTTC
>WARP01000746.1_pt1 | contig 68499 bp, 63 predicted proteins | sample 4769151 | NCBI WGS metagenome assembly WARP01 (sample SAMN08893023, study PRJNA449175) | gut metagenome | isolation source: rumen sample fed with dry roughage | host: cow | place: India: Nagpur | collected 2016
CAATCAGGCTTTACAACGGAGTAAAGCTTAAAAACATAAATTTTACGGGGGTCTCAAAATGGAATAATGTTCCTGAGAACCTTAGTTTACCATATTTACACAACTATATTACATTTAAATTTATTGCAGTTACTCAAAACGAGATTAAAAAGGTAACGTATGAATATATACTTGAAGGACTTGACAAACACTGGAATCCTCCAGTAACTATCACAGAAATCCCATATGGCAATCTCTCTCCCGGAAACTATTCATTCAAGGTCCGTGCTATTTCAAGTGATGGTGTAAGGAGTAATGAAATTGATTATAAATTTTCAATCAGACCCCCTTGGTGGCAAACATTGTGGTTTTACATATTTATCGTATTAACCTTAGTTGCTCTAATATATTTTTATATAAGGTACAGAGAGCGAATTCTAAAAAAAGACAAAGAACTTCTTGAGGGCAAAGTCAGGGAGCAGACAGAGGCATTACTACTTAAGAATAATGAGCTGGAGGTATCAAATATGGAGAAGGACAAACTATTCTCCATAATTGCTCATGACCTTCGCGGTCCGTTCAGCAGTTTTCTTGGGCTCACCGAAATAATGGCAGAAGAGGTTGCAACATTTACTGATGAAGAACTTAAGTCTTTTGCTGAGAATATGAATATCTCGGCAAAAAACCTGTTTAATTTACTGGAGAATCTTTTACAATGGTCAAGACTCCAGAGACAATCAATACCTTTTAGTCCAACATTGGTCAATTTAAAAGCAAGTGTTGAGGATAATCTGGGGCTGATAATTGAATCTGCCACCAAGAAAAATATCCGTATAAAAGTTGATATCTCGGAAGAGTATAATTTTGAAGCAGACGACAGTATGCTTCAGATTGTAATAAGAAACATAATATCAAATGCTGTTAAGTTTACAGGAAAGGGTGGAACAATAATAATTGGTGCAAATCTCTCCGGGAAAGATGAAATCATGATAAGTTTCAAGGACAATGGAATTGGGATGGATGAGAAGATGAGATCATCTCTCTTTAAGCTTGACAGCAAGAACGGAAGATCAGGAACAGATGGAGAACCAAGTACCGGACTTGGGCTTGTTATTTGTAAAGAGTTGATTGAAGCCCATAAAGGAAGAATAGATGTACTTTCGGAGGTTGGAAAAGGGACTGAATTTATTATTACTCTTCCTTTAAAACAAAGGTGACAAAGAGCTTTTTTGTACAATGAGACTTTATACTTCAATAATAATTGTTCTAAGCACCATTCTTTTCTCTTGCAACAGAGAGGGCAATAATGAGGTTATAAATAGCTCCCTGCCTTCTCTGTTAAGAACCAAAGGGTACATTGTACCACCTGACTCAATCTTACCCGCTGACACTACATTTATCAAAAATCCAACCGGTTTTAATGTGAAAAAGATGCCGGCTGTTGCTATGACAACCAATCAGAGCAATATCCCACTATCTCTGAAAATAAGCAGGATGTCAACAACGACAAGAGTAATTGGGGAGGGAGAGACAACAATTCCCAATTCTTTTGAATTTTCAGAGAAACATCAGATTGCCGGCACTCCTGAGCAGGTCTTAGTTAAAGAGCCTCTTTATAAAGAGATTAACCCGGGAAGTTTCTTCTACTTCAATAAAATGCAGGGCCTTTTACACGATCAAATAAGGGCCTTGGTCCAGGACTCAACAGGGAATATCTGGGTTGGAACAGACAGAGGCCTCTCCAGATATGATGGAAAATTTTTCTATCACTTTACTGATAGAGAGGGGTTACCGGTAAGTATTATTAATGCCCTGTTTATTGATTCTCACAATAATTTATGGATTAGCACTTATGATGGCGGGGTTACAAGATATGATGGTAATTTCTTCACAACTATCACAACAGAAGAGGGCCTGCCCCATAATCTTGTCAACTGTATATTTGAAGACAAGCACGGAGACATATGGTTTGGTACAAGAAAAGGGCTGGTTAAATATGAGCCCGGAAAACTTACTGTCTTTACAATAGAAAACGGACTCTCGGCAAACGATGTAAGATCTATTATTGAAGATGGAACAGGCAGAATGTGGATTGCTACATACGGAGGTGGAATTTCAATTTACGATGGAGTCTCTTTCTCCACATTCTCTTCAAAAGAGGGTCTTATCCAGGATCATATATCCTTACTCTTTATTGATAGTAAAAACAATATCTGGATAAGCACTGCTTTTAAGGGTATTATAAAATATGACGGAAGAGCCTTGACTACATATACAACTCGTGAAGGACTGGGTAACAATTCAATAAGAAGTATCCTGGAGGACAAGGATGGAAACATGTGGTTTGGCAATTCTAATGGTAACCTTACTAAATTTGACGGAATCTCCATGCGAGTGTATGGCAAGAGCGACGGACTTATTGCTGAAGCAATAAGAAGTTCGCTCCAGGATAAAAACGGAAATTTATGGTTTGGAACAAGAGGGGCTGGCCTGGTAAGATTTGAGGGAAGACTTTTTACCCATTACACATCTCAGGAAGGGCTGTCAAGTTCAAGAATATCATATATCAGTGTAGATTTAGACGAAAAAATCTGGTTAGGCACATATGGAGGAGGAGTTAATATCCTTTCTGAGAAAACTGAAAATGGCATTAAACGACAATACATAACTCCATTTTTACTGGGAGAGGGTAATAAAGATAAGTTTGTTTATAAAACATTAATTGACAATTCCGGGAATATATGGATTGCTACTGATAATGGAGGTCTAACAAAATATGACGGGAAGGAGGCATTTAAATACGACAAGAATACAGGTCTGGTAGATAACATGATTCTCAATGTATATAATGACAATAGAAATAATATTTGGTTTTCCACTATCAGAGAGGGCCTTTTTATGATGAAAGGTAATACAGTTGTAAATTATTCGAAAAAAAACGGTTTAAGCAGCAACCATATAAGAAGTTTCATTCAGGATAGCAGAAACAATTACTGGATAGGAACAGCCGGAGGCGGTATTACAAAATATGATGGTAAAAACTTCATACATTTCAATAAGAAAAATGGGTTTTTTACAGATACAATAAACAGTATAATTGAGGATAACAGAGGAATTATATGGATGGCCAGTAGCGGAGAGGGTATTATCAGACATGACGGAGAGAGCTTTATCAGATATTCTGAAGAGAGTGGGCTTAAGAGCAAATTTGCTATGAGCATTTTTCAGGATTCAAAAGGGAACATCTGGATAGGAACTAGATTTGGACTTTATGAAATAAAGAAAAGGGTCCATGAAAACATTGACAGTACTAACAGAGGAATATCTATTAATAGTTTTGGAATTGAAGATGGTTTTGCCGGGATGGAGTGCAGAAAGGAGGCAATAACAGAGAGCAGCAATGGAACTATATGGATAGGAACAGAGGACAGGCTTACTGCATATCACGGTGGAAATACATATTCTGGGGAGTATATCCCATCAATGCAAATAACAAAATTGAAGGTTTTCAACGAGGATGTACCATGGGAAAAAATATTTAAAAGCCCTGATACAACATTAACGCTTGCCAACGGAGAGAAAGTCAGCGGGGCTAAAATGAGTAATATATCAAAATGGTATTCATTACCTCAAAATCTTGTGCTTAAGCACAAGAACAATTATCTCACTATTCATTTTATTGCCACCACGCACACTCAAATGAAGAGTGTCAGATACCGGTATATCCTTGAGGGATTTGATAATAACTGGAGTTCGCTCACTGACAAGACTGAGGCAACTTATGCGAACCTTAAGAAGGGGAAATATACATTCAGGGTCAAAGCGATAACCGGAGATGGGATTGAAAGTGACGAAAGCACATATACTTTTACAATTAAATCAGCCTGGTGGGGCACTCTCTTCTTTCAGCTGATTTTAATATTTACTATTATAGCCTTACTATTTAAATATTGTGAGTGGAAAACAAAGAACATTAAAGCTAAAGCACAGTTGTTAAAACAAGAGGTTGATGATTTTAAAAGTGAATTAAGAAGAGAGGAGCTGGCAAAGAACATAGCCATAAATGAAAGGGACAAACTCTTTTCAATAATTACTCATGATCTGAGAAGTGCTGTCAATTCTGATAAAACAGAGGGCCCGGTCAATACTGTTAACACATTGATTGATAATGTTCTTCAATGGAGCAGAATTGAGCAGAACAATATACAATTTAATCCTGAGAGAATTAAGATTCAAGAAGCTCTTAAAGAGGAACTTGATACATTAAGCCAAATATCTAAAGCAAAAGAGATTCATCTAAACAATAAGATTCCCATCAAGCTTGAAGTTGATGCAGATCCAAAATTGCTTAGAATTGTTATCAGGAATCTAATCACTAATGCGATAAAATTTACTCCACGCAGAGGTGATATAACTATAAAAGGGTCCGGCCGTAAGCCTGATAAGATTGAGATATCTGTTGAAGATACAGGTATAGGGATGTCTGAAGAGATGAGAAATAAATTGTTTACACTAAATTTGGAGAATGGCAGGTACGGAACAGAGGGAGAACCCGGAACAGGGCTTGGGCTCATGATCTGTCACTATCTGGTTACCAAACATTCTGGAGAGATCAATGTAGAATCTGAAGCAAAGTCAGGAAGCCGGTTTATTATCACTCTACCTAAAAACCAGGAAGAATTGTAAGTGTAATATTTAAACTGTCAATAATCTCCCTTTTAAGACCCTCTTCATTCTCTTTAACTCTCTCAAGGAAATTCTGAGCATCCTTTATGGATTTAAATCTTATGTCTGCGATTTTAGAATCATCCTCCTTCTGAAGAAGCCAAACTTTATATGATTCTAACTCTTCAAAGAGGTACATCCGGCTTGATATGGAATTTGACAAAGAGATTGGACCACAAGAATACTTAAGCATCTCCGATAGTTTATATCCCGGAATTAAATATTTTGATATGCTCTCCGGTAGTAAAAAATCTCCATGAGCTTCATACTTATTGAAGAAATACTCTGCAAGATAATATGCCCCCACTCTGTTTTCATCTGTATTATTCTCATAAACAACAGACATATAGAAATTACCTTTGATAGCCTGATATTGTTTAGGAGAGGTACAATCGCATCTGAAAAACTTATCGTACGGATTACATTTGAATGCATTCTGAGAATATATTCCAAACGCGGACTCCGGATTACCCATATCATACAATTCTACAGAATATACATTCCCTTTATAGATAAGTTCCATAACCCTTAACTCCCGGAATCCATACTCAAGATATAAATCGCTCCCTCCATTCATGAATCCATATAAAGCCTCTCCTTTAAAAACTCTCTCTTTTAAAATATTAAAATTGGTTTCAGCAGGATTTTTCAAAAAAACAGCCTGAATGAAAACTAATAAAGAGAGTATTATCAATTTCATAACAAATTTACCTCTAATAACTCAATATTTTCTCTCCTCCCTCTCCCCAATCCCAGTTCCTCAGCAATATCGATGAATCTTGAGGCTTCTGGACGATCAATCTTTTGGATGCCTTCAGAAACTCTTTTAGATATAATCACATCGTGTCCAATTCTGTCTACTGCAACAGGGTCAGAACCTACCAGAAGCATGTTGTAATTGCAAATAAACTGAGGCTTTGCAGATGGACCTCCATCAAAACACCCAATTAGCCCATCGGCAATATTTAAAACCACTTTATCTCTTAAAGGGGGGAAGGCACAAACATAGGCACAGGTCTCGTGCCATAGTTTTGAATGAAGCCTGCTTGTGTTTGTAATTGAACCAAAGGCCAGGTTTTTCAAGCAAAGAGTGGTAGTAGGTCCTGCGTTTTTTAGAATTGGAAGATTAATGATTTTTGTGACTTTCTCTGTGACAATTTTTGTAAAATAGGAGTCCTTCCCTTCATTAACCATATAAGGGATGGTATATGAATCATAACTCCCTTCAACATCTGCAAAGAACTTCTCTCTTTTTTCAATACGACTCTCAGAATACAATTTCCCTTCATTATCATAGAATCCCCCTTTTTCATCCATACACTCAGTCCCGGCAATCTCAATTCCGGGATAGTTATCTGAGTTGTATCCTGTTTCATGAAGTTGCATCTCTCTTCTGTCCCATATAATTATATTCTTTCTTGGAATTCCGGACTCCTCCAGCTGCTTGATTACTGCCCCGGTAACTGAATGAGATGTTGTCAGAAGTCTGCCCGCAACAGGATTTACTTTTAATCCTATTATATCTTTTGGATTTACAAACTTCCTCCAGGCTCTCTTAAGGTTCTTTTCACCTGTAAACTGGAGCATACTCGCCTTTAGCATATCGTATGCCCTCTGATCTGACGGGACACCATCAACTACAGAGAGAGGATCAGTGACCTTTACAACCCTTCCGGGGTACAATCCGGGCATTGAGTTTTTTGTTCTTGGAATAGCCATTGCATCTGCAATATTTGTTGCAGGCTTATCATCGGACAAAAACAGCGGAATTCTCTCAGCAGCCTTTACCATAGGAGAAATAGCAATACCAGCACCCCCTATTGAGAGATACCTGAAGAAGTCTCTTCTTTTCATTGTATGAGGTATTAATTGGTTAGTTCAAATTCCAATCCGTCCCCTCCTTGGTATCTTTAATCTGAATACCAAGGTCTGTGAGTTTCTGACGAATTAAATCACTTGTAGCAAAGTCTCTGTTCATCTTTGCATCTCTCCGCATCTCCAGCACCATCTCTACAACTCCTGCAAGAATATCAACATTTGCAGAGTCAGCTTTATCATCCTTCAGACCCAGCACATCCCGGGAGAGATCGTTAAGCAACTCCGATAGTATGGCTAAATCTTCTGTATTGAGCAATGCCCCTTTATCTTTTACTGAATTCACTATTCTTACGGCTTCAAATAGCTGGGCAATGGCAACGGGAGTATTCAAATCATCACACAACGCTTCATAAACACTATCCTTCACGACTTCCAGTCCTGGTATTCTCTCAGCTACAGAAGATGTTTTAATCTTTGTCAGCTCTAATGCAGCAAGGAGCAGCCTTTTGAGACCTTTTTCAGCAGCCTGAAGAGCTTCGTTGCTGAAATCAAGTGTGCTTCTGTAGTGAGCCTGAAGTATGAAAAATCTTATTGTCATAGGAGAGTAGGGTTGCTCAAGTATTTTATGAGATCCAGTGAATAACTCCTCCAGTGTTATAAAATTCCCCAGTGATTTACCCATCTTTTGCCCATTAATGGTAATCATATTATTGTGCATCCAGTATTTTACCCCGGAGTCTCCTCTGGATGCAGTATTTTGAGCAAGTTCACATTCGTGGTGAGGAAAAAGAAGATCCATTCCGCCTCCGTGAATATCAAATGTATCTCCAAGATATTTTGATGACATTGCCGAGCACTCCAAATGCCATCCGGGAAATCCTTCGCTCCACGGAGATGGCCATCTCATTATATGTTCAGGTGCAGCTTTCTTCCATAATGCAAAGTCATATGAGGATTTTTTATCACTCTGACCATCCAGATTTCTTGTGTTCGAAATCATATCATCAATACTTCTGCCTGAGAGTGCTCCATAGTTGTAACGCTTGCTATACTCATCAACATCAAAATAGACAGACCCGTTACTCTCATAAGCAAATCCATTTTTTAAGATTTTCTCTACCAGAGATATCTGTTCAATAATGTGGCCGGATGCTCTTGGTTCAATATCAGGTGGCAATGTGTTCATTAATCTCATTGCTTCATGATATCTTAATGTGTAATGCTGAACTATCTCCATTGGCTCCAGCTGCTCAAGTCTAGCTTTTTTTGCAATCTTATCCTCCCCCGCATCTGAGTCATTCTCCAAATGTCCTACATCGGTGATATTCCTCACATATCTCACTTTATAGCCTATCTTTCTTAAGAGACGAACAAGAACATCATATGTTACTCCCGGTCTCGCATGTCCAAGATGTGCATCTCCATATACAGTAGGACCACATACATAAATACCCGCCATTCCCGGATGTATAGATTCAAAAACCTCTTTCTTTCTTTTAATTGTGTTGTAAATGTGAAACTCTCTCATATGACGGAATGTTATTTTCAAGCGGGCCCGCAATGGGCACCGCTTGTTAAACAACAAAAGTACAACAAAATTTTATTCCGAACTCCCCGGTAAATGATGTTTAATTGAAGAGGCTACAATTTCATATGTCTGTCTCTCAACACCGGCCTTTGTTTGGTAATTAACAGGCTTAATTCTCCCTGTAACAGAAATTGTACTTCCTTTCCTTATTGACCCAAAATCCGGCATGCTTTTTCCGGCCCAAGCAACAATATTGTGCCATACAGTCTCCTCCTGCCACTCCCCTTTTCTGTTTTTGTATGCTTCATTTGTTGCCAGAGAGAGTCTCATTACCTGCAACCCATCCTCAAGAGAACTGATTCGCGGATCAAACCCCACATGCCCTCTTAATTCTACGCGATTAATTGATTTTTCCATATTGAAGATTTTAAAGTTCAATACAAAATAAAAACACAGGAATTAAATAATTCTGTGTTTAACCATTTAAAATCGACTAAAAATGTTTATCTATTTTGAATGTTCAATACTGTTTCTCTGAAGCAAAACAAAATTACCATTTTTCAGAGATACACTTGTAATACTGCAAGGGAAGAAGAACCCTTGTACCTTCCAATATTCGTCTATTGTGAAATTTTCAAAATATGCCATCATCAATCTCAGAACTACTGCATGGCATACGACAATGATTTTCTGCCCAGCATGCTTTTCAAAAAGGGGTAACACAAAACCGAGAGCCCTTTTTTGAACCTCCTCAAAAGTCTCTCCTCCCGGACCAGGTTTAAAAGCAGATGGATGAGATGAGAATGCCTGCATCCTTTCCGGCTCCTCCTCTAATGCTTTTGAAAATGATTTCCCTTCAAGGTCAGATAAATTTATTTCTTTTAGTGCCGGGGATAATTCTAATTTTTCCAGACCGATCTCTTTTCTGATTATAGTGGCAGTCCTTTCTGCCCTTAGAAGAGGACTTGAATAGACAGCTGAAATACTTTTGTCTTTTAAATAGGCACCCAGCATCCTTGCCTGTAAAAGACCCATTTCTGTCAAAGGAGAGTCAAGCTGACCCTGCATCTTTCTGGCAACATTCCATTCTGTCTGACCATGTCTGGTAAATATTATTTCTGTCATCTTTTACAATATTAATACAAAGATAACCTTTTTAGAAACATACATTTTTCATCTGGAATAATAAATGAGTAATACTTGAATAAAGTCAAGTGTTAAATTTGAAATAAAAAAATGGAACGAGTTTGCAAAGAGTGCGGTATATCAATAGCGGGAAGAAGCGACAAGATATTTTGCAGTGATGCGTGCAGAAATGCTTTTAATAATACAGCAAGTAAATTGGCAAAAGTTGAAATAGATTCAGTAAACAAAAAACTGCGGAAGAATTTAAAAATTTTAAAGGATTTAAGTAATTGCGGAAAACGAAGAGTATCCGGAGAGGAGCTCTCCTCCCTTGGTTTTGATTTCAGATATGTAACATCATTTAAAAAAAGAGGAGATGGGAGAGTAGTGATGCATTGCTACAATTACTCATATATAAACAGCTCTAATGGAAGCGTTTACATAACAAAGAAAAATAATTGAGAGCGAATTAAAATATTGCATACATTTGGAATTGAATAATATACTTAATATCGGATCTAATTAATTAAATATCAATACAATGAAAAAGATTTTCATTTTTACAATTCTTGCAGTTGCATCACTTTTTCTAACCTCATGTGTGGAAAAATCTGCAAAATACAAAGCGCTTCAGGCACAGCTGGATTCGCTTGGCTCTGTTCACGCGGTTAAGAGCGCAGAATTTGAAGAGGTGTTTGCAACTCTTAATGAGGTAGAATCGGGCCTTCGTTCTATCAGAGAGGCTGAAAATATTTTGGTACTACAATCTCAGAAAGGTGGTGCTGAAGTACAGGAAAACTCCAGGGACCAGCTTAAATCTGATGTTGCAGCAATTGGAGATGCAATAAAAAGCTACAAGAGTCAGATTGACAAACTTAAAAATGACAGTAGAATTCAATCAAGTCAATTTAAGAAACGCCTGGCAGCTCTTACAGCTGAACTTGATTCAAAGTCTGTAATGATAGCTGATCTTGGAAGGCAGCTTGAAGAGAAAGACAGACAACTGATTGTTAAGTCACAGGAGATTGAATCTCTTGACAAAACTGTAACAACTCTTAAGACTGAAGTAACATCACTTAGCCAGACATCCGCCTCTCAGAAGGAGACAATTGCCACTCAAGACGCCCAGATATACTCAGGTTTCTACATAATTGGGTCGAAGTCTGAACTTATTGGTGCAAATGTGATGTCAAAGGGCGGACTTTTTAAGTCAGCCAAAATATCATACCAGGCCGAACAGTCTGCCTTTATTAAAATAGATATCAGAGAGGTTGCTGAGATTAACACAAATGCAGAGAAAGCAAAAGTTCTTTCTGTTCACCCTACAGGTACATACACATTTGAGCCGGATGCTAACGGAATGCAGGTTCTTAAAATTTCTCAGCCTGCAAGCTTCTGGGAACAAACAAAATACCTGGTAATTCAAACTTTATAAACCATTTATGAAAAGAATCGGAACAATTATTGCTGCCATCTCTGCTCTTTTACTAATTAACTCCTGTAAAACAAAGATGACAGATATGAATCCTTTACTCGCTGCTTCAGATAATCCATTTGAAGCTCCTGCATTTGATAAAATTAAAAACGAACACTATAAACCCGCTTTTGAAGAGGCTATTAAAGAGGGTCGTGCTCAAATTGATTCAATTGTGGCAAACACCGAGGAGCCCACTTTTGAAAACACAATTGTTGCAATGGAATATGCTGGAAGGAAACTCAATGGAATAGCATCAATCTTCTTTAATCTTAACGAAGCTGCAACTGACTCTGTTATGCAGAATCTTGCACTGGAGATCTCTCCAATGCTTACTGATTATTCAAACGACATTATGCTTAATGAAGCTCTTTTTGCCAGAATTAAAAGAGTTTATGAAAATAAAGCATCAATAAGTCTCAGTCAGGAGGATTCAAGACTACTTGAAGAGACATATAAAGGATTTGAACGGAATGGTGCAAATCTTCCTCAGGAGGCAAAGATTAGATTCAAGGAGATAAACAAAGAACTCTCTCAGCTTTCATTACAATTTGGACAAAATGTTCTTGGTGCAACCAACAAATTTTTCATACATATTACAGATTCTGCTCAACTTGCAGGTCTACCATCTTTCGCAGTTGAATCCGGTGCAGCTGATGCATCTGAGAGAGGGCTTGAGGGATGGGTATATACTTTGCAATCACCCAGCTACGGACCGTTTATGCAGTACAGTGAGAACAGAGAGCTAAAGGAAAAATTATGGAGGGCGTCCGGTTCAAAAGCGTACAAAGATGAATTTGACAATTCAGGTATAGTACTGAAAATTGCTGCTTTAAGAATAGAGAGAGCTAATCTTTTAGGATATGCCACACACGCAGATTATGTGCTTGATGTCAATATGGCCAAAAATGCCGGGACAGTTAACTCTTTTCTTGAAAATCTGCTTGATAAATCTCTTCCGTATGCAAAGAGAGAGGTTGCAGAGATTCAGAACTACGCAAATTCTCTTGGATTTGAAGGTACTCTAATGCCTTGGGACTTTAGTCTGTACTCGGAGAAGTATAAAAACGAGAAGTATGCAATTAACGATGAGCTTCTTAAACCCTATTTCAAGCTTGAAAATGTCCAGCAAGCAATCTTTGCATTAGCAGACTCCTTATATGGGTTGAAATTTAAAGAGAACACAACTATACCTGTATATCACCCTGATGTTAAGGCATTCGAAGTTTATGATTCAAACGACAGGTTCCTTTCGCTTTTATATATGGATTTCTTCCCCAGAGCTAGTAAAAGAGGTGGTGCGTGGATGACAACATTCAGAGATATGTACTTTGAGAATGGCATTGAGAAAAGACCTTTTGTTTCGCTAGTGTGCAATTTCACAAAACCAACAAAAGAGACACCCTCACTACTCACTCATTACGAGCTCACTACTCTCCTCCATGAATTTGGTCATGCACTGCATGGAATGTTGGCTGAAGGTAAATATCCATCACTTACAGGGACCAATGTTGCAAGAGATTTTGTTGAACTTCCATCTCAGATCATGGAGAACTGGGCAATTAATAAAGAGTTTCTTTCATCATTTGCAAAGCATTACCAAACCGGCGAGTCTATACCATCAGAGCTCATTGACAAAATAGTATCTGCAAAGAACTATTTAAGTGGTTATTCCAATATCAGACAGCTCACTTATGGCATTAATGACATGGCTTGGCACTCACTTAAAACTTTGCCCGATACAGATGTTGAGAGTTTTGAAAAAGATGCAGTTAAGAAAACTCAACTATTGCCTAATATTGAGTCAACCTGCTTCTCTCCATCTTTTAGTCATATTTTTGCCGGAGGATATTCCGCAGGATACTACAGTTACAAATGGGCTGAAGTCTTAGAGGCCGATGCCTTTTCACTTTTTGAAGAGAGAGGTGTATTTTCCAAAGATGTTGCCGCATCATTCAGAGATAATATACTATCCAAGGGTAACATAGAAGATCCTGCCAATTTATACAGGAGTTTCAGAGGCAGAGATCCTGAGCCGGACGCTCTTCTTAAAAAACTGGGCATGACAGGGAAAAACTAGAAGTTTAGCCCTAAATTTATATTCAAATAGGTTCTTGACAACCCTTTTCGTTGAAACTGTCTTATTCCGGCATCAATGAAAAGGGTTGTTCCTTTGTCTTCATTAACAGTTCTTCTGTATCTTAATCCACCGCCCAGCAGAACTCTTCCGGATGTATTGTAAAAAAAGTCCTCCTCCATTAAACTACTAGCTATAGTAAGGACACCTGTCATTACTGGATTCTGAACAGTAAGCATATCTCCTTTGCCTTTATAATTTCCTGCAACTAAAGAGATGTCAATCAAATTAAATTTCCCAGCTCTAAAATGCCTGGATATAGCTAAGTCAGCTCCGCCAAAACAATACTTTTGTGAATACAATGCAGGGTAAACAATAAACTCACTGTTAAAATCTATGAGATTCCCTGAAAGAGAGAAACTCCATCTTGGATTCCATTTGTTTTCGCCTAATTCCAATGTATATACAGCCCTGTATCTTCTGCCGGCATCGTAGTACCGAAGTGTCTTTCCGTATTCGAACCAGTTCCAGGTATTTACTTCATTTGGCACCGGCTCATATTGATTCTCTATTTTATATGACAACCTCTCTTCGCTGTTAAAATTCAATTGTAAAGAGTGTCTGCTAATGTTTGTATTATATACCGCCTTTAGGATCAGGGAGTAAAATAATCCCTCCGTTGATGCATATCTCCTCAAAAGGTTAAAATCATCATAATTATCTTCTGCTTTGTACTTTATGTCAAATTCAGTAAAAATCCTAAAATTCCCGGAGCCGTATGATAACTGAAGAGCACCACCATAATAATCAGAGAAATACCCTCTGTCAAGGACTGAAGAGTTAGTGATACTCTCTTTTATATACATCCAGCCACCCTGGAAATTATAAATGTGCTTGCCAGTATTGTCTCCAAGAAAAATATAATCGGAGAATTCCGCTTTATATTGGTATAGAAGGTTTAATCCGCCTGTAAATTTATCACCTGTTATCTTAATAGCTGGTCTTATCTCAAAAGATGATAATATATTTTTATTTCTCCCATCCACCCTTTTTGCAGCTGTTGAAGTTTCATAATTAAACCCAATACCTGCAGAAAATATTTTGTTTATTCTGTAACCGGCAGCACCTGACATTCTGTATGACTCTCCAAGAACTCTTCCGGGGATTGAATCAGTAAGCATATTAATAACATCTCTGGAATGGATTGTCCCGGACCACGCCTGAGCAGTTTTGTCAAAATGGGTAAAATCAAAATTACCCATTAAATAAAAATTTCCTCTCCTGACAAATGATCTGGTATTAACCGAGGAGCTAAAAAAATTTGCAGGATCGTCGTAATTCTTGTACGACCCGTCAATATTCTCAATACTTAGTCTTACTTGAGAAAAATCATTAAAATCTTTAGTCACCAGACCCGCCGGGTTTGCTGAGCAGAGCCATGGGTATAACTCAGCAATCCTCCTGAATGAGTAATCTGCTTTACCACCGGAGTCTATAGCCTGCATCTTTTGTCCAATCAATATGGCCAAGGTGAATAATATTATTCTGTACAATGAAATTTTCATAATCAGTTAATTTTAAGAGATGGCCAGTTTCTAATTTCAAAGTCCAGGGTTGAATTATTTGTATCCATATAGAGAGTTCTTGTACCCAGCTCATCAGTAACTACCTTTTCCATTCTCCTGTGCACACTCTGACCACTTCCGGTTCCTGATGTCATTGCATATCCGTTGTCAATTTCCGGCCTCAATCTTTTAGAATCAGTAGCCTCCCTGAAACACTCAACTCCATCTATAATGAGCCTCTTATCTATCATAAGACAATCAAATGTTCTCCTTTCAGGTTGATTTGGGTGCCATGTATAGGTATCCTGTGCAAATCTCTCCGGGCTTTTACCGCCAAGTGTAAATATGAAAAATGCAGGACTCGCCAAAGAAAAAGAGTATTGATTTGATGTCCCAACCTTCCAGAAACATTTAAGCAGTTTTACACCTGATTCCGGAGCAGCCTGACCCTTTGTAAGGATTGGGTCATATACAGCCCAATATCCCGCTCTTCCAAGATTTACAGAATTTGGAGAGATTGTTGTGTGATCAATTGCATTCATGGAAATTACCACCTCTTCACCAGGTCTGAGAATATTATCATCTCCATCTCCGGGAAAGATCCATGCCATTGAGACTGCCGGAACAGAGTCTCTGAGTTCAGTAGTACCTGGTTTTATCCAGGGTGACAATTTCCCGGCAGTGGGTGCATTATATGGATCTGTCATACCAAAACAGAGAGAATCGAGATATGCAATCTCATCAGAATTATTATATAAAATAACATATTTGTCATTTGAGTATGTCTTCCCTGTCAGAGGATTTACAGCACCTCCGTAATAGGCCTCTTTTATAACTATTTGGCCGGATACTGATGCATTAAGATCCATTTTCACATTTATAACATTTGCATCTGCAGGGGTAACTCTGACTTTATTTGCAGATCCATTAAATATATAAATTAACCCACCTGGTTCTGAGTACTTAACAACTGCTGTAATACTATACGAACCATGAGCCACTCTAATTGAAGCCTTCCCGTCAATATCTGTTTTTCCTGAAAAACTGAGACCGGAGACAGGATCATTTAGCAAAAGTGATACTCCGTCAAGATCAAAATTATACCCGGCAGGCATACCAACCTCAATATTTATTACAGAACTAAGGGACTCCTCAGAAAAGGCGTTTTCCCTCAACTCTTTCATACATCCGGAAAGGATTATGATTAATGATATAAAAGCCGATAAAACTCTTTTCATAATAAGATTCTTTAGAATGTAAGTTTAAGTTCTGCTCCAAAGTAAATATCTGTATTAACACGACTCCCCGATGCGTCAGGTCTGGAATTCAGCTTCATTATGGGCCTTGAATTTGTAAAATTATTAGCATAAAATGAGAGAGACGCAATATCCCCTATCTCTTTTGTTATTCTGAGGTTTGCCATAAAATAGGGTCTGTAACCGGACTTCTGAAAGTAGTAAGGCTGATTAGTTGAGAGGATTAGAGTCTTGAGTCTTCTCTTAAGATCAGGGTCTGCAGATGAGTAGTAGTCACTGAAAGGTCTTACAGTTCCGTTCTTGTCCAGATAATAGTCCGGATCTCTGTACATTGTCTCCTCATTCCTGATTCCTCCCCAGTCACCGAATACTCTGTTTCCGACAGAATCTAACTTATAAACCCTCTCTTTATCGTACATATTCCATCTGTCGTTCATCCATATACACTGTCCTATCAAAGAGACAACCATTCTTACTGAAGGGATATTTGTAACAATATGTAGTGCCGAACTTAATCTTCTGCTGCCGTCCCCTACAGTAAGATAGTTGGGCCTTGACTGATAAATACCTACATACGGCAATTTTTCCCGAGGATTAATTGGGTCAGAAACAGAGATATATTCTCTTCTGAGCCCGGGCGACTCTTCGAGGTGATTAATATAGGCTCCTGATAATACAACAGATGTATTTAAAGATCTTATTCTGCCAAAATCAACCTCATATTCAACTCCCCATTTTCTGGTCAATCCTCTGTTATCAGGTGTGGTAAATTGCTTGAATTCAGTATAAGTTGTATATTTTAATTGCTCATAATTACCCTCAGGATTCTTTACCCATACCCTTCCATCCTGGAATTTTGGTGATGATTGTCCTGAAGATAAAGCATCATAGTAGTCATAAGAGGAGGTTAAATATGAGTAATTGGCAGTAATCCCATCAGATAGTTTTTCGTTAAACCAGGTCAGTCTTACAAATACTCCGGAGATATCCATATCAAGACCAAGTTCAATATTTCTTGATTTTGCAGGCCTGATATTATAATTAAGTTTTTGATCAACAATTTCTGACTGGATTACAACAAGTGACTCTCCTGTCAAAGAATTCCTGTATTGAAAAAGAGGGTTGTCAATATATACAGGTGCAGAGTAGAGCATACCTAGAGATGGTAATTTGTGTAGCTTGCCCCATCCTCCCCTTAATGTTGCAGATCTGAATACTTTTGAGCCATCGGGTGATAGTATTGAGTATCTGAAATTTGTTCTGGGATCTGTTACAAGAGAGAAATCGTAACCTGTTAACAGTACCTTGGAGACTCTTATCCCTGCGCTAACCTCAAAGCTCCTGTTAAACAATTTACCTGTTATCCTCTCCTCGGCAAAAGCACTGATATCACTCATAAAAGGAACTTCACTGTAGTTTCTTTCCCTGAAATACTGTGGGGTGCTCCCTGTATAATATGTTCCTCTGCCTCTGTTTCCTTTTGAATTAAACTCAATTCCCAGCATACTTTTAAAGAGAAGGCTCCCAATATATGCATTCTGGGATCCGTTAATTTTTCCGTTTATATATACAGGTATATCTTCATTGCGTCTGTCAAATTCTTCCAGCTCTCCTGTATATCTCCCCACAGAAATACCCTCTGTCATTGTATTTGTCGTTGGAAGAGGCAATCCGTTATTAATAGAATAATCCTGGAATTTCTCAACAGAAACTCTCCCTGAAAAATTATAATTGACAGAGGTAATCCAACTCTTTTTTAAAAGCCAGTTACCATATATAGCGAGAGAAATATCTCCCTCTCTTCTCTTTTTAAAATCCCTTTTTGAAACATCAGGGTCAACCATAGAGTTGTTCCCAATCAAATAGCCACTAAGTCTGGCGTTAAATCTCAAAGGATACAATCCTCTGTTGAATGTATTTGAATAGGTTATACCAATTGTACTCCTGCTGTAAACATCAACAGGAGAACGAGGATCTTTAAAAGCCGTAGCATAATCGGCGTCAATATTAAGACTTCCGTTTCTGTTGCCCATATAAAAACCCTTGCTAAATGAAATTGCTTTTGTTCTTGGGTCTGCCTTTATTCTAACTTCAAACGGAGTCCTGCCAGCCTTTGTTTTTACTAAAACCGCCCCGGCAGAAACATCACCATATTCAGCAGATAAAATCCCTTTTAAAACCTCAACAGTTTCAATATTATCAGTTGAATATTTCCTGAAATCCATTGTGTTAAACAGAGCAGCAGGAGTCTCCAGGAAAATTGAGGCCTCGTTTGAAACCCTCACCCCATTTACTAAAAGTGCTACCCCTCTGGCATTATTATTCCCCGGATCAATTACAGATCTGAGAGTTATATCATTTTTTGATGTCAGTGTAGGATTTGCAGTAACAGATCCCGGAAGAAGTTGCATAATATCTGTGAGGCTTGATGGTTGAAGATGCCTTATTGCAGTTGTCCCAATTACTGATGATGTGTTTATCGACTTTCCTGTCTCAGCTGTCACTACAACCTCATCAATAGTCAGATTCTCCTCATTCATCTCAACTACAATATCTGTGATATTCTTTATTATGTTTAAGGATATTGTTTCAGATGAGTAGCCCAATGTAATAATATCAATTGTATACTCTCCTTGCGATATAGATTCAAATTTAAACACTCCGTCACTATCAGAAAAAGTCCATATATTTAGTTCTCTTATTAATAGCTGAACATTTGAAAGTGGCTCTCTCTTTATTTTAGAAATAACTCTTCCTTCAATATTGAATTTCCTGTTATCATCCCTGTTTGCAAGTGCAGCAAAAGGTAGAGTCATTGTTAATACAAACAATAAAAACCATTTAATAATGTCATTCATCAGAAGAAAAATTTAAAACAGCTGTATTAAGAAATTTATCAACCTCCGCAAAATACCCTACTCCACCTTTATTCCAAACATCCAGGTGTGAAGCACCCGGGATAATCAGAATCCTTTTATTATTGGAAGCTAATCCAAGGAAAAGCTCATTGGCATAAACCGGATTAATCTTATTATCATTATTTCCATGAACTATCAAAACAGGTATATGAATATTTTTAGCAGCCTTCAACGGAGATATATCATCCGGCCTGAAATTAGCCATGCGAGAAACTCTTTTTATAATGACTCTCTCAATGAATGGGCTGTTAAAGCCCGTATAAGAGGAGAAAAAATCACCTACCGAACTTTCAAAATCTGAATATGTGCTTTCTGAAATAAGAGCATCAACCCTGGCATCAGATTCAGCAGTCAGAAAAGCAACTGCAGCGCCTAGTGATTGCCCCCATAGCACAACCCTGTTTTCTAATCCAAAATTTTCTGAAATATAGTCAATAAATGAAGAGACATCTCTATGTTCTGAGTTTCCAAAAGTAATATAGTCTCCACTACTATCTCCATGCGACCTTAGATCCATCGCAAAACAATCATACCCTTTTTTGGAAAAAAAAGATGCCATTGGAAAAGAGCACTCCTTAGATCTTCTTATTCCATGAAGAAAAATAATTGTCCCCTTTCTAACAACAGAATCTACAGGTAATATCCTAAATGCAGAGATTGTCAGCCCGTCAGGAGTGAGCAACGAGAAATACTCAATACCATTCTTTTGAATTCCAAAGTCTTCCGGATCTAAAAGTTTATCAGAGGAGTGGTCTGTTAAAAAAAAATTGGTAATCTCTGAGTTAATTTTGACGGCGTAATTCGGAATAAGCCAACTAATTGCAATAACTATCACAATCAAAGCGAGTAGTACAGCAACTGAAAGTGTTTTAATTGCTCTCTTCATCAACTTTGGTTCTGATACCTCCTAACATTATAACCTGAGACGCAAGAATAAAAACATATTCCGGCAGAAATCCCTGTACTTTATTCAACCATATTATCACTGCTGTAAGAGAAAAAAACATCATTACTACAGTCATAATTCGAAAGCTCTTTTTAAATCTAGCAGCATATGGATACATTCCCAGCAATATAATATAGAGCGGATTACACCAAAGAAGATTATAATTAGCATGTAGTTCCACATGATCAGTCAATACAATTATCAAGAGCAACACTAAGCCTAAAAGGGCAGAAAAGATAAGTGAAATAAGTTGTAGATTCTTAAACACTCTGAAAAATCTGGAGAGTACCAATCCCAGAAAAAATATCAATGAGATAAACAGAGGTGATAGTAAGAAATGAGTTTTCTTAATCAGTGATTTATCCGTTCTTGGCAATAGTTCCCTCTCTTTGGAAAGTGATTTTAATCCGTTATACAATTTTTCAGGGAGAAACATCCCCTCCCATATTGATATTTCCTTATCTAAATTTGATCCCAGAATTAAATTAATCCCTGTTCTTGTCCACTTTGAATCAACCACATTGGAATTTATAAGTTCTCTAAAGGTGGAGGCCTCTTTTCCTTCAGGGAATGATATATAAGGCTTAAGAAGATCCCTTAGCTCTGTTGTGCAGTTTTTATGCAGAAATGAGTAGAGATAGTTTCTGTTTTCCGGCATATACAGAAAGTTTAGCCGATCCATTATCTCTCTCTTCTGAGATGGAGTCAGAAACAGCTCTTGTTCAACAACTCCTCTCCCTTCATAGTTATACTGCCATAAAAAATCAGAGGTAGTCTGTATCCCCAGCATATAATTTAGCCTCCCACGAAGAAATTTCATGTAGAAATTTGGAGTATTAAAATCAAAGAGCCCAAAATTGAAAATAACATCAATTGCCAGTGAGTCATCCTGAACCCTTAGTGCACTGTGACCAAAAGTAGAATACAACTCACTACCTCCGGAACAAGTAATAAGAGAGATCTTTGAGTTTTCGTAATCAGACGCATAAATGGGAGTTTCAAGAAACAGCAAACTCCCCGCCAATAATAATCCAATAATTTTCAGTCTCAATCTCATCTTTTTTTGAATCGGAATGAGTTAAGAAACTGAGGAGCTTTTCTGTGTTTAGTTCCCTGTTCGTATGCATAAGCGATTGCAAGAAGCTCTGCCTCGCTCCAGGCTCTTCCAAAAAACGAGACACCCACAGGCAGTTCCCCAATAAAACCCATTGGGACAGTGATGTTAGGATAGCCCGATATTGCTGCATATGAGGAGCTACTCCCCAGAAAATTATCTCCGTTTATAAGGTCTGTCTTCCAGGCCGGCCCCCCTGTTGGTGCAATTAATGCATCCAGTTTGTTCTCATTCATTACTTTATCAATTCCCTGCTCCCTGGTCATTTTTTGCATAAAGGCCAATGATTGCTTATACTCCTCATCATCCAGTGTCCCTTTTTGAGCAGCCATTTCCAGAAGTTGCTGATCAAAAAACCTAAGTTCTGTTGAATCGCTTTTGTTAAACCTAATCAACTCGTCCAGCGTTTTAACAGGAGCACCCTCCCCAAGTGATGCAAAATATTTTTCAAGCCCATCCTTGAATTCGTAAAGCATAACCTGGAAAGAGGCTGCACTAACACCCCCTCCCAAAGGATAATTTATCTCCACAATATCCGCTCCGGCACTCTTTAGATAAGATACAACCCCTCTCATAAGCGAATCTACCTTAAAGTGGAATCCTCCAATATTTGTCAGCAATCCTATTCTCTTCCCTTTTAATCCGTCTTTGTTAAGGAATTGAGTATAATCCTGAATAAACCTTGCCTCTTTAACCAGAGTCAAAGCGTCTGCAGAGTCGGAAGCAGCAAGAACTCCTAACACGATTGCCGCATCCTCAACACTCCTTGTCATTGGGCCGGGGGTATCCTGAGTAAAAGAGATTGGAATAATACCAGATCGGCTTAACAGCCCTACAGTAGGTTTAAATCCAACAATTCCATTATTATTGGATGGACAAACTATTGATCCGTTTGTCTCGGTACCAATTGCAAAAGCGCAGAGATTTGCAGAGACAGCAACGCCAGATCCTGAGCTGGATCCACAAGGATTCCTGTCAGTTATATATGGATTTCTGGTTTGACCCCCAACTCCACTCCATCCACTTGACGAGATATTCCCTCTGAAGTTTGCCCATTCGCTTAAATTTGACTTCGCCAGGATTATCGCTCCGGCCTCTCTCAATAATTCTGCAATCTTACTGTCTTTTTTTGCATAAGAGTCCTTCAGAACTATTGCTCCTGCGGTAGTAGGCATTGAATCTCTGGTGTCAATGTTATCCTTGAGAATTACAGGAATTCCATGCAAAGGACCTCTGTCTCTCCCTTCGGCAAGTTCACGCTCCAGCTCCTCAGCAATCTTAATTGCATCAGGGTTGACAGAAATTATTGAATTGAGCATTGGTCCGCTCTTGTCAAATTTCTCTATCCTCAGAAGATAATCTTCTGTAACTTGTTTTATTGACAATTCCCCTGATCTGAATTTATCTGCCAGCTCTCTTATCCCAATCTCCTCAAGGTATGAAGTATCCCTCTTTCCCCTGTTATTAGCTTCAGAACAAGAGGTTATAAGAAGTATCGCAGTTATCAGAATTGAAAGACAACTATATTTTGTTTTCATTACTATTAATATAAAATTCATTTTCCTATTCTCCACCGGGACATAAGTGATCTTGTCTTTGGAAAGATTCCTCTTTGCTTCACCCTTACATCCTCAACAACATAGAAAACATCCGGATCAAATTCTATCACCAGTTTTTCTACTTTTTTCATCTCCTTTCTCTCAATAACAGTCTCAATTATTTGAATTTTTTCGACAGAACCTGTAGCCTCAAGTAAAGTTGCCCCAAAATTGTTGGCATTGAAAATTGAAACCAGCTCTCCTCCATTTTTTCTTGTGTAAATCCTGCAAAGAATTATACCAAAAGCAATTCTCTGTTCAATTATAATTCCTACAAAATTCCCGGAGGCATAACCCGCAGCATAAGAGATGTAGGCAACCATATCATTAGCTCTTGAAAAAATTTCTGATATCACAACAATCCAGATGAGCACCTCAAAGAAACCAATCAAAGGAGCTTTGTACTTTTCCCCCTTAGAGACAAAAATAATTCTTAGTGTGCCCAGTGTAACATCTATAATCCTGCCGAAAAATATAATAATTGGAAGCAAGTATGGGTATGCATCAAGAAAATCAAACATAATCTAAGTTTTTATTATTTAATCAAATTTAGCAATAAAAAATCTATCTGATAAATAGCAGATCGTGAAAGTCATAACTGAAGTCTGTAAGTGGAGATATAGCCTTCATTGTAAAGCCATTGGGTAAGCCCTGATTATTTAGAGTAAACATAACAAAAGCATCAGCATCAAAAGAGCGGTCATACCATTTAACTATAAAAGTATTGCCCTTATAATATCTCATTTCACCAGATAATTTAGGAGATCTTGCAGAAATAAACTTCAAGTTCTCTCCCTCTTCCTCAATTTTAACAACCCCTAGCCAATTGTCTCTGTAGCTGCCACAGAAACTCTTGAGATAATCTTTGTCAATTTTCACCCTAGCACTACCCACAACACTATTAACATCTGATATCACCTTCTCTGCCTCAGACAGGGAGATGTTCAATCTTTCAAGGTTCTCAGCTATCCTGTCTTTACCTTCAACCTTGAAATACTTATCCAGTATTGTATTTGTAACAGAGACAAAAGCCTCAGATGATTGCTGATTTGTAAATACAATAATTCCCAGATTCAGTTCCGGCACCATTGTCACCTGTGTAAGAAAACCAGATAACCCGCCTGTATGGGTAACTATCTTGTACCCCTCTGCGTCACTTACTCTCCATCCAAGAGAGTATGCAGAAAAGTGAGTTCTGTATGTTGTGGCTCCCCTTACCGGAATTATTGTATGTGGAGTCCATGTATCTTCATACTCCCTTTTGCCCATTTGTGCCGATACCCATTTTGCCATATCAGCCACGCTGCTGTATATCCCGCCCGCAGCATTAGCCATTGAGTTTAATTCCATCTCAATAACCTTGACTACTCCATTGACCGGTGCGTGAGGAGTGGCTGTATTACTTTTATCTCTTAATCTTTTATACGATCCCGCGCTCCTTGTCATTCCAAGAGGAGACATTATCCTCTCCTCAATAAAGGACTCCCAGCTAGAACCGGAAACTCTTGCGATTACCTCCCCTGCAACAATATACATTAAGTTATTGTACTGGTATCTTGTCCTGAAGGGAGCTGCAGGTTTCAGAAATCTTAAATTATAAATAACATCAGACGTAGTAAAGTCTGAGCCATCCGGCCATATCATAAGATCTCCGGCACCAAGACCGAGACCTCCCCTGTGAGACAGCAGGTCACTAATTGTAAATGCCCGGGTTGTGTATGGATCACTAAGCCTGAATTCAGGAATTATATCACACACAGGAGTATCCCATTTTAATTTCCCCTCTTTTACCAAAATTGAGAGAGCAGCAGAGGTGAATGCTTTACTGTTTGATGCAATTGCAAATAGAGTGTTTTCATTTACAGGGGCCTTTGTCTCAATTGAAGCAACACCATATCCCTTCATATGAACAATTTTTCCATCTTTCACAACCGCAACTGCAATTCCCGGCACATTAAAACTCTTCATAGCCCTAACAGTAATACTGTCTATGAAATCTTTTCCCTCTCCGCAGACAACATTAGCAATAGAGAGAGAGATGATAAGGCTAATCAAAAATTTTGTAATTGATCTCATAGTAAAGGATTATTATACAATGAATAAAAAAAATTGAAAGCATTATTTAATTAAATCTTAAGAGGTTTTGTACGGAATCGTAAAGTTAAAAATTGATCCGCTACCCTGATAAGATTCTGCCCATATTTTACCTCCCATAATTTCCACGAAAGACTTTGCAATTGCAAGTCCCAGACCTGCCCCATCATAAGTTTTGGTATAAGACATGTTTACCTGAACAAATCTGTTAAAAATTGCCTCAAGCTGACCTTCCGGAATGCCAATTCCGGAATCTTTAACAGTAAACCTGACAATATCTGCCTCTCTTCTGCAACTAACCTCAATACTTCCCTTGCTTGTATACTTTAAAGCGTTTTTAATAAGTATTGATAATACACAAATTACCTTTTCTCTGTCTAACAGCAAATTACCGACCATTCCATCTCCACTGCATGGTGAAAATTTGAGACTTACCCCCTTTTCAATAGCAGCCGGCTCAAAGAGAGCGGCAAGAGAGGTGACAAGTTTAGAAGTATCAACATTGCTTAAATGTAGTCTAACCTGCCCTGTATCAATCATAGAAATATTGACAATATCGTTTATAAGATCAAGCATCCTCTCTCCACTCCTCTCAATTACAGATATGTATTCCAACCTTTGCTCATTAGTAAGTGACTCATCTTTTAAGAGTTCAGCAAATCCCATAACTCCATTCATAGGAGTTCTGATCTCGTGGCTTACATTTGCCAGAAATCCGGATTTTAATCTATCACTCTCAAGTGCTTTTTCTTCTGCCTTTCTCAGTTTTTGCAAGTGCTTCCTAAGGAATCCATAAAAGAGCAGCGCTGTTACAAAAACATAAAAAAGCCCTTTATATGTTTGGAAATGTGCTGCTACTTCAGGATTAGGAGCGAGTAACTCGGTAAGCTCATCAGAAAAAAGAATCCATCCACTTCCAAGCAGCAAATAGATCAGAATCATTCCGTATTCGAATCGGAACTTAATCATAACATCTGATTTGTGTGCTAATATACCTGTTTTTAATTAAATAAAAAACAGATATCTAAAGAATTTCATCAATTGTAGCGGATAGTTTGTCGTAAGAAATAAATCCGGCAAGTCTCGCCCTCTTACCGGACAGAGAGGTCATAATGTATGTTGGAAAAAGATCCACATTAAGGTCAGCTGCAAACTTAAGATCTGCCTCAAAAAGCTCCCTTCCCTGACCATCAAGATCCCTTAGAAATACCTGGATATTTAATCCCGATTCCTCTGCGGCCCTGAGCAGATTCTCTCTTTTTGCAATATTAACTCTTTTATGGAACAAAAGTTCCCTCATTATAAAGTAGAATTCCAGCCCTTTAGCCTCTCCCTGAAGCGATGCCGCTTTAAAGGCAATAGAGGGAGGATATGATGATGCGGGCGGATCAGTCTCCCATACACTTCCATCAATTCTAAAACCAATTCTCTCTGAGGCCTCCGGCCAGTGCTTACCAACAACAGCAGGACCATCCGGATGTCCGGAAAACATACTCCAATCCGGCATCAGGCCACCCATTCGATATTCAATATCAAACATATCTCCTCTCTCCCTTTTTAATCGGCTTATAATCGGCTCACTACCCCAGCAATATGAGCAAACCGGGTCAGAAAAATAGACAATATGAATTGGCTTTTCTGTTTTCATCGTATTTGATCAATATGAAGTTTGTACTTAAAGTCCTGTTCAAGAATGTGTTTAATCCACCATTTAATCAAGAATTCGCATACTTCATCCGAATTTGTTGGGATAATGTTTGAGTAATTAAGATTAAAGAGGGCGACTTTCTTGATATAATACTTGTGCAACGCCCGGTGTTCAGCAATATGAGGAAATTTGTTAACCTTCATATAGTGCTCCTCTTCTTTGAAATGCACTAAACTATAATCTGTAAGTTTAGAAAGAAGCTCTGCCAGTTTTGCAGCCCCGGAATTTATCTCATTTTCAAATACAAAGCTATTTATTATTTCAAAAATTTCCTTATGCTGGTTATCAATCCTTCCTTCATTCACAGTAAGCTCCTCGCTCCAGACTATTGTTTTGCAATTAGACATAATTAATACTTTATATTCATCAAAAGTACCAATTATTTGTTAATAATATTGACAATAAAAAGTGCTATGAAAGAAAAGAGATTATACCATATGAGGAAAGATTACTCACCCTCGCCTCTGAAAGAGAGTTTACTCTCTCCCCATCCATTGAGTCAATTTGAAAAGTGGTTTGATGAGGCAAGGGAGAGTGAGAAATACGAAGTCAACGCTATGATTTTATCAACTTGCGGAGATGATGGGGCTCCATCCTCCCGGGTAGTACTTCTGAAAAAATACTCACCTGAAGGCTATGTATTTTTCACAAATTATGAAAGCAAAAAGGGAGATGATATGGAGAGAAATCCAAAAGCAGCATTACTCTTTTACTGGCCGGGCAGTATGAGACAGATAAGAATTGAGGGTCAGGTAAGCCGAATACCCTCTGCTGAGTCCGATGAGTATTTCAGCAGCAGACCAGCAGAGAGCCGGGCATCTGCCATCCTTTCAAAACAGAGCAGACCTCTTGATGATAAGGAGGCTTTTGATCAAAGAGTGCAGACTCTTGCTGCAGAGGGGAATACAGAGAGACCTCCATATTGGGGAGGATATATACTGAGTCCTATCTACTATGAATTCTGGCAAGGGGCAACAGGCAGAACACACGACAGATTCAGCTACACTAAAGATGGTGACAACTGGAAAATCACAAGATTATTCCCTTAGCCTTTCAGACTAAGCTGAGCCAAAGAGTTTTTCTCTTTTATTATTATCTCCTTCTCGCTGAGTTCTATTATGCCATCTCTCTCAAAACTCTTTAACAGCTTAACAGCACTCTCAACAGAGACTGCGGCAAACTCGGCTAAATCCCTTCTTGAAAGAAGCTGAAAAATATCCGGATGAGACCCCCTTAAAGAATCAAGATAAAGGATGGTTTCAGCCATTCTGCCGTTCATCTGCTTATATAACAGGCTGGACATGGAAGAGAAGAGGTCTGAGTTTTGCTCACAATATCTCTTAATCAAGCTCATGCCAAATCTCCCGTTTTTCTCAATGACAGAAGCAATTGTCTCTTTTTCAACTAAAAAAGCGTGGCAGTCAGTAATTGCTGCGACCGAATAACCATAGATATTTTTATTAAAAACTGCTGAGAGCCCAATGAACTCTCCGGGTTGCACAATCCTGAGGTTATGGCTTTTATCCCCGGGACCCTCTATGTATTGTCGGCATAAACCATTTACAATAAATAGAATATAAGAGGCAAAGGCACCCTGTTTTGCAACAGTATCTCCCCGCTTGAAGAGCACTTGTGTTCTGCTTGATTTCACCATTTCAAGCTCCATGTGATCAAGCGATTGAAAACAAGGAGCCTGTATATTACAGATATACTCCTTATCACTCTCTTTTATAGTTTTCATAATACAAAAGTAATCCATTTCAGTTAAAAAGTTGTCCACAATCAACTCAGAGCTTGTTCAACACCAATTCAAGATTCTTGCCCCGCATTTCACACCGGAGTATCTTTGCAAAAGATTTACAAACAACAAAAAAACGATAAAAATTATGCTTTATACAAATCTTAAACACATTGAATCAGCGTCACAGCATGCGAAGATTCTCAGCGAAAATGAAAATGTAATGGTAATTTGCGGCAGAATGGGACCTATGTGTATACCTGTTTATGGAATAGCAGAGGAGCTTGAGTCTGAGTATACCCATGTAAAATTCTTTGATATGGAGTTTGACAACCCTGAGTCACATGTAATACGCAATCTCCCTGAGGTAAGAGGATTTATGGGAATTCCATTTACTATCTATTACAAAAACGGCAGGGTGGTTAAAGCAACTTCAAGTATACAAACAAGAGAACAGGTGACTACAATTCTTGACAAAGAGTTTGGATCACCAAAAAAATAATTGGCACCAGACCATGAGCAATCATTACGACGCAATTATAATTGGGGCAGGCCCTGCAGGACTTACTGCAGGGATCTACCTTTCACGAGCCCGGGTAAAGACTCTGATTTTGAACGAGGGGACCGTTGGGGGGCAGATGGTTCTTACCCACGAAATAGCCAACTATCCAGGTGTGGAAAGCATAAGCGGATATCAGCTGGCTATGATAATGAAAAAACAGGCTCAAAGCTTTGGCTGTGATATAAAATCAAACATTATAGTAAAAGATATAAATCCACATGGGAGAGAAAAATCTGTAATGTTATCTGATGGAACAAAATACACTTCAGATGCATTGATAGTTACAACCGGCGGAAGATCAAGAACAATAGGTGTTCCTGGAGAGGAACAACTTAAAGGAAGAGGGATATCCTACTGCGCAACCTGTGATGGTGATTTCTTTACAGACAAAGAGATTGTAGTAGTAGGAGGAGGAAACTCAGCACTTGAAGAGGCAGTTTCTCTAACTAAATACGCTTCTAAAGTAACTATCGTACACCAGTTTGACCATTTTCAGGCACTACAGCACTATGTTGACGAAGCAAAAAAGAACCCTAAGATTCACTTTATTATGGAGTCAACAATTGCCGCTTTTCACGGTGATGAAAAACTTGAAAGCGTAGACATCAGGAACCTGAAAACAGAAGAGATATACAATTTTAAAACAGATGGCACTTTTGTGTTTATCGGATATGTTCCAAACACAGAGTCTCTCAAAGGAAAGGTTGATCTTAACCAGTGGGGAGAGATTGTTGTTAAACCGGATATGTCAACAAGTGTTGAGGGGGTTTTTGGAGCAGGAGACAGCATAACAAAAAGATTCAGACAGGTAACAACAGCAGTAGGTGACGGGACAGTGGCTGCACTCTCAGCATCAGCATATATAAATGATTTAAAAAAAGTGTGATTCCATTTTGATATGATTTGATTATCTTTGTTTTGATGGAAATAAAGGGCAACATAACTATCCTTGTAGCTATTCTTACCGTTGCATCAATGCTCTTGCCCTTCAGAACAGATGGTCAGCAGAGAAAATCATCAGCGGAAAAGGAGAATATAAGGACAATTGAGATAGACGAACTGGTTGTCAGAGGAGGAAAAATCAGGTACAGAAACAGGGGGAACCCTGCAGTAGAACTTATTGACAGTGTACTAGCCTACAGGGATAAAAACAGAAGCACAAACTTCAGTTCATTAAGATACCAGAAGTACGAAAAGATTGTATTCTCTTTCACAAATCTGGGTGAGAGATTGCAGTCAATGAAGCTCCTGAATAAGTTCAAATTTGTATTTGACAATCTCGATACAACAAGAAGTCCCGGGAGAGCCGTTCTGCCTATGTATATAAGGGAGAGGCTCTCTGACTATGCATATGACGGAGAGACAGGGAATGCAAATGAAACCATCCGGGGTGAGAGGATGGTAACATTTGAGGAGCATATGGACGATCAGGGGATTGGAGAGTGGTTAAACTATCTGTATGAAGAGGTTGATATATATCAGAACAATATCCTGTTCCTAACCAATAAATTTATAAGCCCCATTTCATCTGTTGCACCAACTTTCTACAGATACTATATAACCGATACGCTCATCAGCGGAGGAGAGAGGTGTACAAGACTATATTTCACCCCAAGGAACAAGGCCGATCTTCTCTTTCAGGGCTATCTTTATATCACAATGGACGGGACATATGCAGTAAAGAGAGCCGAGATTGAGGTTAACAAAAACATCAATCTCAACTGGATAAAAGAGAGCCGAATTGTTCAGGAGTTTCGCCGATCAGACCGGGGGGGATGGATTCTTGAAAAAAACGAGACAGCAATAGACCTTGGATATAGCAAAAAAGGTCTGGGATTTTTTGGGCAGCGATCCGTTTCGTACAGAGACCATATTTTTAACGAACCAATACCCCCGCTAAATTTTGTAAAGCAAAATGCCAGAGCAGATTCTGTATTCTCCAGAGGGGACGACTTCTGGGAGAGAAACAGACATCAGGAGCTCTCAAAATCAGAGAGAGGCATTTACGAAACATCTGACTCTCTCAACAATATGCCGACATTCCGCAGGTTTGTGAACCTAATGAGGATTGTTGTAGCAAGTTACCACGACTTTGGCAAGTTTGAACTGGGTCCTGTAAGTACATTTTACAGTTACAACCCTACAGAGGGATCCAGGGCAAGAATTGGAGGTGTGACCACACCCAAATTCAGCAAAAGGGTCAATCTTGATGGTCATATCTCATATGGATTTGGAGATAAACAGTTCAAATATAAACTAGGCACAACGATCTCCCTTACTGACAGAACCATCTATGAATTTCCCGTTAGAAGCCTAAGATTCAGCATTCAGAAAGAGACAAAAGTCCCCGGCGTAGAGCTCTATTTTGTTCACGAAGGGAGCGCATATCTCTCAATAAGCAGAGGGATTGATGATAAACTATTCTATAACAAAACAATCAGAGCTGAGTATTTTCACGAATTTGAAAACCATTTCTCATACAGGCTGGGTTACAACTTTACAAGACAGAAGCCTGGAGGAGGCCTTGATTTTGGAACAATTCCATCGCTTGATATTGGAGAGCTCAGTGTGGATCTCAGATACGCCCCCAATGAACAATATTATCAGAAAAAAACTGTCCGTGTTCCCATTCCAAACAGACACCCAATACTACAGTTTAACTACACATTAGGAAATAAATTACTTGGAGGGGACTATAATTACCACCTTCTCCGCTTTAATGCAAGTAAACGATTCTATCCATCGGTAATTGGTTACACCGATGCACAGCTTGAGACAGGTTTGGTACTGGGGACGGTACCTTTTCCTCTGCTGGAGATGCACAACGCAAACCAATCCTATATATACCAGGCAACAAGGTATAACCTCATGAACTTTCTGGAATTTGTAAGCGACAAATATGCATCTCTATTCGTTGATCACAACTTCAATGGTTTTATACTCAACAAAATTCCACTTATAAAACATCTTGGATTAAGAGAGATTGTCACGCTAAAAATCCTCTACGGTGGTCTTGGAGAAAATAACAATCCAAATTTAAACACTCCGGCTATTATGACTCAGTGGGGGCTTATGCCTCTCCCGAAAGACAAAGATGGCAACCCATCCACATTTACACTTGACAGAGGCCCCTATATGGAGATGAGTATTGGAATAGGCAATATTTTTAAAGTGCTCAGAGTTGATCTTATAAGAAGACTTACATATACAACTAATCCAAATATTACAAAATGGGGTGTCAGATTCAGGTTTAAATTTGATCTGTAATTGCTATATTTGGAGTTGTTATTACTAACCCCCATCAAGAATGAAGATCCCTTTTTTCAAACTAGCAGCTACTATTTTTATCATTTTCTCACTTCTTATGTCAGTCAAAGGAGGGTCACAAAATTTAGCAACGCTAAATAATTACAGAATTCCAATAAACAAAAAGTCTGCATTTATTGGCAAAACATATCTCCCTGAAGAGTTTACAAAATCAGGTCACGATATTGTTTACAAAATATCAAGTGACACTGCTAAACTTTTTAGGATAACCAGAGAGGGTGAAATTTACCTCAGAAATGGGGAAATTTTATATGAGGGAGGACCATTCAGATACTCCGTTACAATTACTGCCAATGAAAGAGGCAATAAAGAGAACTCTCTGAAAATGGAATTTGAACTGGTAAAAGATGAGTTTATTAACAATATTGTTGTAGCACACAGAGGCGCCTGGAAAGAGTCAGCTGCCCCGCAAAACTCACTTAAAGCTCTTGAAAATGCAATAGCTCTTGGATGCTCGTGGAGTGAATTTGACCTTTGGATGTCTTCTGACGGAGTGCCTGTCTGCAATCATGACCCATCAATTAAGGGTCATATGGTGGAGGATACCCCGGCAAGTGTACTTACATCAATAGAACTCTCTGCTGGAGAGTATCTCCCTACTGTTGAGCAGTACATAAGGAGAGCAATGGATCAAAATAAAACAGGGTTGGTTGTTGAAATAAAACCATCAGGTAAGAGTCTTGAGAGGACACTTGAACTTACTGAAAAAGTTGTGAAATTGATTCACAACCTTAAAGCACAGGCCTGGGTTTCTTACATTAGCTTTAGTTACGAATCACTTGAGCAGGTATTAAAAATTGACCCTTTGGCAAAAACAGCATACCTTGGGAGTAATAAAACTATTGAAGAGATAAGTGAAAGCGGAATGTGGGGTGTCGATTTCAACATTAGTCTGTTCAAAAAAGACCCTCTGCTTGTCAAAAAAGCAAAAGAGAGAGGTCTGACAGTTAATGTATGGACAGTTAATTCAGAAGATGATTTGAGATCTATGATGAATCTGGGCGTAGATTATATAACAACTAACGAACCTGAACTACTTTTTAAAATTCTTGCAAAATGAAAACAATAAAATCTATACTTTTTATAATTACTCTTTTTATCATCTCAAGTGCCAGCGCCCAGAGCCACAAGACCTACAGCGAACCCCGAGACAGGGAGATATTTGAGAGCTACATAAAATTTATGAAGGGCAAGGAGAGGCATCCCATTGATAAAGTGGTGGTAGAGAGCGCTAAGTTTTTCCTCTCTGTCCCATATGTTGCACACACCCTCGAGATTGAGCCGGAGGGGCTTGTTATTAACCTCAGAGGACTTGATTGTACAACTTTTGTAGAGACTGTTCTGGCCTTATCCAAAACCATCAAGAGCAGTGACCCCACTTTTGAAAAATTCTGCGACAACCTGAAATTTATAAGATACAGAGAGGGAGAGATAACCGGATTTCATGACAGACTTCACTATACTACAGACTGGATGTATGAAAACGAGAGAAAAGGGTTACTACAGAGAGTTATCCATACTCCTGAATGGGAGCCCCTTAAAGTAGACCTCTCTGTTATGTCTTCCAACCCTGATAAATACAAGCAGCTTGCAAGCAATGAAACCCTTATTCCCTTCATTAAGGATAAAGAGAAGGAGATTAGCTCCAGAGAGCACCACTATCTGCCTGCGGAGAAAATAGAGAAAAACAAAACTCACTTTCGCAGCGGAGATATTGTAGGTTTTACAACAAAAATAAAAGGGATGGATGTAAGCCACATGGGAATAATTTTCAACGAAGGAGGCAGGCTAACATTTATCCACGCATCACTTTCTCATAAAAAAGTACTGGTCAACAGAGAACCTCTCTCAGTTTACCTTAAGAATACAAAAGGCACAGGAGTTGTTCTTGCAAGAGTATCTGAATAATAGCCTTTTTTAACTACCTTTTAAAAATTGCACCCAGAATCCCTCTGACAATCTGAGTTCCGACGCTCCTTCCAATACTTGTCGCTGCAGAGCCCAATGCTTTATCCAGAGTGGATTTTGAACTACCTCTTCTGCCTGATGAAGATGCAATCCTTCTATACTCCCGTTCCCTCTCCTTTTCCAGTCTAACCTGCTCTTTTTCCAGTCGGATCTGCTCTTTTTCCCTCTCCTGAGCCATTTTTGCATCCTCTTCCTGCCTCTGCTCTATCAGCCTCTCGCCCGAAATCCTTTCATATGCAGACTCTCTGTCAAATTGCCTCTCGTACATTCCAAAAAGCCTGCTCTGCCTTATAAGAGTATCTCTTTGCTGAGGTGTAATGGCACCTATCTGACTCATAGGAAATAACATCTTAGCCCTCTCAACTACAGAGGGTGCTCCCTTTTCATCAAGGAAGGAGACAAGAGCTTCTCCTGTTCCAAGTTCCAGAATAGCTCTCTCTGTATCAAACGCCGGATTTGCTCTGAAGGTTTGAGCAGCAGCCCTTACCACCTTCTGATCCTGAGGAGTAAAGGCCCTTAGTGCATGCTGTATCCTGTTGCCTAGTTGCCCAAGCACCTCCACAGGAATATCTGCCGGAGATTGCGTAATAAAATAAACTCCCACACCCTTAGATCTAATCAGTCTGACAACCAGCTCCACCTTCTCTCTGAGAGCTTTTGGAGCATCTTCAAACAGCATATGCGCCTCATCAAAAAAGAATACAAACTTTGGAACAGGAAGATCTCCAACTTCAGGCAACTGGTCATATAACTCTGAAAGAAGCCATAACAAAAATGTAGAGTAGAGTTTTGGGGACATCATAAGTTTATCTGCAGCCAAAATATTAAGAACCCCTTTTCCTCCTTCCATCTGCATAAGATCAAAAATATTGAAGGCCGGCTCACCAAAAAACTTATCAGCCCCCTGGCTCTCCAGCGCCAGAAGAGCTCTCTGAATAGCACCAATACTTGTTGTTGAGATATTCCCGTAGAGAGATGTGTACTCTTTAGCATTTCTTGAAGCCCAGTCAAGCATTGCTCTCAGATCTTTGATATCAATAAGCAGAAGCTGTTTCTCGTCAGCTATTCTGAAGACTATATTCAGCACCCCCTCCTGTGTTTCGTTAAGTCCCATCAACCTGGCTAAAAGCAGAGGCCCCATCTCAGAAATGGTTGTTCTCATTGGATGCCCCTGCTCCCCAAAAACATCAAAAAATCTTACCGGAGCACCACTAAACAGAAGAGAAGAGGGATCAATTCCAAACTCACTGATTCTTGCATCAATAAATTTATTGGTTCCTCCTGCCTGACTTACCCCTGAAAGGTCTCCCTTCATATCAGCAAGAAAACAGGGAACCCCGGCATTGCTGAATGTCTCGGCCAGTACCTGAAGCGAAACAGTCTTTCCGGTTCCTGTTGCACCTGCAATCAATCCATGCCTGTTAACCATCTTTGGATTCATAAAAATTGGTGACTTTGAGTGAGCCACATACATTCTGTTATCCTTGTCAATCATAATTTCTTCCATTTAATTGATTTAAATATACAAATATTAATTCAAGAAAATTTATGAAAGAATTTTATTCAACTAAATTTGAACAGAGTTTTTAATTACACTTTATGGTCGTATTGTACCCAAAAATCTTATATAGTATACTATTTTACTTATTTATAGCCATACTTCTTTTTTACACTTGATTTTTGCTGATTAAAAAAAATGATTATCTTGCGCACCGGAAAAAATGTACATCCAACAATAATTACTGATAATTAATGATACTACACGAGCAGTTCATTAGAATGGCCAAGAAAAATCCAGAGAGATTGGCCATAATTGACAGAACTCTTGACAAAAGAGTAACATATTCAAAGGCTCTTATTGGAGCTATAATCCTTAGCAAGAAATTCAGAAAATACGATCCGGGATTCGTTGGAGTAATGGTTCCTACATCTGCCGGATGCGCACTGGCAACATTAGGTGTTTTGATGAGTGGCAGAATCCCTGTCATGATTAATTATTCAACCGGAGCAGAATCCAATGCAAAATATGCTCAGCAGAAGTGCGGATTCAAAACCATTATAACATCAAAAGCCTTACTGGAAAAGGTTGGGTGCCCAAAGAGCGAAGGGATGGTATTTATGGAGGATATTATGGCAGGAATAGGAACCGGCGATAAAATCAAAGCGGCTCTTTTAAGTAAGCTCCCGGCCTCAGCTATCATAAATATGACTTATAAAGGGGGAGAAGATGATACAATAGCTGTACTCTTCACAAGTGGCAGTGAAAAAGACCCAAAAGCAGTTCCCCTTACTAATAAAAATATATCATCAAATATTGAGAGCTTTGGCAGTTATGTAGGGATTACAGAAAAAGATACAATTCTCTCAAACCTGGTCTTTTTCCATATTTTTGGTCTTACTGTAAATCTTTGGACTCCATTATATTACGGCATTACTATGGTAACATATGCCAACCCTCTGGATTTTCAGACTGTCAGCAGAATTTCCAGAGAGGAGAGGCCTACTATGATGGTAGGAACACCTAGTTTCTTCTGGGGCTATCTTCATAAATCAGAACCGGGAGATTTTAAGTCTGTGAGGATTATGGTATCGGGAGCTGATAAATGCCCTGATGCTTTGAGAGATGGTTATATCCAAAAACACGGCGTTACTCTGCTGGAGGGTTATGGAGCTACAGAGACATCTCCGGTAATTTCAGTTAACTCTCACGATTATAACAGACCGGGCAGCACGGGCAAGCCTATCCCGGGTGTTCAGGTAAGGATTGAACACTTAGAAAGTGGTGAGGAGTGTAATGTGGGAGAGATTGGAAAAATCCTTGTTAAAGGGCCTTCTGTCATGAATGGATACTATGAGGATCCCGAGCAGACTAAAGAGGCTATAAAAGACGGGTGGTACAATACAGGAGATATGGGATATCTTGACAGTGATGGTTATCTGTGGCACTCAGGCCGGTTTAAGCGATTTGTAAAAATTGGTGGAGAGATGGTCTCACTTGTTAAAGTTGAAAATACGCTAGAGAAATATCTCCCGGCCGGAGTCTCTTGTTGTGTAGTTGATGTTCAGGATGAGGTGCGTGGATCATCAATAATTGCAACAGTAACAATTGAAGTAAACAAATCAGAGATTCTGAAGAAAATGGGAGAAGAGCTTCCTAATATTGCCTTGCCAAAACACTTTGTTGTCATTAGAGAACTACCAATGATGGGGACCGGTAAGATCGATTTCAGGAGCGTTTCAAAAATTGTACAGGAGATATTTGACAAAGAATCATAGGTTTTGTCGCTGGTTTTCCTTAAATTGCGTTAAGAAACATTAAGGAGACTTGGAAATCATGGAAAAACTTGAATTCAAAGTAGAACCGGAGATATATGAGAATATATCTGCCGGTGTGCAAAAGGCCTTTGTTTCAAATGTAAAGCCATCAGAACTGCACAAATACTTTATCCTTACAGAAGAGAACAAGATTGATGTAAGATATTTCAATGAAATTATTTTCACTCAGGGAGAGAATCGCTGCTCATTCAAAATCGGTTATGCAGAGATAGATTTTCTAATTCCTAATGAATTGCTCGATTCGGGTATTGAAGATCTTACTGACTATTATAATTACGACAAAATGCCCCCTGTTGAAATTGTTTTTCAACTAAAGGAGCGTTTGTCATAAATAGTGCATCATCCCTTTTCTGCAATTATCTGAAGGGCTCTTTTATTAAGGATCTCCAGGTTCCTTCCGGAAATTGATATTATTCCATCCCTCTGAAAATCTGACATAGTATTGATAATACTCTCCTTGGAATACCCAAGAGTGGCTGCCATCTCCTCTCTGGTAAATGGCAGATGTATCTTGTTACTTCTAAAGACTCTCTCTACACTAAGAATTAACATGGCCAGTGCTCCGTTTGCATTTTTATGGCTCAGAGATATAAGAGTATGAACTACACCATTAGTCAGTTCAGACATCATAGTAACTATGTATACCGCAAACTCCCCGTTCTCACTAATTAATTTCTCAAAAACATCCCTGTCAAAAATTCTCACTTTTGAAGGGGTAATTGCGACAGCAGAAAACTCCAGCCGCTTCTGGACAAATGAGCACATTAGGCCTATAAAATCTCCTTTAACGGCAAAGTTAAAGGTGGTATCTCTCCCGGCTGCCTCAAGATTAAGTTTTGCCATTCCCTCTTCAAGAAACATAATGTGAGAAGCCAGGGTCCCCTGTTTAATAATAGCTTCACCTTTATTGTAGTCCAGAAGGACAGATGTCTTAAGGAGCTGCTCAATTTCACTCTTATTAAGTTTTCCGGCCCAGGAATAGATCTCTTGTGTTATCATTAATGCTTCCCTCTCTTTATTTATCAAAACATGTAATATTACATATTTTTTTATTAAAAACTACACTCCCTGTTTAGCAAGAGAGAGTTTTTACTTCCGTAAATTTGCAAAAGAACAAATAAATAAACATTATGGCAGATTCAAGATTCAGGGTAAAAGCACACAGTGAAAGCCCTACAAAGACAATAGTAAAAGCAAGACAATTCGAGATAGTAGTAGATGAACCGGCAGAGCTGGGAGGGACAGATCTTGGAGCTAATCCGGTGGAGTATGTACTTGCAGCATTTGCAGGATGTCTCAATGTTATGGCCCATGTAATAGCTAAAGAGCTGAATTTTGAGCTCAGAGGTGTAGAGATAGATCTTTACGGAGACCTAAATCCTGCAAGATTATTTGGGATGAGTTTTGATGAAAGAGCGGGCTACAAGCAAATTGTTGTCACTCTAAAACCTGACACAGATGCTGATGAGGCAACTCTTGCAAAGTGGGCTGAGAAAATTGAAGACAGATGCCCTGTAAGCGACAACTTACAGCATCCAACCCCAGTAAAGATTGAGGTTAAAAAACAAAAATAAGCAGTTGATCAAATTAACCCCCCGGATGCCGGCCAGATATGTTTCTGGCCGGCATCTTTTTTTTGTAAATTGCACTCATAATCCCTAAATATGAGTTCCCATGAAAAATTATCTGACAGCAATTCTTTTTACAATTGCTTTAATTTTCTCCGCAAAGAGTATTTTCGCGACAAATTTATCGTCAGAAGCTTCACCTGTAAGAGCTAAGCTTGACTCTCTCCTACCGGTAAGAGGCTTTTGTATTGCTCTGCCTACACCCGACAGAATGGACGAATTTATAAATTTTATAGAGACTGAACTAGCCCCAAGAGCGGTAAACACCCTAGTTCTCAGAGTTGAATACAAATACAAATGGAAGAGCAGACCTGAGCTCATTGACACTCTCGCTCTCTCAAAGCGGGAAATTAAGAGACTCCTGAAAGTTTGCGAAAAACACAATATAAAGATGATTCCCCTAATTGATCTTCTCGGCCACCAGTCCGGGAGGGGTGGTCTCAACAAGCTGCTCTCAACATATCCTCAATTTGAGGAGACTCCTTCAGAGTTAAGCAATGACCCATCAAGGCTTCCAATGAATGGATTTAATATGAGAAGCTACTGTCCCAACCATCCGGAGGTTCACAATGTAGTATTTGATGTTGTTGACGAAATATGTGATGTTTTTGATTCCGATACATTCCACGCCGGAATGGATGAGGTTTTTGACATTGGAAACGACAGATGCCCTCGCTGTGCAGGCAAAGACAAAGCCGAATTGTTTGCTCAGGAGGTTTGGACAATTAGAAACCACCTTGCCTCAAAGGGACGAAAAATGTGGCTGTGGGGAGACAGGCTCCTGGACGGAAGAACCATCGGCCTTGGAAGATGGGAGGGAAGCTACAATAATACCCACAGGGCTATTGATATGATACCCAAGGATGTTACAGTTTGCGACTGGCATTATGAGAGGGCAGATGTAACAGCAGCCCTATTTGCAATGAAAGGAATAGATGTTATGACTTGTCCGTGGAGAAACCCTCAGGCTGCAGTACTCCAGGTGGAGGATATGGTAAGATTCCGCAAGAATACAGCCAAAGTTATGCAACCAAGATTCAGGGGTGTCATGCACACAGTTTGGTCAAATGTTGGAACATTTCTGGATGGTTTCTACGGAAAAACTACAGATAATACTCAGGGAGATCAGACACCATGGGAGGCATTCAGAAGGATGTACGGCCGAATCGCTTTATTACCTCAAGAGTAGTGGTATCTGAGGCAAAGACAGAGTAAAGTCCCTGAGGCTCCTGAGCCGGATCACCGGAGTAAGGGTCACCACTTCGCCAGTCAAACCGGCCTGAAAGAGTATCGGCAAAACCTCCCCATCCCCAGAAGTTAGCCCCGGCAAGAGCTCCCCCTACAGCGGAGCTCTTTTTAACTCTCTCAGCTATAAAGCCGAAATATCTATCCCTCGCCTCCACTGTGCCTCTCCTGTCAAACAGGAAACCATCCCTTGGATAGCCAAACTCCTCAAGAACCAGTGGTTTATTGAGCTTTTCAGCAATCTGAATGTGACTCTCAATATATTTCTCAGTTTCATCAATAGAGTATGGCAGTTTCTCCAGAATACTATCTTTTAAAGCCCATCCCCAGTTATATGGCCAGATGTGCATATTAAGATAATCAATATCCGGATATGAATGAATCTTTTCAAAAAGCTCCATATCAACCTCACAGCCGTACAAGCCTTCGCTTCCGGTTGAGACCATATGGTTTGAATCAATGGATTTAATAAGAGAGGCAACACTTGTAACCCAATCATAAAATTTCTCTTTCCCCTCTTTGGAAAATGCTCTGGGCTCGTTTGCAACCTGCCACGAGAATATGGCGGGGTCCTCAGTATATGGTTTTCCTGTAATGCTATTCTCTCTGGATACGATGAATCTGACATGTTTTGCAAACATATCTTTGCAAGAGTCGCAATATACAAATTTTGCAACATAATCTCTGAAAGGAATCCATCCGGCAATAGCGGGAATGGGTGCCTTCTCCTCGCCTGACCACATTAGATATTGAGAATATCCGCCTGACCACTCCCATGAGTTTCCCAGGTAAAGCACTGCAGTCATATCTCTCTTTGCCAACTCCACCATAAGCCTGTCAAGACCTTTAAGTAGAGTATCGTTATATACTCCCGGAGATGGCTGAAGTATAGGCTCAATTTTTGAGTGCACCCCCCTCTCACCCTCAGCTCCAACAAGTACCCTGATATTTTCCAGCCCCAGCTCTTTTAAAAAATCCAGTTCTCTGAAGAGGCGTAATGTATCTCCACCCTCGCCTTCAGAAGCTAGTATAGCAGCATACCACATATTGGTTCCCATAAAATAGTATGGTTTGCCATTGAGAATAATCTTACCATCCTGAACCCTGGCAAACTCCTTACCTCTCTCTCCTTTTGTACAACTTAACAGAGTCAAAAGAGCAATAAGGGCGATAAACAATATTGAGTTTCTCATAATCTTCTGGTAATTTTGATAAGTCTTTCGCCTGTACCTATAGAGTACCCCCCGGCAAAATGAACAACTCTTCCGAATGTATCAGCAACTACTACAAGAGGTGATGGGACCTCTTCTGAAAAGCCTAAAGATGCCGCCGTTGAGTTTAAAAGCTCGCCTGAAGGATCATCCATAAACATGAAATTTGAAGGCATGTCAAGGTCCCTGCTCTTTCTAACAGCTGAATTAAGAGAATTGCTATCAGGATAAATAAAAAGAACACCTCTGCCCCAATCATTAAACTCTTTACTATACTTTACAATATCTGAAAAGATATGGTTTCCGGGTTCATCGCCAAATTTTAAAAAGACAAGAATAAAATAGCCCCTGCCGCACCTCTCAACTATTGATTTGTCAACACCTATATTTGCCAATACTCTTAAATCCTCTTTGTCCTCCCTTAATATTAGCGGGACCTCAGAGCTCTTCCCTGTTTCTATGTTAAAAAACTGCATCCTGGACAGTATCTTGCCATCAGCCATCCTCGTTCCACTGGTAAGAAGATAGTATCCGGCATCTAAGGAGAGTTTCCCATCCTCTCCAAAAACACTTTTCAGAGAGCTAGTCCCCTCAAAGCCCTCTCTGTTTCTGAATGAAAGCACTTTAAACCTGTTTTGTTCAACCTTTGAGACAGTAAAGTGAGTCTCAAATTTTGGATCTTCTACCACCCCCCCTTCATAAGTAAGTGACAACGTTCCCTCTCTGTGTGAATTAATCATATCTGCGTTGTCTGAAGTACTGAATCTTGCTTTTATCCATCTCTCTTCAGATTTGTACTCAAGTATTGATGTTACAGGATTAAGCCTCGCAGCCACTCCAAATGTTCTGCACAGAGCAACAAAAAAGAGATCTCTAGAATAGGAGTCAGCAACGCCAAGCCTCCATACCCCGGCCGGAGAAATTGGAATACTCTGTGGATTGTATCTGTTTTCAACTTTAATTGATGATACAAGCCTCTCAATTTCCTTTGGATTCATTTTTAATGTATCCGCTCCCGAAATATTGAGGAGATAACCCCTCCAGGGAGTAAGCAGCTCCCTTCCAATCCGTGGAGATATTATATAGCTGTCCGTTGTAGCCTCTTCTATGTTAACTAAATGATCTTTAAGAACATTAAAAGGCGTATCCTTGAAATCCTTAACAGAGAGAGAGGCTAGAATACTCTCCCCAATATGCTTTTTATTTTCCGGCATATCGTTTCTGAATCTCTCTATCTCAGGGCTGTTCCCCGGAGAATTTCTTAACCTCTTAATCCTTATTGAATCCTCTTCAGCTAATCGGATTTTATTATGTAGAATTTGCTCAGGCGTAACCTCTCTCTTTACACTACCCTCAGAGGGAGGAACAATATCCGACTCAAAAATGAACTCATCACCAAATTTCTTGTCCAATATAACTGTGTCCAAAAGCAAATCATTATTCGGAGATATTTTAACAATTCCAAACATATCTCCTTTGTAAGCTCGGACAAGAATATCACCCCTTCCCATAATGGCTTTGGCAGCACCTTTTGAATCACTGATGGTTCTGAGCGCAGGCCAAAATTCTGAATAATTGTATATGCAAAATTCCACAACTGCCCCATCAGCAGAATTACCCAGACTATCAGTAACTGTTAAAGAAATTCTTGAGACAGGAGCATAGTTTTCTGTAACATTTATCTCAGCATAGGTCTCGGTTTGTTCAATTATCTCCTCAGGACCATTGTATTTCCCAAAAACTCTTGAGTGCATTAAAAGAGCTCTTGTTGCTGATGTGGAGAACCAAGCCATATCAAGTAGAGGCTCGGGTTCACACGCCCCGATATAATGCCACTTTCCATTTGCCCAAGCCTCAACCCACGCATGATTGTCGTCTGTGTGGGCCCACCTTGGAGTATAGACCTGCCTGGCAGGAATTCCAACTGCCCTTAATGCCGACACAGTAAAAACTGACTCCTCTCCGCATCTGCCCTCCCCATTCCTCATGGTGGCAAGAGGTGAGGATGTCCTCTCGTCGCTAGGTGAATAAATTACATATTCGTGACACCAGTGATTTACCTCCAGTATCGCCTGCTCCGCAGTAAGCCCTTTGAGTCTGGGCATTAGTTCTCTGTTAATTAATCTCCTTGAGCTATCCAAAGATTCATTATTAACTCTGAGTGGAAGAACAAAGTGACGGAAAAGATAATCCGGAGTAGAAGGGCCCCACTCTGTAGATGTTTTTGTAGAGAGTGCAACCTTTGCAGCCTCAATATAAAGAGAGCCGTCATAGTCACAAATATCTCCAAGAGGCATATATGCATAGAGAAATTTAACCGCCTCCCTCAGCTCCCTGTTTTCAATTGTATCAACAACAGAAAAGAGGTCCCGGTCTTTAACCAGCAACCTCTTTGCTTTAAAATCGTTGTTCAGAACACTATCCGAACAAGAAAAAACTAAAAATGTTGATAAAAAAATTAATGCCGAAAAACCTTGTAACCTATTCATAATGTTCATCAATCATCTGCTTTGCGTTGTTTGACTTCATCCTCTTCACCTTCTCTCTCTCAGCATTGATGAGATTTTCAGTTAAGCCGACAATAGCAACCAGAACAAAAGCAGCTGAAATCCAAACATAATAGGTCCAATCCGGTCCACCGGCATTTTTTTGCTTTGTCTCTGTCATTTCGGTGGAAACCACACCTGCACTAGCATTCACATCACCCCTCCCGGGAGGATTTGCTCTCAGAGGCAGACAAAACAGAAATAACACAATAAATACCGTAATTTGCCTTTTCATAAAAAGGAGATTCATCTTATATGATAAAATTACTCCCTTAATTCTAAAACTTAAGCAAATATTGGTGAATACCCGATTATTCCCCTATTTCAATTCTCACTTAAGGCTGCTCCTATTGCTGTTGCATACTCAGCATCCGGAGGGAACTCAAATTTAATTTTGTACATCCTGGAAATACCCTCTAAAACTCGCTGACCAATCTGATTTCTGCTCCCGTTTCCGGTCACAAGCACACAATTCGCATGTCTGCTTCTTGCAGCAAAAACAGAAATTACTCCAATAACCTGAAAAACCATATTCATTATACCTATGGCAATATCCTCCTTCTGTGCAGTGTCAAGCATCTTTCCAAAATTAGCAGCTGTTGCCGTTTTATCCAGAAAACTGATCTCCTTCTCCGATATGTCTCCAATAAGCAAATCAACCTGATCCAGGTTACCCTTCTCAGCAAGCCTTATAATATTGTCAAAGTCTGAAGTTTTTATCAGCTCCTTTGAGAGACCGGTTATAGTACCCCCTCCAACTCCGGTTCCACCAAGATGGAGAATTCTCTCTTTTGAAGCTTCTATAACTGAGGTTCCCGTTCCGATATTAGCTATAACAACAGGGTCTCTCTTGGCAAGAAACATACCCCCAAGGCCAATAGCATGAATCTCATCAATCTTGTGAGTTGTTATTCCAAAAATCTCTTTGTTGATATTAATTGACCCCGCACCGGTAATTATAATCTTCTCAATTGAAGAGATATTAAAATTGTTCTCCAGAATCATTTTTCCAAGTGCGCCTGTAGCTGAAGTTACGGAATCAAATGCTCTGGTTTTTACAGTTGTGAGAATTTCACCCCCCTCAACAGCTACCGCTTTAGTGGTAGTACTTCCTATGTCTATGCCTATAATCATGGCTTAAAAAATTTGAAAATAGCCGTCAAATATAGTAAAATGGTTTGTACCCCGGAATTATTTAAGTACCCAGTCGTGTATTGCAACGCTCTCCCTGTTTCCAAAAAAGTGCTTTGATATCTTGTCTATTATATCATGGCCGGCAGCGCTATTTGTAAAATAGACTAGAATTCTCTTATGCTGCACTCTATTTTTGGAGGAAATCAAGAAGAGTGCCTTGAAGTTACCATTGTCCCCCCAATGGAAGAGAAGATCTCCCAGTTCAGGATTTCTCTCAATGCCCACACCAAGTCCCCAGAATATTTTATTATCACAATCTCTTGGCCTTTCTGGATATCTAACTGCATTTACAACAGGCGTTAAAATAATATCTCTCCACCTTTTACCAATTTCTTTTCCATCAGTCAGGGCCATCAGAAACTTCATATAATCAGTTGCATTAGTTCTTAAGGTATAAGCAGAATTTGCTCTGGGGAAATTCCCTACACCCCGGTTAACACCCTCTCTGGTAAACCCTTGTACTGCAAGAGAATCAAATTTATCCATCCACAAATAGGACGAAGAGGTCATACCAAGAGGTTTAAAAACCTCCTCCCGGGCTATCTCCTCCAGCCCCTTTCCTTTGATGCTCTCTACAGCTCTCTGGAGAAATGCATAAGCCTCTCCGGAATATGTAAATGCAGAATCCGGTTTAAATTTAAAAGAGATCTTTGAAGCCGGCCACTCGGCAGAGCTTGGTGAGGATGACCAGTTTGGCAGCCCGCTTTTATGGCTGAGGACTATCCTGGCTGTAAGTTTAGATGCTAATTCAATATTCTCAAACCTTCCGGGATCTGTATAATTTACCAGCGGTTCATCAAGATTTATCTCTCCTCTGCTTGCCATTTTAATGACTATATATGCAAATATCGGCTTACTAAGAGAGGCAGCCTGAAAAACAGATGAATTATCCACCCGTGGTACTATACTGTCTACAGTAGAAATTTCAAAGTTCCTGACCTGTCTGCCTTCCAAAAAGGCTATTTGTATTAATGGTATTCCCGCCTCTTTTACTATCTCTTTAACCCTCTCCTGTGAATAAATCCCTGAAGAGAATAAAACCGAAAAGGCTGCAAATAGAGTAAGATATTTAAACATTGAATTATAATTAGACCATAAAGTTACCTATTTTTACAAGAGTAAAAGTAAATATATGAAAGCAATAGTTATAGGAGCAACCGGACTTACCGGCGGGAAGTTAGTAAGAGAGCTCCTCGAAGACAATAGATTTGAAGAGGTTATCGTTTTTCAAAGAAGAGAGAGCGAAATGAGACACCCTAAGCTTAAAATCTTCGTATTAAATAATATGAATCCTTTTGAAATCAGGGAAGAGATTAAAGGAGATCTACTCTTTAATGCTATGGGAACCACTTTAAAAAAGGCAGGCAGTAAAAAGGAGCAGCAACGGATTGACAGAGACATACCTGTTGCCTTCGCAAAAGTCGCATCTGCAAACGGTGTTAAGCTGATGATAAATATCTCAAGTATAGGAGCATCCCATCAAGGAGGCTTCTATCTGAAAACAAAGGCGGAGATGGAGGATGGAACATCTGAGGCAATGGGAGGGAGTGTTTTGCACTTCAGACCATCTCTCTTAATGGGAAAAAGGGACTCTTCAGATTTTAGGATTGCGGAAAGTGTTTCAGCCTGGATAATGAGAATTATCTCTCCAATTATGATTGGGTCTCTCTCAAAATACAGAGGAATGGATACAGATATCCTTGCGAGGGCAATGATTCAAGCTTCAGTAAATAAAGGAAATCTTCAAAGTATATTTTATTATAACGATATCGTAAAAATAGCAAAACTGTATCAGAGACTAATTGCTGAACAAAAAAACCTGTCAGGCGTTTGATTTATATGATGGCGCATACAAAGACAGGACCTGCAGGAGATTCATTCAAATGCGAAGCAAACGGACTCAGAGAGCTTGCTAAGGCGGATGCGTTGCCTGTTGCCAAGGTTATCTCGTATGGGCCAAATTTTATTACAACTGAATTTATATCAACCACAAAACCAACCCCTGATTTCTTTATTAATTTTGGAAGAGGGCTGGCCAGGCTTCATAAATTCAAACACTCTGAATATGGATTTTATGAGAACAACTTCATAGGAGCCACACCTCAATTTAATATCCCTTCAGAAAATGAGAGGTTTGACTGGAGTCAGTTTTTCTTTAATAAAAGGCTGTTGCCCCAGTATCTTTTACTGGAGGAGAATGGTTTGTTAACTGAGCGGGTAAAAACAGGATTTGCAAATCTGGAGAGAAGAGCAGGAATATTGCTATCCGGGGTTGATAGTGAAGGGGCATCACTTCTTCACGGGGATCTGTGGTCAGGGAATTATATCTGTAATACCCGTGACGAAGCTGTTCTTATTGACCCTGCTGTTTACTACGGGCACAGAGAGGCAGACCTTGCAATGACGCGACTTTTTGGATACTTTCCCCCAGATTTTTATAACGCCTACAACAGTGAGTACCCTCTCTTGGATGGATGGCAAGAGAGAGAGAGGGTGTATCAGCTGTACCACCTGATGAACCATCTTAATTTGTTTGGGACCGGCTACCTTGGAGAGGTGGAGAGGCTTATTTCATCTGTGTAACTAGTTACCCCCTATAAGCAAAAATTGTATATTTGTCTGCATGAAAAAAGTATTGGAATTTCTTAATAATCTTCAGCAAAACAACTACAGAGAGTGGTTTGAAGATAACAAACCTGTGTACAAAGAGGCACAGGCGATTTTTAACGATACAGTAAATAAGCTTATTGCCGGTATCTCCTCATTTGACCCGGCAATAGCAAAACTTACGGCAAAGGATTGCATATTCAGGATATACAGAGATGTTCGGTTTTCAAAAGACAAGAACCCCTATAAGACCCACATGGGTGCATTTATATCACCATACGGAAGAGGGAGCGGGTACTCCGGATACTATTTCCATGTTGAGGCCGAGGGTGCTAATTATATAGGAGGCAACATCCTGAGCACTGGTGTTTACAGACCGGAACCGGCTGCGCTTAAAAGCATACGCGAAGAGATATTCCTGAACGGAGACGAATTTCAGGAGACCATTTTTAAAGCAAATAACTTTAAGATTGAGACAGGCGAGGCACTAAAAAGGGTACCCGGCGGATACCCCTCAGAATTCAAATATGCAGATTATCTTAAGCTAAAAAACTACTTCCTCACCAGGTACGTTGACGACAGCTGGATGACCTCACCTGACCTTATTGAAAGATCTGTTCAAGAGTACAGAACCACTAAAGAGTTCCACGACCTGCTAAACAAAGCTATCAGCTACGCTTTTGAGAAGGATTAATTGCTAGGCCTTTGAGTAGACCTGATTCTCCTGCTCCTCAACCCTTATGAATGTAGTGCGTTTTGAAAGCTCTTTAAGCTGAGATGCACCCACATATGTACAGGTACTTCTGACCCCTCCAAGAATATCCAGGACAGTCTCCTCCACTTTGCCCCTATACGGCACCGTTACAGTCTTCCCTTCGCTGGCCCGATATTCGGCCACACCCCCGGCATGCTTTTTCATTGCCGTTGCCGAACTCATTCCATAGAATATCTTCACCTTCTCCCCGTTCTTCTCCATAATCTCTCCGCCACTCTCATCGTGACCGGCAAACATTCCGCCAAGCATCACAAAATCGGCTCCGGCACCAAATGCCTTCGCAACGTCTCCCGGAGTTGAGCAACCACCATCACTAATTATAAGGCCACCCAGACCATGAGCTGCATCGGCACACTCAATAATTGCAGAGAGCTGGGGATAACCCACTCCTGTCTTTACTCTGGTTGTACAAACCGACCCCGGGCCAATGCCCACTTTGATTATATCGGCACCGGAAAGGAGCAGCTCCTCAACCATCTCACCGGTAACAACGTTTCCGGCAATAATAACCTTATCAACAAACTGCTTTCTCACCTTCTTCAAAAAGGCAACAAAGTGCTCTGAGTAACCATTTGCAACATCAATGCAGATAAACCTTAACTGAGGGTTTTCATTAACCACATTTACAAGCTTATCAAAGTCAACACTTGAAGTTCCTGTACTTACAGCGATAAAATTCTCAATTCCTGCCGGAGCTTTAGTCATAAACTCCCGCCACTCCTGCAGAGAGTAGTGTTTATGGATAGCAGTGAACATTTTATGTTTAAATAGGGCAAGTGCCATCTCAAAAGTGCCCACAGTATCCATATTTGCAGCCATCACAGGCACCCCTGTCCATTCGGTCTTAGCATGAAGCAGTCTGAAGGTCCTCTCAAGCTTCACCTGAGAGCGGCTCTTAAGAGTTGATCTTTTAGGACGGAACATCACATCCTTGAAACCCAGTTTTATATCGTATTCTATTCTCATTTTGAGATTAATTAAAGCGTTTAAATCAGAAGCCCAGCTCAGTCTCTATGGGCGCAAGCGCCCCAATTGCCAGTTCTGCAAATTCATCAAGAGGAATCCCCAGCTTTTCGCACTCAAGAATATTCTCCCGATGCACGGACGCGGCAAAGAGCTTCTCCTTCATCCTCTTTACCACCGATTTTGTTTTGACGCTGGAGATTTTTTTGTCCGGATAGACTAGCGCAACTGCAAATATAAGCCCGGTAATAGTCTCACCTGCAGCCAAAGCGTGATGGAATCTCTCACTCCTCACCCTACCCGTTGCCTTTTCATTGTGCAACAGAATCGCCTCAACCGCATCCTCCGGAAAACCCTCCTCCCTCAACATACCGGAAGCAATATTTCCGTGTTTATACGAATCCCCGTTCGTAATCTCCACATCCAGGTCATGCATCAACCCCGCCAAACCCCATTTTTCGACATCCTCCCCCAGCCTCACAGCCAACGCCCTCATCACCGCCTCAGATGCAAGACAATGCGCAATCATTTTAGGATTAGAGATATGTGCTTTTAAAAGATTCAGGTAGTGCTCACGTGTTTTCATATCAGAATAATTTGAAGAACGAAGTTAGTAAAAAACACAAAGCACAACCACCCCAGCCGCCACGGCCAGCTACCTCAGGGTAACAGCTGCTACCTCAGAGGAAAAGTGTCAAACACCTAATAATCTGAGCGTTATGAAAACTGATAAATAGTCTTAATTACTTGATATTGTGCTGTTTGACACTTTTCCTCTGAGGTAGCAGCTTCAGCAAAGTACTGCGGAAGGCGATGACCTCGGCCTCTGTGATGTTGCTGCCGCTGAAGGAGGCGACTATCTTCTCGGGGATGGATATGGCTCTCGCTTTCAAGTCAGTACCCTCCCGGGTGAGGGAGACTATAACGCTCCGTTCGTCCGATTCAGAGCGGCGTCTGTTTACAATACCCTTTTGCTCGAGGCGTTTTAGCAGTGGTGTAACAGTGTTTGATTCAAGAAGCAACTTATTGCATATCTCAGTTACCGGCATCTCTCCGTGCTGCCAGAGAACCAGCAGCACAAGATATTGCGGATAGGTTAGGCCCAGCTCGTCGAGGAGCGGAGTGTAGATTTGAGTGGTCAATCTGGAGGCAGCATACAGCGGAAAACAGAGCTGATTCTCCAGATATAACATTTCACTTTTATCTTTCATAATGCTTTATATTTCTGAGTTTTTAGAGAATTTTCTCCAGAAATGACTCCATCTTCTCTGGTTTGGTAAATGGAGAGAACCTCTTAACCGGCTTGCCGTTTTTGTCAATCACGAACTTATTAAAATTCCATTTTATTTTGCTTCCAAAAATGCTGCCCAGCTTAGACTTCAAATATACAAACAGTGGATCGGCAGTGGGGCCGTTCACATCCACCTTTGCAAACATAGGGAAGGTAACCCCATAGTTCAGCTGACAAAACTCCTGAATATCACTTGCGCTGCCCGGTTCCTGGTTAGCAAATTGGTTACACGGAAAGCCGAGAATAACCAGCCCCCTATCCTTATACTTCTGATATAGCTTCTCCAGACCCTCAAACTGCGGAGTAAGCCCACACTTGCTTGCAGTATTAACCACAATCACCGTTTTACCCTTATAGTCTGCCATTGAGACCCTTTTCTCCTGAAGCGTAACCACTTCGAAATCATAAAAACTTTTATTTGTCATTTTATCGTGCTAGATTATATCGTTTACGATGCAAAGGTAAAAATAAAATCTAGAAAAACAAAATTTAGCGTGGGACTGCGCCTGCGCTCTTGCCTCAGAGGTGTGAGGGTGGGGAGGTATTGTTCACAAAACAGCAACAAGTTCACCCACTACATTATAGTTATCATCTTCTGATAAGATGATTGGTTCAAAGTCTTTATTTACCGGCTTAAGAATAATCCTTTCATGACGCCACTCTCCGGTTTTGGAATCATAGCTCTTCTCACTTGTGTAAATCTTGATTGTAAAATTGCCGCTATGATCCGGATCGTAAAAGGAGTGATGCTGAACAAGAACTATTTTATTATTTCTGGATCCTGCTACATTCCTGTTAAATACACAAAGTGACCCGTCAGGAATCCGGGGTTCCATTGATTTTCCGGAAGCTTTAACAACAAACATATTTGCGTTTAATTTGCCGACTCCCTCTGCCCTTACCCAACCAGATTTATCGATATCTTCACCATCTGCAAATTTACCACATGCTGCTTTTATTGTATAAAAAGGTAGAAAGTCAACAAACTTTGCACTCTCCATCACATCTGGCTCAATCCTAAGTCGTTCAACAACAGGGATAGCATCTTGGAATTCATGGACTATCACATTATCAAGAACTTCCATTTGCATTCTAAAATGATCTGCAAGATTCTTATCACAGAAATAAACATAGCAGCCCTTCATTCCGCGAGTCATTAATGTTCTGTATGTGTTCTTGATTATTCTGTCAGCAATCTGAAGAGCCTCTTCCGGATTCTCTTTAAACTTAGTTTTAATCCCCTTCAGAGATTGGTCCATCGCAGAACGCCCGTAGAAATCAGTCACAACCTTATCATTTTCAAATCTTATATCACGACCCACAATTACTCCCACATAATCCAGCTCCAGACCCTGACAAGTATGTATACAACCGGCTTCATTTACAGAATTAGGTGCAATTATCCAGTTGCTTCCATCATTCCTTAAGTTCCACTTCATCGCAAAATTAAACTCCGGAATAACAACATCCATATCTTCTGGATTCCTTTGGCTTTTCCAATCCCAGCAATATCCAGCAACTATCCTTGATTTGTTATTTATGAGATTCTTCTCTTCAATTACTCTTCTGAGTTCGTTTGGATCGTCAAATATTCTAAAGTCAAATGTTTTGTTTGAGAGCTTGATATTTGCAGTGTTAGTAATATGCAAAGTATTATCAAGCCATGATAAATACCCATCAGAACCATTACACCTAAATTGAGATTCAAGTTTAAGTTTTGCTACATGCGCACCCTGTCCCAGGGCAATATCAGAGATCTCTTTGCTTGTACCTATATCCTTAATATGAACTCTCTGGTCATTATCAATAAAGAAAACTGAGAATTTTGATGCCTGAATAATTTCAAGAATCTGATTGTCTCCCAAATTTTGGAACAGACCACTCTTAAGATTTAGTCTGTGAGCTTCGTCAACAATAAGGGCATCAAAAATATTGTTCTCACATTCAATAAAGCTACCAGAACCTCCAAAAAGATTGTTAATGTTACTATTACGAATACTTCCTTTTAATTTAGTTGCATAGACTGCTCTTGGGGCTGCATTCTTTGAAATATATTTTGCAACCATTCCCTCTTTTGTCAAATTTGCCAGAAGATTAATTGCAATTACACTTTTACCTGTACCAGGACCACCCTCTACTATCAAAACCTGCTTTTTACCATGCTTTGATATCCTTGCCATTTTTATAGCCGTTTCATAAACCAGCTTCTGATCGTCTATCATTATAAACTCACTAACCCCCTTTAGCATTGAGCCGACGGCGTCAGCAAGTTGTTTAGATGGTCTTAATTTCCCATTCTCTATTCGGTACATTATCTCTCTGCTGTCCCCGAATTTCACAAATCTTTTAATGAACTCTCTTAGTTTAAGTGCATCATTCCTTAAAAAAACAGGCGCTTTATCTATATAGTACTTATAGAGATCATTTGTTATAACACCATCTGGATTATAATTATGAAGATATGCACAAGGAATAATATCAATTTTATCATCCTGAATTGTTTGATTATAATCCGTTAGGGTTGATGCATAAGACCACGCCTGATATGAAGGGTGGACAGTGTTTGTGAATCCATGCTGAAATCTTGTCCTTACAAGATCCGGCAAATCAGTCAGTTCTGCAGAACTCCATTGTTTTAGTTCTACAATTACAACCTTCTCTCTCTTATCCACATCCAAACCAGTGATTATAAAATCAATCCTTTTTGAAGTCAGTGGGATTTGAAATTCAATTGAAATACCTGCATCAGAAGCAATTTCCGGATCCTCCAAAACATTCTTCATTCTTTGCATCGAATTCGCCCAGGAGAAAACCTCATTAGGTGATGGTCTCCTTCCTAAAAAAGACCTGTAAGCTCTCTCAATCTTTATCTCAATTTCATTATTGACAACATCGTTTAGAAAGCCCTCTTTTAAGGATTGATAAACAATCATAACTCGTTATATTTCTTAGCCGAACCTCTTGCCTTGTCTACTGGATATTTTTCTGAATTTTGTTTCAGTTTACTTTCAATAATAGTCTGAACATCCAGGTTATATTTGTTAGCTAAAAGAAGAGAGTAGATTAATATATCAGCTAACTCCTCTTTAACTCTGCCGATGTTTGCTCCATCTTCATTCTTCCATAAAAATAACTCAAGTAGTTCAGACGCCTCAACATTTAATGCAATAGCAAGATCTTTAGGATTATGGAACTGCGCCCAATCTCTATCATCGCGAAATTTTACGATTTTAGAAATTAATTCATTCAATTCTGACATTTTGGAGAGTTTTAAAAATATTCGTTTACAAATATATCAATAAAAAAAGGCCATCTAACGCTAATCCAGCATATAGATATTAACCTTTATCCTTAGCCAGTCTTTACGCCACTCTTTTGAAACAACCCGGCAGAAAAACATCTTTCCGGCATCCATAAGACGGGCACAAACAAGATTCATCTCAGCAGGGACGTATCCAGTCTTAACATTTTCGCAGTAGATTGCAATTGCCTGTTCGTCGTGCTCGTTGGATGGCTCCCTCTTAAGCGTAAGAACCTTTTCCGGGACAATCTGCTCCTCAACACTCATAATATCATGACAGAAAGAGGTGCCGGCAACAACAACCTCCAGGAGAAATATCTCGTTTCTGAAAGGGGATACTCCGGTTTGGCTTGCGTTCAGCAAAGCCATTAATCCCGGCGTGACAGGTATAATTGAATTATTCATCAAGTATCAGGCTGATTATCTCCTTGTATTGAGCAATGTCATTATCTGCAGCGAAACATTGAGCATTTATCTCCTCCTGTCTGCCGGCAATGTAGTTGTCATCCATAATCTGCTCCTCAATGTTAAAAGGAAAACTCATCCTGAGTTCCTCTATCTTGACAATAAGCCCATTAATACTTTTCTCAAGATTTTTAATTCGCTCTGCCCTCTCCTGAGGTGTGAGATTTAAAGGATTATCGCTTCCTGTTCCATCCAGATAGAGCAAAATACCCTGCAACTCTGTAATATCTTTTAGTTCATATGCCGCCTTGATCTTTACAAACAGATCCCGCTCCTCCTCTGTAAGGTCAGGATTCAAATCCGGATGCAATCTTTTGCACAATAGTCTGAAAAGCTCCTTTAGTTTTCCGCTGTCCTCCTCACTCATCAAATTGGAAAGAACATGCTTTGCTACCTCCATAGCCATAGCCTGTTCATTGATTCTTGCATAATGGTTCTGCATCTTTGCTTCAACCTGTTGCTCAATCTGATCAATATCAGGCCTCTCGCTCCTGTTAACAGCCGCCTGAAGAAGCATCATCTTAAATTTACACCTGGCTGCCTCAGCCTGTTTCTGAAGAAACTTCAATTGAAGATGCCCTATTTTTTCAAGATAAATTGAGTTGAGAATAAGCAAATCATTCTCAACCATATATTTATGCTTTGTATATAACTCCAGAAACTCCTTGCGAAGATCAACCAGAATCTTGGCAGAAGGGTCATTTATGGGAATTAATTCAGCCATTGACCTTTTTATAATCAGACAAAAACTTTTCAAGGCCGATATCAGTCAGCGGATGCTTTAGCAGGCCGAGTATAGCGTCGAGCGGGCAGGTGGCTACATCGGCGCCCGCCTCAAGGCACTGGATAATGTGCATTGTGTGGCGGATGGAGGCGGCAAGCACTTCGGTCTGGTAGCCGTAGTAGTTGTAAATCTCAACAATCTGTTTTATAAGGGCAACTCCATCGGTGGAGACATCATCCAGCCTCCCTACAAATGGGGAGACATAGGTTGCTCCGGCCTTTGCGGCAAGCAGTGCCTGGCCTGCAGTAAAGACAAGCGTACAATTGGTCCTGATGCCATTTTCGCTAAAGAATTTTATTGCCTTAATACCCTCTTTTGTACAAGGTACTTTAACAACAATCTGTTCATGAAGAGCAGCAAGCTCCTCCCCCTCTTTTATCATCCCTTCAAAGTCTGTCGCAATAACCTCTGCACTTACATCACCCTTAACGATGTTGCATATATCTATATAATGCTGTTTGATGTTTGAGTCACCCTTTATGCCCTCTTTCGCCATAAGCGATGGATTTGTTGTTACGCCGTCAAGGACTCCAAGGTCATTGGCCTCTTTTATCTGATCAAGATTTGCGGTGTCAATGAAAAATTTCATGAGGTTTAATTTTTTTGATGAATTTACACAAAGGTAACACTTTAAATACTTATCATTTTCCAAATATTACTATTTTGCAATCCTATCCAAAAACTAACCAAAATATGAGAAAAAGAGCCCTTTTAATTACTATCATTACCCTTTTACAGTTTAGCAATCTGTTAACGGCACAAGTACAAGGCAAATGGCATGGAAAGCTTATTATGAATCCCACCTCTTCGCTGACTATTGCTTTTGAAATCAAACAACATGAGAATGGAAAATTCATTGCATTGATGCACAGTGTTGACCAAAAGGCATTTAATATTGAAGTGGATTCGGTTATTGTAGCTGACAATAGTATTAAAATAGCTTTAAGCTCACTAAGAGCAGATTATCAGGGAAGTTTCAAATCAGATAAAGAGATTGCAGGCAGCATGATCTTCTCAAAAACCACAAAAATGGAGCTTAACCTTACAAGGGTAGAAGAGTTTCCTTTTAAAGTTGCCGGTAGACCACAGGAGCCCAAAGAGCCATTACCATACATTTCAGAAGATGTTGTTTTTGAAAACAAAGCAGATAATATTAAGCTGGCAGGAACCCTCACCATCCCTGATAAAAAAGGGAGATACCCCGGTGTTGTCCTTATATCAGGCTCAGGTCCGTCTGACCGTAATCAGACAATTTTTGGCCACAAAACATTTCTGGTTTTATCAGATATGCTTACAAGAGCAGGATTTGCTGTTTTAAGATATGACGACAGAGGAGCCGGAGAGTCGGAAGGAGTCTTTATAAATACCACTAATAAAGAGCACGCAGCCGATGCCTCTGCCGCAGCGGAATTCCTCAAAACCATGCCTTTCATTGATGCTGGAAAAGTGGGGCTTTTGGGCCATAGTCTTGGGGCCGATATTGCACCTGTTGCAGCCTCAATTAACAGGAGTTTATCTTTTGTGATTCTCATGGCCGGATCTGCCAGCCCTCTCACAGAAGACATTGTTGAACAATGTGATGCAATTTACCCTGCAATGGGCGTAAGCAAGGCCGGAACTGATCTGAACAGAGATATCCTCTATAGAATGTTTGAGATTATTAAAGAGGCTGATAACATAACCATCGCGAAAGAGAGAGCCATTAAAGCTCTTGAGGAATTTGAGCCCAGAGCAGCTCAATTGTCACCGGAAGACAAAAAGATGCTTGGTTACAGGACTCCACTTAACATAAACTCCTGGAGAGATTTTTTTGCACCTCATATGAAGTACGACCTCTTTCACAAAAACGCAGACTACTTCTCAAAAGTAAAGTGTCCCGTGCTTGTACTTGGAGGAGAGAAAGATCTTCAGGTTCTGCCTCGTCATGTCAAACTTATTAAAGAGGGGCTTGAGAAGGGTGGCAACAAAAAGGTAACTGCTATACTGTATCCGGGTAAAAACCATCTTATGCAAGATGCTGCCACAGGCGAACTTAGTGAATACGGAGAAATCGAGAACACAATTGCTCCTGATGTGGTTGCCGATATTGTTAATTGGATAAAGAATCTTTAAAAATTGACAAACTCAACATTTTATTAAACCGATTATTTTTATTATATTCAAAGAATTAAGTGTAAAAATTGGTCGTCGAGATGATTAAAGAGAATTACCTTTCAGTGACCGGAGGAAAGATCTGGTATAAAATAGCGGGAGCAGAAAAAGAGGGTACTCCCATAATTATTATTCATGGAGGGCCCGGAGCCTCACACGACTATCTCCTGCCTCTGGAAGAGCTGTCAGACAAACGGCCTGTAATATTCTATGATCAACTTGGTTGCGGAAAATCAGACAATCCCGCAGATGTATCTCTTTGGACAATAGAACGATATGTAGAGGAGTTGGATTTATTATGTAAGAGCCTTAATTTTAAAAATTACCATATCCTTGGACAATCCTGGGGCGGAACCCTGGCAGTTGAATATGCTCTTTCCGGGTTATCTGACAGAATAAAAAGTCTTATTCTGTCTGCCCCTTTGATAAGCTCCAGCCGTTGGGCTGAAGATCAAAGAGAGTACATAGATCAGATGCCTGACATGATGAAAAGTACAATTCTCAGGTGTGAAGCCGGGGGGGATTTTAATAACCCGGAATATCAGAAAGCATTGGAAGAGTTCTATAACAGACACCTGTGCAGGATACAACCTCTGCCTGAACCAATGCAAAAAACATTTGAAAAAATGAATACTGAGATGTATGCCTATATGTGGGGCCCTAGCGAATTCACAGTAAACGGAACCTGTAAAGATTACGATGCATCAGAGAGAATAAGTGCCATAAAAGTTCCAGTATTATTTACAGCCGGTGAGTTTGACGAAGCAACACCTGAATCTCTTAGATTATTTTCAAACAAAATCCAGGGTTCAAAGGTTATAGTATTTGAAGATTCATCCCACTCGCACCACCTGGAGAAGCAAAAGGAGTACATTGAAGCAGTGAGAGATTTTCTGAATGAAGTAGACAATTAACAAAAATAATTCTGGATATGGAAAACAACCCTAAAAAAGAGAGCAAATGCCCCGTAACCGGAGCTACCGGCAAACATAGTATTGGGGCTGTGGGCACACAGAACAAAGATTGGTGGCCAAATAAACTTAGTCTTAATATACTTCGTCAGCACTCAGAACTTGCAGACCCAATGGGGGCTGAGTTCAACTACGCAGAGGAGTTTAAAAAACTTGATCTTAAAGCTCTTAAGGCCGATTTACATAAAATTATGACAGAGTCTCAAGACTGGTGGCCTGCAGATTACGGTCACTATGGGCCTCTGTTTATCCGAATGGCCTGGCACAGCGCCGGAACATACAGAACAATTGACGGAAGAGGGGGCGGAGGCCGTGGACAGCAGAGGTTCGCCCCGCTTAACAGCTGGCCGGATAATGTTAGCCTGGACAAGGCACGAAGACTTCTCTGGCCGGTAAAACAGAAATATGGAAAGAGCATCTCCTGGGCAGATCTTATGATTCTTGCCGGTAACGTGGCACTTGAATCTATGGGATTTAAAACCATCGGCTTTGCAGGAGGAAGAGAGGATGTCTGGCAGGCAGACGAGGATGTTTACTGGGGTTCAGAGAGCAAGTGGCTTGAAAACGATGAGAGGAAACTTGATAAGGAGGAGGTGACAAATCCTCTTGCAGCAATACAGATGGGACTTATTTATGTAAATCCTGAGGGTCCTGATGGAGTTCCCGATCCTCTTGCTGCAGCAAAAGATATCCGCAACACATTTGCAAGGATGGCTATGAATGATGAGGAGACCGTTGCTCTTATAGCAGGGGGCCACACATTCGGCAAAACCCACGGAGCTGCAAGCGCAGACCATGTAGGGGCCGAGCCTGAGGCAGCAGGGCTGGAGGAGATGGGGCTTGGGTGGAAAAGCTCATTCGGCACAGGAAAGGGTGGAGACACAATAACCAGCGGACTGGAGGTAATCTGGACCCAAACTCCAACTAAATGGAGCTACTACTTCTTTGACAACCTTTTCAACTTTGAGTGGGAGCTCACAAAGAGCCCTGCCGGAGCATATCAGTGGGAGGCAAAGGGGGCCGGAAAGATAATGCCTGATGCGCACGATAAGAGCAAAAGGCACTACCCTACTATGCTTACAACAGACCTCTCCCTTAAAGTGGATCCTGCATACGAAAAGATATCAAGAAGATTTTATGAGCACCCACTTGAGTTTGCAGAGGCCTTTGCAAAAGCCTGGTTCAAACTCACTCACAGGGATATGGGACCTAGAAGCAAATACCTGGGCTCTGAAGTTCCAAAAGAGGTATTTGTGTGGCAGGACCCAATTCCTGAAGTAAACCATCAGTTAGTTGACGAGAAAGATATAAAGAGTTTAAAAAGCAAAATTCTTAGCTCCGGACTTACAGTATCTGAACTTGTCTCAACCGCATGGGCATCGGCCTCTACATTCAGGGGTTCCGATAAGCGCGGAGGCGCAAACGGTGGCAGAATAAGGCTGGCGCCACAGAAAGACTGGGCAGTCAACAATCCAAAAGAGCTTGCTTTAACCCTCGCAAAGTTTGAGACAATTAAAGAGGAATTTGATAAGACTCAGAAAGATGGCAAGAAGATTTCACTTGCAGACCTTATAGTTCTGGGAGGATGTGCAGCTGTAGAGAAGGCGGCAAAAGATGCCGGTTTTGATATTACGGTACCATTCACACCGGGAAGAGCGGATGCATCTCAGGAGCAGACAGATGTTGAGTCATTCTCATTTCTTGAGCCGCTTGCTGATGGATTCAGGAACTTTATAAAAGCAAAATTCAGAGTCTCTCCGGAAGAGCTTCTTGTTGACAAGGCTCAGCTTCTAACCCTTACAGCCCCTGAGATGACAGCCCTTATTGGAGGAATGAGAGTTCTCAAAACAAATGCAGATAAATCAAACCATGGAGTATTCACAAACAGACCTGAAGTTCTCACAAACGATTTCTTTGTAAACCTTCTGGATATGTCCACTGCCTGGAAACCTGTTACAGAGGAGAGAGAGCTATACGAAGGCCACGACCGGAAAACCGGTAAGCTAAAATGGAGAGCCACACGTGTTGATCTGATCTTTGGATCCCACGCTGAGCTGAGAGCCATCTCAGAGGTTTACGGCAGCACCGACGGCAAAGAGAAGTTCGTTAAAGACTTTGTCAGAGCCTGGAACAAGGTGATGAATCTGGACCGGTTTGACCTGAAGAGTTAATCAAAAGATCCCACTTTTTATATTTATCATTAAGCCCCTTTCCCTCCAGGATTTGGGGCTTGATTTTTTCAAGTCTGGATAGCTTCGTCGCCTTTTGCATCCTTTATTCACTTTTTGATACTACGGACCTCCCGAAATCAAAAGCTCTCTGCATTGCATCCTCGTCCGGACCCCAGTTACAACTAATTGATTCTCCAACAATTTCAAATCCAGATTCTTTCAAAAGATTCATAATAATTTTTGTTGATGCATCGCTCCATCCGTAGCACCCAAAAGATGCTCCTTTTTTACCTTTGAATTTAAGCCCCTTAACCATCTCCAGCAGCCCGGCTGTATGAGACATAATACCGTTATTAACAGTAGGTGACCCTATAAACACTGCTTTTGACTTAAATATCTCTGTTATTATATCATTAAGGTCATTGGTTGCAATATTGTACAACTTAATATCAACCACCTGATCCTCTGAATTAATCCCCTTTACAATACTCTCTCCTATAGACCTTGTTCCATTGTACATTGTCTCATAAACAATAGTGATCTGGTTCTCCTTATAAGCCGATGCCCACTCCACATATTTGTGTATTATCTGAGCCGGATTATCTCTCCATACAACTCCGTGGCTTGGGCAGATGAAATCAACAGGAAGGTTAAATTTAAGAACCTCGTCAATCTTCTTCAAAACCAAAGGGCTGAACGGAGTTAGAATATTTGCGTAGTATTTGATTGCCTCCTGATAAAGCTCAGACTGGTTTACAAGGTCGTTAAACAGCAGTTCTGTACAAAAGTGCTGACCAAAAGCGTCGTTACTGAAAAGTATATTATCCTTAGTCATGTAGCAGAACATACTGTCCGGCCAGTGTAACATTGGTGCCTGAATAAAAATAAGCTCTTTTCCGTTACCTAAATCTAATTTGTCACCGGTTTTAACAGTTTTAAAATTCCACTCTCCGTGGAACTGCCCCTTCAGTGATTTAACACCATTCTCAGTACAATAGACAGGTGTTCCCGGAATCAATCTCAGCAATTCAGATATTGCACCGCTATGATCCGGTTCTGCATGATTCATTATAATATAGTCAATACTCTTCAAATCAATCTCTTTCGCCAGGTTATCAATAAACTCCTTTGAAAATGGCTGAAAGACGGTGTCAATTAAAACGGTCTTCTCCTCTTGAATCAGATAAGAGTTGTAGCTTGAGCCCTTGTGGGTTGAATATTCATACCCGTGAAACTGTCTTAGTTCCCAGTCGTTTTTACCTACCCAGTAAACATTGTTGACGATTCTCTTTTTCATAGCATAAGTTTTTTACTTAGTGTAAATATAATCTAAATATCATTTATAAATTTGCATCACATCACTTAAATATAACCCGCAATGAAAAATGAAAATTATCACTCTGCCCCATCCGGTGCAGTTTATGGTCTTGGCCTTATTGGGGCTGCAATTTACTTTATTGGTACAGCAACAACGTTTTGGATGGGTGTACTTGGTTTTTTAAAAGCTATTATCTGGCCGGTATTTCTTGTTTACGAGCTTCTTAAGTATCTAGGTGCTTAATACTTCCTTCTAGGATTTTTGGGATATCGCCCCTCTTTTACTCTTTTCTCCTGATCAATCACCTCCTTTATACTCCAAAGGCAGGTAAAGCCCAGTACTCCTAAAATTGCAGAGAGTGAAAAGCTATCAGTAATCAGAGAAAAGGCTACACAAACTATCCCGGAAAATAAGAAAATCCACATACTTACCCTGCCAAAAAAGTACTCAGCTTTAATAACCAGCGGGTGAAATATTCCAATTATCACAAATGTTACTAATCCAATAATTATTCCTTCAAAATTCATTTTTAAGTTAAATATTAATTTATTTAAGATCAATATCTAATTGTCTACCCTCTCCAAGAGCTTTTTTATCCATAGAGGCACCTACACCCAAGCCTAATGAAAGACCAATTGGCAGACCTATCCCCATAAAAGTGATGGTCTCTCTGGAGAATTTTAGAACTAATTTGCCGAGTTCTTTATAATCTCCCTTAAACTCGTTTATTTTTGTAACACCTTCATTAATCCTGTCAACTACATAGTTATTTGGCATAAAATTAATCTTTTTATTTATAGATTTGATGTATGGTAACTAAAGATAAAATATTCGTGGTGACCGGCGGAGCAGGTTCGTTTGGAAGCATTTTGGTAAAAAGGCTTAACGAACTTGGCGCAAGAGAGGTAAGGGTTTTTTCAAGAAATTGCAGAAGCGATTGGGAGGGCGACATAAGGGACACATCGGCCTTGAAAAGGGTAATGAGTGGTGCCGACTATGTTATCCATGCTGCTGCCCTTAAGGATGTACACTACTGCGAGGCAAATCCGCGAGAGGCGGTTGAAGTTAATGTCACAGGTTCTGTAAATGTCCTTAATGCAGCGAAAGAGACCGGCATTGAACGAATTGTATTTGTAAGCTCTGATAAAGCCTGTTTTCCGATGGGGACTATGGGAATCACTAAGGCATTGATGGAGAAAATGGTACTGGCCGAATGCAGAAAAACTGACTCACCCAAATGCTCCGTTGTACGGTTTGGAAACCTTATGGGCTCTGCCGGAACAGTGATTCCTCTGTTTGTAAGGCTGGCAAGAGAGGGGGCAGATCTCACCGTTACTAATCCGGAGATGACCCGTTTTATGATGACAATTGCAGATGCTGTTGACTTAACCCTTCTGGCACTCGAATATGGAGATAACGGGGAGATCATGGTTGAACAGGCTAATTCCGCAACAATAGAGACTCTCGCACAGGGAGCCTTGCTATTTGCCGGTATAACCTCAGAGGAGGAACGTAAGTCCAGAATAAAAGTAACCGGTGCCCGCCCGGGAGAGAAACTTTACGAAACGATGGCCACCGCGGAGGAGATCTCTAAATCAACAGAGATTTCACAAAATGGCAAAGTGTTTTTAAAAATCTCTCAATATGGAGAGGTAATAAATACCAAAGCCGTTGAATACAATTCACACAACGCCCCATCGTTCTCAACTGAGGAGATGGCTGACATTATTAAAAGATTGACTATTCCCCAGATTAATTGACTCTTCTAATCTTTTTGTCAATGTATTTTGAATTCAGAATTCTTAATACTGACATATAATTAAGTCTAAACTCAAGCAGATCACCAACTTTATAGCCTTTTTTATTTTCCTTAAGATCAAGAACAAACATATCTGAGCTACCCCCTACAAATGAGATATCTGAATCTGCAGGGGTAAGGTGTTTATCATCAACATCCAGTAAGCCAATATCTATTAAGGCTCTGCAGCTTGTCTTTCCTGCCAGCTTATTGTCAAATGTCGCGACATCACCTTCCAGGTTTGTACCCATCTCGCCGTCAGGAATCTGAGGCTTCTCCATTAACTCAATTATCTCAGCATAGAGAAGAAATGCATCTGAAGAGATCCTCTTAAGTGGTCTGTCATTATATACATCTGTGCCAAGAAAAAGTGTCTCTCCAACCCTGAAGTGATTTATTCCGCTTGGCAACAGATTCTTAAAAATAAGTGGAATTGTAACTGAAGATCCTCCTGATACAAATTCTATCTTTTTGTTAAATTTTGCTTCAATCAACTGCTGGTACAAACTAAGCTGGATTAACTTATCCTGATTAGGTAATACTCCATACAGGCATGATAGATTTGCACCAATTCCTATCACCTCGATATTATCCAGATTAAAAACATTTGAATAAAATTCAATTAAGTCATCTCTCATTATTCCCTCTCTCAACTCTCCCAACTCAAGCATTATGATAATTTTATGAATTTTATTTTGTCTTTTAGCCTCCTCTGAAAGTAGTTTAATTGTCTCAATTTGAGTATTCATGCTAATATCTGCATACTGAACAACTCCCTTAACAGCTCTTCTTGCCGGAGGTTTTATGTAAATAGTTTCAACTTTTGGATTTATCTGTTTGATCATCTTAAGATTTGAAATCCTTGAGTCACATACCTGAGATATATCTAACTTAAGCAGTTCCTGGATAAACTCCCTGTGACCGCACAACATCTTGGTAACTACTGCCCATTTAATACCTTTTTTCTTAAATATATTATCAAGATATTCAAAGTTTGCCCTAAGCTTTTTTGAGTCTAGTGTAATGTATGCCATCAGTTAGTTCTTTATATATCTCATTTCAAGATATTTGCTGGTAAAGCCCAGCTTTTCATATAAAAACTTAGCTGGGTTGTCCGGTTCTACATGAAGAGCTACATTCCCATCAGCCCTCCTGAGAGCCTCAGCCATCAAACTCTTTCCAATGCCTCTTCCTCTGTATTTTTTATGAGTTGCAATATATACAAGAATATTCTCAGGTATATAACCCTTCATTCCGGTTTTGTTTACGACAACAGCGGCCGATATATCATGACCCTCATATGAGAGCAAGAGATATCCCCCAAAAGAGTTGGAGTTTTTTACTGCGTAATCTATAGCCTTTTCTATGTCATCTCTCTTATCCCCAAACCTCTCAAGATGTTCGTAAAGAAAATCAATTACCGCACTCTTTTGCTCTGATGTTGGCTTGTTGTTTTCATCAAATACCTCTATTTCACTCATATACTTTTGTTAGTTTATATTTTTATAACACATGAAACCAGTAAGTGTTCAGTTATAAGAGAATCAATTCTTTGATAGAGATTGCAAATCCCCCACCCTCTTTCATCTTAAGGTTAAGAACCGATGTTTTGGTTAACTCAATCATCTCTATATCAATATTGGTTGGATTGGATTTATAGTGGCTCTTTTCGCTGTCTCTGTAAATAGTTGCATTATATGTTTTACCCTCTTCCAGAAAATCAAAGGTAACCTTTACCTCTCTTGCATTCTCATCCGTAACCCCTCCCACAAACCAATTATTTGTCCCTCGCTCCTCACGTGCAATCACTACATAATCTCCCACCTCTCCGTCAATAACCCTGGTCTGTTCCCAGTCTACACCAACATCTCTTATGAACTGAAATGCGGGTTGATTTTCATAGTTCTCAGGCAGGTCGCAGGCCATTTGAATTGGGCTGTAAATTACCACATATAGTGCAAGCTGATGTGCAAGGGTTGTGTTAATCTGATTGTCTGGCTTTGTGGGAAGTGATATATCAAAGACTCCCGGTGTAAAATCTATTGGCCCTGCCAGCATCCTTGTAAATGCAACTATTGAGATATGCTCCGGAGGGTTTCCTCCGTCCGGAGACCATGCATTAAACTCCTGCCCTCTCAGCCCCTCTCTTGCAATTGCATTTGGATAAGTTCTCCTCAGTCCGGTGGCTTTTATTGGTTCGTGTGCATTTACCGCTATTTTATACTCTGCAGCCTTTTCAAGGGCCCTTTGATAGTGGTTTACCATCCACTGGCTGTGATGGTGCTCCCCATTTGGTATTATCCTGCCTACATAGCCAGACTTTACTGAGCCGATGCCTAATCGCTGCATAAGTGCATATGCTGTATCCATCTGCTGCTCATATGTTCTTGGTGCGGAAGAGGTCTCATGATGCATTATTATCTCAACTCCTCGCTCTTTAGCATATCTGACCACCTCATCAATATCATAATTGGGATAGGGTGTCACAAAATCAAATATTCCCTCCCTCTCCTCAAAACCTGTCCATCGCTCCCATCCGGTATTCCACCCCTCAATAAGAAGCCCTTTTATACCATTTTTAGAGGCAAAGTCAATGTAATGCTTGGCATTCTCTGTTGTGGCAGCATGTTTTCCGTGACCCTTTCCGGTATCAATCCATTTCCCCGTTTTCTCATTCAGCGTCATACCATAGTCCCAGCTCCCTTTGTCAATGTGCATCTCCCACCAGATACCCATATATTTCATAGGTTTAACCCAGCTGACATCTCCCAGTTTATTTGGCTCATTAAGATTAAGGATGAGTCTGGATTCAATAAGCTCTGATGCCTTCTCTGCAATTTGAATATATCGCCATGGAGTTTTAAAAGGAAGAGCTCTCTTAACTTTGTAACCCAGCCTCTCTGAACCCACCAACTGACTTGTAAACTTAAGTGCAGCTGTATCAACTTTAAGAGTCATACTTGCGTAGTCTATTAGCGCAGCCTCATGGATACTGATGTGAATACCATCATCGCTCCTCATCGTAACGGGAGTGTGGACAGCATTATCCATTATATTTGTGAAGCCCAGACCGGGTGCATTGTTATGCTTCATGGCATCAATGGCTGATATCCTGGTTGTGTTGTAGAGGTGCTCATAACTGTCCCAGTCGCCGGGAATCCACCAGGCTGTATGGTCTCCCGTAAAACGGAACTCAGTATTCTCCTCCATTATAATAAGGCTGTCCACACCTCTTTGAGGCAGAAATTCATACCGGAAGGCAACGCCATCATCATATGCTCTAAAATAAATATTTAGCCTCCGTTTAGGAGTTATTGTCTCCTGAAGCTCTACCAGAAGCTGATTGTAATTATTTATAACCTCTCTTTGTTCTCCCCAGGGCATCTCCCATCTCTCGCTGTAAGAGGAGTTAACACTATTCAGTACCTCAAAGTCTCCCTTAAAGGGCTCCTCTCCCTGAAACTCAAAACTTATAAGGGATGTATCAATTATCTGGATATCATCGTGGGTGACCAGATAAGAAATAGCCCCGTTCTTAAGAAGGTTGAATTCTATCCTGTTTTTCAAATTTGGAGAGGAGATAGACAAAGCACCTTTATTGCTTTGGCATCCGGTGAATATTAGCGCTGATAAAACACAAATCAGCAGGATATTATTTTTCATGACTCCGGGGTTTTAGTTTTTTCTTTGGTTTGGGAAATGGTAACTCTTTAACTGAAATCCTGACAAGTTCGCTTAGCCACTCCCTCTCCTCCAGTTTGTCCTCAATCAGAAAACTCGGCTTTGCCCCGGGATATGCAGGTGCCTCTACAGGGTTTCCGATAAACTCTCTGCCGGATTGAGTGGGCTTAATAAATAGCTTATTGTCGCATATAAGGCCGAATATTTTGCCGTCTGCATAAATACCATATTCGCCAAACATCTTTATTACTGAGACTTCGCCTACATTTTCAAGCTGATCTGTGATGAAATCAACAAAGTTTTTGTCTGTGGCCATTGTTTACTTGTTTCATTTTAACATGTTTTTGTATTTCATTACAACACTCTCTGCAATCTTTGTGGCTGATTCGTAATTCTTCAATCCTCCATTCATATAAAAACAGCAATAATAGATATATATCTGGACTAACTCTCTTGAATAGTACCTTGAGAAATGTTTGAGCATATCAGTAAAGTCTTCGCCGGAAATTTTATAATACCAGGGCATACTCAAATTTGAAAACAGAGGATATAACATATCTTCAACATTCTCATCCAGAATTATTGCACCAATATTTGGTAACCCTGCTGTATTCTCTGATTTAAGGATGATTCTTTTGCCGCTGAGGGTATTAATGGACACACAGTTTGTTGTTCCAATCTCAAAACGAAGTGTATGATATGAAGTGTCATGATATATAATTATACCGTTTTTTTTCATAAAAGGGAGTATCTCAAGAATATTCATATGTTCGCCGGGGCTAATATGTGCAGTATCTATAAAGCAAACATCCACTCCCTCTGCAGGCAGTGAATCAAAATATTTGCATGGAACTCCACCTGTATACAACTCCCATTTTGAAACTAAATCAGGAACTATCTGATTAACAAGAAAGCCTGATTTCCTTCCCTTGTTCTGACCGGAATTTTGGTCTCTGTACCAATTGGTATTATAATCAAATGAATATAGTTTTGAATCCTCCATGTCTCTGATTGCATTCAGGATTACTGAGGTGCTTCCACCGGCACTTAAGCCAATTTCCACAATGGTTTTAGGTTTTGCTCTTCTGATTATACCATTTAAGAAGGCTCTGTCTTTATAAGACATCTCGCTTTTTAGATCATCTGTTCCCTCAATCTTGCCCTGAAGGCTCTCTTCAATCTTAATTAATACCTCTTCTTCAAAAAATTCAATTTCAGAAAAATCAATTCCGGTATAATTAGTCTGTTTCGTGTTTTTCCATTCACCGGGAGAGATAGTTATCTCTTCAAGAATGTTAATTGTCAATGAGTTTTCGGATATATTTTTATTGAAGACCTTTCTGAATCTTTTTGCAAATTCATCTACATTCTGCTTTGGTGAAAATGTATAAAGTCTGTTAATAATTTTCATAATTCTATTATTTTAATTATAAAAGCGTATAACTTTTCATCATCTCCTTTACAACTTTTTTATCATTAAACATCAAAATATCAATAATTGAAAGCCCCGGGACAAAGTTATCATTGTACTTTTTATATTCAG
>WARP01000081.1_pt1 | contig 67247 bp, 64 predicted proteins | sample 4769151 | NCBI WGS metagenome assembly WARP01 (sample SAMN08893023, study PRJNA449175) | gut metagenome | isolation source: rumen sample fed with dry roughage | host: cow | place: India: Nagpur | collected 2016
AGATGGCCGAACGCTTACTTTGCAAGGGCAATGAAGGCAAATTGTTACTCGGCCTGAACACCCTACCATGCAATTCATGCATATTTTCTTCATCAACAGTACCGTAATCAAGGGACAGCAAACGTAATTGAAGAAGCCGTCAACCTTTAAAACTTCCCATCACCCAACAAAAACGCCCCCTCATTACTTACATTTCCCACCGCCTTATTCGCCATTTGCATACGCATTTTTTCCGATGGATACTGCCCGGCTATTTTCCGTAACAGCATATTATTACTATTGTTACCTTCACTCAGCCAGGCCGCATAATCAGCCGATTGCAGGATCACCGGCATGCGGTCATGAATCTCTTTAGTCAACGCATTGGCAGTGGTGGTGATAATAGTGAAATTAGGCACCTCTTCATGAAACTCCAACAGCCCTGCAAAACCAAACAAACCTGATTCCGGATAGATGAAATATGGCTGTTTGCCCGAAGTGCTGCTTTTCCATTCATAATAACCATTGGCGGGCACGATCACTCTTGAACGCCGCCAGGCATTCCTGAAAAAAGGCTTTTCTGCCGCCGTTTCCACTTTTGCATTGAAAGGTTTGGGCATGGCATCATTCGCCCATGATGGCCGCAGGCCCCAGATGGCATGCAGTAATACCCGCTTGCCGGCCACTTCTTTTATAACCGGCGCAATTTGCTGGGGTGCTATGTTATAGCGTTCTGGCATAGGGTCTATAACATCAAGCCCAAACTGACTTTGCAACGCTTGCGTATTAAATAAAGCATAACGGCCACACATAAGACAATCGCCCAATAAAAAAACAGCTTAATTTCTTATTGTAAATTGTTAAACTGATTAATTAAATAATATGCCAAAAATAACATAATCAACAATCCATTTTTTGCCCAAAGACATGCCCTGCTTTTAAAGGGACCCCCTGTGTCAGGATAGTTGTCACCCTCCCATTTCAATTAAAACAGGCGGTAAAGGACACTCATCATGGCCCGTTATTCCCATGAACGTAAACAAGCGGTACTTAATAAATTACTCCCCCCGTTCGTGTCGGTTTGCATGGCGATATGCTTGCCTTCGCATTCATATTCACGTACCCAACGCCGTAGTAGATTGGCATTCAGGCCATGTGATACAGGGCCAAACCGGCTAGTGAAACACCGGGTTGTTGGCTGGCCTTGACCAGCTCAGTCTTAAATTCGGCAGAATAATACCGTCTCACGCGTTTGAGGGGCATAATGTCATTCATGATCGTGTCCGCTTAAATTGTAATGGACACGATCTTGACGGACTAACCGGAGATCCTCAAGGTGTAGTTTACCGTTCGCTTACGATTTTTTGACTTTTTAGTAACGAAAAACCAGCTGAGCAGATCAAGGCACTGGTAGTACTGAAAGATGGTCTGATGGCGGAAGAAAAATAGATTATTGACTGGTCACAGGAACATATGGCGGCTTACAAAAGCCCCCAGAAGCGTAGAATTTTTTGATGAATTACCCAAATCAAAGACCAGGAAAACGCTTGGCCGATATTTTGAGTGCGGCAGCAGCATCACCATCGATAATGAGCTGCAACTGCTGAATATGCCTGCTTGGTCTGGTTACCTACCGTCCGCTTGAACAATTTATTTTCATTGGCCATTCTTGTTCACCAGGGTTTGCTGGAGCTCTCGTTTCATGATTTTACCAGCCCCGTTCTTTGGAAGATTATCCACAAACACATAGCGTTTTGGCCGTTTAAATCTTGCAATATGCGTCAGGCAATGGGCATCCAACTCGGACACTTGAACCTTTTTACCAGGAATAGTCACCACAAAAGCCACAATCGACTCTCCCCACTCTGGGTCTGGGGCACCTACCACTGACACTTCGCTGACCAAAGGATAAGCAAGTAGTACATCCTCTACTTCACGAGGATAAATATTGGTGCCGCCGCTGATAATCACATCTTTCGAACGATCCTTTAAATAGAGCATACCCCGCGTATCCAGCATGCCGATATCACCCGTTTTCAAGGCACCGTTCAGCAATGTTTTAGCAGTTGCCTCCGGATTATTCCAATATCCCATCATGACCGTTGGCCCACGAACTACCACTTCGCCCAGTTCGCCCTCCGGAACTGGCTGATCATTATGATCGAGTATCTCAACCTGCATAGACGTCTGCGGGAACCCCACAGAAGACAACAGGTTTATGTCACCGGTTTCAACCGCATGAGCCAGACTCCCGGGCGGAAGAGCCGAGATAGTCATCGGGCTTTCCCCCTGGCCATACATATGAATAATCCTGGGACCAAAGCAGCCAACAGCTTGCTTGATGTCCTCGACGTAGAATGGCGCGCCACCCACAATTATTGAACGCAGGCCAGACACTTCAGGACAACGGGACTGTGCAAAACCAACCATGCGCCGCACCATGGTCGGTGCTGCAAACAGGCTGACATCCTGATAGTGCGCAAACAGATCAAACAGTTCAGCCTCTTCAAAACCACCTGAATCGGGCACAAGCTGGGCGCCCCCCTTGATGAAGTAGGGAATGCTGTACAAGCCGCTACCGTGAGACATGGGAGCCGCATGTAATAAAATGCTATGAGGGCTCACTGATTGCACATCTGAATAAAAATGCATGGCCATACTGACCAAATTGGCATGACTAAGCATTACCCCTTTGGGCTTACCTGTCGTTCCACTTGTATAGAACAACCACGCAAGACTCTGGTCATCGTCAGGGCCCAATGAAAGTTCAGGACAGTCGAAGGCCCTATGGAACAGCGATGAATCCAGGCTTAACACCTTCACTTCAGGCACGCCAACAAGCGCATCCTGCATAGGTTGAAAAAGTGCCTCTTGAGTCATGCACGCGCGCGACCCGGAGTTGCTCACCATGTAGGCGATCTCATCAGGATGCAACTTGATATTAACCGGTACCACACAAAGCCCCGCGTGCCAAGATGCCAGCAACAGTTCCAGATATTCGGTGCAATTCTTCAATGCGAGGGTTACGCGGTCTCCCGGTGCCAGGCCAAGTTCATTTCTTAACCAAAAAGCTAGCATACGAACACGCTTATCCAATTGCTTGTAACTGGTTGGCAATTGTTTACCCTTGATCAGGGCTGGGTAATCGCCGTAGAGCTGCACGCTACGCTGAAAAAGGTGACTAAGATTCATATTGGCTGTCTCGTAAATTTCCGCTTGATATTACAAACGGGTGAATGCTGATTGGCACACCCACCATCTGACTTACTTTTCCGGAACCATAATAAAAGTTGCAGCAACTTCAACACCACTGAAGCCCCTACCATTCTTGGCAATCACAAAGCGAGCGTTCTGAACTTGGCGAGCGCCACTGCTTTCCAACGCCAAGTTTCAACGCCTAAGCAACTACATTGCTTTTTGATTTCATTTTGTCTCTAGGCTTTTGATTTAAAATAGTAATATTTCACATATAACTATTAAAAGATGAGAAAAGCTTTACTAACATGTTAGCAGTGCATGAATCGACTGCAATATCCCTAGAAACCCTAGGCACAAGTATGAATAGCCACCGATTTTGTAAATACCATTTAGTTAAATAAAATGGCTAATTAACGAGGTGCTTATGAGCAGTAAACGAACGTATTTTTCTAAGCCCAAAAGCTGTCTACAAAGCATGGTCGATTCAAACCTGCCTACAGATTAGTGCACCTCTTACGGATTAGGCATTTGATTCATCTAGCTCAGTGTCAGGAAAAACGACGTAGATTAAAACCAGCATGATCGTCACAAAGAACTGAAAAGCTGATTGAATGCCGTTCCATTCGGACGACATCCACATACCAAACCATTCGCCCCCCACCGACATAAAGCCAACCTGCCAAAGTAAAAAACCAAGCGTTAGCCCACATACGGCAATATTTTTTGCGCGGTTAAAATGGTGAGCCGATGATTTTCTACGCACTAACAAGCGCCCCGCCCCCCACCAACACAACAAGGCAGTAAAAACCTCAAGCCCGATGATGAGTAGGTACGCAGCATGATGCAATACCGGCGAATGAATAGCACGATATGAAATTGTGGAATCAGGAAAGATGGTATCCATCAACAACACGTGACGCACGAATGAAAAATTACTGTTGTAATCGGTGATATTGCCAAAGGCCACCAACGACGCAAACAAGGCAATTGCCGTTATCAACAAAATTTTCGACCAACGAACCGCCATAATCCCACCACCTGAATTCAATTGAACCAAAACCATACACTACCATGAGTAACGATTTCAAGCTCTCGACATTGGTTTAAATCACAACCACTTCTGTTAAGCTTACTAAAATTTAATAATATAAAATATGCTTACATTCAATTTAATACAACCACAGCAATAAGGATCTTGTTCATGTCACTCCTTCCCAAAATGCTCATCGCCTCAATGTTAATCAGCCCTTTTGCCAACGCTGTGCAAGCCAAAACGGTCCAAGAAGTTTTCAACGGCGATATGCTTGGCACTACTCAGCGTTACTTTGAGTCAATCGCGGGCATTCCCCGGAAATCTTCAGGCAATGAGCATAGTTTTAGGGTACAAGGATGCAATATCACTGCTACGATTGATAACAACGATGTCTCTGCCTTGCGTATGGAATTAAATGATAAATGCCAAGCTGATTTAAGTACCTTCATTGACTCTTACGCACCACCAGCCAATACCCCGTTGACCGTTGGCGCTTTTGAGTTTGATAATTTTACCTTTATGGCCGATTGCCTAAGCCTGTGCGGCAATGCCGCCGATCCATCGGTTTTTGCGCTTTGGGAAGGGCCTCGGGCAACAAACTTCATCGAAGTACTACTTGAGTTTAAACTTGTTGGTGATCCTGCCCTCGATGCCGCTGATGAATGGGAAGAACTAATGAAAAAAGCAGCAGGAGAAGACTACATTATGGAGACCCGGTTTAACTGCGACGACCGCTTCAATACACAGGGTTATAATGCCTTCAAAAATGTTACGCCAACTGCCATAACCATTGGCCACGGGCTTAGTACGCCTAGGTCTGATTGTGCAAAATAAACTAATAATGTCTCTAACCTTTACTATGCAAAAGTTAGAGAAATTACTCAAATTTTCAACTCAATGTATGACGGCGAAAATTCAGCGTTGCTAGCTCAACGTAAAGCAGTGTTGATGCAGGCCTGAGAATAATCTATCACGCTGGGGCACACGTCCAGGCAGAAACAATGAATCAACTGAACCAGTAACGTTGAACCCTGAGAAAGAGATAACGATGCCACAAGCTACCTAAGACAAAAATAATGACAACTGTCTTAACAAATATCGAAGGCATATCTTCCACACTTAAAAATCCACGCTATTGCTGTTTTTCAGCTGAAAATACTATGAACATACTGTATAAATATTAAACAAAAATGAAGTAATCCCAATTAATTTAAGTAAAATATATTACCATTAACAAATTAATAATTAATTATTACTGCGCCCGTATATCGTGCAGCATCATTAAGTTGGTTGGATGCTTTTTAATGACTGGTAAAGGACATAGGCTTACCGGCCTTGGTGCTGCATTTATCGCTGCGGCTATTGCAAAAACAGCAGGACTCGATGTTTTATTACAAACAGCAAGTGCTCTGTTCGCCGCAGTTTCCACCTCCTTACCCGACTGGATAGAAATACCCTATTACCGCAAAGGGGCACGAAAAGGCTCGCTCATTAAACACCGCACCTACACACATTGGCCCTGGTTTTGGGTTGGTTTAATTTATTGGGCGTTTTCTATCAAAGGGTTTGAAGGTGCGACCATGATTGGTGCAGCAACCGGTGCATTAACGCACATTTTGGCCGATGCCCCCAACCCCATGGGTATTCCCTGGATTCATCCCAGGCAACGAATCAGCTTCGGAAAAAAAGGTTGGTGGCGTTCGGGTAGATACGAAACGGTACTAGTAAGTTTATTTACGGTTTTTGGCGTGAGCATTTGGACACTGGTGAACCCTGATAATGCTTTTGCCAAGGGATTAACGCAAATAACCAAGGAAAGTGTTAAACACATACACTTGGTTTTACAACCCCTAATTCAAAACTTTATAACGAACTTAAGCAGCTACGGTAATTTTTGATCTGAGGGAGCCAGAGTGCGACATCAGGTAGGTATTCCCACGCAGGAGCATGGAATGAGTGAACGCTAAGCTAACGTTCATGCCATTTGTACTAGCTCAAACATGCGCTGACAGTTGGATTCAGAGCCATAAGATCAACCTGAACTACCTGAGGATCTTTTGTAAGGTAAGGTTTTTTCAAGTTTACCCCTAAGTTTACCCCGCAGCAAAACAGGCATAAAAAAAGGACTTCACGTTTTCACGTAAGTCCTTGATTTTATTGGTCGGAACGGAAGGATTCGAACCTTCGACCCCTTGCACCCCATGCAAGTGCGCTACCAGGCTGCGCTACGCCCCGACGTTACTTATTTGCTTGTTCACACAAAGCTGTGTAAGTAAGAATAAAACTATATCACAATATCTAAACAAAATGCAAGCCCATGCCCATCATTTTTTTTACCAATTTTTTCCTTTTCCTGGTTTTTCAACTTGACAATCCATCCCCATGGAAATTGCCAACACCACCATCAAGCCATAAAACCCCACTGATCATTTCATAAGCAGTTGACAAAAATTCCCTGTCAGTTCAAGACTTAAGACAGTTGCTAATTTCTTATACGCAAAGTTATCCACAGTTAAAGTGGATAAAAATACGTCAACATTCATGTTCAAAAAAATATTTTTACACCACAAATAAATTTTTTTTAGATTTTTTATTTTTTTATAAATTCAGAACACCTAAAAAGCGCACTGGTTTGTCTGAAAAAACACACACTTTCCCGTTTCTCTTAACCTTTATCAATAATATCCAAGCAAATTACTCAAGTAACTATAAGAGGATGATGGATCATCTCATTACCACAAAAATCATGCCTATAATTAAATCCTGGCGCAATACTTTCCCTGTGCCACCTGGCACATTGCGCCCACCATCCTCTTACTCATTTACTATATTTCTACTATCATGACCCAAGATGCTTTTTTACCCATGTTTGACCAGAATATTTATCCGTTTGATGCACGTGGTGTTGCCAAACGCTTTCGACATGCGGCTATTTTTGGTGCTTTGTCTGCCCTGCATCCCGGTGAGACAATGCGTTTTTGCAATGATCACGATCCCTTGCCTTTGCTGGCACAAATTGAAGCCCATTTTGGCAATCGGGTAGGCATTTCATATATTACCCGTGAGCCTGGCGAAATCGTGATTGACTTTGAAATTCAAGGCTAACTTTCAATCACTCATGATCACACCCATTCAAGAAAATCGTTATCCCGCCGCCTTAACCGTAGAAGACTGCAGGCAGAGGGCCGTTCCATTGATGTTTTTGTGCAAGTCAATACCTCCGGCGAAGCCAATAAATACGGCCTTTCTCCACAGGAAGTCGCTTCTTTTATCCAGTCCCTTACCACTTTTGAGTGCCTGAAAGTCAAAGGACTCATGACACTTGCCTGCCTGTCAGACGATAAGCAGCGAGTGCGTGGCTGCTTCCAGCTATTACGCAACCTTCGCGACCAATTACAGCAAGACACTCCCGCCAATGTGCATCTGCATGAGCTATCCATGGGTATGTCAGGAGACTATGAAATGGCCGTTGAAGAAGGCGCTACCGTAGTGCGTGTAGGGCAAGCCATTTTTGGTGCACGCGCTTTGCCCGACAGCTATTATTGGCCAGACAACGCTTCTTGACAGCACCACCATCCCACCTTCAGAAGCAAAACGCGGGCGCGTAAAAAGCAAGGCCTACAAAGGCGCACGGTCTATGGCAGACAACTCCTCGTTCACTTCAAACAATTTGCCATTAACTTTACTTACGCCAAACGCCTTCAACCTGGCCGAATGCATTTCAAGGTAAGCCTGCGCATCGACTTTGTTACTGAATAAGTAAATACCCCCAGCTTCCTTTGCTTGGGGATTTTCGGTCCAGATTTTCCAAAGCAGGCCGGGTTCTTTGCCAATCGATTCGGCCAGTTCTTTCATGCCTGCAGCCATTTCCTGCCCCCAAGGCCCATCAAACGGAAAATCAACCTGTAAAATAATAGCCATATCAGCTCCAAAACATTAATCTGTGAATTAAAGGTATAAGACATCGTATAACAAAACAAAAAACCTTGCCTTGAAGCAGATCAGCAAAAATCCAATACATTTAATCCATTGATATTATTGTTTTTTTCTGTTCAAATATTTCAGTAGAATTCAAAAAAATGCACGCTGCACCAAGACCTGTACAATAAATCGCATATATAGGGTCAAACAAACTGCATCACATCGGCGACCTTTTATATTGTTGTAAATTCAAAAAAAGGAAGTACCATGCAAAAAACACATCATTTTGAATCCAAGATTATCAAGCAATTTCTTCTAACCTCTGCCATTGCTTTTGGACTATACACTGGTACACAAAATATGGCACAAGCCCAGGTACAACCACAAACCTACAACCAATCAACCCAATATATTACGGGTGGCTTTGGCAATAGCGAACAAAACGAAATCAAGGCACAATCCAGTCATTACAACCTGCACCTAACTTTTGCCGGTCACGAGGGCGCCTATTTAAGCAATGTACAGGTAGTCATTACCGACCAGAACAACAAGCCGGTCTTTGAAGCCAGCGATACCGGCCCCCTGCTTTACGTCAAGCTGCCAGACGGTGCCTACCACCTCAAGGCTACCTTCAATAACCAAACCCAAAGCAGCTCATTCCGCATCAAAGGAAATGCCCGGGTCAGCAATGTACTGCGCTGGCCAGAAAACAAATAGCCTCCTCTTATTCTGGCTCCCATCATTATGGCTATCTGCCCTGCTCTACCCGCATCCTGCCCTAAAATGGCAGGATGTTTCATTTCAATGGCGCTGGTATGACGGCTCTGGCAGAACGGTATAAAATTGGATGTTTAAAGATTAACTCGGATAGGTATTATTAATGGCAAATCTAGCAAAAATAACCTGCATTGAAGACCTCAGACGCATTGCCAAAATCAAAGTCCCCAAAATGTTCTACGATTACTGCGACTCAGGATCGTGGACTGAATCCACCTATCGCAGCAATGAGAGCGATTTCCAGAAAATAAAATTCCGCCAGCGTGTCGCCGTCAATATGGAAGGCCGGAGCCTGAAAACCAAAATGATCGGCATTGATACGGCCATGCCAGTCGCCATTGCACCCACCGGCCTGACCGGTATGCAGCGCGCTGATGGCGAGATCCTGGCGGCCAAGGCGGCCGAACGCTTCGGCATTCCCTTCACGCTCTCAACCATGAGTATCTGCTCGATTGAAGATGTAGCCGCCCATACCTCGGCCCCTTTCTGGTTTCAATTGTATGTCATGCGTGACAAAGATTATATTGAACGCCTGATTGATCGCGCCAAGGCAGCCAATTGCTCTGCCCTTATGCTAACGCTGGATTTGCAGGTACTGGGACAACGCCATAAAGACATCAAGAACGGCCTCTCTACACCGCCCAAGCCTACCCTGGTGAATTTGCTAAACCTTGCCCTCAAACCCGAATGGTGCTGGCATATGCTGCAAACCAAACGCCGCACGTTTGGCAATATTGTCGGCCATGCAAAAGGAGTGGGCGATATGTCTTCGCTGGCCTCTTGGACAGCCGAGCAATTTGATCCTACTTTAAGCTGGGATGACGTAGAATGGATTAAAAAGAAATGGGGTGGCAAACTGATTATCAAAGGCATCCTGGACAAGGAAGACGCCTTGTATGCTGCCGATGCAGGCGCTGATTCCATTGTGGTTTCCAATCATGGCGGACGTCAACTTGATGGTGCCCCCTCTTCCATTTCCGCTTTGCCCGACATTGTGGAAGCTGTTAAAAACCATAGCAGCCAAACAGAGGTCTGGCTTGATGGTGGTATCCGTTCAGGACAAGATGTATTACGCGCAATCGCCTTGGGTGCCAAAGGTACATTAATTGGCCGCTCTTTCCTGTACGGATTGGGTGCATATGGACTTGATGGCGTTACCCGTTCGCTAGAGATCATTGCCAATGAACTGGATATCAGCATGGCGTTCTGCGGGCATACCAACATCAATCATGTCAACAAAGATATTTTGATTATGGATCGTTAAGCAAGCCATTCTTGGCGCACCAATAAAAAAACGGGTTCATACCCGTTTTTTTATTGGTATAAACTTAGGCTTAGGCGCGATCTTTAAGCAAGTTATTATACATATCAACAATATTACCCAACTCGGTACGCAGCAACTGCAGCTCTGTACCTGAAAGACGAACGGCTGCATCCTGATCATGGGGAACATCTCGCAAATCGCCCAGACGACCACGTGCACCATTGATCGTAAACCCTTGTTCATATAACAAGTCGCGGATTTTACGGATCAAGAGCACTTCATGGTGCTGGTAATAACGACGGTTTCCACGTCTTTTGACCGGATTCAATTGGGTAAACTCTTGCTCCCAGTAGCGTAAAACATGTGGTTTTACCAAGCATAATTCGGAAACCTCACCTATGGTGAAGTAACGTTTTGCCGGAATGGGTGGCAAGATTGTCGAAGTGGTATTGGCTTTTTGATTCATCGCTTGATTGTAAACCCAAATGATCTTTTATGGAATACACCCTAATCCTGAAGCGCATATTCAGAATTTGGATCATACGCTTCACCCTGCTCGACAATCGCCTTAAGCTTTTGACTGGCATGGAATGTCACCACACGACGAGCCGCAATTGGAATCACCTCTCCGGTTTTAGGGTTACGTCCCGGACGGGCCGGTTTGTCCCGTACCTGAAAATTACCAAAACCGGATAATTTTACAGCATCACCATTAGCCAGGGACTCGCGAATTTCTTCAAAAAAAGTATCCACAATGTCTTTGGCTTCACGTTTGTTCAGACCGACACGATCAAATAACATTTCGGCCAGTTCAGCCTTGGTAAGGGTAGTGTTTGCTTCTGCCATTTTAATTTTGCCTTAGCGTTGACGCACGTTGTGTGCATTGACCAAAACATTCAGAACAGATGCCATGCATTGTTCAACCCGCGCTTCTTCCAGTGTTGCCTGCTGATCCTGAAGGACGAAACGGAAAGCCAGACTGCGCTCACCAGACTCGGACTTAACATCGCGCCAGACGTCAAATAAGGATATTTCCTTAATGATATCAAGTTCTTGCATTTCTTTCTGGCGTAAAGCAAGCGTATCCAAAATTGCCTGCACAGGCAAATCAACCGGCGCCCAAACAGCCAGGTCCCTGATAACCAATGGCTGGCGGGACAGGTTATTGATTTCTGGCAAGCTAACATGGGCAAGTGCATCTACTGCCACTTCAAATACGACAGGTGCATGCACAAGCTCGTTGTCCTGCACCCACTGCGGATGCAACTCACCAATGAACCCGATCTGCTTTCCTTCCAACAAAATAGCGGCACTGCGTCCGGGATGCAAGGCGGGATGCGATTGCGCCACAAACGTTAACAGTTTTGCTTTTTTGCCAAACAGGTTTTCAACATCATTCTTGACATCGAAAAAATCAACCTGACGCACTGGCTCTGCCCATTGCTCGGGAACAGCCGGGCCCCAGGCGGCACCCGCCAGGTGCAAGGGCTGGCTAATATTAGCCACAGCAAGATCCCCGTCTTTAACCGAAGCATCCCGGCTAAAAACACGCCCCAGCTCAAACACGCGAACACGGCTTTGTTTATGCTTGGCATTATGACAAATATTGGCAATCAGGCCTCCAATCAAACCCGAACGCATGACTGCCAGTTGGCTGGCAATAGGGTTAAGCAGTTTGATGGGATTTTGATTGCCCATGTAATTGCTTTCCCATCCTGTTTCAACAAAGCTGAAATTGACCACTTCCTGGTAATCCAGGTCAGCCATGACATAACGCATGTCGTGCTCGCTACGTCTGGTTTCATTGCTTGGCAACATGGCTGCCATGGCTTTGGGCGGATTATCGGGAATCCGCTCGAAACCATAAATACGGGCAACCTCTTCAATCATGTCTTCTTCGATTTCAATATCAAAGCGATAGGAAGGCGGGGTTACCGTAAATACCTCACCATCAAAGGTAAAAGGCAATTGCAGCTGGGTAAAGATTTTTTCAATTTCTTCAGTGGCAACATTGATACCCAGAATTTTCCGGCAACGGGCAACACGCATGGCAACCGGATTACGTGCAGGCAGATTGATGATTTGGTCATCAATCGGACCGGCCTGGCCACCACATATTTCAAGGATCAAGCGGGAGATGTATTCCAGATGCTCAACCACGTTCTGGAAGTCTACGCCACGTTCAAAACGGTGGCTGGCTTCCGAACTGAATTTAAAGCGACGGCTGCGGCCGGCAATGGCTTCAGGGAACCAGAAAGCCGCCTCAACGAAAATATCGGTGGTTTCAAGGCTAACTGCCGTAGCATCGCCGCCCATAATGCCAGCCAAGCTTTCGATGGTCTCACCGGCAGCAATAATACCGACTTCCTCGTCTAGCTCTACCGTTTGGCCATTAAGCAGCTTGAGTGATTCGCCTTTTTTAGCCCAGCGGACCACAAGATCGCCATTGATTTTGTTAAGGTCAAAAACGTGCGTGGGACGGCCCAGTTCCAGCATGACGTAGTTGGAAATATCCACCAGTATGGAAACCGAACGCTGCCCCGCTCTTTCCAGACGGGATTTCATCCACGCGGGGGTAGGTGCTTTTGCATTGACATTTTTAATAACACGACCGGCAAAGCGACCACATAAATCAGGAGCCTGCACCTTAACAGCCAGCCTGTCGTCAAGCGAAACTGCCACGGGAGAAAAATCAAATGCCTTGAGAGGGGCTCCGGTAAGCGCAGCAACCTCACGGGCAACACCATGCAAGGAAAGGCAATCGGCACGGTTGGGGGTTAACTTGATTTCAAAAACAGTGTCATCTAGGTCAAGGGCCTGGCGAATATCCTGGCCAACCACCGCAGAGGCATCCAATTCCAGCAAGCCGGCATGATCCTGGGACAAGCCCAGTTCACGGGCAGAACACAGCATGCCAAAAGATACTTCACCACGCAATTTGCCTTTGCTGATTTTAAAATCGCCTGGCAATACGGCCCCGATTTTGGCCAGCGGCACTTTCATGTCTTTGGCGGCGTTAGGTGCACCACAAACAATCTGCAACAACTCGCCAGAGCCATCATCAACCTGGCAAATGCGAAGTTTGTCGGCGTTAGGGTGAGGTGCGATTTCAACGATCTGGGCAACTACCACGCCGCTAAATGGCGGAGCAACAGGTGCTGTATCTTCAATCTCTAGACCTGCCATGGTCAGGCGATGGGACAATTCTTCTGTATTGATGGCCGGATTAACCAATGATCTGAGCCAGGATTCTGGAAATAACATAATAATTCGTTTCTTTGCAATGGATTGGATTACTGCCTGAACTGCCGGACAACTTAGCGGTTGAACTGGCGCAGGAACCGGAGATCACCTTCATAAAACTGACGCAGGTCATTGACGCCATAACGCAACATGGTAAGGCGCTCTATGCCCGAACCAAAGGCGAAGCCAATGTATTTTTCGGGGTCCAGTCCGTAATTTTTCACCACGGTAGGATGCACCTGACCCGAGCCAGAAATTTCCAGCCAGCGTCCCTGATTGGGCCCGGAAGTGAACATCATGTCAATTTCGGCAGAAGGTTCGGTAAACGGGAAGAATGAAGGACGGAAACGCACGCACAAGTCTTCGGTTTCAAAGAAAGCACGCAGAAAATTGGTGTATACCCCTTTCAGGTCGGCAAAAGAAATGTCTTCGGCGATCCATAACCCTTCTACCTGATGGAACATGGGAGAGTGTGTGGCATCGCTATCGACACGATAAGTACGGCCGGGGGCAATGACTTTAATCGGGGGTTTATGCATGCGGGCATAACGCACCTGCATGGGGCTGGTATGGGTTCGCAGCAGCAAAGGCAAGCCATCCGCATCTTCCATGTCTACATAGAAGGTATCTTGCATTGAACGGGCCGGATGGTTTGCCGGATTGTTCAGGGCGGTAAAGTTGGTCCAGTCATTTTCAATTTCGGGGCCATCGGCCACATCGAAACCAATTGAACGGAAAATTTCCTCAATACGCTGCCAGGTCTGGATAACGGGATGGATGCCACCTTTGGCACGCCCCCTGCCAGGCAGGCTGACATCAATAGTTTCAGCAGCCAAACGTTGATTCAGTTCGGCTTTGGCAAATTCATCACGACGCTCGTTCAGCAAAGATTCTATTTGTTGCTTGGCCTGGTTGATACGGGCACCTTCGGCTCGTTTTTGATCGGGGGCCAACTGTGCCAGCCCTTTCATCAAGCCAGTGATTACACCGTTTTTACCTAAAAATTTAGCTTTCTCATTTTCCAGGGCGGCTGCATCGGCCGCTTCTGCGAATTTTTCCTGGGCTTGGCTTATAAGTTCATCGAGCGACTGTGTCATGAAATTACCATTCGTTAAAAAACAAACGGGACCCATATTGAGCCCCGCCTGTTGGGTACAGCAATTAATTTACAACTGTTGGATCTTAGGCTTCCAGGGCTGATTTAGCTTGATTAACAACAGCGGCAAAACCGGCCTTGTCATTAACAGCCATATCGGCCAGGACTTTACGATCCAATTCGATTGCGGCTTTTTTAAGGCCAGCAATAAAGACACTGTATGTAACGCCATGTTCGCGAACAGCAGCGTTGATACGAGTAATCCACAGTGCACGGAATGTGCGTTTTTTATTACGACGGTCACGATAAGCATATTGACCGGCTTTCATCACTGCCTGTTTGGCAATGCGGAATACATTACCGCGGCGGCCACGATAGCCTTTAGCTGCAGCAATAACTTTTTTGTGACGTGCACGTGCGGTAACACCGCGTTTTACGCGAGGCATATTATTCTCCTATCAAGCGAAAGGCATCATTGCCTTGACTGAAGCCACGTCTGAGGCGTGAACTGCAGCAGAACCACGCAACTGGCGTTTGTTCTTGGTTGTTTTTTTGGTCAGAATGTGACGTTTGAACGCCTGACCACGCTTGATGGATCCGCTACCGCGAACCTTAAAGCGCTTGGACGCGCTTTTTTTGGTTTTCATTTTTGGCATGATATAACCCAATAATGCTGATTAAAGGTGCCCGATGAAATACCGGAACTTGCAAAACCCTAATCAATTTTCATGCAAGGCATCGTTCGAATTCACCTTGCAAAAGAACTCGCAAACAAATTACCCATGGGTTTGCCAAAGGCCTGTTCACAGAAATTCACAAGGCAAACCTAAGAGGTTGCAGGAAACCATTGATTATACGATGATTTTTGTTTTATTGTCTAATAAAAATAGAAAATAACCCTGATTGTGTAGGCAAAATATCCACTCGGGCATATTTCCCGGCCTTATTTGCATATTGTTAAAGCGGCAATAAAATGAATGATTGTTTTAAACCTATCAATCCATTTGCTGGCGATAGCTTATGGCCTCGGATAGCGATACATGATCAATGCCAACCTTGCTGTTCATATCGGCAATGGTTCGGGCCACCCGCAATACCCTGTGCATTACCCTGATTGACCAACTAAACCGATGACAGGCTTGCTGGATGAGCTTGTTGCAGCCACTATCAAGCCGGCAATACCGGTCAATATCACCGGCATCAAGATGCGCATTCAGCTTACCTTGCCGTTCCTGCTGGATTTTACGACAAAGCACCACCCGGCCTTTTACGATTGCCGAAGGCTCAGCCGCCGGCGCTTTTTCCCAGTCACCCTGAAATGGATGCACCGTAATTTGCATGTCAATTCGATCCAACAGGGGGCCCGACAGCTTGCCCTGGTAACGATTGATTTTCTCAGGGGTGCAAACACAAGGCTTGCTGGCATGCCCCAGGTATCCGCAAGGACAAGGATTCATGGCTGCAATCAACTGGAATTGGGCAGGATAAACCACCGAACGGCTGGCCCTGGCAATGCAAATCTCACCTTTTTCCATCGGCTCGCGCAAGGACTCCAGGACTTTTCTATCGAACTCAGGTAATTCATCAAGGAACAGGACGCCATGATGCGCCATGCTGATTTCACCGGGCTTAGCCTGCACCCCACCCCCAATCAGGGAAACCATTGAAGCAGAATGATGCGGCGACCTGAATGGTCGCTGCGTGGACATGACCGCTTCACGCTGCGTCAGGCTTTGCACGGCGGTAACTTCTAGCAACTGCTCACTGGAAAGTGACGGTAAGAGGCCAGGTAAACGTTGCGCCAGCATGCTTTTACCAACCCCCGGGGAACCCGACATTAGCAAGCCATGAGCACCGCAAGCCGCAATTTCAAGCGCACGGCAGGCAATTGGCTGCCCTTTGACATCAGACAAACAGGGATAAACTATTTTTTCTTTGCCAGCTACCGCCCTGGCAGTTTCATAGCTGGGCTGGGCTGTGCCCACCAGAAAGTCTGCCACCTCTTTAAGCGTACTGGCTCCCAAGACCTTCAGGCCTTGGATATGAGCCGCAATCGCGGCATTTTCTTTGGGCAAGACCAGGATGGCATCCCTGGCATTTTGCCGGTAGACCGACAGCCCGATTACCAAAGGTGCCGCAACAGGAATTAAAGTACCCGTTAATGAAAGTTCACCGGCAAAGACCGTTTTGGACAGAAGCGCCACCGCCTGCTCGGCAGGCATGGTAATTTGCCCGCTAGCCAACAGCACACCCAAGGCAATGGGCAAATCAAAGCGCCCCGAATCCTTGGGCAAATCGGCGGGTGACAAATTAGCCGTAAGTCGCCCTGCGGGAAACTGATAGCCACAACTGGACAAGGCCGAGCGAACCCGCTCACGACTTTCTTTTACACCCGTCCCCGGCAAACCCACAATATTAAAAGCCGGCAACCCCGGCGCGACATGAACCTCTACCCGCACTTCAGGGGCATGCATGCCCGCTATGGCACAGCTCTTTAATACAGCTAAAGTCATAAACACTCCCCCGCAACAGTGCTGTATTATGCGGACGGGAAACATTAAAAAAGGTCCCGCGGGACCTTTTTATCAATCGTTAAAAACACGATTACTGGTTTTTTTCCTCAAGTGCCTTGATTTGGGCTTCCAGGGCGTCAATGCGCTCGCGCAACCTGTCAACCATGGCCACCTGAATATCAAACTCTTCCCGGGTAACCAGATCTAGCTTGGAAAAACCTTGCGACATGAATGCCTTCACGTTTTTTTCAATATCGGCAGCAGGACTTTTTGCAATAAGTTCCTGCATGTTTTTCTGAAATTCTTCAAAAATTTGATTACCGCGTTTCATGGTACACCCTTAAGCAAAAATATGTATAGTCAGAAAGATCATTATAAATAAGAATAAACCGGCCCAGCTTAATAAACCGGCTTTTTAAGATAAAGCCAACAAATGCGGTATGCCAAGAAAAAACGGGCACTTATGATTTAAATGCCCGTTTTGACAAACTGCTGACTGACCTTGATTACTGAGCCGGCTTGACTTCTTCCTTAATTGCATCGGCTGCTGTGCTGTCTGCGCCAGAGGATGTGCCCACTGCGCTGGAAGCAGCCTCTTTAACCGTATTGACAGCCTCTGTTGTTGCATTGTCAACGGCCTTGATCGCATTAGAAGTGGTTTCCGAAATTTGTTCGGTAATCGCATCCACTTTTTCCTCAGCACCCACTGCTGCTTCTTTAACGGATTCAACTACAGCCTCAGTAGCTGTCTTGGCTTTCTCTTCGGCACTTGCCGCTTCTTCCTTGACAGACTCTACTGCTGCCTCAGCGGTTGCTTTGGCTTCTTCTTTAGCGACTTTAGTCGCATCCGAGATACCTTCAGAAGTTGCCGCGGCATCTTTTTTCAGGTTTTCCGTCGCTGACTTGACGCCTTCAACCACGCTATCAGTCGTTTCCTTGATAGCTTCTGCCGCACCCTCAGTCGCTGCCTTGGCTGCATCCGCTGCTTGCTGGCCAGCACCCTTGACAGCATCAACAGCAATATTAGTAGCCTCTGTCACTTTGTTAGCCGCTTGATCCGCTTCAGGTTTTGACTCCTGATCACATCCAACCAACACAAATGCTGAGGAAACGATCGCCAGCATACTTAATTTTGACAAAGAATATTTCATACATGCTCCTAAAAAAATGAATATCTAACAGTATCGACCAACACGCAAGAAAAAACAATGATTCAGTACAACCTGATTTCATTTGGTGATGTTTTTTTTGCCGCTTTAACCATTATTGACAGAACCATGAAAAATTTGATGCCTTTGCACCATGATGAATCATGATTTGCACCAAAAATACGATCTGAAGCGCAAATTTTATCCTTATTTTCTGGCACGGTTTTTGCTTTATACCCAAGGACGATTATTCCATCGCTTTGGAATATCAAATTTTGACCCGTATTGGAGACCATCATGAAATTGCTAACCGCCATTATCAAACCTTTCAAGCTGGATGACGTACGAACGGCCTTGGCTGATATCGGCATTCAAGGAATGACCATCACTGAAGTGAAAGGCTTTGGACGCCAGAAAGGACATACCGAACTGTATCGGGGCGCTGAATACATTATTGATTTTCTTCCCAAAATCAAGCTTGAAGCCGCCATCCAGGACTCAATGGTCGACCAGGCCATTGAAACCATTTGCCAAGCCGGCACGACAGGAAAAATAGGAGATGGAAAAATCTTCATTACCGACCTGGAACAGGTTATTCGCATACGTACCGGTGAAGCCGGTGAAGCCGCCCTCTGAACCACATTCACCCATACACACATAATAACCGGCCATTCATGACAATGACAGCCCGTTATTGGATTAAATATAAAGGAATTCATCATGGATAAAGCAGATCTCGTCTGGGTCAGCATTTCAACAATCCTGGTTCTACTAATGGTTATTCCTGGCCTTGCCATGTTCTATGGCGGGCTGGTGCGCAGCAAAAATATTTTGTCTGTCATGAGCCAGGTTCTGGTTACTTTCGCCCTTGCCATTATTCTTTGGTTTACCTATGGCTATTCATTGGCTTTTACCGATGGCAATGCTTTTTTTGGGGGTTTCAGCCGCTTGTTATTTTCTGGCATGTATGACCTAAGCAATAATACGTTTGAATTGAGCGGCAGCATTCCCGAACTGACTTTCGCCTCGTTTCAAGCCACCTTTGCTGGCATTACCTGCGCCCTTATCGTGGGTGGATTTGCTGAAAGGATCAAGTTTTCCGCCGTACTGGTTTTTATGGCAATCTGGCTGACATTTTCCTATGTGCCTGTTGCCCACATGATCTGGTCATCAACCGGCCTGCTAACCGGAGCCGCATTGGACTTTGCAGGGGGTACCGTAGTGCATATCAACGCCGGTGTGGCCGCCCTGGTTGCTGCCTACATGGTTGGCCCACGCCTGGGATATGGCAAAGAAGCCATGCAACCACATAATCTAACCATGACCATGACGGGAGCCGCCCTGCTGTGGGTAGGCTGGTTTGGCTTCAATGCCGGTTCTGCACTGGGTGCCAATACACAAGCAGCCCTTGCCTTTTTCAACACCCTGCTTGCCACCAGCGCCGCGATTATTGCCTGGGTCCTGGTTGAATGGAAAACCAAAGGCAACCCCTCTTTGCTAGGTGCAGCATCCGGTGCCGTGGCAGGCCTGGTTGGCATTACCCCTGCCGCAGGCCTGGTTGGTCCGGTGGGCGCCCTGATTATCGGTTTCATCACCAGCCTTTTCTGCCTATGGGGAGTTAATGGGCTGAAACGGCTCCTTGGTGCCGATGATTCCCTGGATGTTTTTGGCATCCACGGTGTAGGGGGCATTATCGGTGGCCTGCTAACGGGTGTTTTCAATGCAAAACCCCTGGGTGGCCCCGGACTTGAGACTATTGGTGAAATTCCCTATCAAGTGTGGCTACAGCTTGAAGGCATGCTTATTACCGCGATATGGTGTGCGATTGTGACCTTTATCGCCCTGAAAATTGCCGGCCTTTTAACGGGTGGAATCCGGGTTGAGAAAGATGCCGAACGGCAAGGCCTGGATATCACCCAACACGGAGAGCAGGGATATCATTTCTAAATAGATTAAAGCGAAAATGTTTTACGCCATTCATTAAACAAATGAATGGCGTTTTTTTGGTTAATTTGATTAATAATAAAGTTTTAATCTCAAAAACAAGTAGTCAAAGTGTTTATTGATATGAATCAAGGAAGATATTCAAATAAAAGGCAATATACATAAATTGATTGAAATCATTAAAGATATATATAGAATACATCTTACTGATATCGCCTTTTACTACAAAGCATGACACAAAACCTAGATCCCCTTCTTATTAAAAATCGCAAGCTGCTACCTATTGTTCAAGGTGGCATGGGCGTTGGTATTTCCGCCCACAAACTGGCAAGCGCCGTAGCCCGCGAAAATGCCATTGGCACTATTGCCAGCATCGATTTACGTCACCTGCACCCGGATCTTTTGGCAAAATCAAAAGAAACCCCAGTACAAGAAAACTACGACAAACTTAATCGTATTGCTCTGGACCGCGAAATCAAGGCAGCCAAGGCCCAAACCAACGGCAAGGGCATGATTGCGGTTAATGTCATGAAAGCGGTATCCGACTACTCTGCGCTTGCTACCCAAGCCTGCGAGTCTGGTGCCGATGCCATCGTCATGGGTGCTGGCCTACCCCTTGAATTACCCGATCTAGCCGCCGACCACCCTAATGTCGCACTCATTCCGATCCTGTCAGAATCACGTGGCATTAACATTGTGCTTAAACGCTGGATGAAAAAAAACCGACTTCCCGATGCCATCGTCATCGAGCACCCCAACCATGCTGGCGGGCACTTAGGTTCAACCTCAATGTCTGACCTGAACAGCGACCGGTTCAGTTTTAGAAGAGTACTTGAAGAAACCTCACAGGTTTTCAAGCAACTGGGCCTTGAAAGCGAGAAAATCCCCCTTATTCTTGCCGGTGGCATGGCCAATTTCAAGAAAATCCAGACTGCACTTAAAGACTGGGGCGCCAATGCCGTTCAAATTGGTACTGCTTTTGCCGTTACCGAAGAAGGCGATGCACATCTTAACTTCAAGAAAACCCTTTCAGAAGCCAAAGAAGAAGATATCGTTGAGTTCATGTCAGTAGCGGGCTTGCCTGCCAGGGCAGTACTAACACCCTACCTTAAAAAATACCTTAAAAACGAACAAAAACTACAGGACAATGCCAAGGCAGATCCTCGTCGCTGCGTGCAAAGCATGAACTGTCTTAGCGTATGCGGCCTTCGGGATGGCATTAGTAAAATTGGCCAGTTCTGCATTGATCAACGCCTTAGCGATGCCTATTCCGGCGATATTCGCAAAGGGCTTTTCTTCCGTGGCAAAGATCCCCTGCCGTTTGGCGACCAAATTCGCACCGTCTATGAAACCATCCAGTATTTGATGACCGGCCAAAAACCCGTCATACCAGGCTAAAACAGTTTATCTAACCGGCACAGACCGGCCCTTCCTTCCTCAGTGTTCAAAATTCAGACCGGTTTTATGCCGGTCTTTTTTTATTTACTGAAAGGCATAAGCCAATATAAAGAGCCGGAACAAAAAATGGGCAGTAATGCCCATTTATGTACTAATTTGTGTGAATACAAAATTAATATGCACCCTTCTGGTGCAAAGGTAACGGCTTAGATGTCCAGTATATTCAGGTCAATATACTCGGCATGATTAAGGGATGTCGCAATCTTGCTTCTTAAGGCATTAGTATGCGAAGTACGGACTATTTTCTTCACATCAAGCAACTGCTGAGGATGCATTGAAAACTCGGTTAAGCCAAGGCCGAGCAACAAACGCGTGTAACGCGACTCACCCGCCATTTCTCCGCATACCGCCACATCTTTTCCCGCCCTCTCACCGGCCTGTATGGTTTGGGAAATCAGGCGCAAAACCGCCGGGTGCATAGGGTCATACAAATCGGAAACCTCGTTGTCAACCCGATCGATGGCCAGCGTATACTGAATCAGGTCATTCGTGCCGATTGAAACAAAATCAAGCTGTTTCATAAACGGCTCTATGGCAATGGCAATCGCCGGGATTTCAACCATGGCACCCAATTCAATATTTTCAGCGTAAGCATGACCCTCTTCAGCCAACTGCTTTTTGGCAACCTCAAGTGCCTGCTTGACAGAATGCAACTCATGCATGTGGGAAAGCATAGGAATCAGGACTCTTAACCGCCCATGCACTGAAGCCCGAAGCAAAGCCCTTAATTGGGTCTGGAACATTTCAGGACGGGACAGGCAATACCTGATTGCCCGCAAGCCCAAAGCCGGATTGGCAGCAACCGTCGCTTCACCATCAAGGGTCTTGTCCGAACCAATATCTAGCGTACGAATGGTTACAGGCTTACCCTGCATGGTTTTCAGAACATATGAATAGGCCTCGTATTGCTCCTCTTCATCAGGCAAGTTTTCTCGCCCCATAAACAGGAATTCACTACGAAACAGGCCAATCCCATCAGCCCCCAACGCCATCACCTCATCGGCCTCGTGTGGAAGCTCTATATTGGCTTCAAGCTTGATTTTTTTACCATCAAGGGTAATAGCCGGCTCGTCTTTATGAACAATCAGCTCGGCACGTTCCCGAATATAAGCATCCTGTTTCTTCTGGTATTCTGCCAGAATAAGCTCAGACGGATTAACAATGACAATTCCTGTCTCTCCATCGACGATCAACATGTCTTTGTCACGTAGCAGACTACGAATATTGCCCAAGCCAACTACTGCCGGAACATTCATGCTACGCGCAACAATTGCGGTATGTGAGGTAGCACCACCCAGATCGGTTACAAAGGCGGCAAAACGGGCCCCGCGCAACTTAAGCATGTCGGCCGGAGAAATATCATGCGCCACCACAATGGAAGAATTAATATCCATGTCGAAGGACATATCGGGCAACAAGGAGGACCCCATGCCAGATAAAACCCTCAGCACCCTTTCTATAACCTGATTGACATCAGCCGCACGTTCCCGAATATATTCATCTTCCATTACCGAGAATTGATCTGCCAGCAATTGCCCTTGGGTACTTAAAGCCCATTCGGCATTGTATTGGCGACTGGCAATGATTTCCCGGGTTTGTTCCGACAGCATGGGATCAGAAACTAGCAGGCTGTGAACATTCAACAAGGGAATTAATTCTTTGGGTGCATCTGCTGGCAGGGTTTTGATAATATGCTGGAGGTCTTTGTAAACCGTTTCCAGGGCAGCATCAAGACGAGCACATTCCTGCGGGATATCTTCAGTGGCAATACGATAGTGAGCAACCTCCAGGGTAGCTGCCCCCATAATAACCGCACGACCAATAGCGAACCCCCGGGCAACCCCCTTGCCACGCTTCAACATGACTGAGGTTGGACGGCAGGTCTTTGACTCTCTCATATGCTACCCAATAATACCGTTTATTCCGGCTCACCAAACTTGCTATTGAACAACGCCTCTATTTGCTGAAGAGCATCCGAAGCATCTTCACCTATTGCTTCGAGCGTGACAGCAGTACCTTTGCCCGCCGCCAGCATCATGACACCCATGATGCTTTTAGCATTGACGCGTTGTGAAGCACGACTGATAAAAACTTCACTGCTAAACGAGCTTGCCAACTGCGTTAGCTTTGCGGCAGCCCTGGCATGCAGACCTAGTTTGTTGCTGATAATAATATCTACTGAAGCCATAATTCATCTTATATGTTAGTAACAGGAATTACTGATCGTTGGCAAGATCAATGCATTTCATGCCTTTTTTGCCACCCTCGAAAACAGATTCGCACAATTCTTCCAGGTTTTTTTCACGGTAACGGATGGCATTTAAAATCATGCATGCATTAGTACCCGAAAGAATATGCGACTTTACACCGGCATTTTGTAAAATCTGCACTGCCCTTGCACCAATATTGGCAGGGGTCGCTCCGCCCAAATCAGCAAGAACCAACACAGCATTATTATCGCCAGCCACACTTCTTAACTGCGCAACAATTTCACCAACTTTTTGATCTGGATCAACATCAGGTTCAATATCAAAAAAAACGAAGTTTTCTACATTTCCATAAACATGGGTGGCACAATCATGCAAGGCCGACGCCAAAGGAACATGCGCAATTATTGCAATCGCTGTCATAAAAAACCTTAAGCCGACAAAACGGCTTTTTCAAGTGCCTGGGCAAAGTGATCAGCCACATCAAAGCCGGTTTGCTCTGTAATTTCAACGAAGCAGGTTGGGCTGGTCACATTGATTTCAGTGACATAATCACCTATGACATCAAGACCCACCAGCAACAAGCCCCTTTGCCTTAATACCGGTGCAATGCTTTGCGCAATATGCAAATCGCGTTCTGTCAGTTTTTGGGCCACGCCACGTCCACCCGCTGCCAGATTCCCCCTGGTTTCACCAGCTAGCGGAATACGCGCAAGTGCGTAAGGAACCGGTGCTCCGTCGATTAGCAAAATACGCTTGTCACCATTGGTAATCTCTGGGATGAAGCGCTGCGCCATAATCGTTCGGTTACCATCCTGGGTAAGCAACTCGAGGATTGCGTTTAAATTGGCCTCGTTTTGCAGGACACGAAAAACACCACTACCGCCCATGCCGTCAAGCGGCTTGACCACAATATCCTGATGCTGGGCGTGAAACTGCCTGATTCGCGCCATGTCACGGGTAACCAGGGTTGGCGCCGTAAATTCGGAAAACTCGGTAATCGACAATTTTTCGGGATGGTTGCGTATGGCCGCCCCAGAATTGAATACTTTGGCACCTTGCTGTTCGGCATATTCCAGCAGATGGGTAGAATACACGTACTCCATATCGAATGGAGGATCTTTACGCATGATGGTTGCGTCAAAATGCACCAAAGGCAGTTCATTGTCTTCAGAAGTATAGGCCCACCAGGCATGGCCATGCAAATTGGCATTATCTTCAATTTGAATGGAACGCGAACGGACAAAAACCCGCCCGGTTTCAATGAACAGATCACCCTGCAAGGCAACGCTAATGGAATGCCCGCGTTTAATCAATGCACGCATCATGGCGACCGATGTATCTTTATATGCTTTTAACAAGGGTAATGGGTCTACGATGAATAATACATGCATTGCTATACTTCCAAAGAAATTCCCGCCGGTTAAAGCGGGATATATTGAGTCATAAAACTGAATTACTTGGTAGATTCAGGTTTGCCAGCCACGGCTTTTTTACGTGGAGCCAGCACCATTACCATTTGACGTCCTTCGAGCTTGGGCATTGCCTCTACCTGAACGGTATCGCCCAGATCTTCCCGGATTCGTTCTAACACACGCATACCCAGTTCCTGGTGAGCCATTTCACGTCCGCGGAAACGAAGAGTTACCTTGGCCTTGTCACCATCGTCGATAAAACGACGCAGGTTACGAAGCTTGACCTGATAATCACCCTCATCGGTGGCAGGACGGAACTTGACTTCCTTGACCTGAATCACTTTCTGCTTGGCCTTGGCTTCTTGCAAACGCTTTTGCTCCTGGTATTTGAACTTGCCGTAATCCATCAAACGGCAAACAGGAGGTGATGCATTAGGCGCGATCTCGACGAGATCCACGTCAGCCTGCTCAGCCATGCGAATGGCTTCAAGTGTTTTAACTACACCTAACTGTTCTCCTTCGAGACCAATCAGACGAACTTCAGGAATGCGTATTTCAGCATTTATGCGGTGGGATTTTTCGGTTGCGATGTTAACAACTCCTTAAAAAGATAATAAATTACGCCTTGACATCCTGACGTAAAGCCACATCAGTGCGAAGACGCGCGACGAAATCATCGACAGATAGTACACCCAAATCAAGGTTACCGCGACCACGGACAGCCACAGCACCATTTTCCTGTTCCTTTTCCCCGACAACCAGGATGTAAGGAACTTTCTGCATACTGTTTTCCCTGATTTTACGAGTGATTTTCTCATTACGCAAATCGGCAGAAGCACGGAAACCCTGTTGGGTAAGCGTATTCACCACTTTATTGGCGTACTCGGAAAACACCTCGGAAATCGGGCATACAACCACTTGCTCGGGTGCCAGCCATGGCGGCAGTGCACCCGCATAGTTTTCAATTAGCATACCAATAAAACGCTCGAGTGAGCCCAGAATAGCGCGATGCACCATGACGGGTGCGCGACGCTGGTCGGAGGCATCGACATATTCGGCACCCAAGCGTACCGGCATGGAAAAGTCAACCTGAACCGTGCCACATTGCCAATGACGGCCAATGGCGTCTTTCAGGGTATATTCAATTTTAGGACCATAAAAAGCGCCTTCTCCGGGAGAGATTTCAAACTCGCAACCGGAACGGCGCAAGCTTTCCATCAGCGCTTCTTCAGCCTTATCCCAAATGGCATCATCACCAATACGTTTTTCAGGACGGGTGGCCACTTTATAAAGCACATCGGTAAAGCCAAAATCACGATAAACTTTTTGCAACAATGTCGTAAAGTTCGCACATTCATCTTGCAATTGGTCTTCAGTACAGAAAATATGACCATCATCCTGGGTAAAGCCTCGCACACGCATCATGCCATGCAAAGAACCGGAGGGCTCGTTACGATGACACTGGCCAAACTCGCCATAGCGGATTGGCAATTCACGGTATGAATGCAGCCCGGAATTATAAATTTGGACATGACCAGGACAGTTCATTGGCTTAAGGCCATAAACCCGATTCTCGGATTCGGTCGTGAACATGTTCTCTTTGTAGTTGTCCCAATGCCCGGTTTTCTTCCACAGGGAAAGATCCAGGATTTGCGGCGCTTTTACTTCCTGATAACCATTCTCTATATAGACATTGCGCATGTACTGCTCAACCTGCTGCCATATTCTCCAGCCCTTAGGATGCCAGAAAACCAGTCCCGGACCTTCATCCTGGAAGTGAAACAGATCAAGCTCTTTGCCCAATTTGCGATGATCCCGCTTTTCGGCCTCTTCAAGCATGTGCAGATATTGCGCCTGCTCTTCCTTACTGGCCCAGGCAGTACCATAAATACGCTGGAGCATTTCATTATTGCTATTACCACGCCAATAAGCGCCAGCCACTTTCATCAGCTTGAATACTTTAAGCTTGCCGGTTGAAGGGACATGAGGACCACGACACAAGTCGATGAAATCACCCTCACGATACAGGCTGATAGGCTCGTTAGACGGAATGGAAGCAATGATTTCAGCCTTGTAGTGCTCGCCCTGCTCCTTGAAAAAAGCAACCGCATCATCACGCAGCCATTCTTCACGGGTAACCACTTCGTCTTTTTTGGCCAGTTCTTGCATTTTCTTTTCAATTTTTTGCAAGTCTTCTGGCGTAAAAGGACGCTTGTATGAAAAATCGTAATAAAAACCGTTATCGATCACTGGCCCAATGGTTACTTGCGCCTCGGGAAACAACGATTTCACGGCATAAGCCAGCAAATGGGCAGTAGAGTGACGGATAAGATCCAGGCCTTCAGGATCTTTGGCAGTCACAATCGACAGCTTTGCATCTTCTGTGATAACAAAACTGGTATCCACCAGCCTGGCTTCTTCTGACCCTACAGCCACCTTACCCGCGAGGGCCGCTTTACCCAGACTGGGCGCGATAGTCGTAGCCACTTCACCCACACTGACCGGGTTGGTGAACTGGCGCTGAGAACCATCTGGTAAGGTAATCTGAATCATTTAAATGCCTTAATAAAAAATAAAAACGCGACTATTTTTAGTCGCGCTAGTGATGAGACTGCTAGAAAATTTTCAAAATATAAACTCTCACGATCGCGACTAGAAATTTTTGGTTTCCGTTCTCGTAGTTCGTGCAGTTAAGAATTTCATTTATTTCAGTCTCTACTAAATACATTAACATTTTGATTCTAACATTTTCTGTCTTTTGGCATATTAAAAGCCGTGTTTGCACAGAAAAAACATCAGCAAATGTTGTAAAACAGACCAAATCAAGCGCATTTGACCCGCATTCTGCTTGACCCCACCATCCAATTGCCAGCAAAAATGAAATAACAAGACCGTAAGCTTAACCATGACCTGCCCTCCCTTTTCCTCTCAGACAGCCTTAAAAAAATGCCCAAGAAGAATATTCAGCCAGTCAAAAGAACATCAACAGCCATCAGGACTGGTTACATTATTGCTCAACTGACAAACCTGCTAAAACAATTACAGCCACAATCTGGGTTACAATTTAAGCTATTGTTTATTCTAAATATTTAGCCTAATGCAACTACCCAAATCCATACGCCTTGGCTTCGCCCTTGCTTTTTTTTGCCTGTTAAGTGCCTGCTCCAGCTTAACGACTGGCAATAATGGCATGAGCCACCTACAAATAACCCAAGATGCCCGTGGCGTCGCACTGACCTCACGAGACAGTGATTTGTTCCTGCCAGGCTCGGCGGTCCTTTCCTCTAATTCGGGCCCTTATCTGAATAAAGTAGCCGAATTGCTCAAAGATCGCCCCCATCGCAAAGTACTTATCGACAGTATTTCTGAAAATGCGGGCTCTGCCGAACTGAACCAGGAATTGCAGGAAGTCCGCTCACTAACCCTCATGAAAGCCCTGACCAACCGTGGCATTGATAAAAGCAGGCTGGCTTACACCCAGCCTAACGCCTATAATGGACAAACCGGCACCAACGCTGGCAACCAGTACAAAACCAAAATCATTATTCTGGGTGAAAGCACCAGTGAAATGAATGTCAGTACCATAGAGCGCTTCTTTGATGACCTCTACAAATACGGCAATAATATTTTCAATTAACCAGACTTTCACTTAAGCGTTCTCTCAACCCATTACCACTACTCATTAATAAAGCATGGCTAAACCGATTATTTCTAATACCATTCTGGCCGTTGTGGCAGTTGGCATACTATTTTTCATTGGGCGATCTGTTTATGATGTTTTTACCCGCGCCCCCGTCAAGGGAATAGAAAGCAGCCAAAGCCAGAACAAGAGTAGCCAGGCCGGACCAACCGTTTCAGGCACCATTGAATTACCTGCCGAAAATAATCCTGCCACAACAGAAACACCCGCCAACCTGCCTGCTGCAACCAGCAAGGAACCAGCCAGCCTGAACCAACCCTCACTGCCCCAGAAAAAAGAGCCGGCCATCGCCAATACACCTTCATCAGTGCCTGAAACACCGAAAGCCGCTGCAGAGCCGTTTACCAACGCTGCTCCCACTGAAAAAACCGATGAAACCTCTGCCCTAAAAACCAATCCAGATTTAAGGCAAGTTATTCCTCCGGTGCCTTTGGCACCGCCCAGCCCATTCCCCACGCCCGTCAACCCCGCTTCAAATGAACAATTATTTGAAGCCACCGGCCCCCTTGATAACAACCCTATTGATGACACCCCGATTGACAGCGGTTTTCCCGTCCCTCAATCCAGTTTCCCCGCACCCGGCACCACACCGGCCACCATTCCCGAGCCAGCACCTTTCGAGACAGGAGAAGGCTCTCCATTCAACAATTTCCCTGCGCCAGTCACTAACAGCAATCTGAATTCCGGCAATGTAAATTCGTCAAATCCCGAGTTTGAACGACTACAAAACTTGCGTCAGCAAAAAGAACGCCTTCGCAACGACCTTGGCTTTTAAGCCATAAAAGCGCCAGGAAATAAAAAATCCAGATTTTCATCTGGATTTTTTATTTCTAGCCAACATTAAAGCTTAAATATTTTAATGTTTTAATGTTTTACCTGGTTATCTACACCGGCAGCAGTTTTACTTGCAGCCAATGCTTCCTGGGCCAGCTTGGCAATTTCCGCCTCTGACAAAGGTGTTGGCAAACGCTCCAATGCCACCTCAAGAACACGATCTATCCAACGTACCGGAATAATTTCAAGATGATTTTTGACATTATCGGGGATTTCAGATAAATCCTTGACGTTTTCCTCGGGGATAAGAACCGTTTTGATACCACCACGATGGGCTGCCAGCAGCTTTTCTTTCAAACCACCAATAGCCAGGACCTCACCGCGCAAGGTAATCTCACCGGTCATGGCCACATCCGCCCGCACAGGAATGCCAGACAAAGCAGAGACCAGTGCTGTTGTAATGGCAATACCCGCAGAAGGACCATCTTTAGGCGTTGCACCCTCGGGAACGTGAATATGAATATCTTTTTTCTCGAAAATGCTATCGGCAAAACCAAGCCTGTGCGCACGTGAGCGGACCACCGTTCGGGCTGCCTGCATGGATTCCTTCATGACATCACCCAAAGAGCCCGTATGCTGGATAACCCCTTTACCGGTTACCGCTGCAACCTCGATGGTTAACAGATCACCACCCACTTCTGTCCAGGCCAAACCGGTTACCTGGCCAACCTGGTTTTCTTTCTCGGCCATGCCAAAGGCATATTTACGTACACCCAAATACTCGCCAAGATTTTCATTGGTGACAACGATAACTGGCGCGGTAGCTTTGCTGGCCGCTGTCCTGGAAGTGGACTTAGCCCCCATGAGAATTGCCTTGATTACTTTACGGCAGATTTTGCCCAGCTCACGCTCAAGCGACCGCACACCCGCTTCACGCGTGTAATAACGAACAATATCACGTACCGCACTTTCTTCAATCTTCAGCTCACCCTCTTTGACGCCATTGTTTTTCATCAACTTTGGAATCAGGTGATCAAGTGCAATATGCACTTTTTCATCCTCGGTGTAACCTGACAGATGAATCACTTCCATCCGGTCCAGCAAGGCAGCCGGAATATTCAGGGAGTTGCTGGTTGCCACAAACATGACATCAGACAAGTCGTAGTCCACTTCCACATAATGGTCCTGGAACGTATGGTTTTGTTCAGGATCCAGCACCTCAAGCAAAGCAGAAGACGGATCACCACGGAAATCCATGCCCAGCTTGTCTATTTCATCAAGCAGGAACAGAGGATTGCGCACACCAACCTTACTCATGTTTTGCAAAATCTTGCCTGGCATTGCACCGATATAGGTACGGCGGTGACCACGAATCTCGGCCTCATCACGAACACCACCCAACGCCATGCGCACATATTTGCGGTTGGTTGCGCGTGCAATGGATTGGCCCAAGGAAGTTTTACCCACCCCAGGAGGTCCCACCAGGCACAGGATAGGCGCCTTGACTTTATCAACGCGCTGCTGGACAGCCAAGTATTCAATAATGCGTTCTTTTACCTTCTCAAGCCCGTTATGGTCATCGTTAAGGATTTTTTCAGCATTTTCAAGCGAAGTATTGATGCGGCTTTTTTTCTTCCAAGGCAAACCGATCAGGGTATCAATGTAATTCCTGACAACAGTTGCTTCGGCTGACATAGGTGACATCAGCTTCAGTTTTTTCAGCTCGGCATCCACCTTAGCCCGTGCCTCCTTAGGCATTTGCGCAGCTTCAATTTTCTTTTCAAGCTCTTCAAGGTCAGCACCCTCTTCGCCTTCGCCCAACTCTTTCTGGATGGCTTTTACCTGTTCATTCAGGTAATAGTCGCGCTGGCTTTTTTCCATCTGTTTTTTAACGCGACCACGAATGCGCCTTTCAACCTGAAGGATATCAATTTCTGCTTCGATCTGGCCTAACAGCGCCTCAAGGCGACCGGTAACATCAAGCTCATCAAGCAGATGCTGTTTCTGCTCAAGCTTTAAAGGCAAGTGTGCAGCAATGGTATCTGCCAAACGATCTGTTTCTTCTATGTTATTTAAAGAAGAAAGAATTTCTTGTGGTATTTTTTTGTTAAGTTTAACGTATTGATCAAACTGGGATATGACCGTACGGCGCAATGCCTCCAGTTCTGCCGTATCTTCGCTAGATGGAACAATAGGCATCACTTTGCCGATGAAATTGGACTCTGTATCCCGAATTTCCTCAACATGCGCACGCTGAAGGCCTTCCACCAGTACCTTGACGGTACCATCGGGAAGTTTCAACATTTGCAAAATTGTGGCGATACAGCCAATTTCATATATATCTTCAGGCGCCGGCTCATCTTTGCTTGCCGACTTTTGGGCAACCAGCATGATTTGCTTGCCAGCTTCCATGGCGGCCTCGAGGGCACGGATGGAACGGGGCCTACCTACAAACAAAGGAATAACCATGTGGGGGAAAACCACCACGTCGCGCAACGGCAACAACGGCAACTCTATTGATTCTGCAGGCAAAATTTGACTCGCAGACATAAGCAATTTCCTTGAAAACAATCTGTTATTGATAATAATGGTAGGAATATGGAGGCCAAACCGGAAAATTCAAGGCTTGACTCCATATGCCCTCCAAATATTGTTTTATGCTGCTGCGTTTTTTAAATTACGGGTTTTGGTATTGGAAGAAGATGTTTTTTCTGCTTCGGCATCATCACTGAAAAGCAGCAATGGGCTACCGGTACCATTGACGGCAGCTTCATCGAGCACTACTTTAATGACGTTTTTGCGGGAAGGAAGCTCAAACATGGTTGACATAAGGGCAGACTCAAGGATGGAACGAAGTCCACGGGCACCCGTTTTACGTTGCAGTGCCTTCCTCGCAATGGCTACCAATGCCTGAGGACGAATTTCCAGCTCAACATCCTCCATGGCAAACAGCTTCTGGAACTGCTTGACCAAGGCATTCTTCGGTTCGGTCAGGATCCTTACCATCGCCTCTTCATTTAATTCTTCCAGTGTGGCCACCACCGGCAAACGGCCAACCAGTTCAGGAATCAGACCGAACTTGATGATATCTTCGGGCTCTACCGTGGCAAAGACTTCACCAACACCTTTTTCTGATTTAGACTGAACCTGCGCACCAAAACCAATACCTGATTTTTCCGTGCGGTTCTTAATGACTTTTTCAAGGCCGTCGAAAGCGCCACCGACAATAAACAGGATATTGGTGGTATCGACCTGGACAAAATCCTGGTTAGGATGCTTGCGCCCGCCTTGCGGAGGCACAGAAGCAACCGTACCCTCGATTAATTTGAGCAATGCCTGCTGAACGCCCTCACCGGATACATCACGGGTGATGGACGGGTTATCGGATTTACGCGAGATTTTGTCAATTTCATCAATATATACAATGGCACGCTGCGCTTTTTCAACATCATAATTACAATTTTGCAGCAATTTCTGAACGATGTTTTCAACGTCTTCACCCACATAACCGGCCTCGGTCAAGGTAGTGGCATCGGCCATGACAAACGGCACATCAAGCTGCCGGGCAAGCGTTTGCGCCAGCAAGGTTTTACCGGAACCGGTAGGACCAATGAGCAAAATATTACTCTTGGAAAGCTCAACCTCTTCGTCTTTATTCAACTCAGCATGACGAATACGCTTGTAATGGTTGTAAACGGCAACAGCCAAGCTGCGCTTTGGCTGATCTTGCCCAATGACGTATTGGTCCAGGAATGACTTGATCTGTGCAGGGGTTGGCAACTCTGTTTTGATAGCCTCGCGAGCATCTTCATGCGCACTGTCCCGGATAATATCATTGCACAGCGCAATACACTCATCACAAATAAAAATCGAACCGGGCCCTGAAATTAATTTGCGAACATCATCCTGACTTTTGTTGCAAAAAGAACAATGCAGAACTTTGCCATCGGAAGAACTGTTTTTATCTGCCATATTAAGTATATATATCTCGCAAAAAAAGGCCGACCGTATAAAAAGGTCGGCCATGAACGTTACCTTTAAGGATAGTATAGCAAAACTATACTCCTGCAGCCCTTGTGGTAAGCACTTTATCAATTAAACCGTAAGCCAGTGCATCTTCGGGCGCCATGTAGTTATCACGCTCGGTATGCTCACGAATTCTTTCGATAGGCTGACCGGTATTGTTAGCCAGGATCTGGTTCAGGCGATCACGCAAACTAAGGATTTCGCGCGCCTGAATTTCGATATCGGTTGCCTGACCCTGTGCACCACCCAAAGGCTGGTGAATCATGATGCGAGAGTTGGGCAGGCTATAACGCTTGCCCTTGGCGCCGGAACTTAGCAGAAAAGCCCCCATACTGGCAGCCATACCCGTACACAAGGTAGAGACATCAGGCTTGATGAACTGCATGGTGTCGTAAATGGCCAGGCCCGCATAAACACCACCACCGGGTGAGTTGATATACAGGGAAATATCCTTGTCTGGATTTTCCGATTCAAGAAACAGCAATTGCGCAACCACGAGATTGGCCGACTGATCATTAACCTGCCCCACCAGGAAGACAACACGTTCCTTCAGCAGACGAGAATAAATATCATATGATCTTTCACCACGACCAGACTGTTCTATAACCATGGGGATATAGCCAAGGCTGGTCGGTGTCACCGACTCGCTCCCATGCATGGACGCATAAAAATCGGTAAAACGGTGCATCATTACATTGTTCCCATTAATTCATCAAAAGCGATGGTTTCTTCAGCCACTTTAGCCAAAGACAAAACATGATCAACCACATTGTCTTCAAGCACAACCGCTTCAATTTCGGCACGACGCTGGCGATCAGACAAATAGTAGCTAATAACCTGCTCGGGTTTTTCATAGTTTTGAGAAAACTCTTCAATACGGGCACGAACTTGCTCAGGAGTAACCTGCAATTTAGCCTGCTCGACCAGCTCACCCACCAACAAGCCCAAACGCACACGACGCTCGGATTCAGGCTTGAATGTCTCGGCAGGAATAGGCATTTGGTCTGCGTTAGGCACACCACGTTGCTTGAGCTCTTCGCGAGCAGCGGCAACACGAGCCTGAACATCGTTATCTACCAGTGCTTTAGGGATATCGAAAGTAGCGGCATTTGCCAAGGCATCCATGACGCTGCCTTTAGTGCGGCCCTGGATACGGTTTTTGACTTCACGCTCGATATTGCTACGGATTTCGGCCAGCAGTTTTTCGGTATCGCCCTCTGCCTGACCCAATGACTTGGCAAACTCTTCGTTAACTTCTGGCAAGACCGGTTCGGCAACTTCTTTAACCGTAATGGTGAATTCAGCTGTTTTGCCAGCAACTTCCTTGCCTGCGTAATCTTCAGGGAAGGACAGCGGGAAAGTTTTGCTTTCGCCCGCTTTCAAGCCTGTTGCAGCCTCTTCAAATTCGGGCAACATGCGACCCTGTCCCAGCAGGAACGGGAAGTTTTCAGCTTTTCCACCTTCAAATTCAACGCCATCAATGGTGCCAACAAAGTCCAGGGTAACACGATCGTCTTTTTGTGCAGGACGATCTTCACGGGCTTCGTAAGTTGCACGTTGTTTACGCAGGATATCTACGGTACGGTTGATTTCTTCATCGCCAACTTCAGCAGTAAAGCGCACCACTTCCAGAGAAGAAAGGTCTGGCAAGGCAACTTCAGGATAAATTTCGAATTTAGCTACAAAACCAACCTGACCCTCTTCAACACCTTCAGTTTTGGGCTCGATGGAAGGCATGCCGGCAACACGCAAATCGGCTTCCTTGATAAGTTTGTCGAATTCCTGACCCACTTTTTGGTTGATGACATCATAGCGGATGCCAGGGCCATGACTGCGTTCGATGACAGAAATGGGCGCCTTGCCTGGACGGAAACCCTGTACTTTGGCAGTACGGGCAACACGCTGCAGCTGTTTTTTAACGTCCTGTTCAATATCGTCTAACGATATGATTAGATTTACCTGGCGCTCAAGGCCTTCAAGAGTTTCTACCGTTGCCTGCATTTAAATAAACCTTTTATATTGCGGAAAAATTAATAATATAACCAGTCATTTTACCCAAAAAACCGGACAGTCATCATTTTTTTATATTTAATTTATCAAAAATACTCAAAATGCAACGCCTGTCCCCACGCCAACCGCCATGCCACCACTACCACCCGCTGCACCAACGCCATATACGCAAGCGGATAAAGTTAAAGAAATCGCAAGGATTAGTAGAATATTCCGTTTCATTGTTGCACCTCGAGCATTAAATCAATACACTTTAATACGTACTTAAAAAACCGTTAAGCTAATATTTACACGTACACATTTTATTATTTTTCAAGGGGTATGAACTCATGACTGATTTTGATCAACACAACACATCCGCAGAAACAACCGATCAAACTCAAGAATTCCGCAAACCACGTTTTTCAAATGGCGGTTTTGTCATTGGCCTGATTGTTTTCGGTCTGTTTACCGCACTCATCACCTGGTCCGTGAGCTTTATCGCCATGTTTTTTGGCGCTATTGGCTCTATCATTTCAATCGCGACCTGCCTTTTTGACCATGAGCACTGTCGCTTTACATCAGTACCCGCCAACAACAAAGCCATCGAAGACGAAAACTGGGCTTATTTTGCAATCAGGGCCGTTTTCGGTGCCATCTTTGGCACTGCCGCCTACGTCATTGTTCTACAAGGTGTTGCCCCTGATACGCCTTGGGCAGCTGTAGCAACTGTTGCCGCTTTTGCCGGCTTGTTATTCGACAAGCTCCTGTTCAAAAAATAATCCAGATAGCTAGCGAGGCAGTTTTATTCGCACGCCAGCGCCCCAAAAAAGCTTCATGAAAACATGAAGCTTTTTTTTGTTCACGCCAGTCTGAAAACCGTTCCTTTGTCAAAAGCACCCGCCAATAGATGACTGGCAACTACCTTGCATCACTTACAGGCTTTTCTTCAATTCATCCATAGAACCATATACCTTGTTCATGGACTCAAACTCTTCCTTGGTGCAAGGATATGTTTGTTCCGACGGAACACCCGTATCATCTTGTGCATCAGCCACAGCAGTAACCTTGCTACACATATAACGGGTGACACTTGGGTCCTGCCCCGGAATATTGTCCTGAGCCGCACAGCCGGCCAATAATATGACCATGGCAAGCAATCCTGTTTTTTTCATTTCAAACCCGTCCAATTAATTACTCAATTACTTCTGTATAAATCATCAATTTTTTTGCTGGCTTCTTTTTCCTTCAGCTCTTCCTCGGTTGGCAACACAACATCGTTGATTATAGGTTCACTCCAGGTACCACGCACAAAATATCTTGCGGTTAACGAGCGCTGCAAAGGCGCCTGCAATAGCCATTGAGAAAGAAAAGCCCCCACGCCGACCACTGGATTAACTATCACGCCAGTAAGAATGGCGGCACCACTAATATCCAGATTAGGAACCACTACCGCCTGAAAATCAAGTGACTCGGTATTTATATTGGTCATGCCAGAGGCGACAATAGCCACTGCCGGACCATTAAGACGAAAATCGGAAACCTGTACATTGCCCCGCGTCATATCCAGCTTAGACCTGACCATATCAAAACTCACGCCATCCTTGAATGAATTACCCAACGTACTGCCGAACTCGGGAATTCTGGCAATGGATTGCAAAGCCAGCAACTCAAGTGCCTTAACCACTTTCGAGTCAACACTTAGCAATCGGCCACCAGTTACCTGACTATCAAGATTAAGATCGATCTGGTTCAAGTCCAGATCAGTAATATCAGGCCACTTCAAAGCACCATTTATATGCCCCTTACCACCGGCAACTACTGTTTTTTCTAACCATAAAGACAGTAACTTACCCAGATCCAGAAAATTCATATTCAGTTTAAGGTCCAGTCCTGTACTGTTGTTTACGGTTTTCAACATACCTGTGGCATACATGGAACCGGCGGAATTACTGATCGTCATCTCGTCAATCCGCCAATTGTCCTGCCGGTTGCTTTTCCGTCCTTTCAAGGCAAGCGAACCCAACTCGCTATCAAAGATCGAAAACCGCTTGGCGCTAATGTCCAGCCTTGGCAAATGCAAGATCTTGTTGGTTTTTTTATCATTCGGGCCACTATTTATTTCTTCATTTTCAGCCTCTGAATTAAGCACCAGACGATCAAATCGGGCCACGACAGAATCCTCATGAAAAACCTTGCCTGGGATCCATTCAATCTCACCGGCCACCGCTTCGGAATCCACCTTAAAATCCCATGCTGATGATTTGCGGTTTTTACTGCCAGAGACCGTTGCCTTGGCAATAGTCTGCGACAAATAACGAAGAGAATCAGCCTCCAACTGCAAAGCGGTCACATCGGGAAACACCGGGACCCGCTTGCCTGAGGACTGACCCGCATCAAACTCGTCAACAATATCCAGCCATTGCTGGATATCAAGAAAAGCCAGCTTGCCGTTTATTTTCAAGCCCGAAGCCGGCATGACTGGCGCCGCTGATATCCCTACCGCCCCCCTGGAAAAAAAAGCACCTACCATTGAACGAATATCACGTTCAAAAACAGCCTTGATTTTGCCCTTGCCCAGATCCAGCTCAAGCAGCCGCTGATTATCATTATTTTTGCTGGCATTACTTAGCCAGCGTGCACGCAATGGATTTGAAGCAGCGGCTGTTTTTCCAACCTCAGGAGGAAAATCAAGCGCCAGTCCTTGCAAGGATGAATCCACACTTACATTAACCTTCCCGCCTACCAGAAAATCAAGCCGGGCCTCGTAACTGGCCTGACCTTTTATCCGGTTCAACCCTTTGACCGGCAACACCTCCCTTAGCCCTTCACTGGTAAATGTCCCATTGATGCTCAAGGCTTTGCCAGAAGACCCGATATTCCCATCCAGTTTAACCGGGCCACCCAGCATAATCCCCTCAAGTTTTTGCGTAACCAGTTCGGTTTCATCAAACCGCAATGAGCCACTCATTTTGCGAAGCCAGGGATAATCCGGCTCGAACTGAAAATCGGCATCCCGCATATGGATGGTTCCGCTTACCTTGGCATTATCCGCATCATTAACCGGGATAAACAAGCGCAACGGAATTTTCCAGGTGCCTGTTGCACGGGCGGTATCCAGGGCGTTACTGATCAAATAGCCCAAGGGCGTGGTTCGGGCAAACTCAAGATAAGCGCCAGCGTCCGCGGTTGAATTGGCCTGCAACTCAACCTCGGTACTTTTTTCAATATTGGAAACCAGCCCTGAAAATTCATTCAAGTCAATCTTTCCGTCTTGACCACTCAAGAAATAAGCATGCATCGATTGCAGGGCAATCTTGTCACGATTGAAATCAAATTTACCGCTTTCCGAATAGACTACCGGCCATTTGCGCCCCTTTATTTCCTCCTGATGATAATCAAGGGCCAAACTGTGGTAATCACCCTTTAACTGAAAATCACCGGATTGTGGCCGAAGCCCGAAAGGAAAATGATCCACAACGCCTTTAAGTGTAAAAGGCGCATCTTTTAGATAGCCATCCTTGAAAGCATGGGTTAGCCAGTCCAAGGCATCCTCATCAATCACGTTGGGCAGATAACGGTATAAATGGGGCAACTTCAGGGAGTGCAATTTCCCCTGCAGATCAACAATGCCATTATCTGAATCAGGATCAAACTGCCAGCTGCCAGTGACATCAATCTTAATATCTTCATTTTGAATGGTTCCCTGCTGTATGCTTACCCACGGCAGCTGGTTTTCATTTCGCTGAAAGCTACCCGTTATCTGAACGTCACTCAGACTGACAGGTTCGTTAAAAGAAGTTTTATCCAGATAGAAAAACTGCCCGGCCTTGAATGAAAACGCCCAAGGACTGGTGCCGGCCAAGTTACCTGGGGAAATTTGAGCTACATTTGCCGTACCGGCACGACGGTTGATTTCCGCCTGAATATTTTCAAGGCTGGTATCCAGTTTCAATGCCAAAAGACCGGAAGAAACAATAAATGAATGCCTTCTTAAATGGTCTTCCAACCTGAAATCCCTTGCCTCGGCATCTAGCGAGATGTTGCCGATTTTATTCCTGTCTATATCAACAACAATAGAAGCATGATTGAAATAGCCTGACCGAAGCTGTTCGGGAACATTTAACCATGGCGCCAGAGCCAACAAAGATAAACCATTTAATCTTGCCTTGACTGCACCACTCCATTGCAATTGCCCCGCAACATCCACCGCCTGTGTCAAGGTTGCATCAAGCGTTAATGATTGGCCAAGCTGTTCGGGCAAATTGGCCACCACTGAAACATCAACCCCATCACTTTCAGGTTTTACATCAAGCGTTACGCCCGACAACACCAAAGGAGGAGCCCGACGCTGCTCATCAATCCAGATCAGGTCAGCCTCTTTCAGGCTAAGCGATGACAGGGATGACAGCCAACCGGCCAGAGACGGCAACTCGCCATTATCCACAGACTTTTCGGGCAATATGCCATTATCTTGTTCAGTCAGTTTTTGCCCCAGCAAACGTATGCTCCCATCAGCATCCCTGCGTATATTCAAAGCGGCATTGTTGATACTGATTTCTGACAAAAAAGGACGCAGGCGCAACAAATTCAACCAGTCCACCCCTGCCGAGACTGATTTAATCTTCAAATATTCGCTCTTTTGACTGTTTTCTACCGTTACATCCTGCAATTGCAACAATGGCCTGTCATCCCAGGCAAGCGACAAATTCGCTACCTTCACATCCAAATCAAGTGTTTGACTAAGATAAGTCTGAATTTGAGGCAACCATTGATTAATATTGGGAGCAAGGAAATACCTTACTCCCAGAGACAAGGCCGTAAGTAAAACAAAAAAAACAATAACAACGACGAGGCAATAGCCTAAAATTTTTCTAGCAACGCTCACAGGGGCGGCTCACATCTTGATAATTTCAGTACAGTGTATTATATCCATTACTGAATTGCCTCTGGCCACAGAAACAATCATTAGACATATCCTTACATTTTTGAGAAAGCATGAAGCCTACTAACAGCTTGACCCGCGCCCTTGAGTGGTCCAGTTACCTGCGCCGAAAAACAGATACGAATGAAAAACTGGAATCCACACTAAACCAGGACACGCTGTCTCCCATTACACCAGAGCTCATTGAGCAATGGCTTGTTCAATCAAGCGGCCAGCCTGTTAATCAGCCCATGACAACCGAGCAATGTAAGCAAATTTTGCGCCAGCTCAGGAACCGGGTATTTTGCACCCTGATGGTTCGGGATATCAACGGCCAGGCATGCTTTGAAGAGGTCACCCAAAGCATGAGTTTCCTGGCTGACTTGTCAGTTACGCAGGCTTACATGAGTATCATGCAGGATCTGGTGACTATCCATGGCGAACCGATTGATCCGGAAACCGGCAAACCCATGGAAATGATCATTCTGGGCATGGGCAAGCTAGGTGGCAAGGAACTGAATGTATCCTCGGATATTGACTTGATCATGCTGTACGCCCAGGAAGGTGAAACAAAGGGCAGGCGCCCCCTCAGCCATCACGAATTTTATGGTCGCCTGACCCAGCGCATGATGCCCGTCCTGTCCGAAATCAATGCCGATGGCCATGTTTTCCGCACCGACCTGCGTTTACGCCCTGATGGCGATGCCGGACCCCTGGCATGGAGCCTGGATGCACTGGAAAATTACCTGATTACCCAAGGACGGGAGTGGGAGCGCTATGCATGGCTCAAGGCGCGAATCATTCCGGTCAAATATTTTGAGCACAGCACACCCAAGGACGACCTTGCCCAGCTGGAAAGCCTGCGGACTCCCTTTGTATACCGCAAGTATTTTGATTTTGATGCCCTTGCTTCTTTGCGCCAGTTGCGAGAGCGCATTCGCCAGGACTGGCAACGCAAGGCCCTTAACCGCAGTGGTGTGGACAGCATTCACAATATCAAACTGGGTGAAGGGGGCATCCGGGAAATTGAGTTTACCGTGCAGCTGTCGCAACTGATTCGTGGCGGCAGAATGCCTTCCTTGCAACTCAGGGGCCTGCTGCCTGCCCTGCAGGCTGAAATAAACATGGGACTGATCAGCAAGGCAGAAGGCCTGTTGCTGGAAAACGCCTATCGTTTCCTGCGTCGCGTAGAACATATGCTGCAATACCGTGAAGATGAACAAACCCATCTGTTGCCAAGCGACCCACAACGTTTTGCCGCCCTGGCCAATGCCATGAACATGGAAACGGAAGCATTCAGGTTGCAGCTGAACGAACACCGCCAGGTGGTGTCACGGGCATTCCGGAATGCGTTCAGGATTGCCGGCATGGGTGAAGAGTCTCCCTCTGTAGCGCACGACAGCAATCACCAACCCACACCAGAAAGTACCGACCTGGTTGAACTGATTCAACAATTTTTTGCACCGGAAAGCCACGAATATATACAAAACCGCATCAAGGCACTGTTAAACAGCAGCCGTATCCGCACCCTTTCAAACTCAAGCCGAACACGGCTGAAGAAACTGCTGCCCAAATTGCTGGAAACCGCCGCCAAAGCCGATGATCCGCAACTGACCTGCGCAAACCTGTTCGACCTGATCGAGGCAATTGCCCAGCGCAGCGCCTACATTGCCTTGCTGGCAGAGTATCCCGAAACCCTGGCAAGAGTGGCGCGTATCATGTCTGCCAGCCATTGGGCGGCCGGCTACCTGATCCGCAACCCCATTCTTCTTGATAGCCTGATCGACTGGCAAACGTTGATGCAAAGCGTGGATTTTTCCCATGTTGCCACACAGCTAAGCAAAGACCTGGACGCCTGCGTTCTGCAAGACGGGCTACCCGATGTCGAACAGCAAATGAACATCATGCGTGATGTTCAGAAACAGGTCAGCTTCCAGTTACTTGCCCAAGACCTTTCTGGCGGCCTGTCAGTTGAAAAACTGGCCGACCACCTGTCTGCCCTGGCCGACCTGCTCCTGGAAGAAAGCCTGAAACGCGTTTGGCCCGCAGTCAAACCAAAACCGGAAAAACTGGGTGATGAAGTACCCGAGTATCCACGCTTTGCCGTTATTGCCTATGGCAAACTGGGTGGCAAGGAACTTGGTTACGCTTCCGACCTGGACTTGGTCCTGCTTTTTGATGACCCGGCCGATTACGCCCTTGAGGTTTATGCAAAACTGGGACGACGCCTGAGCACCTGGCTTTCAAGCATGACCTCTTCAGGCCGGATGTATGAAATTGACTTGCGCCTGCGCCCTGACGGCGACGCCGGCCTGCTGGCGATTTCGGTTGAAACTTTCGAAAAATACCAGCTTGAACACGCCTGGCCCTGGGAGCATCAGGCCCTGACCCGGGCACGCTTCTGTGCAGGTGACAAGGCAATCGGCAAGCGGTTTGAGCAAATCCGTCGCAATATTCTGCTCCAAGAAAGAGACCGGGAACAACTGAAAAAAGATATTATCGACATGCGGGCCAAAATGCGAGCCGGGCACCCCAATAATTCCGCTATGTTTGATGTTAAACATGACCAAGGGGGCATGGTCGATATTGAATTCATTACCCAATATCTGGTACTGGCCTATTCGCATCAATATCCCAGACTGCTGGATAATCTTGGCAATATTGCCTTGCTTAAAATTGCCGCGGAAGGCGGTTTTATTCCGGAAGAACTGGCCAATGCAACCGCTGATGCCTACCGGACCCTGCGCAAAACCCAACATGCCGTTAGATTGCGCGGGCAGGAAAAAGCACGGATAGACAATCATTTACTGCTGACCGAAAGAGAGGCCGTGAACAAACTGTGGGAAACGGTTTTTCCCGGCACGCGGGAGCAGGCAAGCAATACAGCACAATAAGCCAAAGCCCTGGACTTAGAGCAAAAATACTCTAAAATGGATGTTTGTAATATTTTTTTGTCCCACTGCCATGGTTACCGTCACCGATATCAAAAGACCTGTCCTTGAGTTACCCAAAGGACACAATAAAGTGCTCCTGCACTCCTGTTGCGCGCCCTGCTCTGGCGAGGTCATGGAAGCAATGCTCGCTTCGGGTATTGATTACACGATTTTTTTCTATAACCCGAATATTCATCCTGTAAAGGAATATGAAATTCGAAAGGAAGAAAACATTCGCTTTGCCCAACTGCACAACGTCCCCTTTATCGATGTGGATTATGACGTAGACAACTGGTTTGAACGCGTCAAGGGCCTGGAAAACGAGCCTGAGCGTGGCGAACGCTGTACAGCCTGTTTTGACATGCGCTTTGAGCGCACCGCACTGTATGCCCATGAACACGGGTTTGATACCATCACAAGCTCACTGGGTATTTCCCGCTGGAAAGACATGAACCAGATTAACGGCTGCGGCGAGCGCGCCGCTGCCCGTTACCCCGAACTGGTTTACTGGACGTACAACTGGCGCAAAGGTGGTGGATCTGCCCGCATGATTGAAATCAGCAAACGCGAAGAATTCTATCAGCAAGAATATTGCGGTTGCGTTTACTCACTGCGCGACACCAACCGCCACCGGCAAAACCAGGGTCGTGAGCGGATTAAAATCGGTGTCAATTATTATCGCAACGAAGACAAGCGCTAAGAAAAACCTAAGATCATAAAAAAGCCCGGTGTTATATGCACCGGGCCTTTTTGTTTAATGCACTGCACGCCTGTATTTAGCGCGCTGGTGCCGGAGGGGATGCCGGCGCAGCAGGTACCGCTCCTTCAGCCGATGTTGCCGCCCCACCCTGGCTTCGCGAACCGGGCGACGTAATGAAACCCAGTTTTTTCAAACCAGACCCCTTGGCCATCGCCATCACCCTGGCCAATTGCTCATAACGGGTATCGGCATCGGCACGAATCCTGATTTCAGGCTGCGGAACCTCTTTGGCATGCGATACAAACATCTCACGCAAATCAGCCTCGAGGATCGGAGACTCATTCCAGAAAATATCGCCATTTGCATCAATCGCCAAGTCAATAGACTTAGGGTCTTCAGTGACAGGCGTGCTGCTTACCTGTGGCACATCTATTTTGATGGAGTGCGCCAACAAAGGAGCAGTAATAATAAAGATGACCAATAGAACCAGCATCACGTCGATTAACGGAACCATATTGATTTCCGACACCATATGATTAGAGTTGTTTTTCTGGTCGAAGCTTCCAAATGCCATTATTTACTCCGCAGCATTAATGATGTGTGCCATTACTGCGCAAGGCACGCACTTTGCCAGAAGATACTTCCACCTGCTGGCCTGTTGTGACAAACGCGAATAGATCATAGGCAAAACCATCCAGTGAAGCCAGCACTACACGGTTACGGCGTACAAAAGCGTTATAGGCCAAGACAGCCGGAATGGCAACCGCCAGCCCCAGCCCAGTCATGATCAGGGCCTCACCAACCGGACCGGCAATCCTGTTAATGGACACACCATCGGACATACCAATATTGATCAGGGCATGATAAACCCCCCACACGGTGCCAAACAAGCCCACAAAAGGCGCTGTTGAGCCAACCGACCCCAAAACAGTCAAACCATTTTCCAGATGGGCAGTCTCTTCATCAATGACCTTACGCATGGTACGCGTAACAAAATCGGCATTTGAACCCACTTCAGACAAATTGGTGATCCCGTATTTCGCATGATGCTCACGCGCGTGCAAGGCTTGATTGGCCAAGCGGGAGAATGGGTCGCCAGCACCAAATTTATGTAAATCCTTGTCTACCTGTTCCAACGAGGAAGCATTCCAAAAGCGGGAAAGAAACGCCTTGCTACGGCGGCTTGCACGCAAATTAAGCAAGCCCTTGACCACAATGAGATACCAGGTTAGCAATGACATGAAAACCAGCACACCGAACAGGGTTTTGCCAACAGTATCGCTTTGCATCAAAAAATTCAGCATTTGTGAAGCACCGGCATCGGTCGCGACAGTGGCCGCCGCAGTCGTAGCATCTGTCACATTACTAGCTATGGAAGCACCAGCATCAGTGGCAACAGTGGAGGCAGCAGTCGTAGCATTTGTCACGTTACCGGCCATGGAAGCACCTGCCTGTGCTACATTCCCCGCCACGGCAGTACCCGCTTGGGTAACATTAGTGGCTGCCGCAGTGGCTTGTGCGGCCGTGTTGGCAACCGGTGCTGCAATTTCGCTGGCGGATGTAGCCGTTGAAATCGTATTATCTGTTGAATTGGTCACAATTTGTGCAATTGAACCGTATGTTGAAGTCAGCAATGCCGAAATCATGCTATTTCCTTTTATTCAAATTTAATTGGGATGTCTGCCAAGGCTTCTCGTGGCACACCATTTTCTGTATGAGGTTTAAAACGTGCTTTGCTCACGGCATTTAATGCCGCTTTGTTCAAGGCATCGTAAGGTGTTCCTTTTAATACCGATACACTTTTGGCACTTCCATTACGATCAATCAGGACACGCACAATAACCGTACCTTTTTCACCCCGCCGTTGCGAACTGATCGGGTAGTTGACTTTAGGACGTACCCGGTACCCCACCTGTCTTACCACAACCGGCGCAGAACTCGCTGATGATCCTGGCTTCACATCGGGATTACCTTGTGGAATACCAATAGGTTTGGTAACCGGAGGAGCTTTTTCAGACACCTTCTGGCTCTTCAGCACCGGTTTGGCTTTGGGTTTCTCTTGCTTAACCTTTTTCTTGGGTTTTACTTCTTTTTTAACCTCTTTGGGGGGCTCTGGTTTAGGTTCGGGTTTAGGCTCTGGTGGCTTGATGGGCAGGACAGGCTCTGGTTCCGGCTCAACTACCGGTTCGGGTTCGGGTTCGGGTTCGGGCTCAGGTTCTGCCACAGGCTCAGGATCCGGTTCCGGGATAACCTCCTCCACTTCAGGCTCTGCTTGCTGCTGCGGAATGACCTCGGGCATGATTTCCCCTTTAGGGGCCTCGGCAACCGGTTCCTCGAAAATTGAAACAAATACAGGCGCCTCTTCAACTTTAGCCGTGGTTGCCGAAGCATCCAGTGTGACAAGGAACCCCAATCCTGCAAAAATACCTACAGCAGCAAGAATGCCAGCCAGACGAAATGAAAAAGGGACTGTCGGAATTAAGTTTGAAGATTTATACATACTGTTTATTTAAAACGCTTAGCTATAATCGCACCTTGATTAATACTAACTAAAATCAAAGATCAGCCTAGCGATGCAACAAATTTTGTTACCGACCTGATAAAGATACAATGCCTGGCGTTTGAGTATTATTTACTACCAATACAGGACGAATAAACAAACTCCGCCGCATGCGGCCTTTTGCAAACCATCCTTTAGCTACCAACCTGGATATCTTGATATGGATTGACTGCTCCGGCACTACTTTTACCCAAGATGCTTAATAATAATAATTCTCATTATTAAAATCAACTGTGATTATTACATAAAGTTTCCTCGTATCAAAGCAATTTTAATAAAAATTTACAACCGTATGATTTTCATTAAGAAATAAATTGAAATTGCTTAATTTTTTAACGTTGCTAAATCACAACCCTGCTTATTATTTTTTATTTAAATCAGCGGGCAAAAAAAATACCGCCATAAGGCGGTATTTTTTGTAGCAACTAAGAATTACTTAGCTGAAACTTCTTTAGCTTGTGGGCCTTTAGGACCGTCTGCAACCACGAAAGTAACTTCTTGGTTTTCTTGCAGTGATTTGTAGCCAGAACCGATGATGTCGGTGTGGTGTACAAACAGGTCTTTACCACCTGAAGCGGGTTTGATGAAGCCGAAGCCTTTTTCGTTGTTAAACCATTTAACGATGCCAGATTCTGTTGACATTTGAATTTCCTTAAAATTACGGTCTGAATAGACCAAACAAACACAAGACCATCAAGGAGTAGACAAAAGCACAACGAAACTGCATGAGCAAAGAATCTAGCAAAAATCAACGAACTTGAAAATCTTATTCCCACACTATGACGACTATTGAGAACCATGTCAACAAAAATTTACTTGGCATTTACCCTAAGTGGTATGGAAATACATTAAAGGTAACAAAAAATGCCTGACACAGCATTCTTCATGACAAGAAAAAATACTGCAATATCAGGCATTTGACCATATATATTAAGGATTTATACGCTTACTTCCGGGCAAACAAAAACTTGCCATCTTGCACATTAACCATAATAGTATCTTTTGGCCCAAACTCCCCTTCAAGAATTCGCTTGGCAATCGGATTCTCAATGTGTTGTTGAATAGCACGTTTTAATGGTCTGGCACCAAAGACCGGATCAAATCCGCTCTCGGCAATTAACGCCAACGCCTCTTCGGAAACCTCCAGGCCCATTTCCTGGCCATGCAATCTTTGCGCAAGACGCTCCAGCTGAATACTTGCGATAGATGCAATATGTTTGCTGCCCAAGGCATGGAAAACAACCACTTCATCAATCCGGTTCAGAAACTCCGGACGGAAGGCCTGTTTAACATCTTCCCAAACAACTTCTTTGATCGCATCATAAGATTGCCCCACCATGCTTTGAATATGATGTGACCCCAGGTTGGAAGTCATGATAACAACCGTATTACGAAAATCAACCGTACGGCCCTGTCCATCGGTCAGGCGACCATCATCAAGCACTTGCAATAGCACATTGAAAACGTCAGGGTGTGCCTTTTCAACCTCATCCAGCAAAATCACGCTATATGGCTTACGACGCACCGCCTCTGTCAGGTAGCCACCCTCTTCGTAGCCTACATACCCCGGAGGCGCACCAATCAGGCGAGCCACCGAATGTTTTTCCATGAACTCACTCATGTCAATCCGGATCATGTGCTCATCGGAATCAAACAGGAATCCGGCCAAAGCCTTCGTCAGTTCAGTCTTACCTACACCGGTTGGCCCCAGGAACAGGAAAGAACCGTAAGGGCGCGAAGGATCTGACAATCCAGCCCGTGAACGGCGGATGGCATCAGCCACCAGCGTAACCGCCTCATCCTGGCCAACTACCCGTTTATGCAGCTCATCTTCCATGGCCAATAGCTTGGAACGTTCGCCCTGCATCATTTTGGAAACCGGTATGCCAGTGGCACGGGAAACGACTTCGGCAATTTCCTCGGTACCTACCTTAGTACGCAACAACTTGGGTTTTTCGTCCTGATCAGTACCGGCCTCGGCCACTTTCAGGCGTCCTTCCAGCTCTGGCAATTTACTGTATTGCAGTTCTGCCAGTTTATCAAACTGTCCCTTGCGCTGGTATTCGGCCATTTGTGCCCGTACCCGGTCAATTTCTTCCTTGATCGCCTTGGAGCCCTGCACCGCGGCTTTTTCAGCCTTCCACACTTCTTCGTAATCGTTATACTCACGCTGAAGCTGTTCGAGCTCATCTTCAATCAATTTCAGGCGACGCTGTGAAGCCTCATCGGTTTCCTTGATCACCGCCTCACGCTCGATTTTAAGTTGAATAATACGTCGATCGAGCCGATCCATGACTTCGGGCTTGGAGTCAATTTCCATACGGATACGAGCCGCCGCCTCATCAATCAGGTCAATGGCCTTATCGGGCAGAAAGCGATCAGTAATATAACGGTTGGAAAGCTCTGCGGCCGCAACAATGGCCGGATCGGTAATTTCCACGCCGTGATGAATTTCATAACGTTCTTGCAAGCCACGCAAAATGGCAATCGTGGATTCAACATCAGGCTCGTCCACAATGACTTTCTGGAATCGACGCTCAAGCGCAGCGTCTTTTTCAATATATTTGCGATACTCGTCAAGCGTTGTTGCACCTATACAATGCAGCTCACCCCGTGACAAGGCTGGCTTGAGCATATTACCGGCATCCATTGCGCCTTCCGCCTTACCCGCCCCTACCATGGTATGGATTTCATCAATAAAGACAATATTGTTACCATCATCCTGGGCCAGTTCTTTCAAAACCGCTTTAAGACGCTCTTCAAATTCACCGCGGAATTTAGCCCCTGCCAGCAAGGCAGCCAGGTCTAGTGACAGCACACGCTTGCCGCGCAAGGATTCGGGCACCTCATCATTGACAATGCGCTGCGCAAGCCCTTCAACAATCGCGGTTTTACCCACACCTGGCTCACCAATCAAGACCGGGTTATTTTTAGTACGGCGCTGCAAAATCTGAATAGCGCGACGGATTTCATCATCGCGACCAATGACCGGATCCAGTTTACCCTGACGCGCACGATCGGTCAGATCTGTCGTGTATTTTTCAAGTGCCTGGCGATTGGACTCGCCTTCCTGGTCTGTCAATGACTCGCCGCCACGCACGGCCTCAATCGCGGCCTCGAGTGCTTTTTTCTGCAAACCGGCATCACGCAGGATACGACCCGCAGCACCGTTGTCATCAGCCAACGCCAGCAAAAACAATTCACTGGCAATAAAAGCATCACCACGTCTTGCCGCTTCTTTATCGGTTTTATTCAACAAACCGTTCAAGTCTCGACTAATCTGGATATTGGCATCTGCCCCCTGAACCTGGGGAATATCCTTAATGGCCTTATCAAGGGCCGGAAGCACACGGTTAACCGCCACGCCTGATCTTGCCAGTAAACTGGCAGAGCCGCTATCAGCATCCGCCAGCAAAGCTGACAGCACATGAACAGGTTCTATATAAGGGTTATCATTTCTGGTTGCCACACTTTGGGCATCAGCCAAAGCTTGCTGGAATTTTGTTGTCAATTTATCAAATCGCATCATTCTTTCCCATAAAAGGTGGAGCCTATCTGCTCGGGTTATCTTTGAATACTACCTATATAGTGTTACACCGATCAAATTTCAAGATATGAAATTTCAATTATTCATGACTTGCTTTTTATATCAATTCAATCAATACCGATATTCACAACAACGCCTGCCACTTTGATCAAACCGATGATCAAGCCCGCTTGTACATAAGGATAATTTCAGATGTTAAAATCTAAGTTTACCCATTTAACAAAACAAAACAATTGCAATCAGCAATTGTATGGTTTCACTGCCGGTTTTCAATGTCCGCTTCTCTTTCTGTGCATTTTCCCAACCATATTGTGATAGACACCTGCGTACTGATGTCCAATGTATTGCGGCGTCTATTGCTGCGAATGGCCCAGACAGGCCACTTTCACCCTGTTTGGGCTGAATATATAGGTGTTGAATTCAGGCGCAACGCCAGTCGCATCTGGAATGTAGAACCCGAAATGCTTGATGCTGAATGGCTGCAAATGCAACAACAGTTCCCTTTCGCCAATATGGGGGATGTAACCGCCTTTGAAGAGGGACTGAAGCGCAGTGATAAAAAAGACTGGCATGTGATTGCTGCGGCACGTGCGATCCAGCACAAACACCCAGAAAGCACTATCTGTATTCTAACCCGCAACATCAAGGACTTTCACCGGGCCGAAATCAGAAATCTTGGGTTGTACCTGTACGATCCAGACCAGTTTCTGGTCATGTGCTGGGCGCGCTATCAACCCCAAATGCGCTCCCTGTTCGAACTCATCCCAGAGGATGCCCTGAAAATTGGACGGCAGCCCGAACCATTGGAAGCCGTACTCAGGCGCGAACGCCTGTTTCGACTTAACAATCTGGTTCAACAGGAACAAGAACGATTACTTGATTCCGTGCAATACTGACAGATGATCACAAGCCTACAAAAGACCATCCATCTGGTTGATAATATTTGGTTTCAATCTTGAATACTTTCCAAAGGGATTACGATGGGCAGATTTACGCAACTTGAAAGTTTTGTCGCCGTAGCTTCGCTAGGCACCCTTTCTGCGGCAGCCCGGCAGGCAAATATTGCCCCTGCCATGATGGGCAGGCGCATTGATGCACTCGAGGAAAGGCTGGGTGTAAAATTAGTCATACGCTCTACCCGAAAACTATCGCTTACTCCGGAAGGACATATATTCCTGGAGGAAGCGCAAAGAATCCTCAAAGACCTGGCTGACACCGAGAGCCTGATTACGGAAGGCAAGGTCAAGATTAGTGGCCCTTTGCGCATTACAGCGCCAGCTGGCTTCGGAAGAAAACATGTTGCCCCGCTTATTCCTGTATTCTGCCAACAATACCCGGACATCCATATATCACTTGACCTGACCGACCGGGTCGTTGACCTGGTGGAAGAACAATATGATTGCGCCATACGCATCGGTGATCTTGAAAACTCACAACTGATTGCCATCAGGCTGGCTGAAAACCACCGGGTGGTAGTCGCCTCTCCTGAATATCTGAAAAAGCACGGTACGCCACAACACCCTGATGAACTTCAACATCATGAATGCCTGTCATTTGGCAAGCAAGGCAATCAGCATAAGGGCTGGCTTTTCAAGGAAAACAACCAGATCATTGCGATTAAACCCAAGGCAAGATTATCCTGCTCCGACGGTTCTGTATTGCTGGAATGGACTTTAAGCGGCATAGGCCTGTCTTGGCGATCCATGTGGGAAGTACGCAGTGAGATTGAAAAAGGCCGATTAGTTACCATATTGGATGAATACAATACCCCTCCAAACGGAATCTATGCCATGCTGCCCGACAGAAAGCATTTACCCCAAAGAACCCGAAGTTTCATCGAGCTACTTAAAAATACTTACGCACAAAAAAAATACTGGAAATAATATTACATCAAGCCTGTAATATGATATTTACGCTATTTTTAATATAACTGTAAAATCAAGCTTTCATCTATCTGGCAAACAAAAAAGGAACAAGATTCGGTTTTTTATTGTAACCATGAACAAAATGGCTCAAGAAAAAAATTGATCCAGGCCAAACAATAACAATTTAAAGATGCATAACGGCTACAATATGCTTTGCTGTCTCAGTTGCTTGAGTATGGCAATAAGGAAAAGATTGGGATGCTCAAACACCTTTTATTGAATAAAGAATCAACTCATTGCTCAACCTGTATGCTAGGACATCTCTGTGTTCCAGGTGGATTGACTCCTTCGGAAATGCACAGACTGACCGAACTGATTAAAGAACGCATACGTATTCCCAAAGGTACGCTGTTCTTCAAGGTTGGCGATCCGCTTACAGCCATTTACAGCATTCGTTCGGGTTCCATGAAAACACAACTCGAAAATGAAAGCGGTCACGTGCAGATTACGGGTTTTTTTCTTGCCGGAGAGTTGCTGGGGCTTGATGGTTTTAGCGAAGGCACGCATTTGTCGAATGCTATTGCCCTGGAAGATACCGAAGTCTGTGTTCTAAGGCTTAGCGATCTGGATACATTAACCCAGGAAATTCCTGCCTTACAACAGCAATTCTGGAAGATCCTCAGCAAGGAAATCTCGCGCTCTCATAATCTGGTCCTGTCTTTGGGTGCCATGCGTTCAGAACAACGGGTTGCATCCTTCTTGTTGAATTTATCAACACGATTTACCAATCTGGGTTACTCACCCAACGAGTTCATTCTACGAATGAGCCGCGAAGAAATTGGCAACTACCTGGGTCTTACACTTGAAACGGTAAGCCGCCTGCTTTCACGCTTTGCCAAGGAAGGCTTGATTCGTATTCACCAGCGTCAGGTTCAGCTATTAAGTAAATCAGGCCTGCATGACCTGATCAAACATGAACCAAACATCAAAACAAAATAAAAAAAAGTACGAAATTTTCGTACTTTTTTTATTGTTGAATATTAATAATAAAAACTAAAATTCTTCATTATCTCCAAACAACTTATTGTTTCCGCGTGAATTTACCATAAACAAACTTAATACACTGGAAAATGCGGCCATTATCCAGAATAGAAAGAAACCACCGGCATAAACCCATTCAATACTTACCGGGATATAACCAAATATGCTTATATCCGCAGGTTCTACTAGCGCAAATACCACACCGCTTAACAACCCGGCCGCTAAAAAAGACGGCCATACAATCCACATTATGGTACGCATATAAACCCCCCGTTTGTTATTTGAGTTTTCTTTCTTCCACTTCCGGTTCTGCGTCAAACCTGGGAATATCTTTGCCATCTTTACTGACAAAAAGCCCCTGCTTGACGCCATCCAACCTGACTTGCTGATCTACATTCGTTGATAATGCCAGTACAATTGTAATGATGCAACCAATTATTGCCAGTGCCGGCCCTGCCATTAAAATCCATGGCCAAGGCTCCTTGTACCAGGGATTAACATCAAGATCATTATCGTTGTAGGTTGACATATCAATTTCCAGCTAAAATTTAATTAGGAACAAAGAAGCTTGTTTTCTCTTCTGCCTTAAGTTCAACGTCTTCACTTTCCAGCGTCTCGACTTTCAGCTCAAGATCATACAGACCAGGCTTAACCTCTTCCAGAGGAACCTGGACAACCAGTGGCACCCACTCATTGGCAAACGGCGCAACAGTCACAACAGCATTATCCTTGTCACCCGCACGGACATGGGCTTTCTCAATATCCTTGCCTTTGGCGGTAATCTCAAGGTCTAGCGGCTGTTCTGTCATATTAATGATCTGTACGCGATAAACGTTTTCTATTAAACCTCCCGGCACTTCACGTCCCAATGCCCCGCGATCACGCATGATATCCATCCGTAACGGTGTACGCATGGCAACAGAGGCCAGGAAAGCGATGATAAAAAATGCCAGCAATGTCAGGTAAACATAAACCCGGGGCTTGAACAGACGTTTCCTTGCCTGTTTATTATCAAGGCCTTCAAGCATGCCATTTTCAGAAGTATAACGGATCAGGCCTTTTGGATAATTCATTTTATCCATAATCTGGTCACAGGCATCGATACAGGCACCACAGCCAATACACATATATTGCAGGCCATTACGGATATCGATGCCAGTTGGACAGACCTGTACACAGACAGTACAGTCAATACAGTCACCAAGACCAAGCTCATGGTGATCTACCTTGCGTGAGCGTCCACCACGAGGTTCGCCACGAATCTTGTCATAAGTAACCACAAAAGTATCTGAGTCAACCATTACGCTTTGGAAACGAGCGTAGGGGCACATGTATTTACAAACCGACTCTCGCAGGAATCCAGCCATACCCCAGGTTGCTATTGAATAGAATATCATCCAGAACCATTGCCATGGACCCAATTCCAGATTGAATAAATCAGCACCCAACTCACGGATGGGAGCAAAATAACCGATAAAGGTTGAACCCGTCCACCAAGCCAAGGCAATCCACAATATATGCTTGGTTGCCTTAATACGAAACTTGCGGAACGACCAAGGTTCTTCATCAAGGCGAATACGGGCTACCCGATCACCTTCCACCTTGCGTTCTATCCACATGAAAATTTCGGTATATACCGTTTGTGGACAGGCATATCCACAGAACAGGCGTCCGGCCAGTGCCGTAAACAGGAACAGGCCGTAAGCGGAAATAATAAGTATGACGGCCATATAAAACACATCTTGCGGCCACAACACCATACCAAAAATATAAAACTTGCGGGCGCCCAAGTCGAACAAAACAGCCTGACGGTCATTCCATTGCAACCATGGCAACCCATAAAAAATAATCTGGGTAAAAAGAACGAGAATGATCCTCCAGCGTGCGAAGATGCCGGTTACCGATCGAGGGTATATTTTTGCCCTGAATTCCTCAATAACCCTACTGCTTTCTTCCTCGGTCAACCCTGCTGAACTTGACACCTGAGCGGTACGCTGCATTTGCACGGGTTGCCATGCCGGAGCCTGTTCCGAATCTCTGCCTTCGGTACTTCGATCATTACTCATTCTTTCTTCCTTGATTTACTGCTTATTGCGCTGCTGCCTCTTTATTGGAGAGACTCCATACATACGATGTCAACATACGGATCTGGTCGGGTGTGAGAAGATTTTTCTGCGCAGGCATAAGACCTTCACGTCCGTTCAGGATAGTATTGACAATGTTATCTTTGGAACTGCTACTCAACCAGATGTTATCAGTCAGATTAGGCGCACCCAGGGCTTTATTGCCTTTAGCATCAGCACCATGACAGGCGACACAAAACTGATTGAACGTTACCTGACCTGCCGGCACCAGCGTAGCGTCATGTGACAGCCCTGAAAGTGAACGGACATAGTTGGCCACTTCCTCGGCTTTTGCCTGGGGAATTGCCGCACCCAAAGGAGCCATGATGCCATGACGACCTTCTGTGATGGTTTGCAGGATGACCTCGGGTTCACCACCGTACAACCAGTCATTATCAGTCAGGTTGGGATAGTTGGGCTGGCCTTTGGCATCTGAACCATGACATTGTGCGCAGTTATTCAGAAACAACCGTTCACCAATCACGTGAGCCTCAGAGTTTTTAACCAACTCATCAATAGGCATTGCTGCAAACTTCTCGTAGATTGGCGCAATGGTCTTCAGATACTCGGCACGTTCATCTTCCACCTGCTTGGCGGCTGTATAGCCAACCAAACCAGGGTTTGAGCCCAGTCCCGGATACAGGAACATAATACTAAGCCCAATAACACACAAGCCAACGTACATGATGATCCACCAACGGGGGATCGGTGTATTCAACTCACCAATTCCATCCCATATGTGGCCCGTACTTTCCTCACCTTTGGGAGCGCCACCCAGCCAAGACCGTTGCGTGAACAACAACCATAGACAAAATGCAACACCACCCAGTGCAATGATGGAAATCCAGTAACTCCATCCAATGCTCACGAAATCACTCATGATCCATACCCCTTATTCCGATTTCCTTGATCTGATCCTTCATCTGGCAATTCGAATGGCAACATTGCCGCTTCGTCATTGTCCTTGACACGGTGCTTTGACCATGCCCACCAGATGATTCCAAAAAACATCAACATTGATATGACGGTAAATACACCATTTATGATAGCCATATCAGTTAGCCCCCGGTAGTAACTGCCTGTGTTGCAGGTTGGGCAGTTTCTTTGGCGCGTAACGCGTTGATAAAGCCAACACCAAGACTTTGCAGGTAAGCAATAACAGCATCTTCCTCTGTTTTGCCGGCAAGTTCTTTATTGGCATTGGCAATCTGCTCATCGGTATATGGAACACCCAGCTTGCGCAGTGCATTCATACGAGGTCTCAGATCAACGTTGGAAATATCTTTATGTTGCAACCAGCTATATCCTGGCATATTGGACTCTTTAACCAGAGCACGCGGATCACGCAGGTGAAGCCTGTGCCAGTCGTCAGAATAACGGCCACCCACACGGGCAAGGTCTGGACCGGTACGTTTTGAACCCCACAGGAATGGGTGATCGTAAACGGACTCACCAGCCAGGGAGTAATGACCGTAGCGCAACACTTCGGATTGCAACATGCGTACCTGTTGTGAGTGACAGCCTACACAACCTTCCTTAATGTACACGTCACGCCCTAGCAATTGCAAGGGGGTGTAAGGTTTTACCCCATCGGCAGGTTGTGTGGTTGAGTGCTGGAAGAATAAAGGAACAATTTGCACCAGTCCGGCAAATGAAATTACCAGGATACTGAGAATAATCATTATCCCAATATTCTTCTCAATGGTTTCGTGTGAGAAAAAGCTTTTTGATTTATTAGCCATTAGAGTTCTCCTAATTACACTGTTGCAGGAGCACCAACTGCTGATGCTTGGTGAGAATCTTCAGAAGAACCAACCGGCACTGCAGGATTAACAGGTTTTTGCCCTTTGATGGTGATAATAACGTTGTACAACATGACAATCACACCAGCCAGGAAGCAAGCACCACCCGTGAAACGAATGATATACAGCAGATACTTGGATTTAAGCGCCTGCACAAATGCATAAGTCATGGTTCCATCAGGTTCAACAGCACGCCACATCAGGCCTTCCATTACACCGGCAATCCACATTGAAGCGATATACAGGACCACACCGATGGTGGCGATCCAGAAGTGGGCTTCCACCAGGGATTTGCTGGCCATGGCTTCACGGCCCCACAAACGGGGAATCATGTAATACAAGCTACCAAAAGTAATCATGGCTACCCAACCCAACGCACCGGAGTGAACGTGAGCAACGGTCCATTCGGTATAGTGAGACAAAGCGTTCACTGAGCGAATAGACATCATTGAGCCCTCAAAGGTAGACATACCATAGAAAGACAATGCAACAACCATGAACTTCAGGACTGGATCTGTCCTTAGTTTATGCCAGGCACCTGACATGGTCATGATACCGTTGATCATACCGCCCCATGATGGCGCAAGCAGAATCAGGGAGAATGCCATACCCAGACTTTGGGTCCAGTCGGGAAGCGAGGTATACAGCAAGTGATGAGGGCCGGCCCACATGTAGGTAAAGGCCAATGACCAGAAGTGAACAATCGATAAGCGGTAAGAATACACCGGACGGTTAGCCTGTTTAGGCACAAAGTAATACATCATGCCAAGGAAACTGGTTGTCAGGAAGAAACCAACCGCGTTGTGGCCATACCACCACTGAACCATTGCATCTTGTACACCCGCATAAGCAGAGTAAGACTTGAACCAGCCCCAAGGCATTTCAATATTGTTAAAAATGTGCAGAACGGCAATGGTCAGGATATATGAACCAAAGAACCAGTTTGCCACATAAATATGTTTTACCTTACGCTTGACAATGGTTCCGAAGAAAACAATTGCATAAGCAACCCAGACCAATGTGATCAGGATATCAATAGGCCATTCGAGCTCGGCATATTCTTTACTGGACGTAAAGCCTGCTGGCAAAGAAATGGCAGCACCGACAATAACCAGCTGCCAGCCCCAAAAGGTGAATGCAGCCAGTTTGTCACAAAACAAACGGGTTTGACAGGTACGCTGCACGACATAGTATGACGTTGCAAACAAACCGCTACCACCAAAGGCAAAAATTACCGCGTTGGTATGTAAGGGACGAAGACGCCCGTAACTTAACCAATCAACCAGATTCAGATTGGGCCAGATAAGTTGTGCGGCAATAAAAACACCGACAAACATCCCCACAATCCCCCAGATCACCGTCATAATGGCGAACTGCCGAACCACCTTGTAATTGAAGGTGTCAGCTTCACTAACAGTTGCGTTTTGAGTACGCATAGACCATCCTCTCTAAAAATTACTACTCATTTGTATGTGATACCGATAAGAATCATGAAACATTTCTACAAATTTGGTTTGACTTGAGTCAACAAGACAAGAATCCAGAGCAATTTATACCCATGTCGACCCGCATTCTACATGAACTCTTGTTAAAACAAGCTCTCGTGTCGCAATACAACAAAGCGAGCTATTTAGCAGGAGAATTATTATGTATGATTTGAGTCATTATCTTCGAGAATGGATTTCCCATTCTCTTCTGTATCATCAAACTGACCGGAGAACACCGCCCAATACAGTGCAACACCGATACCGATCACAAATAAAAATGAAATGGGAAGCAATAAAAATAAAGATTCCATTTCATTTATCCCTGGACGGCTTTCCCTGCCGTCCAATCAGGGCCAATGATGAAGCCCTGATTATGGAATTTTTTATATAAACGCCATGAGTTCCAGGCCACTGCCAAGGAAGATACCAGCATGGTAATGGCCGCGACCCAAGGCGCCACCAACCCGAACATGGCCAACGGTGCCATGAGAATATGCCACGCCAGAGAACCATAAAGATTTTGATTGGCGGTTTTTCGGGTAAGACTTAATACGAATTCTTGTTGTTCCGGGGAAAAACTGTGATTATTGAGAAAGATTGCACGAGCGGCGGAGGAAGCCGTAGGAACCGCCATAGACAGCGCACAGGGGCAACTCATGACGAATAACGCAACCAGTACAGGCAAGGCATGTGCCGGATCGATAAACAGATACCAGACAATGCCACTGACAATAGCCAGCAATATTTGAATAATGACAAATGCAAAAGCGATTTTATCGGCTTTTGCTGTCATAACAGTACGCGCCAGCTCTAGTTTGGCTGGTGTACCTATTCCAGAATACCGGGCCGACTGTTCGGCACAGAATTCAAGATAACGGGCTGTTAACAAAAATGCCACAAACATGGCAACAGATTCGAAATAAACTTCACCCTGCTGGTTAACGGTAGCAATAACACTAGGAATAAACGCGGTAAGAATACCCAGTGCAACTGGCCAGTCCATGTTAACGCGCATTGAATGTGAAGGTGATTTCTTGAAAACGCCCTGCCAGATTGGCCAGGCACAATAAAAAAGGACAGGCATGGTTAGCGCAAAACTGAGCCAGTTCATGATAATGATAGCTGCATCAAGCATGGCCAGGCTTTCTGTACCGATGTAATCGCCACGCACATAACCGGGAAATGCGAACATCATTACCTGCATCATGACCAACCAGGCAATACCAAGACTTGCAAGCATGTGACGGCGTTTTTGCCGCTCATGATCTGGCAGGTCTTTAGGAATTGAAAAAATGGAGGCGGCTTTCATAGCATAGGATAGTACTAATTAATTGTCCAAGCCGTCTTGATAATTATCAAGACGATGCAGATTCATGAGCAACAATTGGGAAAAACCCAACAAGTCTATGATTTTATATGTCAAAATAGCCGGTTTTGTTTTCAATAACCAGCTATTTCCATTGCACTGTCGTGTTTTGTTAATTTAATTAAACACGCCCTGAGACAAATAGCGATCTCCACGGTCGCAGACAATATAAACAATTGTAGCATTCCGGGTACGCTGCGCAACACGCAAGGCAGCAACCAGTGCACCCGCTGCGGATATACCACCAAATATCCCCTCTTCTGCGGCCATCCGACGCGCCATGTTTTCAGCCTCTTCCTGACCAATCAACTCAAAGCTATCCACCCCTTTAGGATTGTATATTTTGGGCTGATATTCTTCCGACCATTTCCTAATGCCAGGTATGGATGCTCCCGGTGCTGGCTGGGCCCCCACAATTTCGATGGCAGGATTTTTTGACTTGAGATAAGAACCAGTACCCATAATGGTACCCGTTGTACCCATGGCACTGACAAAATGCGTTATTTCGCCGTTGGTTTGCTGCCAGATCTCAGGACCGGTTCCTTCTATGTGTGCCAACGGGTTATCTGGATTGGCAAATTGATCAAGTACTAGCCCCTTGCCTTCGGACTGCATCCTCATGGCCAAGTCACGGGCATACTCCATGCCACCCTGCTCAGCCTTGGTGAGTATGAGCTCCGCCCCATAAGCCTTCATGGACGCACGACGCTCCAGGGAAAGGTTGTCTGGCATGATGAGTATCATTTTATAGCCGCGGACAGCAGCAGCCATCGCCAATGCAATGCCAGTATTGCCACTGGTTGCTTCGATAAGCGTATCACCCGGTTTTATTTGCCCCCTGGCTTCTGCATGCCGGATCATGGACAAAGCAGGCCTGTCCTTGACCGAACCGGCTGGATTGTTACCTTCAAGCTTTGCCAGAATAACATTACCCCTGGGATCACCCAAGGCCCCAGGAAGGCGTTGCAACCTTACCAACGGTGTATTACCGATGATGTCTTCAATAGTAGGATAAGTTTTATTCATAGTGGTGAAATCATATACCATTTTTATTCAAGACCACTATTCTTTTTCCACCTACTCTGCATTTCCCGCTCTTGGCTTGATCAATTTTGGCTCCGCCGCAGAAATCGGACGTTGTTTTTCTTTTTTATTAACCGGCCAAACCTGATGAACTGCATTATCTACACTTTTCCCAGGCAAAGACCCGCCCTTTATTTGCAAACCGGCATCAAACAGCTTATTGGCCTTTTTGACACCAATTCCTTTCACTCTTAGTGATAAATCCTGCCTAGACAAGAAAGGGCCACCCCTTTGCCGCTCCCGGATGATGTTTTCAGCAGTTTTCAGTCCAATCCCCTTGATGGAAACCAACTGCTCACGACTGGCCGAATTGAGATCAACCGCCCATGCCATACTGCATACACCTACCCAGAGGAAAACCGCAAAGCAACAGGATACGAATTGCTGTAGTCCTTTCATAACAGCCCCAATCTCTACAAAGATGGCATCATCCTATATTTTCCAGCCTGACAGACACAAACATGAATAAAAAAAGCCATCTGTATTTTTACAGATGACTTGAAATTAATTGTTAACGAAAATTAAATCAGAACCGTTATTTAGTGTTCTGGCGCAAGGCTTTGACATAACGACTGACACCCGTTTCAACATCAAGCATGTCCGCGGTATAGCCAGCCTGGCGCAAGGCCGTCAAATCAGCCTGGGTAAAACTTTGGTATCTGCCTTTAAGATCTTCGGGGAAAGGCGTATAGCGAATCAGGCCAGCCTGAACCAATTCTTCCAATGATAAAGCTGCCTCACCACGTTCTTCCCTAAGCGTATTAACGACAGCCTTGGCAACATCGTTAAATGGCTGCGCACGCCCCGAACCACAATTAAAAATGCCTGATTTTTCAGGGTGCTCAAGAAAATACAAATTAACGGCCACCACATCTTCAACAGAAATGAAATCGCGGCTTTGCTGCCCATCCCCATAACCATCCCAACCACCAAACAGGCGCACATGCCCCTCTTTAAGAAACTGGTTCATATTATGGAAAGCCACTGATGCCATTCTTCCTTTATGCTGCTCGTGAGGTCCATAAACATTAAAATACCTCAAGCCAACCACCTGCGCCGTGAGGTTATTCATGCGGCTACGCAACACTTGATCAAACAGGAATTTTGAATATCCATACACATTCAGGGGTGCTTCGTTTTCAAGACTCTCGGTATAAACCGGTCCGGCACCATACACGGCTGCGGATGAAGCATAAATGAATGGAATTGAACGCGCCTGGGCAAAATTGCATAACTCCAGCGTTACGCGATAATTGTTATCCATCATGAAATGGCCATCACGTTCGGTTGTATCGGAACATGCTCCCTGATGAATAATGGCTTTAATATTACCGACATTGCCATTGCTGATATGCTTGCGAAAATCATCTTTATGAATGTAATCGGCAATTTGACAATCGCGTAAATTAATGAATTTATCACCATCGGTAAGATCATCAACCGCCACAACGCGAGTTATTCCCTTTCGATTCAGGCCCCGCACAATATTGCTGCCAATAAAGCCGGCTGCCCCAGTTACTACTATCATAACAATTCCTCCGCACTTACTATAGATGTACCTAATTTGCCCACCACAATACTACCGGCCTTGTTGGCCCAATAGATTGCCTGCGGCCAATCCAGGCCCGCCGCCTTAGCCACTGCCAATGTTGCCAAAACGGTATCTCCCGCACCGGAAACATCAAAAACTTCTTGCGCCAAGGCATCCTCATGAAAACGACCCTGCTCGTTAAACAAAGTCATGCCCTGCTCCGAACGGGTTATCAGCAATGCCTCGAGTGAATACTCCTTGCGCAAGGCCTGCGCCAGCTCATTCAATTTTTCTTCAGAATCCCAGCAACCAACCGCCTGCTGCATCTCCGACCGATTGGGCGTGACAAGACTAGCATGACGATAACGGGCATAATTGTCACCCTTGGGATCAACCAGCACGGGAATTTTATTTTCCACCGCATGGGCAATCATGGCTTCAACATGCGTTAAAGCACCCTTGGCGTAATCGGAAAGCACCAATACATCATGTTGTTCAATCAATGCCTTGGCTTTTTCATCAAGCATTTGCAGGGCTGATGGCTGCGGTGGATATTCAAAATCTATCCTGAGCAGTTGCTGCTGTCGCCCCAATACGCGCATTTTCAACGTGGTATGCAGGCTTTTATCCTGAATAAGATAGGGATCTATTCCTGCCTCATCGGCCAGATACTGAATTTGCCCACCCGCCTCATCGGGACCGACAATACCCAGCAATGAAGCTTTTGCGCCCATCGCAACAATATTTCTGGCAACGTTAGCCGCACCTCCCAGCCGATCTTCACGACGGGCCACCCTTACCACCGGTACCGGTGCTTCAGGTGAAATGCGTTCGACCTCGCCAAACCAGTAACGATCAAGCATCAGGTCACCAATCACCAGGATTTTTTTCTTTTTGATAATTTCCAGTGGAAATGAATCCATCACATTTCTTCCAGTTTTTTCGGCTGATAAGTTTCCCACATATTGCAGCCCGGACATTGCCAGTAAAACACCCTTGCCTCAAAGCCACAGGAACTGCAGCTATACCTGTCAAGCCTTTGCGTATGCTTGTGGATCATTTTGTGCAAAAGGGACAGCTCCACATCAGGTAAGATCCTGGCAGCTTGCCCCGGCTTTTCTCCGGCCGCCAATGCTTTCAACTCAACCTCAAGAAGCTTATCAAGACCCAGCAAAGAGGGATGCAACCTTAATGATTCCGAGGCAAAATGCCAGGCTTGCTCCACACCTTGTTGTTCACGCAGCTCACTGAACACGATTTTAAACAAGTCCAGTGAAGGGTGATCCATGTACTGCCGTTTTAATATATCCAGCCCCGAAGCGGCCTGCTGGCTTGCCTTATAGTTTGCCAGCAAATCACCCGCAATCAAACCGACGAATTCTGGCGCATTGGCCACAACACCTTCCAGGCATTTTCTTTCAGCCAGTCCATCACCCTGTATTTTCATTAATTTTGCCCTGAGCATGGCAATCCGCACGGCCGCAGCATTGGAGCGCAGCGCTCCCTTCTGTTTGACCAGTGCCTGTTCGGCCTTTTTCAATTCTTCATTGATATAAGCAAGATCAGGCTGTTTGGACTGCATGGATTGCTGGGCCAGCTCACAATGATAGTGAATAAGCTGTGGAATGGGCTCATCCAGAATTTGGTGAAGATGCTTGACGGCCTCGATAGCCTTGGGCCAATCGTGTTCAGCCTCGTAAATGCGAATAAGCGAACGGTTTGCCGACACGGCAAAACTGCTATCAAGCACCGCCTTGTAGGCCTGTTCGGCACGATCAAACATACCCGCCTTGAAAAAATCCTGGGCCAACTCATGCTGAGCGTGATCCCGGTCATTTTTGGGCAAATCAGCACGCGACAGCAAGCTTTGGTGCACCCTGATCGCCCGCTCTATTTCTCCACGACGGCGAAACAAGCTTCCCAGGGCAAAATGAAGCTCAATGGTTTCAGTATCAAGCTTTGCCACTTCAACAAAGGCATCAATCGCTTTATCATGATCCTCATTTAACAAAAAATTAAGCCCTTTGAAATAGGAGTCGGGCAATTGTCGTGTTTCAGACATCATTTGCCGCACATCAACTCGCGCAGCGATCCATCCCAAACCAAATAAAATGGGTATAAGTATCAGCCACCAGGCTTCATAATCCACCAAACTATAACTCCTCTAGACCTTTGTAATTGCTGTTGAGTCTGTTTTCTTTGCCTGTACATTACCCGCCTCGGAATACGGGCTGCCTTTACTGGCACCAACATCTTTTTTAAGACGGGCAATTTCACTTTTAAGCTGACCGACCTGACGGGCTTTTTTAATCCGGACCAGGATAGCAAGCAAATAAGCAAACACGGCTCCCAGGAAAAAAGTAACCAGCAATACAACAATCAGGGGAATATTGGTCACTGCCACATCAGAGAAAAACCTGACTGAGACAGGCTCTGTATTTTTCATTGCAAACAACACGACAAGTAAAAATATAATCAGGCGCAATGCCCAAATCAAGTAATGCATGATCCTTTCCTCTTATCCAGAAAAAAAACATTGTAATGCGAAACGGCCTTTTAAAATACCGCATTTTCGTCTTTCATTATTTATAACCAAAAAAAAACCCCGAAGTTTTAACTTCAGGGTTTTTTATTGAACAGATACATCAAATCAACTAAAAATTAGCCACTTTGATATTACCCGATTCAAGATCTTCATGAGCCAAAGATTCTGAATTAAGCTCATTGGCAGCTTTGAATACAGAATCTACACGCTCGCGTAATTCCTTGCCAGCCTTGAAGTGAGGCACCCTTTTACCGGGTACCAACACCTGCTCGCCTGACTTGGGATTACGACCTACCCGTGGAGCACGCAGCGACAACGAAAAGCTGCCAAAACCACGAATCTCGATGCGTTGACCATTTGCCAAGGCATTGGTCAGCGCATCCAGCATGGTTTTAACCGCAAATTCCGCGTCACGTGCAGCAAGCTGTGGATAGCTTGCTGCCAGTGCTTCAATCAACTCTGATTTAGTCACTGTTTATTCGTCTTTAGCTTGATCAAGTTTAGCCTTCAGCAAGGCACCCAGGTTTGTTGTGCCTGAAGAAGCACTTGAATCTGTCATGCGTTGCAGTGCATCTGCTGTTTCAGCATTATCACGTGCCTTGATAGACAGCTGGATTGAGCGGGCCTTACGATCTACGTTCAGGATCATGGCTTCAATATTGTCGCCTTCTTTCAGGACAGCTGTTGCATCTTCTACGCGACCGGTAGAGATTTCTGATGCACGCAGATAACCTTCAACATCCAGAGACAATGTAACAACCGCACCTTTAGGCTCAACAGACTTGATAACGCCAGGAACAACCGCACCTTTATCGTTTGAAGATACGTAGTTGTTGAATGGATCGCCTTCCAGCTGTTTGATACCCAAAGAGATACGCTCTTTTTCAGTATCGATAGCCAGAACAACCGCATCAATTTCGTCGCCTTTCTTGAAGTTGCGAACCGCTTCTTCACCAGAGTCAGTCCATGAAAGGTCAGACAAGTGAACCAGGCCATCGATACCGCCAGGCAGACCAATAAACACGCCGAAGTCAGTAATTGACTTGATGGCACCGTGAACTTTATCGCCACGTTTGAAGTTAATGGCAAAATCTTCCCATGGGTTAGCGCGGCACTGTTTCATACCCAATGAAATACGACGACGATCTTCGTCGATTTCAAGTACCATGACTTCAACTTCTTCACCCAGGCTGACAACTTTACGTGGATCAACGTTTTTGTTCGTCCAATCCATTTCGGAAACGTGAACCAGACCTTCAATGCCGGTTTCAACTTCTACGAAAGCACCGTAATCGGTCAGGTTGGTAACTTTACCAAACAGGCGTGTACCTTGTGGGTAACGACGCGCCAGACCGACCCAAGGATCTTCGCCCAGCTGTTTGACACCCAATGATACACGGCTCTTTTCCTGATCAAATTTCAGTACTTTGGCTTCCACTTCCTGACCAACAGTCAGTACTTCGGATGGGTGACGTACACGACGCCATGCCATATCAGTGATATGCAACAGACCATCGATACCACCCAGGTCAACGAATGCACCGTAATCGGTAATGTTTTTAACAATACCGGTAACCACTGAACCTTCTTGCAAGGTTTCAAGCAGTTTTTGACGCTCTTCACCCATGTTCACTTCGAGTACGGAACGACGTGACAGAACAACGTTATTGCGCTTGCGATCAAGCTTGATAACCTTGAACTCCATGGTTTTGCCTTCATAAGGCGTAGTATCTTTTACTGGACGCAGATCAACCAGTGAACCGGGCAAGAATGCGCGAATACCGTTAGTCATGACAGTCAAGCCGCCTTTGACTTTACCGGTGATAGTACCGGTAACCATTTCACCAGACTCAAGCGCTTGTTCAAGAGACAGCCATGCTGACAGACGTTTTGCGCGGTCACGGGAAAGGATTGTGTCTCCGTAGCCGTTTTCGAGCGAATCAATGGCGACAGAAACGAAATCACCTTCGTTTACCTCAAGTTCGCCTTGATCGTTCAGGAATTCTTCCAGAGGGATTAAAGACTCAGATTTTAATCCGGCATTAACAACCACAA
>WARP01001684.1_pt1 | contig 66051 bp, 55 predicted proteins | sample 4769151 | NCBI WGS metagenome assembly WARP01 (sample SAMN08893023, study PRJNA449175) | gut metagenome | isolation source: rumen sample fed with dry roughage | host: cow | place: India: Nagpur | collected 2016
TTTGCCTAATATTCCTTTAAATGCAATCCATATATAATATGAAGAGAGTCCTTGTTTTAGGTTCCGGAGGAAGAGAGCACGCCTTTGTTTATGCCCTTTCTAAAAGTCCGCTTCTGGACAAATTGTATTGCGCCCCCGGAAATCCCGGAACTGCATTACTGGCTGAAAATGTCCCTTTGAAAATATCAGATTTTAAAGCTATTGCATCTCTGATTAAAGATGAAAATATTGATATTGTTGTTGTGGGTCCTGAAAATCCCCTGGTTGACGGGCTGAGAGACTATCTTGAGGAAGAGGGGATACTGGAGAGAACAATTTTTGTTGGTCCCGGCAGGGATGGAGCACAACTTGAGGGTAGCAAGGAGTTTGCAAAGGAGTTTATGAAAAGGTGGTCTGTTCCAACAGCAGCTTACAACACATACAGCAAGGAGGAAATTGGTGATGCTTTTAATTTTCTTGAAACCCTCTCTCCCCCTTATGTTCTCAAAGCCGATGGTCTTGCTGCCGGCAAAGGTGTCGTTATTCCGGAGACAATAGAGGAGGCAAGGCGTGAACTTAGCGAGATGATGAACGGGAAGTTTGGTAAGGCGGGTGACAGAGTGGTTATTGAGGAGTTTCTGAAAGGTATAGAACTTTCGGTTTTTGTCCTGACAGATGGAAAAAACTACCTTATGCTCCCCTCTGCCAAGGATTATAAAAGAGTGGGCGAGGGGGATAAAGGTGCAAACACAGGTGGAATGGGTGCAGTATCTCCTGTCCCTTTTGCAAACGATGCATTTATGAAAAAGGTGGAGGAGAGGATTGTCAAACCCACGCTTAAAGGTCTCTCTGAAGAGGGGATAAATTATTGTGGTTTTATTTTTATAGGTTTGATGAACTGTAAAGGAGATCCTTATGTAATTGAATATAATGTAAGGATGGGGGATCCTGAAACCGAGGCGGTCTTACCTAGAATTAAAAGTGATCTGCTTGCACACTTTATCGCTATGGGTGAGGGGAAACTTAACAGTGAGAAGATTGAAATTTCTGAGGAGAGTTCTCTTGCTGTGGTTACAGTGTCAGGTGGTTATCCTGAGGATTACAGAAAAGGGGTGGCAATATCAATTGAAGATGGAATTACATCAACACTTTTCCATTCAGGTACTGCTCTTGAAAACGGAGCTCTTGTTACTTCCGGAGGAAGGGTAATGGTTGTGTCGGCATTGGGAGGAGAGATCAGATCGGCCTCTGAGAAAGCATACAGAGATGTTAAAAAGATATCTTTTGAAGGAATGTATTACAGAAGGGATTTGGGTGAGGATCTGCTGAAATACAGAGATTGATATGAATAAAAGAGGTAAGAGGTATTCAGTAATACTTAACCCGGCTGTTCTTCTTGTGCTGTTGATTGCATCCTGGATATCTGCCGGATTTATTTCAGTCCCTTATACAGGTGGGGAGTGGATTCCTGCTGTTATCTCTTTTGCTGATATCTCTCAAATGGGAGAGTCTCTCTCAAGATATATAGCGACTATGCTTCTGATTGCAAATGCAATCTCTTTATATGCTATTGGTCTGAAGCGTCTTACAACCGGTGCAAATAAATTTTTGCTTCCGGTAATATATCTGCTCTTTGTGATGATTTCCCCGGCCTCCTTAAGATTCTCCGGGGCAGCAGCTGCAGCACCTCTGGTTTTGTGGTCTCTTTACTTTAGTGTATCATCAAAGCAAAGCGATTTACATTTCTTTATTTCCGGTTTTCTTGCTTCAATAGCTGCTCTCTTTGAACCTACACTTGGTCTTCTGGTTTTATTGGCTGTTTCAATGGCTTTTTATTCAAGGGGAGTTAACGCAAGATCACTGGTAATGATGCTTACTTCAGTTTTTTTGCCATTGATATTTGTGATTTCAATCAGGCATCTGCTTTTTGACGATGCACTCCTCTTTGCAGAGCTCTATTTTGAGGAGTTTATAAATATATCTCCGCTGGAGTTTACCATAAAGAGTTTTGCTGATCTGGTGCTCTATGTTGCGATAAGTATTGTTCTTATATCTGCCATATGGCACATATTCCAGAAAATGAGAGGCTACAAGATAGAGAAGGCAAGAGCAATCTCCAGATTTACACTTATGTTACTGACAATTATTATTGTAGTCTTCCTGTTCCCGGTAAATTCACTCTCAATTGCACCGGTTATCTCAATTCCTGTTTCTGTAGTAATTAATGAGTATCTTCTTAATTATGATAAAAGCAACAAGCATAAGATTCAGTGGATTATCCTACTTGCACTTATGCTTGTTGCCAGAATATCGGAAATTATCCGCTAGAGAGTTTTCTATAACTTTCTGCCCGGATACTGTTTTAATGCAACCTCAAGGCACTCCATTGCCGCTTTAAGGTCTTCAATTTTAAGAACATATGCAATTCTCACCTCGTTTGTTCCTCTGCCTGGTGTAGCATAGAAACCGGCAGCAGGTGCAACCATAACAGTTTGTTTATTGTATTCAAACTCCTCCAGAAGCCACTGAGCAAATTTATCACTATCATCAACAGGAAGTTTTGCAACTGCATAAAAGGCTCCCATAGGTTTTGGACAGAATACACCCTCCATCTTGTTAAGGGCTTCAATAAGAACATCTCTTCTTTTCATATATTCGTCCCTTACTGCTTTGAAATATTCAGGAGGAGTGGCAAGTGCTCCCTCAGCTGCAATTTGTCCGTAAGCAGGAGAGCAGAGTCTTGCCTGAGCAAACTTCAGAACGCCGTTCATCACCTCTTTGTTTTTTGAAACAATGCAGCCGATTCTTACGCCGCAGAGGCTATATCTCTTTGATACGGAGTCAAGCAAAATTACATTTTGCTCAAGACCCTCAAGGTGCATTGCAGAGAAGTGAGGTTCGTCTGTGTAACAGAACTCTCTGTAAACCTCGTCTGAGTATAGGAATAACTGATGTTTCTTTACAATTTCTCCCAGTTTGATAATGGTCTCTTTGGTGTAGAGAGATCCTGTAGGGTTACCGGGATTACACAGTATGATACCTTTTGTTCTTGGAGTTATATATTTTTCAAATTCGCTTACATCAGGGAGTGCAAAACCTGTTTCAATTGAAGTAGATACAGGAACCAGCTTAACATCGTTCTGAAGCGAAAGGGCATTATAGTTTGTATAGAATGGCTCCATTACAATAACTTCATCATCCGGATTACAAGTGACAGCAAGAGCAATCTGAAGAGCCTCACTCCCTCCCGTTGTAATATTGATCTCTGATGGAGTTACATCGATATTTATTGACTGGTAGTATTTGGCAAGTCCCTCTCTGTAAGAGGTTATGCCGGCTGAATGAGGATATTCAACAAGCTTAAGCGTGTTGTTTTTTACCGCATCCAGAGCTTCGTTAGGTGAAGCTATGTCCGGCTGGCCGATATTAAGATGATATACCTTAATACCTCTTTTTTTAGCAGCTTCTGAATAGGGAACAAGTTTCCTGATTGGAGAGGCAGGCATTGCCTTGGCTTTATTGGAAATTGTAAGCATTATTATTAGTTTTATATGGTTATTTCACTAGTTCTTTCAAAAATCCCTCAATTTTTGGCTGCATCTGAGCAGTTCTAGCCTGATAATTGTTTGTGAGAATAGCGAAGTAATACATTCCTCCACCTCTTCTCTCTGCATATCCTGCGTAGCATCTTACACTTGAAAGCGATCCGCTCTTTGCGTGCAGTCTTGCCTTCTGCTCTGGTGTAGCGTCTTTTATAACATTTTCCAGTGTCCCGGGACCCCCGGGTTGTGGCAAACTGTTAAAAAACACTTCAAAGTTATCGTTTTTTTCTTTCAATTTGGAGAAATAGTTGGAGAAAAATCTTGCAGATACATAGTTTTGCCTTGATAGCCCGCTACCGTCATCCTGTACAAAGCCTCTGTCAGGCAGTCCCATTGAGGAGAGAAGTCTCCTTACCGCAACTGCAGAGGAGTCGTATGATCCGCTTCCTGTGATAACTTTACCTAAAGTCTTGAAAAGGGTCTCTGCGTAAAAATTATTGCTTATCCTGTTGGTAACATTTACAATAGATGCAAGTGGAGGAGAGAGGGTCTCCCCAATGAAATTTATGTTCTCCTCTTTTTCAACTTTGAAGCTCTCTGGATCGTAAACGAGAGGGTTGCTTCTTACACCCCTTTTCATCAGAAAGAGTCTGAACTCTTCTGCGCAAGCGAGTGCCGGAAATTTACAAGATCCGGTTAAAACTACAGGCTCTCCGCCTAAAGGCAGAGATCCGGAGTATTTCACAACTCTGTCAAGTTCTGTAAGCCTGAGGCTGGTTGAGGGGCGGCTGCTCTGTATTCCTGTTTTGATGTTATTTATAATTTTCATTCCGGGAACAACAGGCCATACAGATACAAATTCTGCATGGTCACCTGTTTTTTCTCCCGGCTTGAATGTAAATTCCTGAAGGTTCTCCATAAATGAGAGGCCGGATGTTCCGCTTCCGTAGTAGGGGCCTAAATTGCTTACTGCCCATCCTCCGGGAACAATTTCATTTGCAAAGAATCTGTCGTCTCCTATTATGTTCCCTTCAATTCTGTTTATTCCTGCAAGTTTTACAGCATCTGCCCAAACTCCAAAAATTGAATCAATGGGATAGGCAACAGTGTCTTTTGAACCAAGAGTGGGGTCACCGCCTCCTACAATATAGAGATCACCTTTAAGTACACCATCTTTTACTATTCCGGTATAACCTATTCTGGTCTTGTATCTGTATTCAGGCCCTAATACTTTCAGGGCGAGGCCTGTTGAAATTGTCTTCATTGTTGATGCGGTAAGGAGTGGGTAATCAGGGTTCCAGGAGGCTACCTCTCTCCCTTTTTCGTCCATAACCATTATCCCAACTACTGCGTTGGAAAAGAGGGTGTCTTTTTTTAAATTTTCAATGTATGTTCTTATCCCCTTTTGTGCATAGGAGGTGCCGGTTATGGCGAACATTACCAGAAGTGTTGCAAAAGCTTTAGCAGGTTTCATCTCTTGAGATTTTTTTGTGTGTGGCAAATGTATAAAAATGGGGGAGTGTTTTCAAATTTTAGTTACATTTGCCCGCAAATAACCCCCAACCCCGTCAATATAATATGAGCAGCTTCAGAAAAAGGGCGCTAGACGAGTTTTCTATGCACAAGCCCGAACGATTTTTCGTTGAGAAACAACCGGTTTCAGAATTTTTTGGTAAAAACCTCTTCGATATTGAAAAAATGAGGAGGTATCTTTCAGCAGAGGCCTTTGATGCTGTGCAGGATGCAATTTCAGAAGGAAAAAGAATAGGCCGTGAAGTGGCTAATCAGATTGCTTCCGGAATGAAGGCCTGGGCTGTAGAAAACGGAGCTACTCATTACACCCATTGGTTTCACCCTCTTACTGATGCTACGGCAGAGAAGCATGAGGCTTTTGTAGATCCTTCAAAGAACGGAGGGGTGTTTGAAAATTTCAGAGGTGATGCTCTGGTTCAGCAAGAGCCGGATGCCTCCAGTTTCCCTAATGGTGGTTTGAGAAATACCTTTGAGGCGAGAGGCTACACTGCATGGGACCCAACATCTCCCGCCTTTATTATTGATCAGACTTTATGTATTCCATCAGTATTTGTATCATATACAGGTGAGTCTCTGGATCAGAAGACACCACACCTTAAATCTTTACAGACTCTTGACAAGGCTGCATCTGAATTGCTTGACCTTTTTGATCAGAAGGCCTGCAGGGTAAATGCTGTTCTGGGTATTGAGCAGGAGTATTTTCTGGTGGATGAGGCCCTCTTCAGGGCAAGGCCGGATCTTATGTTGTGCGGCAGAACACTAATCGGCCATACAGCAGCGAAGGATCAGCAACTTGAGGACCACTATTTTGGTGCAATTCCATCAAGGGTAATGTCATTTATGAAGGATTTTGAAACAGAGGCCTACAAACTTGGAGTTGTCCTTAAAACCAGACATAACGAAGTAGCTCCAAATCAGTTTGAATTCGCTCCTTATCACGGTGAGGCAAATCTCTCTGTTGATCAGAATCTTATGATGATGATTCTAATGAGAAAGATTGCAAAAAGACATAAACTGAAAGTACTGTTTCATGAAAAACCCTTTGCAGGTATTAATGGTTCCGGCAAACACTGCAACTGGTCTCTGGTAACTGACAAAGGGGTAAACCTTCTCTCTCCCGGAAAGACACCGGGTAAAAACCTTCAGTTTTTAAGCTTTTTTGTATCGGTTATAAAAGCAGTTTATGAACACCACCATCTTCTGATGGCTAGTGTTGCCAGTCTTAACAACTCTCACAGACTCGGGGGAAATGAGGCTCCGCCTGCAGTCATGTCGGTCTTTGTGGGGAGAACACTCTCATCTGTGCTGGACTCAATTGAAAAAATGGTTTCAGATAATATTTCGGCAGAAGAGATTAGCAGCAGCCTTAATGTAGTTGGGAAAATCCCTGAGATTCTTCCGGACAACACAGACAGAAACAGGACATCTCCTTTTGCATTTACCGGCAACAGGTTTGAATTCCGTGCAGTTGGATCATCTGTTAATGTTGCCTCTTCAATGTATATCTTAAATACTGCCGTGGCTCAGCAGCTTATTGTATTTAAAGAGAGGGCCTCAGTAAGGATAAATGGCGGAGCTACTTGTGAAGAGGCTATTCTTGAGACAATAAGAGAGTTTATTGCAGAGTCTGTTCCGGTGAGATTTGAGGGTAACGGATATAGCAAGGAGTGGCAGGAGGAGGCTGCCAGAAGAGGATTAAGGGGTATATCAAATGTTCCTGAGGCATTTAAGGCTTTTCTTGAGAAGGGGAGTATTGCCCTTATGAAGGATATGGATGTGCTCTCAGAGAGAGAGGTGGAGGCCAGGTACGAGGTGATGAACGAGATATATATAAAGAAACTTCAGATTGAGGCAAGGGTGATTGGAGATCTTACCGTAAATCATATAATACCAACCGCAATTAAATTCCAGAATACTTTAATCGATAATGTAAGGGGGATAAAGGATCTTTTTGGTCCTGAAGAGTACAAGGTGATGTCTGAAAGGCAGTTGGTGGCTATAAGAAAGATCTCAGGTTATATTCAGCAGTTGCGTGAGGATTTTCATGATCTTGTTGAGGCGAGGAAGGAGGCCAATAAAATTGAGAGTTATCCTGAAAGGGCAATGATATATTCAAATACGGTTTTACCTTACATGGAGAGTATCAGAAAGATTGTGGATAAACTTGAGATGGTTGTAGATGATGAGCTCTGGCCGTTGCCTAAATACAGAGAGCTCCTCTTTTTAAGATAATTATGTTAATTTTGAAATATGCTCAGAGAAGAGACAGAGGCTAAAAAATATGCAATGAGGGGGGTATCCTCATCAAAATCAGATGTTCACAAGGCAATTGAAAAGATTGACAAGGGCCTGTTTCCTGGTGCTTTTTGTAAAATTGTACCCGATTATCTCACCGGGGATGATGAGTATGCACTTGTAATGCACGCCGATGGTGCAGGGACCAAGAGCTCTCTTGCTTATGCTTACTGGAGGGAGACTGGTGACCTTAGTGTCTGGAGAGGGATTGCACAGGATGCTGTAGTGATGAATACAGATGATCTTATATGTGTGGGAGCAGTAGATGAGATGGTGCTATCTTCAACAATCGGGAGAAATAAAAATAAAATTCCGGGAGAGGTAATTTCTGAAATTATCAAGGGTACAGAAAATTTTGCATCACTTATGGCCTCTTATGGAATTAATATAAGGCTTACCGGAGGAGAGACAGCTGATGTAGGCGATCTGGTAAGGACAGTTATTGTTGATTCTACAGTTTGTGCCAGGATTAAAAGATCTAAGGTTATTGATAATTCAAACATTAAGGCAGGGGATGTTATTGTTGGACTGGCTTCCTACGGAAAGGCTGTTTACGAAGATGAGTATAACGGAGGGACAGGCAGCAACGGACTGACATCCGCAAGGCACGATCTATTCTCCTCTTATGTGGCAAAATCCTACCCGGAAAGCTATGATGCTGAGATTCCTGAAGAGTATGTTTATACAGGTTCTCTGAAACTGGACGATATTGAGCCGGAGAGCGGAATGACATATGGGAAACTGCTTTTGTCACCAACAAGAACATATGCGCCTGTTATTAAAGAGATTCTTTTTACTTCAGGTGAAGAGATTAGCGGAATGGTTCACTGCTCAGGTGGTGGTCAGACAAAGATTCTGCATTTTATTAAAAATTTGTCAGTAATTAAAGATAATATGTTTCCGGTACCTCCTCTTTTCCGTGCTATTCAGAGGGAATCAAAGACTGAGTGGAAAGAGATGTACAAGGTGTTCAATATGGGGCACAGGATGGAGATTTATACAACTCCGGAGTCTGTTGAGAGGATAATTTCAATTTCTGAAAAATTTGGAATTGAGGCCAGGGTGATAGGAAGGGTAGAGGCATCTGACGAGACTGAAACTACAATAATTTCACAATATGGTACATTCAGGTATGTTAAGTAGAGTTACTACTCTAATTTTAGTTCTGATTTTTGTACTTCCGGCTTGTTCCGGAAAGCGGAACAATCCTGTGGGAATGTTTGATTCAGGCACAGGTGGACTCACAGTGCTTGAGGCATTTCTTACTTTGGATGAGTTTAATAATATAACAGGCGAGCGCGGAGCTGACGGAGTTCTTGACTTTTCTAAAGAGGATTTTGTATTCCTTGCAGATCAGGTCAATATGCCATATGGTATATACAACTCTCAGGGGAAAGGGGAGCTCCTTAAAGAGCTTGTGGTTAATGATGCCAGATTTCTTGCCTCAGATCCTTTTAATTCAAAAATTATTGTAATTGCCTGTAATACAGCTACTGCAAATGCTTTAACTGAGGTTGCCGGATATCTTGACAGTGAGAGAGAGGGGACAAGGGTTATCGGGGTTATTAATGCAGCAGCAGAGGAGCTTTTCTCAGCTTCAGGCGGAGAGAGACTATCGGCAGTGGGTATTATGGCCACGGAGGGGACAATCGCATCCGGAGGTTATGAAAGAACAATAAATGAGATATTCTCAGCCGGCGGCGCTGTGGTTCCTGTAGTGGTGAATCAGGCCGGCTCCGGTTTTGCTGAATCTGTTGATCTTGAAAGGGATTATACAGACCTGTCGGCTTTTGAGACAAGAGAGAATTACAGAGGGCCGCGTATGGGCGAAGGTGATGGTTTCATTAATTTGAAGCTGCTTGGTGCCTATAATTTTGATAATTCCGGAAATGCTTTACTAACAAAGGTGGAGAATGGCAAAATAGTTGATATTCAGCTTAATTCTTCCGGAAACTATGCAAGATATCATCTTGTATCGCTTCTTGAGAAGTTCAGGACAATGGAATCAGGAGTAAAGCTTGAAAATATCATACTAGGTTGTACTCACTATCCATACCTTTTGGATACAATGAAATTGATGATAACTGAGCTGAGAGATTTTAAAGAGGGTAATGTCTATCCATACAGAGATTTGCTGGCTGATGAGGTTAGATTTATTGACCCGTCAAAATATGTTGCTATTGAAACATACGAGGCTCTAAAGGAGTCCGGATTGCTCTCTCAAAGGGGTAATAACGGATCTCTTAAAACTTTTATAAGTTTGCCAAATCCTGCTCTTCCTGCAGATAAACTTGATCCCAGGGGAGGTTTTACATTTGAATTTAAATATGGGAGGGAGCTTGAAGGCTTAAGAGAGACCTATGTAATAAAGGAGCTCTCAAAAGATCTTATCCCGGCTGAGAGCCTTGAAAGAATTGAGAAAAGATTGCCTGCAACATTTGGCATAATGAAACTATCTGATAAAAATGATCTTTAAGAACACAATTTCTCCGGAGGAGATAGAGAAACTAAAAAATGCAGAATTCACCGGAGAGGTGACTATAATAGATAAAAATGACGAATCGTATGAGAGTGCAATTGCATATCTTGCATCTCAGAAGATAATTGGTTTTGACACAGAGACCAAACCTGTTTTTCAGGCTAATGTAAAAAGAAACAGTGTTGCCTTACTACAGCTTGCAAGCGGAACAAGGGCCTTTATATTCAGGCTCACAGAACTGGGAATGCCCGACTCTTTGTGTAAAGTGCTTTCGACGAAAAAAATAATAAAGGTTGGGGCCGCTGTAAATGAAGATATTCGGGGGCTTCAGAGATATACAAAGTTTATTCCCAGGGGATTTGTAGATCTTCAGACCATAGGTAATAACTGGCTTATAAAAGAGAAGAGTGTGAGAAAGATGGCAGCGATAGTACTGGGTGTCAGAGTATCCAAATCTCAGCAGCTCTCTAACTGGGAGGCCGATGTGCTTTCTGATGCGCAGGTTAATTATGCTGCAATTGATGCCTGGGTTTGCAGGCAGATGTATCTGAAATTGCTGAGTACTCCTAAACCGGAAAATGAAGATGAAAAAAAGAGTAATACTTAGAAGGGGAAGAGAGGAGTCCATACTGAGATTCCATCCATGGGTCTTTTCCGGAGCTATTGTCAGGAGTGAAGGTGAGATTGCAGAGGGAGACATTGTTGAGGTTGTATCTGCAGCGGGAGGAACACTTGGTTATGGCCATTTCCAGGTTGGTTCAATTGCTGTAAGAATGCTCTCCTTTGGTGAGAATGTACCGGGAAAGAGATTCTGGACAGAAAAACTTAGTGCTGCATATAGTTTAAGAGTGAGCGCCGGTGTAGTAAGGGCTGATAATACAGCCTACAGACTTGTCCACGGAGAGGGTGATATGTTGCCGGGTCTTATTGTGGATATATATGGCAAAACTGCTGTAATGCAGGCACACTCTGCAGGGATGTTTCTTGCCAGGGAGGAGATTGCCGAGGCTCTTAGAGCTCTTTACGGAGATAAACTCACAGCGGTATACGATAAAAGTTCTTCAACTGCTCCTTTTAAAGCCTCTCTGGATCTGATGGATCAGTATCTTTATGGAAAGAGGGAGGGTGAAGAGATTGTAAAGGAGAATGGTTTGCTCTTCTCTGTTGACTGGATTCATGGCCAGAAGACAGGATTTTTTCTTGATCAGAGAGACAATCGTGAATTGTTAGGTAAATACTCCTCAGGAAAAAGGGTTCTTAACCTCTTCTGTTATACAGGAGGTTTCTCAATCTACTCCCTGGCTAAAGGTGCAAAATCTGTTGACTCTGTTGACAGCTCTGCAAAAGCTATGAAGATGCTTGAGAGAAATATCGAAATTAACAGAGAGGCAGGATTAATTGACAAAGATATTGTACATAATTCGTTTACAGAAGATGCTATAGACTTTCTAAGGGAATCTTCCGGCAACCGCTATGACCTAATAATTGTTGATCCGCCTGCCTTTGCAAAACACAGAGGCGCTATGCAAAATGCCCTCAGGGCATATCAAAGACTTAATGCAGCTGCGATTTCAAGAGTCGCTCCCGGTGGAATAATATTTACTTATAGCTGCTCTCAGGTTGTTGATAAAATTGCATTTGCCGAGGCTGTTTTTTCTGCTGCGGCTGCTACCGGCAGAGTTGTAAGAATTCTGCACAGACTTACTCAGCCGGCAGATCATCCGGTTAGTATATATCATCCGGAGGGGGAGTACCTTAAAGGATTGGTTCTTTATGTTGAATAAACTGATAAAAGAGGTTCGTTTTTATGGAATCATTGACAATATTAAAAGGAGATAAAGACTCGGTATACGAATCACTATTGCCTCAAATTTTAGCACTTACAGAGGGGGAGCAGGACCCCATTGCGAATATGGCCAATATTTCAGCTGCCCTTAAAGAGGCATTTGGTTTTTGGTGGGTTGGTTTTTATATTGTAAAGGAGGACTCTTCCCCATTTGGCAGCTCACTTGTGCTCGGTCCCTTTCAGGGTCCTGTGGCTTGTACAAGGATTGCTAATGGCAGAGGGGTTTGTGGAACCTCCTGGAAATTGGGAGAGACTATTATAGTTCCCGATGTGGATAAATTCCCTGGCCATATAGCCTGCAGTTCTCTGTCAAAATCTGAAATAGTTCTTCCTGTAATGAAGGATGGAAAAGTGATAGCTGTTCTTGATATTGACTCAGATAAGCTCGGGGATTTTGATGAAAGAGACAAAAGGTGGCTTGAGTTGCTTCTCTCCTCTGATATCTCTCTCTGATGATCAGATATTTTCTCATACTTATTGTAACTATCCTGGCCGGATGTACATCTGGTTTAATAGGGCCAGGTACAGGTGTGAGCAAAGAGTTGGCAGATAATAGATTTAACAATATTTCCCAGGTAAGATACAAACTCCATTTTTCAATACCGGACCATATTGATTCCTTAGTGCATGGTAATGCTCAAATCAATTTTGAACTCATGAACCGGGAGACTCTCTGGCTCGATTTTCTTCACGATTCAATCAATCCTGTTAATAGTCTGATTGTAAACGGAGTATTGGTTAAACCGGAGATCGTTGATGAGCATCTTGTTATAAGTAAAAGGGTACTAAAAAAGGGGAAAAATGAGGTTAAAGTTGATTTCCTTGCCGGGGAACAATCGTTAAACAGAAGAGTTGACTTTTTGTACACTCTTTTAGTCCCGGACAGGGCCAGAACACTCTTCCCTTGTTTTGACCAGCCTGATATTAAGGCAGTATATGAACTCTCTCTTGATTTGCCTGAAGGTTGGGTTGCTATGTCAAATGCACCATCGGCATCAAGAGAGGCAGATTTTATACGATTTGCCCCGTCTGATCCTCTGCCTACCTATCTTTTTTCATTTGTTGCGGGTCTTTTTAACGAGCATACAGTAAAATCAGGTGAGAGGAGTATTTCAATTTTTCACAGAGAGACTCTTCCCTACAGGATTGCGCAGTGCGATACAATAGGTTCTCAAATTTTTTCTTCTCTTAATTGGCTTGAAGATTATACAGGAATTGACTACCCCTTTTTGAAATACGATATCGCAATAATACCGGGCTTCCAGTACGGAGGGATGGAGCATGCCGGGGCTACACTTTATGCAGACAGAACTCTTTTTACAAGTGAGAATCCTACAGTAGCGGAGAGATTTGCAAGGGCAAAACTTATTGCCCACGAAACTGCCCATATGTGGTTTGGGGACTATGTGACTATGAAATGGTTTGACGATGTCTGGACAAAAGAGGTATTTGCTAATTGGTTTGCTGCCAGGATGGTAACGCCGCTCTTCCCGGAAATGGACCATGAACTTGCATTTACAGACAGCTATTTTCCTCCGGCTTATGAAGAGGACAGAACTGTTGGGGCAAATCCGGTACAACAATCTCTGGATAACCTTAACAATGCCGGATTGGTTTATGGAAATATAATCTATAACAAGGCACCTGTCGTTATGGAGATGATGGTGAGGATGATTGGTGAAGAGAACTTCAGGAAGGGGATACAGGAGTATCTCAGGAAATATGCTTTCTCAAATGCCACCTGGGATAATCTAATTGAGATACTGGATAGCTATACCGAGGCAGACCTTAATATGTGGAGCAATGTATGGATTAAGGAGAGAGGCAGACCTGAATATAAAATATCTGCGGCTGAGAACGGGGGTGTTAAATTATTACAGAAAGATCCTTTTAACAGGGGATTAGAGTGGGAGCAAGAGATACTCAATATAGTATCTGAGGATGGATTTATATATCCCAATGTAGACGGTAAGGCTTATGGTCTTTTTATAACAAACTCCTTTAATAATGATATTTTGCTGGAAAGATTGCCTCTTTTTACCCCATTAACAAGAGGTTCTCTCTTAATAACTCTATACGAGAATATGGTTGCAGGCTATATCAACCCTGAGAAATTTTCAGAGGCTATATGCAATATTCTTCCTGTTGAAAGTGACAGGATTGTTTTTAACAGGGCTGTTAATTACCTTGCCGCAACAAATGTCAGGTATCTTCATGGAACTATTGCATCTCAACATGCCTCAGACCTATTGTGGAAGATCTCTTTATCAGCAAAAGAGGGAGACTTAAGATTAACAGCTTTCAGGTCACTTATCCGTTTTGCATGGGGTGAAAGTTGGGCTAAGCTTCTTTATGATATTCTGAAAAATCCGGCTAAATATTCTGAACTTAATCTCAGCGAGAGAGATTTTATCAATCTTGCATACGAAACGGCACTCAGGAATCCTTTGTTGTATGATGAGATAGGTAGGGTTGCACTCACTTATATAAATGGTAAGGACAGAATAGAGGAATTCAACTTTGTATTCAAATCCATTTCACCAGATAAATCTGTAAGAGATTCAATGTTCAGAGCTCTTTTAATGAAAGAAAACAGAGTAATAGAGCCGTGGACAATAAATGCACTCACCTATCTGTGTCACTACTCCAGGTCAGAAGATGCTGTTGAATATATTACTCCTGCTTTGGAGATTCTTCCGGAGATTCAGAGAACCGGGGATATCTTTTTCCCAAGAAACTGGCTCCAGGCGTTGCTATCCGGACAGAGAGGGGATAGGGCTGCTTACTATGTTTTGAACTACACAAACAGCGCAGACATTCACCCGTTACTGAAGGGTAAGTTACTTCAGCAGGCAGACCATTTGTTTAATAAGGCAAAAAGAGATGAGTAGGCAGAAAAAAGCTGTTATTATGGCCTCTTTTGTGGTCTTCTTTTGGGCCACGGTAGCAACTGCATTCAAGCTTGCACTTGCCGGAATGGCTGCAGTAACACTGCTTTTAATTTCATCTCTTACTGCTTTAATTGTATTCACAATATATCTGGGGTACACCCGAAATTTGGTTAATACGATTAAAACTCTTAAAGATAAGAGGGTTGTTCTCAATTCTCTTTGGCAAGGTGCAATGAACCCCTTTATATATTATCTCATACTTTTTAAGGGTTATTCTCTCCTCCCTGCCCAAATAGCACAACCTATGAATTTTTCCTGGCAGGTTGTTCTCATTTTGCTGATGGCAATCTTTATGAAACAAAAGATAGGAGTTATTCAGGCGTTAGGTGTGCTGATAAGCTTTGCCGGAATAGTTATGCTTTCACTTAATGATGGTGCTGATTCTTCCGGCACACTTTCAATTGCCGGTATTATATTTATATTGGCCAGCACAGTGATTTGGGCTGTATACTGGATGTTAAAAATTGACAATTCAAAAGAGCCGGTTGAGGAGCTTTTCAGAAATTTTCTAGCCGGATCTGTTTTCCTTCTTATAGCATTTCTTATATCACCGGAACCTTTAGAATTTGGTGTTCCTCTATATGCAGCTGTATATGTAGGGCTGTTTGAGATGGGAATAACTTTTATATTATGGAATAAGGCCCTTAATATTGCAACAAACAGGATTGTTGTAACTCAGATGATTTATCTGGCACCAATGCTCTCTTTTTTAATTATTAACCGTGTTTTAGGTGAGCGAATTACACTCCTGACAATTGCAGGATTAGCCCTCATTGTTTCAGGAATACTGGTGAGCAACATGAAACATAAAAAGGTGTTACAACATAGCTGATTTTGGATGTATGAAAAAAATTCATACATTTGCATCCCCTAACCGGTACCATGGCCGAGTGGTTAGGCAGCGGTCTGCAAAACCGTGTACAGCAGTTCGAATCTGCTTGGTACCTCAAACAGAGAGAAGGCCAACTAAAAAGCAATTTTTAGTTGGCCTCTTTTTTTTTTCTGAAATTGTTTATTTACAACTCTTCAAAATTCACATCAGAAAATGAGCCCGCACCCTCTCTGACAGGTTTTTCCTGAGTCTGAGGAGCATTTTCTTTTATGTATTTAATAATATCTTCAAGACCTTGAGAGAATTTTTCAAAATCCTCCTTGTAAAGGAATATCTTGTGTTTATCATAAACGAATCTGCCGTCACGGTCAACTCTTCTTTTACTCTCTGTTATTGTGAGGTAGTAATCGTTGTTCTTGGTTGCCTTTACATCAAAGAAGTAGGTGCGTTTTCCGGCTCTCACCGGTTTTGAAAAAACATCATCCCCGTTCCTCTCCTGTGAATCATTAATGTCAAAGTCTTCGAAGTACATTTTAGTTCAATTTAGATTTGCCTGACAAAGATAAAATTATTTTTTGTGCACAAAAACCTATCTTTGTAAAATATTTGCTTATTCAACAAAATTTTATGATTAACAGAAGGCTTATTAGGGTTAAGGTTTTCAAAATTCTTTTCGGAAAAGTAAACTCAGAGACTCTCTCTCTCTCCGGAGCGGTGAGTGATCTTATGATGAGTTGTGATAAGAGTCTTGAATTATATTATTTTATGCTCACCCTGCCCGTTGCAGTCAGGAAGATTGCACAGTCAAAAATTGAGACAGGTCTTAAGAAGTTTCATCCCAGTGATGAGGAGCGCAATCCAAATATGAGATTTGCAGAGAACAGGGTTATCGCTATGCTTGAAGAAGACACGGATCTTCTCACTTTTTGTGAAAAAAGGGGGCTTCTGTGGAATGATTATCAGTCATTGGTGAAAAAGTTTTTTCTCTCTATGTCTGCTTCTGAATACTTTAAAGAGTATATGGAGTCTTCAGAAAACTCATTTGAGAATGATCTGAATCTAATAATCCGGTTTTTTGAGGAGGAGTTTGAGGAGAATGACGAACTTCATGATGTTCTGGAGGATTTATCGCTATTCTGGACTGATGACCTTGAATATGTTGTAAATGTTATAACAAAAAGGTTGAGTACTCTTAAAGAGTCATCCAAAATTAAGCATCCTGCTGTGTTTCTTAAAGAGGACGACAGGGATTATGCAGTAAGATTGCTTGAAAAGTCCATGATTCACTACGATAAATATATGGAGTTAATGGGAAAACATTTACAAAACTGGGATATTGAGAGGCTTGCTGCAACAGATACTGCTTTGATTGTAATGGGCATTGCAGAGGCTGTTGAATTTCAGGATATCCCCGTTAAAGTTACTATAAATGAGTATGTAGAGCTCTCAAAATACTTTAGTACACCCAACAGTAAAGTATTCGTAAATGGAATTCTGGATAAGGTAATAGCATCCCTTATGAAGGATGGGCAGATAGAGAAGAGGGGCCGGGGTTTGGTAGGCTCGTCAGAATGATTAATTTTGTATAAATTTTAACAGAAAGAGAAATGAATTTTCTAACATTTTTACAGGCGCAGCCTGCAGGTGCCGGATCGGGTAACTGGAGTTTCCTTATAATGATGGGTCTAATCTTTGTTGTGATGTATTTTTTTATGATACGACCACAACAAAAGAAGCAGAAAGAGCTTGTTAAGTTCCGCCAGTCACTTCAAAAAGGCGATAAGGTAATTACAGCCGGCGGTATCTATGGCAGAGTTGCCGAGGTTAACGACAAAGACACTTTTATCTTCCTTGAGATTGACAACAATGTAAAGATAAGAGTTGATAAATCTTCAATTGTAAAGGATATTACTGATATCCCTCAAAAATAAATCATTGGCTTTATTATGATAAAGCTCAGGATTTTCAATATTTCCTACGAAAGGGGCAGACAAATCTTACTGTTTTTGTTCTGTCTCTTTCTTGCTTTTGTCATATGGTCAATTCATAAGTTGTCAGAGAGTTACACTGTATATTTACAGTATAAAGTTACTGCATCAGCAGGCCTTGAAGGGAGAAGCGGAGAGGCTGATTCGGAAAATTATTTAATTGTAAGGGGTAAAGCAACCGGGTTTTACATATTGCAGCATCGTTACAGTGGAACAATTAATAAAATATATATATCACCGGAAAGGAGGGAGATCAGAAGGAGGGCAGGTGTTCCGGATGGTTTTTATGTTTTGGTTAAGGATGTTAACGACAGGTTAATCCAGTCATTCGGGAATACTCTTTTTGTTGAATCATTTGCTACAGATACTTTGTTTTATTTTTTCCCCGGTCAGACAAATAAAAGGGTTCCTGTCAAACCGGATTTTATTATCTCCTATGCACCACAATACACTCTTAATTCAACTCCTAAGCTGTCACCGGACTCAGTAACTTTATATGGAGAGAGTACTCTCCTCTCAAAGATTGACTCTGTCTTTACCAAACAGCTGAAGTTTCAAAATCTTGACAAGTCTGTTCAGGGGGTTGTTGAGCTTATCCCGGAAAAGGGTGTAAGGTTCTCTTCCGGAGATATATCATACTCCATGGATATAGTTAGATATGTTGAAAAAAGCATTCAGCTGCCTCTCTCATTTGTAAATGTCCCTGATGGTATAATATTAAAATCTAATCCCTCTGAGGTGACTCTCTATTTCCGTGAGAAGTTTGGGGAGGCTCCCAATGATGCTGCATCTGTTACGATGGAAGTTGATTATCATGATTTTGAGACTTCAATAAATGGTGTTGTAAAGGTTCTGTTGAGCGGAAACAATAAAGGTGTTCTCTCATGGAGAGCTGATCCCCCTTTTGTTGAGGTTTCCGTTGCGTCAGTTGATACTTTAAAATAAGTTCTATGTTTTGTTTTGCGGTAACCGGAGGTATCGGAAGCGGAAAGTCCTACCTGGTGAGGCTTATGTCTGCCCTGGGTATACCTGCCTATATTGCAGATATCAGAGCAAAAGAGCTGTATAACACAAATCGGCTTCTTGTAACCAAACTTGCAAACTTATTGGGTGATGATATTTTATCTGAAAATGGTGTAAGGAGAGATATTATGGCATCAAAGATATTCTCTGATCCATCTCTTCTGGAGAGGGTTAATAATATTGTTCATCCTGAGGTTCTTAAGGACTTTTTCTTATGGAGAGAGAGTATTAAGGCGGACGGACATAAAGCTGTAATATATGAATCGGCTATATTTCTTGAAACTCCCGGATTCAGGGGAATTGCGGACAAAATAATAGTGGTGGTTGCTCCGGAAGAGGAGAGAATCAGAAGGGTAATAAAGAGGGATTCAATAACAGAGGAGCAGGTCAGAGCAAGGATGGAGAGACAGTGGAGTGATGAGGAGAGAATCAGAATGGCAGATTTCATTATATTTGCAGACGGAAAGCGGGCAATCTTGCCCCAGTTGATGGAGATTTTTAATCAAACCGGATTTAAACCTGAAATTTAATGGGTTACGGAAAATGGATAACAGGAGCGCTTGGATGGGCGCTTGGCGGGCCGATTGGCGGAATACTTGGTTTTGCAGTAGGCTCAATTTTTGATAAAGGCGAGGTTGTAACAGAGGGAGGAAGAGGAAGAAGAGTCTATTCCGGAGTAGAACAAAGGAATAGTTTTTTGGTCTCTCTTCTTGTACTCTCCTCTGCCATCATGAATGCAGATAAAAGAGTTCTTAAAAGTGAACTTGATTATGTTAAGAGGTTTATCGCAGAAAATTTTGGAGAAGATGCCGCTTCTGAAGCAGCACTGCTTTTAAGAGACCTTTTAAAACAAGAGGTCAATATTGAATCGGTATGCGCACAAATCAGAATTAACACAAATGCAGCAACAAGGCTTCAGTTGCTTCACTATCTGACAGGCATTGCAAGAGCAGATGGAGATGTGTGCAGCGATGAGATTGCTGTGCTTAAAAGAATATCTGCAGCACTCTCAATCCCTTTGCAGGACAGCGAATCTGTATTTGCTATGTTTGACAAAGGAATTGATGCAGCATATCAGATTCTTGAGGTAGATAAAAATGCAACAGACGATGAGATAAAGAGGGCTTACAAAAAGATGGCTGTTAAACACCATCCTGATAAAGTTTCAAGTCTGGGCCCGGATGTTCAGAGAGCAGCCGAGGAGAAGTTCAAGAAAATAAGTGTTGCCTACGAAAAGATTAAAAAGGAGAGAGGAATAGTATAAATAAACAGATTGAAAAAATATGAAAACCAATTTACAGAAAATTCTAACAGTATCCGGCTATCCGGGGCTTTATAAATATGTAGCACAGGCAAATGCAGGAGTTGTTGTAGAATCCTTGTCTGATAACAAGAGAATGGTTTGCGGAATGAGCGCCAAACTCTCGTCACTTTCTGATATATCAGTTTTTACTGACGAAGGGGAGGTAAAACTACAACAACTACTGGAAAAGATGAGGGAGAAACTTGGAGAGGAGAGTGCTCCATCCGGTAAATCTGATGCTGCAAAACTAAAGAGCTTTTTTGAAGAGGTACTTCCTGACTACGACAGGGATCGTTTTTACACATCTCATATGAAGAAGGTTGTTGACTGGTATAATAACCTGAAGGAGTTTGCCACTCTTGAATTTCTCCAGGAGGGGGAAGAGGAAGTTGCTGAATAATGGTAAAGAAGATTCAGCTTGTAACCCTGGGTTGTTCAAAAAACAGAGTCGATTCAGAACACCTCTTAAAACAGATCTTTGAATCAGGGTTGATTATCTCTCCTGAAGGGGAGGACCTAACTGTTGCAAATGCAGATATTGTTGTAATCAATACATGCGGTTTTATTAAAGATGCCAAGAGAGAGAGTATTGATGCAATACTCTCTGCTGTTGATGCAAAAAAAAGGGGTTATATAAAGGAGATACATGTATTTGGGTGCCTCTCCCAGAGATATCTGCTGGAATTAGAGGAGTCAATACCTGAGGTTGATGGATTTTATGGAGCATTTGACTCAAAGTCTGTGCTAAGGGCTCTTGGTAAAGAGTGGAACTCATCTTTTGATAATCATCGATTTCTTACCACGCCCTCTCACTATGCATATCTTAAAATTTCTGAGGGTTGTGACCGGGTATGCTCTTACTGCTCTATTCCATTAATCAGGGGATCTCATAAGTCTGTCCATTCAGAGCTGCTTGTTGAAGAGGCGTCAAACCTCGCTTCAATGGGTGTTAAGGAGCTTATTCTTGTTGCTCAGGATACTACTTATTATGGACTTGATATATATAAAAAGAGGGCATTAGCACCTCTTATGGAGAGTTTATCCAAGGTTGAGGGCATTGAGTGGATAAGATTGCTCTATTCATATCCTGCCGGTTTTCCGGAGGATGTCCTGGAGGTAATGGCCTCAAACGATAAAATATGCAAGTATCTTGATATTCCTCTTCAGCATGTAAATGACAAGGTTTTGTCAAATATGAGAAGATCAATTAATGGAGCAGAAACAAGAAGACTTGTTGAGAAATTCAGAAAAAGCGTTCCCGGAATTTCTTTGAGAACAACAATGATTGTGGGGCATCCGGGTGAAGACAAAAGAGCTTTTAAGGAGCTGTTAGGTTTTGTAGAGGAGGCCCGTTTTGAGAAACTGGGGGCATTTACCTATTCAGAGGAGGAGGGTACCTGGGGTGCATCAAATCTCAAAGATACCATCAGGAACAGAGAGAAGCAGGAGAGGTATGAGATGTTGATGGAACTTCAGTCAGGGATATCTATGGCACATAATTTATCCAGAGTTGGTTCAGTTGAAAAGGTTCTTATTGACTACGAAGACAAAGATGTTTATGTTGGCAGAAGCAGAAGAGAGAGCCCTGAGGTTGATGGTGAGATATTGATTGGAAAAGGAGAGATGCCAAAAGGTTTTTCAACAAAAGATATTATTGGTACATTTGTTGACACAAAGATAGAGAGTGCGGGGGAGTATGATCTTACTGCACGGATAATTTAAATGAATATTAACGTAATTTATTGATAAGTGATGAAATTACTTGAAGGAAAGGTAGCCCTTATTACTGGAGCTGCAAGAGGAATCGGAAAAGCTATAGCTCTAAAATATGCATCCGAGGGTGCAAATATTGCATTCACAGATCTTACAATTGATGAAAATGCTGAAAAGACAAAGTCTGAGATTGAATCATTTGGTGTTAAGGCTCTCGCAATTGCCTCAAACGCTGCAAATTTTGAAGAGTCACACGCTGTTGTTGAGCAGGTTGTAAAGGAATTTGGAAAACTTGATATATTAGTCAATAATGCAGGCATAACAAAAGATGGTCTGATGATGAGGATGAGTGAGCAGCAGTGGGATGCAGTTATCAATGTTAACCTTAAGAGTGCTTTTAACTTTGTCCATGCTGTTACTCCGGTAATGATGCGTCAGAGAGGTGGAAGTATTATTAATATGAGCTCTGTAGTTGGAGTTGGAGGAAACGCAGGACAGGCAAACTACTCGGCCTCTAAAGCCGGTATGATTGGATTGACAAAATCCATAGCTCAGGAGCTTGGGTCAAGGGGAGTAAGAGCTAACGCCGTTGCTCCGGGGTTTATTATTACCGAGATGACAGGCAAATTGCCTGATGATGTTAAGAAGCAATGGGCAGATCAGATTCCACTTAGAAGAGGAGGAAAGCCGGAAGATGTGGCAGATGTTTGTACATTCCTTGCCTCTGATCTATCCTCTTATGTAACAGGTCAGGTTATCTCCGTTTGCGGGGGTATGAAAATGTAATTTTAATAATAAATAAACCGGAATCATGAGTACTTCAAAAGAATTTCTAAATCGCGGAAAAAGCGGAAATGGTCTTAAAATAATGATTCAGGTAGACTTTGAGGGTGTCACGAATGTTGTAAACTGGGATGAGATATACCCCGGGCACCCTCATTTTGACAGAAATTGTGATATCCTTACCGGTGAGATAAATTCGGCAATTGAGGGTGCAGTAGCGGCAGGAGCAACTGAGATTATTGTCAGGGACGGACATTCTGGAAATATAAATGTTAATCCACTGTTACTTGATCCAAGAGCCAGGCTAACCAAGGGCCGTGTACCCGGTACACCTCACACAATGGTACTAGGAATTGACTCAACATTTGACGCTCTTCTGTTCATTGGTGCTCATGCAAGGGCAGGTGAGATGATGGGAACTCTCTCTCATACAATGTCTTTAAAAGTAATAGATTTTAAAATCAACGGGAAACCTCTCTTTGAACCGGCCTTTAATGCTTTGTATGCTTCTCAGTTTGGAGTTCCTGTTGTTTTTGTTGCAGGTGACAATATGGCCTGTAAGGAGGCACATGAGAATTTCGGAGCAATTGAGACTGTTGAGACTAAGTTTGCGTATGGGAGAAACTGCGCTGTGAGTAAATCTCCTCAGGTTGTATATGGAGAGATAAGGGAGAGCGTAGAGCGCGCCCTTAATAATCTTCAGAATGGCTGTGTATTCAGCATGAAGGGGCCATATAAAATGGAGCTGATTGTTACTCAGGAGGAGAGTACTGAGCCTCTGTTCGTAGAATATGAGTCAGATGTGCTTTACGATGTAATGAAAAAATTCTGGGAATATTTGTAGGTTATGAAAAGAAAATTAATCCTATTTGCCGTATCCGGCTTAATGGCTGCTTTATTGCTTAACTCCTGCGGCCCGGTAATCCAGTATTTTAACATAGATCAGCGTGTACCTGCTGAGTTTCCGGTAGATTTGACAGACAAGAGTATATCTGTTTTCTCTTCTACTGATGCAATTAAGGATTCAGCCAGTCTGGACAAAGAGAGATTTACAACAGACTCTCTTCTGATGCTTAATATGGCTTTAGGACTTGCCGAGGGACTTGAGTCATATTTGTCGCTTGACACCGGAGCAATTATGGTATTTAATCAAACAGGTACTCAGAGATCTCAACTCGATAATCCTGAATATGTCAGGGGACTAGCGCTCAACTCTTCAGCAGATATGTTGTTTGTCATTGAGTATCTGGATATGGGCACAATGACTATTTATAAGGTGGCCAGTGACGGCCTTCCCGGAAGTTCCGATATCTCATATGTCTCTCTCCCCTTCACAATGGAGGTTGGTCTGTATAACGGGATCACAGGATTACCTGAGTTTAGAAGGGAGGTAGCTGATACTATATACTGGGAGGTTATCAGCAGAATGGATATGAAAGATGAGATAATAGCCTCAAGACTCTACTCCTCAATGTATGAGATCTCAAAAAAACTTGGAGCTTCATTCTCTTCAAGATTCTTTGATAATTGGGAACCAATTGAGCGATATCTCTATAACTATGAATCCAGACCCTGGCTGGAGGCATACAGGCTTTCTCAGGAATTCAAATGGAAAGAGGCAATGGATATTTGGATGACTCTTACAAATGAAGCTACCCCTGTAAAGAGGGCATCGGCTGCATTCAATATTGCTGTTGCTTTGGAGATGATGGATGAGTATAAACTTGCTCTGGAGTGGATAGATTATGCAGCAAAGAATTATCCTTTGGAGGGTATACCGGGGTATAAATCACTACTTGAGACCAGAGTTGAAAAAAGATAGACAAAAGGCTGTAAGACGCCATAGGAAAACTATATTGTTTAACGATAAGGAGTTAGAGGCGATACAGCTCTATTGTAAACGCTATAAAGTAAGCTCTCATGCAAAATTCTGCAGAGAGGCAATAATCTCTACTATACTTAAAAGATTCGACGAGGATCATCCGACACTATTCTAAAAAAAAGGTGGGTCTGTAAGCCGGATTCTGTACCTCTCAAAGAGAGGCCTCTGTCATTTATCTGATGCAGCCTACCCCCCGGCAACGAGCGAGCAGCTCTTGACTGCCGGTATACTTGGCCTTGCAGGAGACTGGTCGTACCCAAATTATGTCGCCATAATCTGTTGTGGGCTCTTACCCCGCATTTTCACCCTTACCCCCTAAAGGGCGGTTATTTTCTGTTACGATTTACCTGAAGTTACCCCCAGCTGTGATTTCCACAGAGTCTTGCTCTGCCCTGTCCGGACTTTCCTCCCCTCAAAAAGAAGAGCGACAAAGCGACCCACCGGGTGCAAATGTACGAATATTTGCTCCACAGGCAGAATTTTATTTATATTTGCAATGCATTAACAAATGCTTGGGGGTGCCCTTTACGGGCTGAGATCACACCCTTTTCACCTGATCCGGATAATGCCGGCGTAGGGAAAGCGCTTCTTCTGTGTCTCTGTATCCCCCTGCATATAAAATAACTTTTAAATGAAAAGATTAGCTTTATTGTGCGGGGTATTATTTTCACCATTTATCGCACTTGCCCAGCAAGAGGGGCAAAAAGAGAAGACAGTTTTCAATAAACTGGACAGTATTGTTGTTGAGGCCTGGCGTGCAGGTAAGAATACTCCTGTAAGCCATTCAGAACTCACCCCATTGGAGATTAAAAGGCTCTCTCCTGTTCAGTCAATTCCAATGGCTCTCTCCCTGATGCCTTCTGTTGTCTCTACTACGGAAGGAGGAAATGGACTGGGGTATTCATCAATGCGAGTAAGAGGCAGTGATGGATCAAGAACAAATGTTACAGTAAATGGAATTGCAATCAACGATGCAGAATCACAGGAGGTATTTTGGGTTAATATACCTGCATTTTCTGCTTTTGTTCAGGATATTCAGTTGCAAAGAGGGGTGGGAACATCTACAAATGGACCGGGTGCTTTTGGAGCGAGTTTAAATATGCGAACACTCTTTACATCTCCGGAGGCTTATGGAATGGCGGAGATGGGAGTGGGGAGTTACAGCAGTTTTACTACAACCGCCGGTGCCGGAACAGGGCTAACTTCAAAAGGATTCTCCTTTGATATCAGGTATTCAAAAAATATGGGAAAGGGTTACATAAGGAATGCAAAGAGTGACCTAACCTCTCTTTTTGCTACTGCCGGATGGTATCACGGGAAGAGTGCAATTAGAGTAAACTACATTTATGGAGACCAAAAAACTGGTATTACCTGGGAGGGTGTCTCAAGGGAGATGATGGAGATTGACAGAAGGTACAACCCTGCAGGTCTCTACTATGACGAGGCCGGTAACGAGAGGTACTATGATAATGAAACCGATAACTACACTCAGCATCATATTCAGGCTCTTTTTTCCAGAGAGCTTGCAGATGGCCTTACATGGAATAGTGTGCTTCACTATACAGCCGGCGAGGGCTATTATGAAAATTATAAAATGAACAGGAAATTTTCTGAGTATGGATTACCTCTCCAGATAATAGATTCAAAAGAGTATAAAAGATCAGATGTGATAATAAGACAGGCGCTGGCAAATGATTATTATGCCGCATCATCTACACTGCAATTAAACAGGAAGCGTCTGAAGGCAACCGGAGGTATATCATATTCATATTATGACGGATCACATTTTGGCAATCTGATATGGTCAAAATGGAGAGAAAATATTCCTGAAAATTACCAGTGGTATCTGAATGACGGATATAAAGGAGATCTCTCTCTGTTTGCAAGGGCAGAGTTGAATATATCTGAAAAGATAACAGCCTTTGCGGATCTTCAGTACAGAAACATATCATATAGCCTCAGAGGGGAGGACAAGGATTTTATACAGTTAAACTATGACAACAAATACAACTTCTTTAATCCTAAGGCTGGAATAACATATTATGCAGGCAGCAGCAGAGTGTTTGCATCGGCCTCAGTAGGAAGAAAGGAGCCGGGGAGGGCCGATATAAAAGAGTCAATAAAGGCGGGTAAAGCTGACCTTATTAAGCCGGAGAGGTTGATTGACATTGAGGCTGGGTATACTTTTACAGGAAAAAGTGTTGCTCTCTCTGCAAATTTTTATTTCATGGAGTATAAGGACCAGCTTGTTCCCACAGGAAGATTGAGTGAAACCGGTTATGTTATAAAGGAGAATGTTCCCCTCTCTTTCAGAAGAGGGATAGAACTGATTGCCTCCTGGTCTCCTGTTTCATTTATTAAACTGGACGGGAATCTGTCATTAAGTATTAATAGAATTAAAGACTACACTCACTGGACAGATTTGTATGACAATCAGGATGACTGGACTCCTCTTCCTCAAATGAGTGAGTTCTACAAAATCACCAATCTTCCGTACTCACCGTCTACTGTTGGAATGGGTATGGTTACTTTTATGCCATCTCTGTCGTCATCAGTATCGGTTTATGGTAAACATGTAGGCAGGCAGTATTATGACAATACATCCAGTGTTGAAAGATCTGTCCCGGCCTATTTTATAATGGGTTTAAAAGGGATAAAGAGTTTTAAAATAAAAGATATTTCTGAGCTGGAACTTGGTCTGTTTATTGATAATATTCTTAACAGAAAATATTTTTCAAATGCCTGGGTGTATATGGCTAAATTTGCAGATGGCTCATCTCCCTATATTGAGGAGGGGTTATATCCTCAGGCAGGTATTAATTTTATGTTAAAAGCATCATTCAGATTTTAATGAACTGGATTGAAATAGTTGGGGCAATTACAGGATTTGCTTACGTAATTCTTGAAATCAGGCAGAAGAGGGCAATGTGGATAGTTGGTGCTCTCTCTGCCTTGATGTATATTATCGTTTTTTACATGGCCTCACTTAATGCTGCAGCTTTGCTGCAGCTATATTACCTGATTGTTAGTTTTTACGGATGGAGAAAATGGGGAGGGGAGAGCGCTTCAAATATTAAGAGTATTGGAGGAGAGGTAACAGTAAAGCTGGATTTCAGGAAGGGTGTTGTATCCTCAATTGCTTCACTGGGTGGTTTTTTCATTGTTTATTATATTCTTTCAAATTATAGTGAAGATCCATATCCGGCTATGGATGCCTTTGTCGCAATTATAAGTATGCTGGCAACCTGGTGGGTATCAGGTAAGCATATTGAAAACTGGATACTCTGGATTATAGCAGACCTTGCTGCTGCCTTACTCTTTTTCTGGCAAGGTCTTTATGTTACTGCATTGCTTTATCTTGTATATCTGATAGCTGCTGCGGCGGGTTATAAGCATTGGAGAAAGTTCCCTGTGGTGTTGAAATAGTCTGGCAAAATAGTTACCTTTGCCAATTATATAAACCCCATTCATATGCGTTTAATTGCAGACAGCGGCTCAACCAAAGTAGATTGGAGAGCTATTCACAGCGACGGTTCGGTCCAGAAAATCACAACAGCAGGTATTAATCCCTTTTTTCAAACCGAAGAGCAGATAATTTATGAACTGGAGCAACATCTTCTTCCTGATATAAGTGCTACTGTTACCGAGATTCATTTCTACGGTGCTGGTGTGGCCTCTCCTGAAAAAATTCAGGTGCTCCAGAATTGTTTCAGAAAGGTTTTCCCAAAATCTCGTGCAAACGCCTACACTGATCTTCTTGCTGCAGCAAGGGCTCTTTGCGGACGCAAGCCGGGAATTGCTGCCATATTGGGTACCGGTGCAAACTCCTGTTATTATGATGGTGAGAATATTGCAGACAATGTTCCGGCGTGCGGTTATATTCTTGGTGACGAGGGGAGTGGTGCAGTCCTTGGAAGAAAGTTTATCTCAGATTATTTAAAGAGGCAATTGCCAAAGGATCTTAATGATATCTTTGATCAAAAATATGGCCTTACTTATGGTTCTGTAATTGAACGAGTTTATCGCCAGCCTTTTCCAAACAGATACCTTGCAACCTTCTCTGTATTTCTAAATGACAATAAGAATAATCCACATATTGACAAACTCCTGAGAGATAGTTTTGAGGAGTTTTTTACCAGAAATATTATGCAGTATGACTATAAAAAGTATAAGGTAAATCTTGTAGGGTCAGTTGCATACTACTATCAGGATATTATATCTGAGGTGGCAGAAAAGCTTGGAGTCAAACTTGGCACAATACTTAAGTCTCCTATTGAGGGGCTTGTTCAATATCATAAATCACTGTAAAAGTATTTAATATTCTCTATAATGAAGATTACAGAACAACCATCAAGGTATAGCGACCTTGACAAGATGTCTACCCTGGATTTGCTCCAGAATATGAACAGAGAGGATAAAACAGTTCCTGTAGCAGTTGAAAAGTGCATCCCTCAAATTGAAAAGATAGTTGACGGAATTGTAGAAAGGATGAAAAAGGGTGGAAGGCTCTTTTACCTGGGAGCCGGTACAAGCGGCAGGCTGGGTATATTGGATGCATCTGAAATTCCGCCAACATACGGAGCTCCTTATGATCTGGTAATAGGTCTGATAGCCGGCGGTGATTCTGCAATAAGAAGAGCTGTTGAGGCTGCTGAGGATAACTGGGATATGGGATGGAGCGATATGCAGCAATTTGGGATTGATAAAAACGATGTGGTAATTGGCATAGCAGCTTCCGGAACTACTCCCTATGTCATTGGAGCAGTAAGAGAGGCCAGAAAGAGAGGTCTTCTTACTGGCTGTATAACCTGTAACCCAAACTCTCCACTTGCAGCAGAGGTTGAGATTCCAATTGAGGTTGTTGTGGGGCCGGAGTTTGTAACAGGCAGCACAAGAATGAAATCAGGAACTGCTCAAAAACTGGTGTTGAATATGATATCTACAACCTCTATGATTAAGCTTGGTCGTGTTAAGGGGAATAAAATGGTGGATATGCAGCTTACAAATGCCAAACTTGTTGACAGAGGAACCCTGATGATTATGGAGGAGGCCGGCATAACAGACTACGAGCTGGCTAACTCGCTTTTGCTTGAACACGGATCTGTGAGAAAGGCAGTTGACTTTCATCTTGGAAAGACTCAATCAAAAAATTAATGTACAGAAGTAACCTTACATCTACACTTTTACAGGATGCTGTTGATGAACTCTCTTCTCTTCCCGGAATAGGGAAGAAGAGTGCGCTGAGATTTGCGCTACATCTTATGAGGCAGCCGGGAGAGAATGTGGAGCGATTCAGTAAATCAATTCTCAGAATGAGGAGTGAGATTAAATATTGCAAAGAGTGTAATATGATCTCAGATTCGGATATTTGTCCGGTATGCTCTTCTCCATCACGGGAGAGGACTCTTGTGTGTGTTGTTGAGAGCATCAGAGATGTTATAAGTATTGAAAACACAGGTCAGTACAATGGGTTGTACCATGTTCTGGGAGGAATAATATCACCTATGGATGGTACAGGACCCTCAGATTTATCGATTGATCATCTGATTTCCAGAGTTTCAGCCGGAGTGGTTAATGAGGTTTTTCTTGCCCTTAGTACAACTATGGAGGGAGAGACAACTGCATACTATCTGTTCAAGAAACTTAACAATTTTGATATTAAAATAAGTACAATAGCAAGGGGTGTTGGTTTTGGTGATGATCTTGAGTACACTGACGAGGTGACTCTGGGGCGTTCAATCCAGAACAGGCAGCCTTTTGTGCCATTAAGCAAATAATCTAACATTAAATCATATGCAACATGACTTTCCACTTTCGTGGCTTCTGATAGCCTTTACGCTCTACACGGCTCTTCTTTTCTTTATATCCTGGCTGACATCCAGAAAGGCCGACAGCGGTTCCTATTTTCTCGGAAATAAGAAATCTCCATGGTATATCGTTGCCTACGGAATGGTTGGAACATCAATTTCCGGTGTGACTTTTATCTCTGTACCGGGAAATGTTCTTAATCAAAATTTCTACTATATGCCGCTTGTATTAGGATTTGTAGTTGGTTACCTTGTTATTGCCAAGGTGCTGATCCCTCTCTATTACAAGATGAATCTTACCTCAATTTACGGATACCTTGAAAGCAGGTTTGGCTTCTTTACATATAAGACCGGGGCCTCTGTCTTTATGGTATCAAGAATATTAGGGGCGGCTGTAAGAATATTTGTTGTGGTTTTAGTGCTTCATACATTTCTGCCTCAGGATTCTGTCCCATTTTGGTTAGTTGCATTTATATTTATGTTTCTGATATTTCTCTACACTTTTAAAGGTGGAGTCAAGACAATCATATGGACAGATGTTCTTCAGACAACCTTTATGTTACTGGCAGTAGGACTGACTATATATTTTGTTGCCAAAGAGATGCAGTGGGGGATTGGTGATATGGCAAGAGCAGTTGCAGGCACAGATTATGCTCAGTGGCTTGACTGGGAGTGGAGCAACTCTACTAATGCCATCAAACAGTTTGTAGCCGGTATTTTTATCACCATTGTAATGACAGGACTTGATCAGGAGATGATGCAAAAGAACCTTACCTGCAAAAATATTGGTGAGGCACAAAAAAATATATATACAACCAGTATAACAATAGTTGTCGTAAACTTCTTCTTCCTTTTGATGGGAGCAGTACTCGCCATTTTTGTAAGCTCAAAGCTAGGCGGAATGGAGGGTATCGGACTTGCAAATGAGTTAGGTGAATTTACGAAAGCTCAGACAGATAAATTGTTTCCAACAATTGCCAGCCAGTACCTTGGACTTGGTGTTGGTCTCTTCTTTATTATTGGATTGATCTCTGCCTCATACCCAAGTGCAGGAGGTGCTTTAACATCGTTGACAACCTCTTTTTGTATTGACTTTATTGGGTTTGGTAAAAGAACGGATTTGTCTGAAGAGAGAAAAAAGAGCATCAGACAAAAGGCTCATGCTGGATTTGCAATACTCTTCTTTTTGATAATTTTGATACTGTATAAAGTAAATAATCAGGCGGTTATTGACTTGGTATATATGCTTGCAGCATACACTTATGGTCCGCTTCTGGGCTTCTTCTTCTTTGGAATTCTTACAAATTATACTGTTAAGGATAGATATATGCCACTAGTAGCAATAGCATCACCAATTCTTTGCTTTGTACTGGATTATGTTGGTAAGGAGTTTCTTGGCTTTGGTTTTGGCTTTACGATACTAATAGCTAATGGTCTCTTTACATTCATTGGAATGTATCTTCTGAGAGAGGGTAAGAGAGCCTGACAATGTCCTGGGCGGAACTTATACTTCTGGCCTTAGGTCTCTGTTTCGACACATTTGCCGTGTCGTTGTCTTCAGGAATGTGCCTTCCTCAAATTCCAAGACTCTCTTTTATCAGAATAGTATCCACATTTGCTGTGGTTCAGTCTCTTTTTATATTTGCCGGTTGGCTGGCCGGTATAGGGCTGCAGTCACTTATTGTATCTGTTGATCATTGGATTGCTTTTGTTATTCTTGTATACACAGGAGTTAAAATGATAAAGGATAGTCTGGCAAATCCAGAGGAGGTGTGTCTTGATATAAGAAAACCAAAAGTATTAATTACAGCAGCAGTTGCTACAAGTATTGATGCACTTGCAGTGGGTGTGGGGCTTGCAATGGCAACCCTTAGCTTAAAGGATATTTCAGTAACAGCTTCAGTTATATTTGTTTTTACACTTCTCTCCTCAATTGCAGGTATTAAGTGGGGAAGGTATGTTGGTGTGAGGGCAGGTAAAAGAGCGGGTGTAGCAGGGGGTATAATCCTCATTTTTATAGGATTTAAGATTTTGGTTGAGCATTTGGAAATTTTAACCTAACTTTGCAGGATATGAAGGTTAGAGTTTCCGCCATATCCTATCTCAATACAGCTCCGTTTGTTTACGGACTTGAGAATCATCCTGTATCCGGGTTGATTGATCTCGAGTTTGTTCCACCTGCTGTTACCGCATCTAAACTGATTTCAGGAGATGCAGACCTTGGATTGGTTCCGGTTGCTGCAATCCCATATATTACAAATCCGCAAATTGTATCTGATTATTGCATAGGAGCAGAGGGAAGAGTAGCCTCAGTTCTGCTGTGCAGTGGAAAGAGAATCAGCGAAATTGAGAGAATTTTCCTGGATAGCGAATCTAGAACATCTGTTATTCTTACCAGAATTTTATGTAAAAATTACTGGATGATATCTCCTGAGTTTGTAGATTTTAATTTTTCAGATAGTTCACTTGATAATAGCTCCTCATATATACTTATTGGTGATAAAGCTCTTCTTAATGCCAGCCGATTTGAATTTGTATATGATTTGGCAGAGGTGTGGATGGAGTATAAAAATCTTCCATTTGTATTTGCCTGCTGGACGGCAAATAAAACTCTTCCTGACTCTTTCATAGAGATGTTTAATAAAGCGCTGACATTAGGAGTCAATAATGTTGAAAAGAGTGTAGAGCGTTTTGCTGACAAGTTTAGCAGGGAATATGCTCTTGAGTACCTTAAAAACAATATCTCATATAATTTAACGGCAGATAAGCGAAAGGGACTATCGGAATTCTGGAGTCTGGCCCCTGACGAACTTAAATCCCGAGTCCGATGGTTTGGCTAAATTCTCTCCCTTTAACAGGGAGATCTGAATGAAGTTAAAAACCATTAAAGGGATGAGATCATGCTTGAAATATTTTACAAGAACAAAGGACAGGTAACAACCACTTCTGAAATAACAGCACTTGACCAGCTTGGTTATGATGATGTTTTGTGGATAGACCTCTGGTCTCCCTCCGGAGACGAGAAGCGTGCTATTGAAACCTATCTAAATACTACTATTCAAAGTCGTGCTCAGGCAGAGGAGATTGAGAGTTCATCAAGATACTCTGAAAATGAGACATCTATATTTGCAAACACAAACTTTCTGATTCCTGGTCCGGATAACTACAGCATGGAGGCCGTATCCTTTATTCTCTGCGAGGGAATTATTGTGACAATAAGAAATGTTCCTCTCAGAAGTTTCACTGATATTCAGAGGAAACTTATGGCCAACTACAGGTTGATGCCAACCGGTTATCACATTCTGGTGGGTATCCTTGAAAACAGAATTGACCTTGATGCCGACATGATAGAGCTGATGTCAAAGGAGATTGCCCAATATTCAAAAACAGTCTCCCTTGGGGGAGCTGTGAATGAGGAGTTCCTCCTTGAGATAACTCAGCTGCAGGAGAATACAATGCTTGTAAGAGAGAATATTGTGGATAAACAGAGGATGATATCCAGTATTCTTAAAAGCGACAAATTCCCCAGGGATGTTTTTACCAAACTCAACATTCTGATGAGAGATGTTAGCTCTCTGATTAATCACACTAACTTCAGTTTTGAGCGTCTCGAATATTTGCAGAATACTGTTATCGGTCTTATTAATCTGGAGCAGAACAAACTGATGAGGATTTTTACTTTTGTATCTCTTCTCCTAATGCCACCTACATTAATTGCAAGTATTTACGGGATGAACATTGAGCTTCCTGTACTTGGGGGAATGTATGATTTTATCCTCTTAATTGTTGTGATGCTAATATCAGTACTCTTCGCCTCTCTTCTCTTCAGGATGAAGAGAAGAAAGGGTGGAAGATACTAGCATTTTCTAGCTTTTCTTTACAATAAATTTATTGTAGAGCCATAGAGAAATCATACTGAACAGCCCGATTGCAGAGAGAATTGTCCATAGAGCAGATGGATTTCCCAGTTCGTCAACATATTTTATATATAATCTTGACCCAAGGAAGCCACCTATGCTGCTTCCGATTACTCCATAGAGAAATGAGTAACCCAGGTATAGAGCCTTTTTGTCAGGAGGGGCTATCAGTCCTATGTATGAAATGAATTTTGGATGAGTGGTCATCTCTCCGATTGTGAATGTCATAATACCAAGTATAAAAATCCACGGTGTATTTGATACTGACAGAATAAGCATACCGATAGTTCCCATCCCGATACCTGTTATCATTGTAGGGAGAGCGGGCCTGTTTTTAACAATGGAAGATATTACAAGCTGAAGCAGTATAATTACACCCGCATTAATAACGGTAACATGTTCAACATCAAACTTCCAGGATGGGTTGTCAACGAAGAGTCCAAGAAAAGAGTTGACTGCATTATTTACCGGTGTCATATCCAGGTAGTCTCTGACATACCAGAGGACAGTCCCAAACATCTGGAAGTAAAGAATCCAGAATCCGGAGTAGAGGAAAATCATAAGTATAAACCTCCAGTCCTTAAGTACCATAAGCATTTCGCTTAATACTACTCCAATGGTTTTATTGCTCTTAACCCTTTCCGGTTCTTTATAAACAAATAAGTTTATCAGAAAGAGCACTATTGCTGTAATAGAAGCCATGTAAAAAATATAGCTGTATGACTGAGCCTTAAGTATCGGAACAAGAATAAGCGGAAATAGAAATGCACCAAGGTTAATTGACCAGTAGAATATTCCAAAACCAAGACCTGAGTTTTTTTCATTAGTTGTTCTGGCAATAGTCCCTGAAATTACAGGTTTAAAGAATCCTGCTCCCAGAGCCATAAGAATAAGGGAGAGGAAAACAAGGAAATATGAGTTTGACAGTCCGGTGAAACCATATCCAAGAATCATACAGGTGAAGGCAAAAAACAGCACCTTTCTGTATCCGTATCTGTCTGCAATTGCTCCTGCAATAATGGGTAAAAGATAAAGCAGAGGAGGTATTGTGCCGAGTATGGCTCCCGCCTGTTCTTTGCTGAATCCGAGCCCCCCCTCAAGTGGGGTAAGAATTAAAAAGACACCCAGAACAGACATTACTCCGTAGTACGCACCCCTCTCAAGGAACTCCATACTGATAGCTGTCCAGAAATTGCCGGTGAATGATTTGATGGAAGATGTTTTCTCTTTCTTCATTTCTTTACTGGTTATTTTGTTAAAATGCCAAAGATAAGTGCTTTTTATCAAAAAAAATTCATAATTTTGCGTCTTCCTTAACAGGATTATAAATAAAGTCTAACTACTTGTAGAACAAACACTTATTTAACATGTCTAAAGAAATTAAAGAAATCGAAAACGAAGATCAGATTGAGATCGTCGCAAAAAATGATGAAAAGCTGGATGCTTTCATTGAGGATGATGCTGCTGTAGAGGTGGCTGCTCCAAAGAAAAAGAAGAGTAATATCTCTGTACCTGTTGACAAATTTGACTGGGATGCATTTGAAACAGACAACGTTTATGATAATGACAAAAGTGTCATTTCAGATATGTATGACCAGACTCTTTCAAAGGTAAGCGAAAATGAGGTAGTTGAAGGTACTGTTGTTACATTCAACAAAAGAGAGGTTATCGTTAACATCGGATACAAAAGTGAAGGTGTTATAAGCATCAATGAGTTCCGTTACAATCCGGACCTTGCTGTTGGCGATAAAGTAGAAGTTTATGTTGAAAACGCAGAGGACAAGAAGGGTCAGCTGATACTCTCCCACAAAAAGGCGCGTTCACTCCGCTCATGGGACAGAGTAAACGAAGCGTTTGATAAAGATGAAATTGTAAAAGGTTACATCAAGTGCAGAACCAAAGGTGGTATGATTGTGGATGTATTTGGAATTGAAGCATTCCTTCCTGGTTCACAAATTGATGTTAAGCCTATCAGAGATTACGATATATTTGTAAACAAAACAATGGAGTTCAAGATTGTTAAGATCAATCACGAGTTCCGTAATGTTGTTGTTTCTCACAAAGCTCTTATTGAGGCAGAACTTGAAGCTCAGAAAGCCGATATCATTGGCAAACTTGAGAAGGGTCAGATCCTTGAGGGAGTTGTTAAGAATATCACATCATATGGTGTATTTATTGACCTTGGCGGTGTAGATGGACTTATCCATATTACAGACCTTTCATGGGGAAGAATAAATCACCCTGAAGAGGTAGTTCAGCTTGACCAGAAGATCAATGTTGTTATTCTTGACTTTGATGATACTAAAAAGAGAATTGCTCTTGGTCTTAAGCAGCTTAATGCACATCCTTGGGATGCTCTTGATCAGACACTCCAGGTTGGTGATAAGGTTAAAGGCAAAGTTGTTGTCATCGCAGATTATGGTGCGTTTATTGAAATTCAGCCAGGTGTTGAAGGTCTTATTCACGTATCTGAGATGTCATGGTCACTGCACTTACGCAGCGCGCAGGACTTCCTTAAAGTTGGTGACGAAGTTGAGGCTGTTATCCTTACTCTTGACCGTGACGAAAGGAAGATGTCTCTTGGTATCAAACAACTTAAGAATGATCCTTGGGCAACCATCGCAGAAAAGTATCCTGTTGGAACAAAATGCACTGCAACAGTTCGCAACTTCACCAATTTTGGTGTCTTTGTAGAGCTTGAAGAGGGTGTAGACGGACTTGTTCACATTAGTGATCTGTCATGGACTAAAAAGGTTAAACACCCTTCAGAATTTACTGCAGTAGGAGAGAAACTTGAGGTTGTTGTTCTTGAGGTTGATCAGGAAAATCGCCGTCTTAGCCTTGGACACAAACAATTAGAGGAGAATCCTTGGGATGTATTTGAATCAGTTTTCACAACCGGTTCAATTCACGAAGGAACTGTGATTGCTTTTGTTGACAAAGGTGCTGCTGTTGCACTCCCTTACGGTGTTGAGGGTTATGTAAGCACCAGAAACCTTGTAAAGGAGGATGGAACACCTGCAAAACTTGAGGATAAATTAGATTTCAAGGTTCTTGAATTTAATAAGTCAACAAAGAGAATTGTGCTTTCACACACAAGAATCAACGAAGAGGCACGCAGAGAAGAGGTAAAAGAGAAAATTGATGAGGGCGACTCTACACAAAAAGCGGTAAAGAAGCTTAAAGCAAATCTTGAAAAGACAACTCTCGGCGACATCAGCGAACTTGCAGCTCTTAAGAGCGAGATGGAAAGCAAAGAAGAAGCCGCTAACAATTAATGAATTTCACACTGACAACTTTGGGAACTGCCTCGGCACTTCCCACGGTGAACAGGTTTCCAAGCGCTCATGTTCTGAATGTTCATGAGCGCTTGTTTTTAATTGACTGCGGAGAGGGTTGTCAGATGCAGCTGAGGAGACACGGGATCTCCTTTCTTAAGATAAACGAGATATTTATTACTCATATACACGGAGACCATATTTTTGGTCTGTTTGGTCTGTTATCAACAATGTCCCTGCTAGGGAGAAGCAGTGATTTGTTTATATATGCTCCGGATAACTTCTCTCCGATTCTTAATTCACTGTTAACCCATTTTGGAGCTCAGTTTAAGTATTCTGTAGTTCATAAAATAGTCTCAGGTAATAGCCCGGAAAAGATTTTTGAAACAAAAAGCTGTGAGGTTCTATCATTTCCCCTTAATCACAGAACAACTTGCTATGGTTACCTATTCAGGGAAAAGAGCCCAAAAAGAAATATTCACAAACATCTGATTGATAAATATTCTCTTTCATTATGGGAGATTGCACGGCTTAAAGAGGGGAGTGATATTGTAAGAGATAACGGAGATTTACTCTCTTGTGAAGAACTCTCTTACATCCCTTATACCCCCAGGTCATTTGCTTACTGTACAGATACTGCTCCATTTAAACAACTGCCTGAATGGATTGCAAATGTGGACCTCCTTTATCACGAAGCAACTTTTCTGGAAGATCATATAAAAACAGCAGAGGCAACATTTCACTCCACAGCCAGACAGGCAGCAGCAATTGCACTGGATGCAGGAGTTGCAAAACTTTTAATGGGACACTTCTCTTCCAGATATAAAGATCTCGAACTTTCGCTGAAAGAGGCAAGAGAGATTTTCCCGGAGAGTCATATTGCCAGGGAGGGCATGGTTATTGAAATAGAACTAAAGAAAAATTGAAATAATGAAAATCAGATACATCTCTCTTATAATTGGAACTTTAACATTTTTATCCGGCACTTTTTTACAAGCTCAGAATCTCTCTAATCTTGGTAATCATATTAATACATTTGGACAGGCTCTGTTTTATATAAACCAATATTATATTGATACCGTAAATAATGAAAAATTGGTTGGTAATGCAATTAAGGAGACTCTTAGTCAGCTGGATCCACACTCCTCATATATATCAGCAGCAGATGTAAAAGCAATGAATGAACCTCTTGAAGGAAATTTTGAAGGGGTTGGAATTGAGTTCTCAATAATCAGGGATACTCTGACAGTTGTAAATCCTGTAGTTGGAGGGCCGAGTGAAAGAGTGGGCATAAGAGCGGGCGATAAAATTGTTTCAGTTGGAGATGAGTTTATCGCATCAACTAATCTTACTAATGACAGAGTCTATAAATACCTGAGAGGAGCAAAAGGCACAAGGGTAAAGTTGGGTATTTCAAGAAAAGGGGTTGATGAGGTTCTCTCTTTTGAGGTAATAAGGGACAAGATTCCGATAAATAGTGTTGATGTTATTTATGAGCCCTCAAAAGATATCCTTTATATTAAATTAAGCAGATTCTCAGCTACTTCTGCAAAAGAGATTACAGATGAAGTTAATAAACGGGGCAGAAAGAGCTGGAAAGGGATTATACTCGACCTCAGGGGAAATGCAGGAGGGTACCTGGGAACAGCATTTGAAATAACCAATATGTTCCTTGACAGGGGGCAGATGATAGTATACACAGAGGGAAGAAATGTACCAAGAATGGCAGAGAGAGCAAATGGCAGCGGAGTGTTCAGACAAGGCAATCTTGCGGTACTTATTGATGAGGGGTCTGCATCAGCAAGTGAGATCCTTGCCGGTGCTGTTCAGGACTGGGACAGAGGGGTGATTATTGGAAGAAGATCCTTTGGTAAAGGATTGGTGCAGCAGATGATGCCTTTGCCTGACGGATCTCAGCTCAGGCTTACGATTGCAAGATATCATACTCCATCCGGAAGAGTAATCCAGTCACCTTACGAGGAGGGTGCTGCCGATAAATATTACAAAGCCATATACGACAGATACTCAAGGGGTGAGTATTTTAGCAGGGACAGTATTCAGTTTCCTGACTCTCTTAAATATAAGACACTACTAAAGGAGAGGACTGTATATGGTGGTGGAGGGATAATGCCGGACATCTTTATCCCTGCCGATACAACAGGTTACTCAGTATATTACGGCACTATTGCAAGACAGGGTATAATCCTTGACTTCATGAATGAAGAGGCAGACAAAAACAGAGAGAAATGGAGGGTAAAATATCCGGATTTTAATTCTTTTGTAAAAATGTTCAATTCAGACGGCTCCGTTACTGAATCCCTTATTGAGTATGCTCAAAAGAGAGGTGTTGCCAGAAATGATGAACAGATTTCTGTCTCTAGAGGTGAAATAGAAATTTTTGTAAAAGCCCTTGCAGCAAGAGCTCTCTTTGGCGCAGAGGGATATTTCAAAGTTGTCAATTTTGGAGGTGATCCGGTTTTTGAAAAAGCACTCGAGAGTGTCAGCGGATCTTGAGTCTGTTCAGGGCCGCCTGATATGCCTTTGCGTATCTGTTATGCTGGGCAAGAGTCTCTGAAAAAGCATGTGTTCCGTCTAGTGTAGCTTTGGCGCAAAAGTAGAGATAGTTGTGTTTTGCACGATTCAAAACCCCATCAATCACTTCAGCAGAGGGAATTGTAATGGGGCCGGGGGGGAGCCCCGGATGTTTATATGTATTGTAGGGAGAGTTGCTCTCAAGATGTTTATGCAATACCCGTTTTAGCGAAAAATCACCAACAGCATATTTAACAGTAGGATCTGCCTGGAGAGGCATACCTTTCTTTATTCTGTTTAGATACACCCCGGCTATTACCGGATACTCCTCTCTGACATTACTCTCTTCTGTAACTATTGAGGCAAGAGTTATTACCTGCACAGGAGTGAGACCAATATTTTTTGCCTTTTCAACTCTTTCACCGCTCCAGAAAGAGTCAAACTCTCTCTTAAAACGCCTGGCAATATCCTCAGATGTGATTGTCCAGAAGACCTCATAGGTATTAGGGATGAACATTCCAATAAATGTCGCCTTATTAAACCCAAATGATTCTGCAAGAGAATCATTATTAAGCATATTCAGTATGCTTAATGAATCAGGCCTTATGTTCCTGGATAGAATACCTGCTAATCTCTCTTTAGTTCTTATATTTCCGGATATTGTGAGTTTTACCGGAGTTTGCCAGCCATATTTTACCATCCTCACAATCTCTCTGTTGCCCATCCCCGGTTTAATAATATATCTTCCGGGTTCGGCAACGGATAATTTTTCAATTTTTGAAGTATAGCGAAGAGTGGTGAGATTTTTAACAGAACCGGATGCTTCTGCAATTTGAAAAAACTCATCAGGAGATGATTTTTCATTTATATATATTACGCTCTCCTTAATTGTATTGTTTCTGTACATAATATGCCACACTGTAAAAACGGCAGCGGAGGCAGAGAACAGAAGTATGGCTGCGGCTATGTAAATCGCTTTTCTCTTCATCAATTATCTTAGTTTTATGATTACGCCCGGAACAGGCTCCTCATCTCGCATTAGGTTATTAAGTTTTCGCAGAGACCTCTCTTTTATGGCGTATCTCTGAGAGAGCCCTTTTATTGTTTCACCCTCTTCAATAACATGGCTTGTTATAAGGCTTTCCCCCCTGTTTTTCTTAGCCTCAATGTATATAACCGAACCAGGTACTAAAGTGGTCTCTCTATCAGCATCGTTAAACCGCTGAAGCTCTCTGGTAAAGAGATTGAAATCTTCTGACAGAGACTCCCAGGTCTCCCCAACTTCAGAAATTATGTACGGAACGCCATTCCTTTCCATAATTTTTCTTGACAAAGAAATTTGAAACAGGTTTGTACCTGCGGGAGCACTATACTCTCTCTCTTTCTCAAGCTCAGATGGGGGAGGAGGCAAGGTCTCTCCGGATAAATCGTACTTGTAGAGCTGGTAATCTTCTATGATAGTTATTAAAAGCTGAGGATAGGCCGGATTTGTTGCGTAACCTGCCTTTTTTAGACCATAGGCCCACCCTTTATAATCTCTTGGATCAAGGTCAAAGAGGAATTTATATCTCTCTCTGAATCTAAGGAACTCTGAGTGGTCCCTGAATGAATCCTCGGCTTCTGGATAACTCCTGAAGCACTCATTCTTTTGGTCATCATCGTGGAAAATTTTCTCACCCTCCCAGTTGTGACACTTAATTCCAAAGTGGTTATTGCCCTCTTTTGCGAGTTTTGAATTTCCATCTCCTGACTCAAGACAAGCCTGTGCCAGTGTGATGCTGGCAGGAACTCCGTAGGTTGACATGTTTTTTATTGCCAGCTCTTTGTATGTCTCAATATATCTTAATCTTGTCTCTTTTTGAGCCAGCAAACCTGCAGTGCAAAACACAGAGAAAAGAAGAACAAGCAAACAGCCTTTAAAATAATTCATTTCAGGAAATCTCTCAGTCGCACAAATTTACTAAATTTGCGTGATTCTAAACAATTCAATGATGAGTCAGAAGAAAATCAGCATAACATACGAGGAGTTCCCCAAGGGGGCGGGACTTGAACAACAGGACAGTGAACTTCTCAAAAAGGCAGCAGATGCGGCAAAATCAGCCTATGCTCCCTATTCAAATTTTAATGTGGGTGCAGCCGTGAGACTCTCTAATGGAGAGGTTATAGCTGCAAGTAATCAGGAGAATGCTGCTTATCCTTCCGGGTTGTGTGCAGAGAGAGTGGCAATATTTTATGCACACGCCAGATATCCGGATTCAAATATAGAGTCAATCGCTGTTACAGCCTCTGTTGATGGACATTTGTGTGAAGATCCCACATATCCTTGCGGAGCATGTCGTCAGGTGATGGCAGAGTCTGAAAACAGATCCGGTAAGCCTATAAAGATTATTATTGGAGGAGAGAGAATTACACAAGTTATGGATAGTGTCTCATCTCTCCTTCCATTCTCTTTTGACAATCTGCCTGAGAGATAATTTCACCATTTTGAATTTTTGTATTATCTTTGTGCCGGGGTAAGTCATATACGACCAGCTCCCACTGAACTCCCCCAGGGCCGGAAGGCAGCAAGGGTAGGTGGTTGTAGCGGTGCGATATATTCAGCTTGCCCCTTTTTTATTTTCAATAGTTATGAAGATAGCAGTGGGACTTTCAGGAGGAGTGGACTCCAGTGTCGCAGCTCTTCTTCTGAAGGAGGCAGGGCACGATGTTATAGGTATGTTTATGCAGAACTGGCACGATACTACAGGTACTCTGCACGGTGATTGCCCCTGGAAAGATGATCTTACTATAGCCAAGCTGGTTGCCAAAAAACTTGATATTCCTTTTCATTTTGTGGATCTAAGTGCTACCTATTCAGAGAGGGTGGTAGACTATATGTTCAGTGAATACTCAAAGGGCAGAACTCCAAATCCTGATGTATTATGTAACAGGGAGATTAAATTTGAAGCCTTTCTCAAGATGGCTTTGGAACTTGGAGCGGATTGTGTTGCTACAGGTCACTACTGCAGAAAAGAGACAATAATTAATGCCTCCGGCAACCAGATTCACAGGTTATTGGCAGGCACAGACCCTAATAAAGATCAGAGTTACTTTCTTTGCCAGTTAAGCCAAAATCAGCTCTCAAAAGCCCTTTTTCCAATAGGAGAATTGCTTAAGCCACAAGTTAGAGAGTTGGCAGCAAAAGCCGGACTCCCCTCTGCCGATAAAAAAGATTCTCAGGGTATATGCTTTGTAGGCAAGATAGATCTGCCGGTTTTTCTTCAGCAGAAACTGGTTTCTGTCGAGGGAGATGTAATTGAGGTGTTCAAAGATTTTTATGAGGGAAACAGGCTTGCAGGTTATAATGTGAAGGGATACGATATTATTGACGAGGAAAATATTCCTGAGATGTCCAAACCTTTTCAATACGATAAAAAATCAGGTAAAAAGATAGGAAAACACCAGGGAGCTCAGTTCTATACTGTTGGTCAGAGAAAGGGGCTTAATATAGGGGGCCATATTGAGCCTCTCTTTATAATATCTACCGATATAAACAGTAATCTTATATTTACAGGAGAGGGGCAAAATCACCCGGGTCTATACAGAAAGGGGCTCTTTATCTCCTCATCTGAAATCCATAATATAAGGGAAGATCTTAAAATGTACTCCGGAGAGGTTAGAGATTATCTTGTAAGGATAAGGTACAGACAACCCCTGCAGAGAGCCCGTCTCTTCAGAAGAGAGGAGGGGATCTATATAATTTTTGAAGAACCTCAGAGAGGGATAACATCCGGTCAATTCGCCGCCTGGTATGATGGCGACGAGCTAATCGGTTCAGGGGTAATCAGTTAAATAGCGATATTTGTCATTTCATCTGTAAAGCCAAGCCCTTTGTTTGGGTATTTGAATAGCCAGAAGACCGGCTCGGTTTCACCTGTTGTGTAGCTCCAGATTGATTCATACTCTTTTTTGTTCTCTCCCATACCCTCAATCTCCCTAATATATGAGGCAATTGATCTGTTCTCGGCAATGAAGACATCACCCATTGTATCAATTATAGGGGAGTGTTTTCTTGTCCTGTCGTGATCAAATTTTAGTATCCTCTCACCCCTTTTTGTTACTCCAACCATCTCAAATGTCATACTTTTACCAATGGCCGGAAGATTCAAAACATTCCTGTCGGTTGGAAGAAAAGGGATATCGTCTCTTCTCATAAACTCTTTCATCTCTTTTGAAAAATTCTTACCTGAGAGAAATAGCTGATTAAGCTCCTTTGCCTGAGAGGGGGATAGTTTTCCGATACTCTTCTCCTCAATTGCCTCCTGAATTGAGCGGCTGTTAGGTGCAAAAAGAGTTCTGTTCTCAGCAAATCCTTTGACTGAAAATGTATAATATGTTATAACGCCAATAGAATTAAGAACTTGTCTAAGCTTTGCAGTGTGTCCTCTCCGTGATGCAGCAGCATTGAATACAAGCTGGTTTGAAATAGTCCAACCTGCAGAGAGAATCATTTTAACAGCATTTTTTGCTTCCGGAGTAACCTCAAGGGGCGATTGGAAATGTGTTTGTACAACAAACTGGCAGATTCCGGCCTCGGAGCCTCTCTCCCGGAACTCTCTGAGTATAGTTATAAGTTCTTGGTCAATTCTGGATGGAAGATAGGCGAGGAGTCTTGAACCGAGTCTTACTCTCTGGAGTTCTGCGTACTTCTTGCCATGTTCCCTGTTTTTGTTGTCATCCCTCTTCTCCTTTGCCATTAATAAGACAGCCTCAAGTATCTTTCTGAGATTTTTGTTGCTTGTCATTAGAGCGTCTCCACCTGTTATAAGAATATCTCTAAGCTGTGAGTCAGACCTGAAATAGTTCATAAGCTTTTTCATCCTTACCTCCCACTGCTCTTTGGGCTTAAGATCATCGAGTTCAAAATTCAAACGCTCTCTCTGAAAATCGTACATTCGCTGACAAGATGCACAGAGGCCTCCGCAACTTCTTCCCCTGGTCTCCGGAATCATTATGGCAACCTCAGGGTATCTTCTGTGAATGCTATGGCTCTCCGGTAAAATCCAACCGGCAGCATTTGGTTTTCCTGCCTGGACAATATCCTCCTTTTCCCAGGCTTTTATATTACCGTAGGTTTCAACAAGAGCCTCTGAGTAAATTATGTAACTCCTTATTGTATTGTCGTCAAAACCGGACTCATCCGTATTTAGCAGAGAGAGATAGTATGGAGTGACAAAAAAGGGAATCCCCTTATTCCTGGCTTTGCTTAGGTTTTTGATGACTCTAACCGGTAGTGACTCCTCAAGATAGTGGTTTAATTCACCAGGTGTCCTGGCTGCCATTGAGAGGTGAAAACGGAAGTCACTCCACCAGATCTCCACCATTTTAACCTTCTCCTGATATGTCATATTTTCTGAAAAGGTGTATCTTGAACCAACAGCTCCTCTCTTCTCAATTTTCTTAACCAGCTGAACTATTAATCTTCTCTTTACCTCATCTCTTTTATCTGCGACCTCTCTCTCAATTCCGGAGGGCCATCTCCTCATCCATTCTCTTACTTTTTTCTCTGATGGTTGCTTTATAATTTTAGCTCCCTCGGCAATAAGAAAGAGATTTAGCAAATCTTCGTAAATATCAGTATTGGATGGATAATCTCCACTCTCTCTTAAAAAACTCCATAGCAGAGAGAAGGTCTCTATAAAGATCTTCTCACCCTTGGATAGTTCATAAATTGTTTTGTTTTCGTTTTCTGCAATTGTAAGTATTGTTTTAGCACACCTTACAGATTCTGCAGAGATATTCTCTTCAATCTTCAAAGAAGCATAGGCGCGGATTGAACTTAAAAATTTGTCCTCGTCGTTGCTTTGAATTGCTGCCTTATAAAGATTTGGCAGAGATTTAACGAACTTGTTTAATAAAGTCTTTGCCATTTCTTTTGTTTATTTAAATATGTATCACCTGCGGAGAGTCTCTCCCAGTGTTTTGTGTTTAAAATTGTACCCTTTTGATAACAGTACTGATGGTTTAACATTCTGACCCTCAGTTACGAGTTTGTGAGACCCTCCCATTGCAATTTTTAGAATAGAATCTGGAAGATGAAGAGGGATTAGCGTCTTATATATGCCGGATAATAAGCTTTTTACGTCACTCATATTAATAATCTGTGGTGCTACCAAATTCACCGCCCCTTTAATGGATGAATCATTGATTATTAGCTTAACGGCTCCTGTAACATCCTCAAGGGAGATCCAGCTTAGTGGTTGTTTACCACTCCCATATCTGACAGATAGTCCTAGTTTGAATGGCAGAGATAGCTTTGGGAATGCTCCCCCTGAAGATGAGATTACAACTCCAAGTCTTATTACCGCCACCCTGGTAAATGAGGAGGCTTTTAAAGCTTCGGTCTCCCAGCCAATACACACCTCAGAGAGAAATCCGGATCCCCTCTCTTCTGAATATTCATCATATGCATTATCAGGAGAGGCAATCTCTGAGGCTGGATATATTCCCACGGCTGAGGCAGAAATCAGCAGGGCAGGAGCCTCATCTCCACACTCTTTAATAGCATTTACTATCTTTGATGTTGTATTAATCCTGCTCTCCCTTATCTCTCTCTTCTCACTCTCTCTCCATCTGCAGTTAATTGAATGACCGGCAAGATTTATCACAACATCAAGACCTTTAACATCTTCTGAAGAGAAATTTCTTGGAATTTGTTTAACAATCCACCCATCACTCTCCAGCTCCCTTTTTACAGCGACACCAACAAGGCCGGATGCTCCTCTTATACCTGCGGTCTTAATCTTAATTGTAGCCATAAATGTTAATATTTTAATCAGATCTCAACAGTAAGACCGTCGTAAGATGCAAATATACCGGGTGGTAACTCAGCAGAGAGCTCTTCGTGGGTTCCAATCTGATGAGATAAGTGTGTAAGAAAGGTTCTTTCAGCTCCTGCCTTTTTTGCTACCTCAATGGCCTCAGCAAGACTAAAGTGAGATATGTGTTTTGCGTGTCTGACTGTATTTAGGACCAGGATTTTTGACCCCTCAAGAAGTTTGTAGCTTTTATCTTCAATTTTATTTGCATCTGTTATGTAAGTGATATCTCCTATTCTAAACCCCAAAATAGGTAGTTTATAGTGACTTACCCTTACCGGAATAACTTTCACACCAGGTTCTCCTGATCTGCCATTCTCTCTCTTTATTTCAAATATGTTCTCATCAATAACTCTTATGTCAAACTCAGGGACACCGGGGTATCTGTTCTCTTCAAAAACATATGAATACTCCTTCTCCAGCGACCTTAGAACTCTCTCCTCGCAATAAATGGGAAGTGCCCTGCCGTTAATGTAATTGAATGCCCTTACATCATCAAGCCCCCCTGTATGATCCTTGTGTTCATGCGTTAAAAGGATTGCATCAAGATTTTTAATCTTAACTCTCAAAAGCTGCTGCCTGAAATCCGGTCCTGCGTCAATTAAAATTTTGAATCCCAAATACTCTATCAGAACTGATGATCTGAGTCTCTTATCTTTTGAATTCTCTGATTTACACACTTTACACTCGCAGCCTATAACAGGAACTCCCTGCGATGTACCGGTTCCAAGAAAAGAGAGCCTTGCAGTGTTGAACTCTTCCATTCCCTAAAGGTACAAAATTTTCATACCTTTGCGAAAAAAAAGATGCAGAGTAGTGGAGTACTATATCTTATTCCAACCCCTCTGGGAAGTATGGAACTTAATGAAGTTATTCCCCAGGGAGTATTAAGAGTTATTCCCGGCCTAACCCACTTTTTTGTAGAGGAGCTAAGGAGTGGCCGAAGATTTCTTTCGGCTGCAGGTCACAAAGGCTATGTTGAGAGTCTCAACCTGTATGAGCTTAATGAACACACAAAAGAGGATCAAATTGAGAATTATATAAAAGTCCTTCTGGACGGAAATGATGCAGGGCTGTTAAGTGAGGCAGGAATTCCTGCCGTGGCAGATCCAGGCTCCTCATTGGTTGCGCTTGCGCATAGCAGAGGAATCAGGGTAATTCCAATGAGCGGTCCATCCTCAATAATTCTGGCACTTGCCGGTTCCGGAATGAATGGTCAGTCTTTCCATTTTCATGGCTATCTTCCTGTTAAATCTGAAGTGAGAAGGACAGCTATAAAAAAACTTGAGTCTCTCTCTCTCTCAACAGGAGCCAGCCAGATTTTTATTGAGACTCCATATAGAAATAACTCAATACTTTCTGATATTCTTGATGTTTGCTCTTCAAACACAAAATTGTGTATTGCTGCAAATATTACATTGCCAGATTCATTTGTTGTAACTAGAACAATATCTCAGTGGAGGGCAGAGAGGCCTGATCTTAATAAAAAACCCTGTGTATTTATATTATGAAAAAAGAGGATATTCAAAGATCATTGGTAGAGTTGGTGAACATGGAATTTTATGCATATCACGGACATTTCCGCGAGGAGCAAATTATTGGGAACAAATTCATCGTGAACTTTTCTGCCGAATGCGATGTTTATGAAGCCGGAGAGTCGGACAGACTTGAGGATGCGCTTAACTATCAGGATTTGTACACCATCATTAAAGAGGAGATGGAAATTCCTTCTAAGTTGCTGGAGAATGTAGCTTTAAGAGTTATTAAAAGAGCTAAAACAACTTTTCCGCAGATACAAAAGGCAACAATTTCTGTTGCCAAGATGAATCCGCCAATAGGAGGCAAAGTTGAGGCATCCAGAGTAACCATATCATACTAATCAATGGAGATGAATGAAAACAGAGGCAACCGGGTAGCTTTTCTTACACTTGGTTGCAAATTGAACTATTCTGAGACCTCATCTATAGCGAGGCAGTTTGTAGAACACGGATTTGAGAAGGTACCTTCCGGAAAAGAGGCCGATATATATGTTATCAATACATGTTCGGTAACAGAGCATGCTGACAAGAAATGCCGGAATGCTATAAGAAAGCTGCACAAACAAAATCCGGAGGCGATAGTTGCTGTAACCGGATGCTATGCTCAGCTTAAGCCTCAGGAAATACTAGATATTGAGGGTGTTGATCTGGTGCTAGGTGCTGATCAAAAGCAGAATCTCTTTATGAGAGTCTCTGATTTAAGAGATAAATCAGGAACAAAACCGGCCCCTAAGGCTTTCTCCTGCGAAATTTCAAACATTGAGACTATCTTCCCTGCATATTCATCTGATGACAGAACAAGATCCTTTCTTAAAGTCCAGGATGGATGTGACTACAACTGCTCATATTGTACAATCCCATTTGCAAGGGGAAAAAGCAGAAATCATACAATTGATTTTATAGTAAAAGAGGCCTCTGAAATAGCCGGCAGAGGGATTAAAGAGGTGGTGCTTACAGGTGTTAATACCGGGGACTTTGGAAAAACTACCGGAGAGAGGTTTATTGATCTGATAAAAAGGCTTGATAGTGTCGAGGGTATTGAACGATACAGAATATCATCTATAGAGCCCAATCTTATAACTCCCGAGATTATCGACTGGATATCATCCGGAAGTAAATTCCTCCCACATTTCCACATCCCGCTGCAGAGCGGAAGCGACAAAATTCTTGCTTTAATGAGAAGACGCTATAATACAGGACTTTTTGAAGAGAGGATAGAGCTGATTAGAGAAAAAATGCCCTATGCATTTCTGGGAATAGATGTTATTGTAGGTTTTCCTGGTGAAGGAGATGAGGAGTTTGAGGAGACTTACAACTTTCTGAAGAGAGTGTCACCATCATTTCTCCATGTTTTTCCCTATTCAAAAAGGGCTAACACCCCTGCCGCCGGATTTGACGGACAGGTTGCAGAGAGCGAAAAACACCAGCGGGTAGAGAGATTAACAGCCCTCTCTGACTCTCTTTACAATAGTTTTGTTGAAAAAAACAGGGGAAGGGATGAGAAAGTGCTCTATGAAAGCACTGTAAAGGGTGGTAAGATGTTTGGTTATACAGGAAACTATATTAGAATAGAGACCCCCTATGACAGAACATTAATCGGGAAGATTTGTGATATAGTTATTTAGTAACTTTTTCTCTCTTTTTTTTGCTTCTGAAGAGTCTGTTGAATAGTTCACGGAATGAGTTAAATTCCTCCTGGTAAACAAGGCCTACACCGCTTCGCTGGCTATTATCAAGATAGTTTGAGTATTGATCTGCCGAGTGAGAAAATGCCTTTGCACGGAATCTGCCTTTATCGTCCAGTTTTATCTCAACATCAATGTCACCAACTACATCACTATTCTGATTGGTATACCTGGAGCTGCCAATATTACCATTCACAATAACCCTGTTATCAAAGAGCTGAGCAGAAATAGCAGCGTCAAATATATCTCTTCCGTTTTGTCCCGGCTGATAGTTAAAGCTGAAGTCAAGAGGTATGTCCAATTGATTGAAAATGTTGTTTATCTGATTGGAAAGAACCTCTGTGGCATTGGAATAGAGGAGAGTGGAGTTATTTACAATGCTGGATTGAATGTCAGGAATAAAACTTCCGGATACAAGAAGAGACATTACCTGTTTTACAACTTTGTCGTCTGTGTTTAGGGCAGCATCCACCCTTGCTTTGGTAGATGGATCTATATCCGGTATGTTTATACCAAATCCCAGTCTTGGATTGAGCAGTTCGCCCTGCATCGTGATTGAACACTCAACATTCCTTCTGTTGCTTACGGAGCTTGTATCGGCAATAAGGGTATTTACAGATGCCTTAGTGTTATAAATGGCAGTAAGATCTAGTCTCGTTTTAAGAATATCTCCGTTAAATGAGAGGTTACCACCATCCTTAATATTAAAATCTCTTTTAAATATCCCTTGAAGAACAAATGTGTAGAATCCCCTGTTAATAATGTAGTCTCCGTGAACAGTGAAAATATCCCTGGAAGGATTAACATCAATGTTAACTAACCCGTTTCCGTAACTTCTGATAACATCCCCTACAGATTTATCAATCTCAATCAGCAATTCCGCATCTGTATTGACTCTGGTTTTAAGTTTGACCTCCAGTTCAGAAGATCTCTTTTCATCCTTACTCTTTACAGGTATTACATAGCCATACTCGTTATAATACTCGTTCTCCATCTTCTCCTCAGGAGGGGCAACAAAACTTAGCAGGTTTGTTCTTGAAGCTACAGATGTGTTTGGAAGAGGTATATGGATTGCTGTATTTCTGTTTGTTGTGACAGATATATCCATCAGTATTTTTTGAACGGGTCCGGTAATAGATATATTTCCTGTTCCGTAAGCTAATCCGTAAAAGTTCTCGTTATCTTTTTCAGTTGTATTTATGCACTCCAGATTAGAAAAATCAATTTTTGTGTTAAAAGCAATATTACTAAAGTATGGAAAGCTTAGGCCCCCGTTAACTCTGCCACTATTTCCTGCTCTGTCCCTGATTGTTGCATTTTCAACAATCAGTTTGCTCTCTTCAATTGAGAAGGGCCCGTTAAGTATATATGGAACTTTTGTGAAAAGCACAGTGAATCCGACATTATTAAGCATACCCCTGCTGCTTGACAATACCAATCTGTCCATTGTGCCGTTTAACCTGAGAAGTCCTGATAGAGAGCCGGATGACTCTCCAATTATATCATCGAGGAATGGTTCAAAATATTTAACCTGAAATCTGTCAAGGTTTGCACTTAAGTCAAGATAGTTTTTTGAAGGAGAGAGAGTCCCGGTAGCATACATCGGGATTGACCCCTCCAACCTGCTTCTCGCCATTAGATTGAATATCTGCCTGGAGTTGTCCCATTCGCTGTATAAATCTAACTCTCCAACATTTGCTTTGTTTACCCTGACACTGTCTCCTGTTATATTGACAAGGATTCTGGGGTTTGAATAAAGGGATGTAACTGTTGCTTTGCCGGTGAACAGGCCCTCTACACCCAGTCCCCCATTTATAAAGTAGTTAAGAGGGGAGATGTCCAGGTTTGCCATGGAGAGAGTGAGTGAATCGTCAGGATTATCAGAGATTGTCCCATCAATATGAAGTAGCTGATTGTTATTGTGGGCAAGAAAAGATTTTATGCTGTAAAGAGAATCTGAGATTGTAACGGAAGATTTATCCAGAATCCATTTGTAATCATTAAAGTAAAGTTCAGAGGGGTTTATGTTTATGGTGAAAAGATTACTTTTATTGTCAGCCCCTTTTCCTATAAATATATCTGAGTCAAACAAGAGACTGTTTTTAAGCTTTGTCTGATTGCTATATTCTATTCTAAGCCCAATTGAGTTGTTCCCTCCTTCTGTATCTGCCATTAGATTGTTAATCTCCAGACCACCTGATTTTATTCGGTCTGCCTTAATTAATGCTGTAGCACCCTCCTCTCCTGAAGTGGCAGATATATTGATGGTATTGGCGATATTTGACATATAGCCGGCTGTCCCTGAGAAGAGATTAATCTTCACAGGTCCTTCGTTTGCTATATTGATGTCTAATTTACTTCCGGGGGAGATGAAGAAACCCGGAAGAAGAAGTTGTGAAATTGATCTTGTATCTGATAAAATAAGATTGAGATTATAACTTCCTCTGTTATCACCTCTCTTTGCCAACTCCTCTTCATCTCTTGAATCAAGATTTGGAATATGCTTATATATCAAATCCTCTGTCAGTCTTGTTATGAACCGGTCTATAAAATGACTCCCTTTGTATGTAGCTCTGGCAAAGGATGATGATAGGGAGGCCTCATAAATATCTCTTCCTGAGCTTGATTTTACAAATATGTCACCAATGTCAAATTTCCCGTTGCTGTTTGTGTACTCCATATCTCTTACCTGTATATCACCCAGAATCTCGCCGCTAATCTTCTGTGTGAATTTTGCAAGTGTCCTAAGGCTTGCAGAGGATACAGAATCCCTTTTATCAAGATTCAGGTTAAAGAGATTTGCATACATGACATCTGCATAGAAATCATAATATGAATCACTCTTTGAAGAGAGTCCGGCTATTCCCTGAAATAGGAAATCCAGATTTGGGTCGTGACAAATAATCTTTCCGTCAAATCTGTCATTTAAATAACTTCCGGTAGCACTGATGTTTGTATATGGATAATTATTGAATTCGAGCAATTTTACAGATATACTGTCAATATAAAACTCATTTCCCCCTTTTGTCTCCTCCTTAAGCAGGGCTGTCATAGTGCTGTTGAAGGTGAGCCTGCCAGGCTCTTTACTCTTTATAAGAGATCCAACATTGAACTCATTTGCCCTGAGATTTCCCTGAAGATAAACTCCTCCCTGCTTTTCATTGCCTTTTAGCAATACATCCATATATATATTGCCAATATTTGTTGTAATATTTCCATTTGCAACAAAATCGTCAAGAAGTCCTGCCAGCCTTCCCCTAAAGTTGTATTTAACAAGAGGAGAGAGGTTAGAGAAAAACTTTGCCGGGCGGGTGCTGTTTATTGAAGCAACAATCTGTGCAATATCATTTGATGTTGTTGTACAGTATTCTACATCTACAAATGCCATCGTCTCATCAGCTACCGGCAATCCTGATATTCTTGCTTTAATGTCAAGATAGGTGAGCCCTGACCGGGATGAGATTTTTAAATTGTCAGTTTTTAGGTTTGACAATGTTCCACTTACCAAACCAGTTATATAGAAGGAGAGTCTGTTTTTACTTAGTGATGGTGCAAACTTGGATAGTGTGACAAAGTCAAGAAAAGCTTTGTCAAAATCAGATTCCATCCTTACGCTTGTTGTAAATGATGAGAAATCTTTAAAAGAGTTGAACCCCATACTAAAGCTATGGGCTGTGAGCCGAGAATTACTTTCAGCTATATCAAGCTCACTCAGCAAAATATTATTAGATGTGAATTTAAGTGAGGCTTGTAAACTTTTTATATTGAAACCACTTCTCTCTTCAAATGATATATTCTTAACCTCTGCGTATAGGGTATCACTGTGAGATTCGATACCTCTTATATGAATATTGATTTTATTTAAATATAAGTTGGAAAAATTTATCACTCCATCTTTAGTCTCTGTTCCGGAATAAGGGTTTCTGTAACTAAATCTGAAATTGTGAAGTTTAACCTCTCCTGCAATGAAATCGGGAAGTTTAAAACCAGATGTGTCATTTTTCTCTTTTTTAAAATTGAAAATGCGAGAAAGGTTTGTTGATGAATCTGTTTCGTTGACCAAATTTATTATCCCGTCGTGTAAATGAAGTCTTTTAAGAGTTATTTCTGAATTCATTATCAGGTCTGTAGCTGATATTGAAACGGATAGTTTATTGCAATTGACAAGTGTATCCTTCTCTGAATATAGAATATGGAAATCATTTACAATGAGCTTGTTAAAAAAGATGTAGTAGACCCTTCCAATAGAAACATCGGCACTAAATTTTTCAGAGAGTACAGAGGCCACTCTACGGGCAGAATAGGTCTGTATAGCAGGAATTTGCAGGGCAACATACGCCGCAACCGGTGCCAGAGCCACCAGGAAGAGCAATACAGTTAATATTTTTCTTAAGATTCTAATAGTGTCTCCTTTTGCGCAAAAATAAACAATTAAATCAAGGAGTTTGTTAAAAAAAAGCCAATTTTGCAAAGTTTTAAAATTTGAAAATGAGCATTACTATTCTGGGAATTGAATCTTCTTGTGATGATACCTCTGCAGCAGTTATCAGAGATGAATTTCTGCTTTCCAATGTTATGTCAAATCAGGATGTTCACATGAAGTATGGAGGAGTAGTCCCTGAACTCGCTTCAAGGGCACATCAGCAGAATATTCTTCCGGTAGTTGACAGTGCCTTAAAAATTGCAGGAGTAAAAATCCGGGATATTGATGCTATCGCCTTTACAAGAGGCCCGGGCCTGCTGGGTTCACTACTGGTTGGTACTTCATTTACTAAGGGTTTATCTATTGCAACCGGCATTCCGGTTATTGATGTAAACCATCTTCAGGGGCATATTTTATCACATTTTATAAAAGTTCCTGAAAAGAAGGTTAACACTCAGCCATCATTTCCATTTCTCTCTCTTTTAGTCTCCGGCGGGCATACTCAGATTGTAAGGGTTGAGAGCTACTCTTCATTTACTGTTATTGGCGAGACAATTGATGATGCAGTGGGAGAGGCATTTGACAAATGTGCAAAAATTATGGGGCTCGGCTACCCGGGGGGGCCTGTTGTTGACAAACTGGCAAAAGAGGGGAATAAGGTTGCTTTTAAATTTTCTAAACCCAGAGTTGATGGATTGAATTATAGTTTCAGCGGTGTCAAGACATCTCTGCTATATTTTCTGAGAGACAGAATCGCTCTGGATCCTTCATTTATTGATAAGAATAAAACCGATTTATGTGCCTCTTTCCAGAGTACCTTAATTGATATACTTATGGATAAACTTGTCAAAGCTTCAGTAATGACAGGTATTAATGAGATTACAATTGCCGGAGGAGTCTCTGCAAATTCCTTACTTAGAGAGCGTATAATTAGTGAGGGAATTGAGAGGGGATGGAGAAGCCATATTCCTGAATTAAGGTTCACTACTGATAACGCCGCTATGATTGCAATAGCAGGATACTATAAATATATATCCGGATACAGATCACCTCTTGATATTGTACCAGTTTCCAGGTCAATGGATTACCTTTTGTAGCTCCTTATTTCTCTTTTTTTGTCTGCAGACTATTTTATTTGTGTTAAGAAAAAAGATGTTTTGAATATTCAAATTTCAAATTATCTTTGTTAAGTTGATGGAAAAACTTTATTAATTAACACCTAAAATTTCATTCATGAAAAAAACTATTTTGCTTTTCATGGGACTGTTTTTCGTTATGCAGGGCCTGGTTGCCCAGAATATACGAATTTCAGGCACAGTGACAGAGAAGGGGAGCGGAACCCCTCTTCCATTCGTGGGAGTACAGGTTAAAGGGACAACAACCGGAGCCACTACAATGGATAACGGCACTTTTGTTCTTAATGCACCTGGAACAGGCACGCTTATTTTTACCTACATCGGATACAAAACCTTGGAGGTTCAGATTGGAGGCCGTGCAGTTATTAATGTTGAACTTGAACAGGATGCACTGGCTCTTGATGAGGTGGTGATGGTTGCCTATGGTACAGCTAAAAAATCTAGTGTTACCGGTTCAATCTCATCTGTAAACTCGGCTAGTATCGAGAAGCGTCCTGTAACCAACGCTCTCGCTGCCCTTTCAGGAACCTCTGCCGGGGTTCAGGTAAACACCTCATACGGACAACCGGGCTCGGACCCCACAATCCGTATCCGTGGATTTGGATCAATAAACTACTCATCTGCTCCTCTTATTGTTCTTGATGGAGCACCGTATAACGGAGCAATGGCAAATATTAATCCGGCTGATATTGAGTCAATCAATATTCTTAAAGATGCTGCATCTACAGCTCTTTACGGATCAAGAGGTTCTAACGGAGTAGTTATGATTACTACCAAAAAGGGTAAAAAGGAGAAACTTAATATCAGTGCAACTGTAACACAGGGCTTCTCCCAAAGAGGTCTTCCTGAGTATGACAGAATTGATGCTTACCAGTACTATCCAATTATGTGGGAATCTCTTAGAAATTCACTGATTACTTCAACAAGAGGTATCGCTGATGCAAGTGCTCTTGCTTCAGGTACCACCTCAAATGGTATAGTATCAAACCTTGGATACAACCCATACAGAGGTGTTGCAAACGGAGATGTGATTAAGTACGATGCAAACTTTAATCCACAGCTTAATCCAAATGCATCTGCTTTGCTTTGGGGAGACGACACAGACTGGTATTCACCGGTTGAGCGTCTGGGAAACAGAACAGAGGCTATGGTCTCTGCAAACGGAGGAAGCGAAACAGCTGACTACTACATGTCGGTAGGTGTAACTCAGGATGCAGGATGGCTTAAGAAAACAAACTATGATCGTATCTCTGCCAGAGCAAATGTTAATTTCACTCCTAGGAAGTGGATTACATTTGGATTGAATCTAAATGCTTCTTACAATAAATCATCTGCCGCGAATACTGATAGTAATACCGGCTATGCAAACCCAATATTCTTCGCAAGAGGGATGGCACCAATTTATCCGGTATATCAGCATGATCGTATTACCGGTTCTTATATACTGGATGATCAAGGTAATAAACAATGGGACCTGGGAGCCGCTACAACTCAGAATGGTATAGCATTCGGAGCCAGAATGCAGCATAACGGAAGACACGGGATTGCAGAGCATCTATTAAATATTATTGATTTTGACAGAAACACTATTCAGTCAAGAGCATTTACAGAGATATCTTTTTTAAAGAACTTTAAGTTCAAATTGAACTATGCATTTGATATCAATAACTATGTAAGATCAACATACGAAAATACACTGGTTGGTGATGGTGCTCCTCAGGGTCGTTCAAGAAAAGAGCAATCATTGAGATATACATGGACAAATCAGCAACTCCTTACATATGAGAAAAATTTTGGGAAGCATGATCTGAATGTACTTGCTGCTCACGAATCTTACCATAACCAGTATAACGAGATATATGGTTTCCGCCAGGGAGAAATTATACCGGGTAATACTGAGCTTATTAACTTTACTACAACAAATAGTCTCTATTCGTATCTTGATAACCACAAGGTAGAAGGATGGTTAGGAAGAGCATCATACTCATATGACAACGGAAGATACACTGCTGAAGCTTCATACAGAAGAGATGGCTCTTCAAAATTCAGCCAGCCAATGAGATGGGGTAACTTCTGGTCAGTTGGTGGTGGCTGGAGAATTGACAGGGAGAACTTTATGAGATCTCAGACCTGGATAGACTTCCTTAAGCTTCGCGCATCTTATGGCCTTAATGGTAATGATGGTGGTATCAGTTACTATGCATGGCAGGTGCTTTACAACTATTATAATAACTCTGCTGAGCCGGGCTTTATACAGTCAACAGTTCCAGGCAATCCTAACCTGAAATGGGAGACAACAGTACAGACAGATATTGGACTAGATTTTAATTTCTTTGGAAATAAACTTAGAGGCTCTTTAGACTGGTTCAACAAACAATCCAGAGATCAGATCTTCTCAGTACCTCTGGCTCCTTCTACTGGATATGTTGAGCAAGACAGAAATATTGGTAATTTGCTTAACAGAGGATGGGAGCTTGATTTGACAGGGGTTATTTATTCAAGTAAAAACTTTGAAGCAGCTCTCAACCTAAATGCCACAACATACAAAAATATGATAACCAGGCTCCCGGAAGAGTACAGAGAGAATGGTATAATTGATGGTAGCTTCAGAAGAGTTGAAGGTGGATCAATTTATGACTACTGGCTTCGTCAGTGGCATGGAGTTGATCCTGATAATGGAAATGCACTTTATATATTTGATGATGCTCAGGTTTGGGCTGATACAGATTGTAAAACTCTTGCTGATGGTACCAAGGTTACTTCAAATCAGGCCAAAGCTAAATATGACTGGGCAGGAACAAGTATTCCTAAACTATTTGGATCTGTTACACCATCTTTCAAAGTATTTGGTGTAGATATTTCTGTTCAGTTGAACTATTCATTAGGAGGAAAAGCTTATGATGGTAACTGGGCAACTCTTATGTCTTCTGGGGCATTTGGAACAGCAAAAGCTGTTGAGATTCTTGACAGATGGACCACGCCGGGGCAGATTACAGATGTTCCACGAATGGATAACTCTAAAACTACAGCGTTTAATGCAGCCTCCTCAAGATGGCTTGTTAATGCCTCATATCTTGCAATCAGAAATGTGAATGTATCATACAATTTTGGAGATAATGTCCTTAAAACTCTTAATGTAAAGGGGTTGAGGGCTTATGTCTCTGCTGAAAATCTGGCTTTATTCGCTGCTCGTAAAGGCTTGAACCCGGCACAGAGTTTCAGCGGTAGTGTTTTCAATGATGTAGGATTTAATCGTACAGTAACATTGGGTGTTAATGTTAACTTCTAATCTATTTTTAGCAATGAAAAAAATTAAAATTTTTATATTGGCATTAGCAGCTGGATTACTTTTTGTTCCTCAATCCTGCTCTAAGGAGTTCCTGGAGACCGCCCCAACTGACCAACTTTCCGGTAGCCTTGTGTTCAGTTCAGTAAAGGGTGCCTGGGGTGCTCTTAATGGTGTTCACAGATCTATGTACATTCAGTACAATAGTACTCAGGCTCACGGAGGTATGGCCGGAATGTATTTGTATATTGATATGTTAGGTACAGATATTGTTTTTAACACAACCGCAAATGGATGGTTCAGAAGTGCTTACCAGTGGGTAGACCACAGAAATGACAGGTCTTCTATGGTTCTGTACTGGACAAATATTTACAGGTTAATCAGTAATATCAATCAAATTATTAATCAGGTTGATGCAATACCCGGATCTGAGGCTGAGAAGAAAGCAATCAAAGGCCAGGCTCTTACATACAGGGCATGGGGCCATTTTATGCTTGTTCAGCTTTACGCTCAAAGATATGTACCGGGTGGAGCAAACTCCCATCCCGGAGTTCCTTATATGAAAGAGATTACATTTGATGGACAGCCAAGAAATACTGTTGCAGAGGTATATACCAATATTAATGCTGATTTAACTGAAGCAATTACGCTTTTGGAAGGTTATTCAAGAGCAAATAAGTCTCACATTAACAAATCAGTTGCTCAGGGTATTCAGGCACAGGTTGCTCTTGTTCAGGGTAACTGGGCACAGGCTGCTACTTCAGCAAATGCAGCAAGACAAGGCTATAGCTTTATGTCAACTGCGCAGCACCTTGAGGGTTACAGCAAACAGAACAATCCTGAGAATATGTGGGCATCTTATGTTCAGGAGGATCAGACAATGTACTTCTACTCCTTCTACGCATATATGTCAAATAACTTTAACTCTACGGCAATCCGTCAGAGTCCTAAGTCTATTAATAAAGAACTATATGACAAGATCTCTTCTACAGATATCAGGAAGGGTTTTTGGTATCCAAATGCAGTAGCTGACAAACAACCGTTTATTCAATCAAATGGTGTGAGGTTTAACTATATGAGCTCAAAATTCCAGGCTGTATCTTCAGCTGACGGAAGGGGTGACTTCCCGTGGATGAGAGTTGCAGAGATGTACCTTATTGAGGCTGAAGCTTTGGCAAGGCAAACCGGAAAAGAGGCTCAGGCTAGAGATGTCCTTTTCCTTCTTGCTAAAAACAGAGACCCTCAGTATACATTGTCAACAAACAGCGGGCAGGCCCTTATAGATGAGATTCTTACGCAAAGAAGAATTGAACTATGGGGAGAGGGAAGAAACTGGACGGATCTTAAGAGGTTAAATCTTCCATTGGTTAGACCAACAGCTGCAAATGCAGGTCAAGGTCTCCATGTTGAGTCATTTGCTGTAAAAGTTAATGAGCCTGCAGGAGGAAACACTTGGATTTGGATGATTCCTATTGGAGAAATCAATGCTAACAAAGAACTTGAGCAGAATCCTGCTTAACTCTTACGAATACAAAAAATTAGAGGATGGCAATTTGCCATCCTCTTTTTTTTCTATATACAAATTTGATTAGCAGCCACTGCAGCCTGAGCAGCTTCCGCTGCTGCAAGATGATTGAAGTTTTTCTCCGTATAAACCGCCAACTATCTCTTGCTGGGTAGCCTCGCGAACAGCTACAACAACTCCTTTAAAATTGAGGTCTGCTCCTGCAAGTGGATGATTAAAATTCATAACAACTACATCATCTTTAACCTCATCAATTGTTCCGTTAAGTTTGTTTCCGTCAGAATCCTGCATTGGAAGAACATTGCCAACTGTAAGCAGACCATCTTCTACCTTACCGTCAACCATAAACATATCTTTTGGGAGCTCAATTATTGCCTCTTCGCTAACCTCTCCATATCCTTCAGTTGCAGTAAGCATAAAATCAAAAGTGTCACCAACCTCTTTGCCTTCAACATTTTGCTCAAACTTTGGAAGAAGATATCCTGTTCCAAAAATGAAGTCCATTGGTTTGTCTGATGTTACTGTTTCAACTACATCACCATCTACTGTTAGTGTATAGGATAGAGATACTACTTTGTCTTTACCGATTTTCATTATTTGTTTAATTATGTGAATAGTTTGTTTTTTAATAGAAAAATTGCTTTATGCAAAAATTATGCTAGAGTTTTCTCTTTATCTTATAGCCAATTGCAGCAACTATAAGAGTCATCAAAGGTGTCAGAAGATTGAAAAAACTATATGGAAGATAAGCTAATGTTGCTATTCCTAATACCCCTGACTGTGCAACACCGCAAGTATTCCATGGTACAAGTACTGAGGTAACAGTACCAGAATCTTCCAGGGTTCTGCTCAACAACTGTGGCTCGTACCCCATTTTTTTATATGTTGATGCAAACATTTTTCCCGGCAGCAGAATAGCCATATACTGATCAGATAGTGTAATATTACAGAACAGTGTAGTAGCAACAGTTGAACCCACCAGAGAGAATGTGCTTTTAACCAGTTTAACCATCCTTTCTGTTATAACCTGTATCATTCCGCTGGCCTCCATAGCCCCTCCAAAAGTCACCACGCAAAGTATCAGCCATACTGTATTTAACATTCCTGCCATACCTTTTGTTGCAGTAAGAGAGTTTAAAATTGCATCACCAGTCTCAAGAGAGACACTTCCATACATCATCTTTAATGATGCAACCAGATACATTACACCTCCGGCTCTTCCATCTCCGGCTATCTGGCTGCATAAACCGGGTTGAAAGAGGCAGGCAACAACTGCACCGGCAACTGCAGAAAGAAAAAGGGTAATAAATGGTGATACCTTTTTTACAATCATTGCAATAGTAAAAAGAGGTACAAGAAGGAGGAACGGGGAAATATTAAATATAGATGAAATTGAACCAAGATTTGCATCTACATTAACAGAGCTGTTAAGAGGCATCACAAATCCGGCTACAGTATAAATCACAAGGGAAATAAGAAAGGCAGGTGTAACAGTAATGAGCATATATCTTATATGGGTATAGAGATCTACTTCTGCAACTGCGGCAGCAAGATTTGTTGTATCAGAGAGAGGCGAAAGCTTATCACCAAAATAGGCTCCTGAAATAATCGCACCCGCAAGCCACGGAGCAGGGATGCCAAGAATTTGCCCTGCCGACAGCATAGCCACCCCAATGGTACCCACTGTAGTCCATGAGCTCCCTGCCATTAGGGAGACAATTGATGTAAGGATAAATGTAACAGTCAGAAAAACGGATGGGTGTATTAATTTCAGGCCATAATAGATCATTGCAGGAACAACCCCGCTAATCATCCATGATCCTGTAAGTGCCCCAATCATTAGTAAAATAAAAATAGCAGAACCTGTTTTGGAGAGATGATTCATCATCCCCTCCTCAATCTTCTTCCAGGGAATTTTTAGTATAACAATTGAGATTACAGCAGTAATGACCGTTGTAAGTAAAAGAGATATCTGAGATGTTCCTGAAGAGATCTCCTCCCCAAATATTCTGACTCCCAGAGAAATCATAGAAACCAGCACCAATATTGGTAACAGGGAGAGGGCAAGTCCGGGTTTTTTCATATAGTTTAGTTTCCGTTAAATATTACAGATTCAAAAAAGAGGGTAGGGATCAGCCATCTGCTCGCTCTTCTTGGATCATCACCTGCCATTGCAAGGCGCTCCCAAAGGTCGATTATATTTCCGGTAATATTCATCTCTTTAATAGGATGAAGTATAATTCCGTTCTCAAAATAGAAGCCCTGTATTCCAAATGAGAAATCTCCACTTGAGGAGTTACTGTTGCCCCCGTTGAATCCTGTTACAAAAATCCCTTTTCCGGAAAGATTGAGAATCTTTTCAAGATTGGTATTAGGAATATCACCCGGGAATTTACCGTCAGTTGAAACTGAGAGTAGTGAAGGACCCTCAATTGTGGGTGCCATACCAAGCTTCCTGGCATTATATGTACTCAGATAATAATTTGTAACAACTCCCTTGTCCACAATATTCATAGACTTTGTTGCAATTCCTTCGCTGTCAAAGTATCGGGAGCCTTCGTAACCAAAAAGATGAGGCCTGTCCATTATAAAAAGATTCTCAGGAAAAACTCTCTCTCCAATTTTGCCTGAAAGAAATGAGTTTTTCTGATGAATTGCACCACCATTAAGGGCTGATATAATTGGAGAGACAACCCTGCTTGCTACGCTGTTCTCTAAAACCATGTTATATTTTCCCGATTTCAGTTTTTTTGGGCCAAGCCTGGCAAGCGCACGCTCCATAGCTTTCGCTCCACATCCCTCTCTTTTTAAATCTTCCAGTTTCATTGAGCTCTCGTACCACCACGCTTCCGGTCTGGAACCCCCTTTGTCTTTTACAGAGCACTCTGCGCTCACGGTAAATGATGTCTGGCTTGATCCTCCTGAGAATCCTTCACTATCTGCCATATAGTATAATTCAAGGGTATCTCCGTATTCGCAGTTTGATGATATTATCCGGGTATCTTTGTCGTGAATTTCTGAAGCGCAGGCGAATGCAATCTCTCTCTTCTCTTCTGGAGTAATGTCATGATATTTTGAATCAAACTGACCTAAATCCTCCTCTTTTCCGTAAAATAGCAGCTCCCTGGGAGGGAGTATTCTGTCAGGATCCGGCGCAATTAATCTTGTTGCTTCAGCTGCTTTGCTGATAAACTCTTTTAGTTCGTCAATTTCTGTTCTGTTTGTTGAATAAAAGCCAAATCTTCCGTCAATGAAAAGTTGAATAAAAAGGGTTGAGCCAGTTGAACTCTGGAGTCTGTCAAGCGTATTATTTCTTACCGAGAATGAGCTTTGAACAGATATTTCTGCTCCTGCCCTTGTCGCATTGCATCCTGCAGCCTTTGTCAGCTCCAGTGCAATATTTACTATGTTTTTCAGATTCTCCTCCATATCAGGATACCCCTCCTACAGTAAGTTTGTTTACAAGTACTGATGGCATTCCGCAGGAGACAGCGCAGTATTGCTCTTTGCCACATACCCAGGTTCCATTATCAATAAAAGAGTTATCAGCAATACCTACAATATCTGCAAGAGCCTCCGGCCCGTTACCAATTATATTAACATCTTTTATTGGCCTTGTCAGTTTTCCTCCCTCTATCAGATAACCCGATTTTACAAAAAATGTAAAGTCTCCAGCTCCAATCTGAACCTGCCCGTTTGAGAAATTATTAACGAAAATACCTGTTTTTACTGATTTAATTAAATCCTCCTCTTTTGATTTTCCGGATTCCATATATGTTGCCCTCATTCTGGGCAGAGGCATAAATCTGAACGACTCTCTTCTCCCGTTTCCGGTAGGGGCGGTTTTGTAATATGAGGCACTTATTCTGTCGTGAAGATATGAGTTGAGGATTCCATCCTTAACCATATAGGTTTTTTGTGACTCTATCCCCTCATCATCAAAGGTAATAGACCCCCTGTTTGCAAAAATAGTCCCGTCATCCACTACAGATATATCCTCTGAGCATATCTTTTTCCCAAGTTTGTCGGTAAATATGGATGTCCCCATCCTGTTAAAATCGGCCTCAAATGCGTGCCCGATTGCTTCGTGAAGCAGTATTCCGGAGCTACCTGCTCCCATTACTACAGGCATCTCGCCACCAAGAGGTCTTCCGGCTTCAAAAAGCAGAGATGTTCTGGCAATTACTTCACCGGCCATCTCTTTTACCATCTCTTTAGAGAGCATCTCGTATCCCATCCTGAAGCTTCTTGATGAGCTGCTGTTTTCTGTTCTTCCCTCATGTTGCATTATACAGGTGACAGTAAGAGAAGCCATTGGCCTTTCATCTGATATAAGTAGTCCCTCTGAGTTGAAAAATAGAATTTTAGTGTTTGAGTCAGTTATCTTTGCAAGAACCTTGATAACCCTTTTGTCTGATTGAAATACAAGTGAATCCAGTTCAAGAAGTGTGGGAATTCTGTCAGAAAAATTTATCCCTTCCCATGGTATCTCCGCTCTGTACCTCTCCTTAAAAAGGGGAGATTTTATCTCTTCAGGTATACTCTTTACAATCCCTTGCGTCGCGATGGCGGCAGCAGTCCTGGCAGCTCTCTCCATCTCTTTCATAGTTGTAATCTCGGTGTAGGCGTATCCTGTTCCCTCTCCGCTTATAACGCGTATTCCAACGCCGTAGTCTATATGGGTGCCGGCTCCGTTAACCTCAGAATCCCTGAGGTTAAGTTCGTTTGATATACTGTGTTCAAAATAGATATCTGCGTAGTCGCCCCCTTTTGACAGCGCAACAGATAGCAGCCTCCTCAGTTCATCTGTAGTTACGCCGAAAATTGCCAACATCTTTTCTGTTTTGCTCATTGGCTCTCTTTTTGACAAAGTAACCTAAAAATGGCTAAATTAGCAAAATGAATAATCCCCATACCTATGGATCAGCCCAAAATTGAACGACTTCTCAGAGTAATGCAACTTTTAACAGACAGGTCCAGAGTCTGTACTGTTGAAACTCTTGCACATTCGCTGGATATTTCACAGAGAACAGCATACAGGTATCTTGACACATTTGAATCTGCAGGTCTTTTGCTTGAGCGGGAGGGTGGCAGAATCTCTCTCTAGAGACTCGAAATATTTCAGAATGATATCTGAGCTTGCATATTTTAATAAAGAGGAGGCTTATATTATAAAGAGAGCTATGGAGGTCTTTGCTCCGGATAGTCAGGCTGTTCAGTCTGTTAAAAGAAAACTTGCCAATATCTATGACTTCTCAGAAGTTGCAACACTTTTAACAAGGCCCGGCCGTGAAAATGTAATAAGCAGCTTGCTCTTCTCAATCGCAGAGGAGAGGCAGGTCACTCTCAAAGATTATCACTCTATAAATACCAGGGGTGTAACTGACAGGCTGGTTGAACCCATCTCCTTCTCAGTGAATATGGTTAGTATATTTTGTTATGAGGTTTCAACCGGTTTGTGCAAATACTTCAGGGTTGAAAGGATAGGCTCTGTAGATGTTTCTGAAGTCTTCTGGCAGAACAAAGGGCAACACAGGAGTGTGGCTACAGATATCTTTAGGTTTTCCGGAGAGAGTCCAAAACCGGTTAAACTTAAATTAAGCATGGTGGCAGCAACACTTCTTACAGAGGAGTTTCCTTTAAGCGAACAGTATCTAACTCAGTTAAACGACAATGAATTTGTACTTGAGTGTGATTTGTTTGATTATCAGGGAGCGGCGAGATTCGTTCTGGGGTTGTGTAATGAAATCGAAATTATTGAAAGTGATGAATTCTTGAAATACCTTAATGAAAAACGCCTTAGCAGTAAGTTTTAATTATTTGAAAACGATTATTTTTTATAAATTTGCCAAATTAAAATGATTTGTAAACGGTGATAAATATATCTGAAGGACTAACATTCGAAAAGATTGCCAGAG